>WNFD01007501.1_pt1 | contig 16980 bp, 18 predicted proteins | sample 5400491 | NCBI WGS metagenome assembly WNFD01 (sample SAMN13153343, study PRJNA577476) | soil metagenome | isolation source: 120 cm saprolite under Douglas fir tree site 2 hole 2 replicate 2 | place: USA:California | collected 2015-04-18 | reverse complement strand
CCTCGGCTTAAAAGGCCGGTGCTCTACCAGCTGAGCTAGCGGCTCGCGAGGGATGGTAGCACGGCGCTCCTCGCCGCGGCGGGCGATTTCGGACGCGTCGAGCGGGAGCGGGCAACTTGCTTGCGCACCCGGGCTACGTCCGGTAGCACCTCCGCGATGGGGACGCTGCTGAACGTCGAGGGGCGCCTGGTCCCGCCCGAGCAGGCCTTCGTGCCGGTCATGGACCGCGGGTTCCTTTACGGCGACTCGGTCTACGAGGTCGTGCGCACCTATGGCGGCCGCGTGTTCGAGCTGGGCCGCCACCTCGACCGGATGGAGCGGTCCGCGGCGCGCATCGGGCTGTCGCTCCCGCCCCGCGCGCGCCTGGAGTCCGAGCTGTTCCGGACCATGGACGCCGCCGGGAACCCCGAGTCGTACGCGCGGATCATCGTCACGCGCGGCGAAGGGCGATTCGGCCTCTCGCCACACCTGGCGGAGGGGCTGAACCGGCTGATCGTCATCGTCCGCCCGCTCGAGCCGCCGGCCCCGGAGCAGTACGACCGCGGCCTGCAGATGGCGGTGACGCGCATGCGGCGCAACCCGCCGCAGGCGCTCGATCCGGCGCTCAAGACGGGCAACTACCTGAACAGCGCGCTCGCGCTGCGCGAGTCGCACGCCGCCGGCGCCGACGACGCGCTGCTGCTCGATCTGCGCGGGCAGGTGACCGAGGCCTCGACGTCGAACGTCTTCTTCGTGCAGGACGGGGTCGTCGTCACGCCTCCGCTCGCCCTCGGAATGCTGGAGGGCGTCACGCGCGGGCTGGTGATCGAGATCGCGCGCGGCGAGGGCCTCCTGGTCCGCGAAGAGCCGCACGGCCCGGAGGCGCTCGCGGCGGCGGACGAGGTCTTCGTCACCAGCACAATCCGCGAGGTGATGCCGGTGACCTCGCTCCTGCTGCTCGACGGTGAGAAGCCCGACCGCCGCGTCGTCGCGGGCGGCAAGCCGGGTCCGATCACGCGGCGCCTGCACGCGGCGTTCCGGCGTTACGTGGAGCGCACCCACCGGCGATGACGACGCGCAGGACCTTCTTCGCATGGGCGGCCGGCGCGCTCGCCGCGTGCGCGCGGGCGGTGCGCCGCGAGCCGTCGGAGCCGCCGGCCACATCCGCCTCGCCCTCGACCTCCAACTCGCCCTCGCCCTCGACCTCCGACTCGACCTCGACCTCGACCCCGACCCCGACCTCGACCTCGACCTCGACCTCGACCTCGACCTCGACCGATGCACCGGACGCCGGCGAGGTTCCCGCGCCTGAGCTGTCCCCGCCGGAGCCCCCCTCCGACCTCTTCGCCGGCGCCCCCGCCGCCGACGATCCCCTCGAGCTCCTCTACTCGCGCCGCCTCTCCTTCGAGGAAGGACAGCCGCTCGTCACCGTCCGCGTCGCCGAGGGCCGCCGCGAGATGGTGGTCTCCGCCCGCGGTCCGCTCACCGTGCGAGCCCGCGCCGCCGACGGCACCGCTCCCGAAGCGACGCTCGACGGCGCGGAAGGGCCGTGGACGGTGCGGCTCGTCTCCGGCCGCCCGGGCGTGGGCGCCACCTGGGTCGAGCTGGAGGAGCTGCGCTTCTCCGACAAGGCCGGCCTCGATCGGGCGCGCGCGGAGTGGGCCTCCCGGGGAGTTCCGACGCGCGCCACCACCGTCGGACAGGTCTACGGGATCGCGGGGCACGTGGTGGACACGCGCCGCCATGCGCTGCTCGCCGACGGCGACTCGACCGAAGCCGGCGCGCGCGCCCAGGCGGAGAGGATCGCCGCGCGCTTCCCCGCCGTCCACCCGCAGCTCTTCCGCGAGCTGGCCGCGCGCCCCTCGGGCCGCATCGAGCTGCTGGACGCGTCGGGCGCCGTGCGCGCCACGGGCGAGTCCGCGCTCGAGCTGCGCGCTCCCGCCGGGCTGTCGGTCGCGCAGGTCGAGTTCGGGATGGGATATTCGTTCCACGGGTTCGAGACGCGCGCCTATCCCGGGCGCCTGTACGCGACCGTCGATCCGCGCGGCCTCCTCGCGCTGGTGGCGGCGGTGCCGATGGAGCGGCTGGTGAAGGGCGTGGTGCCGAGCGAGATCTTCGCCACCGCACACGTCGAGGCGCTCAAGGCGCAGGCGGTGACGGCGCGCGGTGAAGTGCTCGCCAAGGTCGGCGCCCGACACCTGGGCGACCCGTACCTCCTGTGCGCCGAGCAGCACTGCCAGGTCTACAAGGGCACGGGTGCGGAGACGCGCGCCACCGACGCGGCGGTGGACTCGACCCGCGGGGAGGCGCTGTTCGCGCGCGTCAGCGGAGAGCCGTTCGACGAAGGGCCCGGCGAAGTGAGCCGGCTGGTCGACTCGGTGTACTCCGCGGTCTGCGGCGGCTACACGGAGGACAACGAGTCGGTCTGGGGTGGGCCGGCGGATCCGTCGCTGCGCGGGCGGCCCGACTTCGACCCGCGGGCGCCGGGGATGTCGACGTTCGCCTCCGGCGTCGGGGCCGCGCTCGTGTCGCGCTTCGTGCGCCTCCCGTCCGTTCCCAGCTACTGCGCGCTCGTCGCGCCGCCGGCCAAGGTCCGGTGGCGCAGGCGTTTCCGGCAGGACGAGGTCGATGCCCTGTGCTCCGGGCTGGGCGTCGGGAAGGTCCGTTCCCTCTCGGTCGAAGGTCGCGGGGTCTCGGGCCGCGCCCGGGCGCTGCGCGTTACAGGCAGCGCGGGAATGGCGAGGGTCGGCAGCGAGCTGGCCATCCGCCGGCTGTTCCGCAATCTCGAGAGCGGGATGTTCGTGGTGGAACGCGCCGGCTCCGACTGGTTGTTCGTCGGAGGCGGCTGGGGCCATGGGAGCGGAATGTGCCAGATGGGCGCGATGGGCCGCGCGCTGCGCGGCTTCGGCTACCGCGACATCCTCGGCTGGTACTACTCCGGCGCCGGACCTGAGAAAATATACTGACATCAATGACTTGCGCCCACGCCTGCGGGCAGCTCCGGGCCGGAAGGGGCGGGCGCCGCCACGGGTTGTGGAGAACGTGCCCGCAGCCCCCTCGCCGACATCCCGTGGTGCTCGCCCGGCGGGCCGCCGGGCGGCCGGCGCGCGGACCGCGGGTCGACATCCGGCTCGAGGGCGATCTTTCGGGCGCCGCGCCAAGGGTTACAATGGCGGGCGGATGTCCCCGCTGCCGCACAGGCCGGTCCGGCGGCGCAGCCGGCTGACGATCGCGCTCGCGGTCTCGCTAGGGCTGCACCTCCTGCTCCTGCCCTGGATCGCCAAGGACGCCGTGTTCCACCTCCCGGCGCAGGTGCGCCGCACGGCGGTCGGCCTGGTCGCCACGCCGCGCAGCCAGGTACAGCACGCGCAGCGCGGGCCGCCCAACTCGGCGCCGTCCGCCGGCCGGTCCTCGCCGGACCTCTCTCCCCAGCTGCCGCCCGCGCTGGAGCAGGAGAAGGTCAAGCAGCCCGAGAAGATGGAGGGACAGGTCGTCGCGCTGGGCGAACCGAAGGACGAGCGGCCGCCGGACAAGCCGACCAAATACCTGAGCGAGCACGACAGCCGGGTGCTGAAGGAGACGAGGGCGAAGGAGACCTCGGCGTTCTTCAAGAACGCGCTCTCGAAGGTGCAGCGCGAGGGAAAAAACGAGGCGGCCAAGCCCAAGAAAGAGGCCGCGGCGCCGAGCGCGGTGCAGATGGGGCAGAACGGCGGAGTGAAGCCGCAGCCCGACCGCAGCGTGGCGAAAGCCGAGATGCCCAAGCAGGACCACGTGCAGGGGCTGCATCTCGAAAAGGCGCCTGACGGCAGCGTCAACGATCGCTCCGGGCGCGAGTCGCTCGTGGGCAGCGGCCGCGCGCTCGCGATGGCGGACCCGTCCACGCAGCGCCCTCCGGGGCAGCAGGGTCCGGAAGGGACGCCGGGCCTGCAGCCTGGGACGCCGGGGAAGCACGGCCCGCTCACGCTCACCCTGGATCGCCCGGGCGAGGCGCTCGGCCCGGTCGCCGGCGGCCCGATGATCGACGATCTGCGCGGCGTCGAGGAAGGCGACGAGACGCTGCTGAACAGCCGCAGCTTCCGCTACGCGGGATTCATGAACCGCGTGAAGGAGACGGTGGGCCGGATCTGGAGCACGCAGGTGGTGGACGAGTCGGCCCGGCGGGATCCCACCGGCTCCATCTACTTGTGGAAGGACCGCCGCACCCTGGTCGAGTTCACCATCGACCAGAAGGGCGATTTGAAGGACGTGCACGTGACGCTCTCGTCGGGCGTGGACTACCTCGACCACGTGGCGCTCGACGCGTTCAAGCGCGCAGAGAGGTTCCCCAACCCGCCACCGGGCCTGTTCGCGGCGGACGGCACCGCCACGATAGGCTTCGGATTCGTGCTCACGCTGGAGCGCGGCTTCCGTATGCGCCTTGGGCCTGCCTACCTGCCGAATTCGCCCGCGCAGCGCGGGTACTGAACCCGACAGACGGAGCAGGACCGGAGGGCGAGCAGGCGGCTGCCCGCTTGCTTCCGCGGCGGAAATGTCCGCACCGCGCCGGCCGTTGAAGAAGCCGTGCTGGCAAGCCATCGAACCATCGTGAAGGAGGTCACCATGCGGAAGTTCCTCACCGCGGTCCCCCTGGTTGCGGTCCTCGCCGCTTGCGCCACGCCGGGCACGCGGACGGCGGTCGGCGCCGCGGGCGGCGCGGGCATCGGCGCGGGCGTCGGCGCGGTCGCGGGCGGCTGGAAGGGCGCGGCGATCGGCGCGGCCATCGGCGGCATCGCCGGCGGGGCCGCCGGGAACTACCTCGACAAGCAAGCGCAGGAGCTGAAGGAGGTGGCGGAGAACACCAAGCGCACCGAGGACGGCATCCTGGTGGACCTGAAGTCCAAGCTGCTCTTCAACAGCGACAGCGCGGTGCTCAAGCCGGAAGCGGTGGAGCAGATCGCCAAGCTGGGCGACATCCTGGCGAAGTACCCGGAGGACCGCATCCGGGTGCAGGGCCACACCGACTCGACCGGCTCCATCTCGCACAACGAAGAGCTGTCGATGCGCCGGGCGCAGTCGGTGCGCGAGGTGCTGGTCAGCCGCGGCGTGAAGCCCGGCCAGATGCTGGTCGAGGGCGTCGGCGAGGCCCGCCCCATCGCGGACAACACGACCTCCGCCGGCCGCGCGAAGAACCGCCGCGTCGAGCTCCACATCGACATCCCCCAAAACTCCTAAGCCTAGGACGTTTCAGGGGAGCGCGGGAGGGGCGGGAGCGCGGGAGTTTTTGGGGGTTCAAGGCAGCGTGCGATGAGAGATGAACCAGATCCTCCCGCGCTCCCGAATCTTCCGCGCTCCCTTGAAACGCTTGCAGCCAAGAACTCTTGCTGGCTAGGCGCGTTCCAGGCGGTCGGTGGCGGCGTGGCGGGCCTCGCGGGCGTTGCGGTTCAAGACCAGGGCCACGACCGTGATGAGGGCCGTCCAGAAGGCCCAGGTCGACAGCCAGCCGTGGTCGATCAGGGCGCCGGCGATCGCCGGGCCGGCGATCTGGGCAATGGACATCAGTGACTGGTTGAGGCCCAGCACCACGCCTTGCTCGCCGCGGCCCACCTGCTGGGTGATGAGGCTGGTCAGCGCGGGCCGGATGAGGCCGTTGCCCAGCGACGAGAACGTCGCCGCCAGGAGCAGCGTCGGGATGGCGTGGCTCAACCCGAGGATGGTGTAGCCGACCGCGGCGGCGGCGAAGCCGAAGGTGACCAGCCGCACCTCGCCGAACAGGCGTACCGGCCAGCCCGAGCGCAGCGAGCCCTGCACGACGATTCCCAGGAGGCCCGAGTAGGTGAACAGGTACCCGACCTGCTTGGGTCCGAACGGCATCCCGTGCCACGAGAATCGCCGCTCGGCGAACAGCGCGAACCCGCCGACGAACGAGGCGAAGGCGAAGGTGAAGAAGAAGAACTCCCACAGCAGCCCGCCCAGCACGGGACGCCGGAAGTACTGCACGTAGGCGGCCCAGTCGAGAACGCGCAGCCGCTTGCCGCCGGGCGCCGCCGGCGCTCCCTCCTCCTGCTGCGGCCCGATCGGCGCCGCGGGCTGCTCGCCTTCGGGCCGGGGCGGCACGGCGGGGAGCAGGAACGTCGTCCCCAGGATGCTCGCCAGCGAGAGGCCCGCGGCGCAGAGGATCGGCACGTGGAAGCCGTAGTGCGCCGAGAGGTAGCCGGACACGCGATGGAGAGGTTCCCCGCGGTGAGCCCGTCGATCACCCGCGAGGCGAACACCATCCACAGCGAGTTCGCCGCCGCGAGCATGAGGAACCCGAGGAAGGTCCCCACCTGCGAGACGATGAGCACCGGCTTGCGACCCAGCTGATCCGAGAGCGACCCGAGCGCCGGCCCGGCGACCAGCTGGCACAGCGCGTAGGTCGAGACGAGCAGGCCCACCATCGCCGGGCTGGCGCCGAACCGCTCCGCGTAGAACGGCAGGACGGGCAGCATGATCGTGAGGCCGAGCACGTCGACCACCACGATGAGGAAGATCGGCAGGAGGGGAGAGCGTCGCATCGTGGTCGCCACGGCTCCTGTAGCACGCTACTGCGCGAACGGATCGAGCAGCGGCGGCGCGGAGGCGAGATCGAGCAGCGCCTCGATCAGGACGTGCGCTCCGCGGTGCAGGTCGGCGACGGGGATCTGCTCGTCGCTGTCGTGCCCAGGATAGGGCTTGCCCGGGAACCACATGCCGAAGGCGATGGAGCGCGGCAGCCGCTTCGCGTAGGTGCCGCCGCCGGAGATGGCGGGCGGCGCGTCCTCGCCGGTCGCGCGGCGGTACGCCGCCATCAGGCGCCGGACGATCTTCGCCTCCGGATCGAAGGCGAGCGGCTCGTCCTGGAAGTAGCCGCCGGCCCGCAACGTCGCGCCGCGCCGGGCGGCGAAATCCGCGACGATCGCGAAGAGCCGGTCGCGCGCCTGCGGGCCTGTGAGCGGTGGCGGGCGGCGCAGGTTGATGACCAGCGTGAGCTTGCCTTCCTCGGCGGGGGCGAGCCCGGTGTGCGTCCCGAGCGTGGCGACGTTCACCGCGTACCCGCCCCAGCGATCTTGCGGCAGGCCGAGCGCGGCGCCGCGCACGTCCTGCCCGGCGAGGCGCGCGAAGGCGAGCAAGTCGTCGGCGCCGCCGGCAGGCAACTCGCCCTCAACCGTGCGCGCGAGCGCGACGAGCGCGTTGCGGCCGCCCTGGAGGTTCACGCCGGCGTGGGCGGCGCGCCCGTGCGCCAGCACCTCGAGCTCCGCGCCGTTCGGCGTGATCTCCAGCCGCGTGCCAGGCGGAGGCGTCCTGGCGACGAGCCGGGCGATCAGCTCCTTCCATCCCGGTTCGCCGGTGCGCCAGCGGAGCACGAGCCGGGCGCGGTGCGGGACGATGCTCGGCGCCAGCCCCGCCTCGAGAGAAGCGACCGTCCAGGGCTTCGCGGCCTCGCGCTCGACCGGATCCGCGCTGACGGTCAGGCCGTCCCAGGCCTTCTCGCCCACCACCACGGGGAACTCGGAGTCGAGCACCAGGCTCAGGTCGGGCGGGGCGTGGGTCTGGAGGTACGACCTCACGTCGTTGCTCCCGCTCTCCTCGTCGCTCCCGACCAGGAGGCGCACCGTGTGCGTCCGCGGAGGCCCGGCCTCCTTCAGCGCCGCCATCGCGAGCAGCGCCTGCACCATCGGCCCCTTGTCGTCCGCCGCGCCGCGACCCCACACGCGACCGCCGCGCGCCACGCCGGCGAACGGCGGCACCGTCCAGGCCTTCTCGTCGACGGGCTGGACGTCGCCGTGCACCACGAGGCCGAGCACCGGCGCCCCGGGCGGTCCCGGCAGCTCGATCTCGGTCACGGTCCCGGCGTCGCGGGCGGCCAGGCCGAGCGCGCCGGCGGTGCGCAGCAGCCACTCCTTCTGCGCGGCGTGCGCTGCATCGTTCCCCGCCACGGTGGCGAAGCGGATGGCCTGCGCGAGCATCTCGGCGGCGCGAGGCGCAAGGGCCGAGTCGTAGCGCTGGTGCGCGGCGGCGGCGGCGAGGAGCAACGCGATCACGGCCGCTCTCCGATGAGCCACCCCAGCACTCCGGCGGCTCCGAGCAAGGGAAAGACGACCAGCACGGACTTGCCGGCTTGCTGCTCCGCGTTGTCGAGCCGCTGCAGGGTGAAGAGCATCACCGCCGCGACGAGAGCGACCGCGGCGGAGGAGAGAAGGAGCGCCGGGGGGCGGGGCCACGCCTTGCGCAGCCATCGCTCGGCGAGCGCGATGCCCAGCGGCGCGCCGGCCAGCCCGCCGAGCGACGCGCCGATCATGAATCCGAGCACCTGTCTCTTGTCGCCGAGTCCGCCGAGGTCGATGGCGTTCGCGACGCGGCTCCCGGCGTACCCGACGAGCCCGGCCAGCCCCCAGAACAGCAGAGACGAGAGTGCCCAGGCGACGAGGAGCCGTGCCCGGCCCACTCGGCGGCGGCGCGCCAGCGCGACACAGCCGACGATCACCGCTGCGAAGAGTCCCCAGAGCGGATAGGTGCGCGTCACCCGCGCCTCAGGTGCATCTCCCACACGCCCGGTTCGGGCTCGCGGGTGAGGAGGACCTCGTGGCCCAGCTCCTCGGCGTTGCGGCGGATGTCCGGCACCGCGGGTCGGTGATCGAGCAGCACCAGGAGCTCCTCGCCGCGCCGCAGCTTCTGCAGCGCGTACTTCGTCTTCGCCCAGGTCAGCGGGCACAGAAGGCCCCGCAGATCCAGGCGCTCCACTCAGCGCTCCTCCGCCGACAGTAGATCTTTGTACTGCGCGGCCGAGAGCAGCTGGGAGACCTCGTCGGGCATGGACATCACGATCTCGATCATCCAGCCCTTCTCGTGCGGGCTGTCGTTCACTCCCTCGGGCGCGTCGACCAGCTCCTGGTTCACCTTGGTCACCTTGCCGGTGAGCGGCGCGAACAGCTCGCTCACCGCCTTGGTGCTCTCCACCACCCCGAACGGCTGGCCGCGCTTCACCTCCGCCCCGACCTCGGGCAGCTCGAGGTAGACGACGTCGCCGAGCTGGTCCTTGGCGAACTCGGTGATGCCGATCACGGCGTTCTTGCCGTTGATGCGGCTCCACTCGTGCTCCTTGGTGTATTTCAGATTCTCGGGATAGTCGGCCATTGTGCGGACCTCTCGCTAGCTCTTCTGGGTCACGGCGGGCGTCTTCTTCTTGCTCACGAAGGGCGTCTTGACCGCCTCGGCGGGGAAGGCGTGCTCGCGGATCTCGACCTCGAAGCAGGTGCCGATCGGAGACATCTCGATCGGGACGTAGGCAAGCCCGATCGGCTGCTGCAAGATGGGGCTCATCGTCCCGCTCGTCACTTCGCCGACGTGCTTCTCCACGCCGGGCGGCCGCACGGGATAGCCGTGGCGCGCGATGTGGCGTTTCGCCGCCATCTTGAACCCGACCAGCTTGCGCTTGAGGCCCTGCGCCTTCTGCTCGCGCAGCGCCTCCACTCCGATGAACCCGCCGCTCTTGTGCAGCTTGACGATCCACTCGAGCCCCGCCTCGAGCGGGGTGTGCTGCTCGTCCATGTCGTTGCCGTACAGGCGGTAACCGGCCTCCAGGCGCAGCGTGTCCCGCGCGCCCAGCCCGCACGGCGTGGCTCCGGCCTCGACCACGGCGTCCCAGATCCGCCGCGCGCCCTGGGGCGGGCAGAACACCTCGAACCCGTCCTCCCCGGTGTACCCGGTGCGCGCGACGATGCAGCCGCGCACGCCGGCCACGGTGGCCTCGCGAAAGTGGTAGGTGGGCACGTCGAGCACGTGCGGCTTGCAGAGCGCGTCCACCAGCTCGGGGGCTCGCGGGCCCTGCACGGCCACCTGGGCCCACTCGTCGCTCTGCTGCTCGAGCTTGACCCCCTCGCCGGCGTAGGCGCGCATCCACTCGAAGTCCTTCTCGCGGCCCGTCGCGTTGACGCAGACGAGGAGCCGGCGAGCGGAGAAGCGGTAGACGATCACGTCGTCGATCACGCCGCCGCGCTCGTTGCAGAGCGCCGCGTACTGGGCCTGGCCGTCCTTGCAATTCGCCAGGTCGTTGGTGACCAGCCGCTGCGCGGCCTCCAGCGCGCGCGGCCCTTCGAGCACGATCTCTCCCATGTGGCTGACGTCGAAGATCCCGGCCCGCTCGCGCACCGCGAGGTGCTCTTCGACGAGGCCTCGGTACTGGACGGGCATCTCGAAGCCGGCGAAGTCGATCATGCGCGCCGAGGCCGCGAGGTGTGCTTCGTACAGAGGAGTGCGCTTTGCCACGGCTGGTCTCCCGAAGGGGGGGCGAAGGTATCGGTCCGACCCCGGCGGCGCAAGGCCCTGGTCCGCGCCGCGCCGCGGGCATTGGTAGAGTGTGCGGGTGGACCGCGATCTGCTCGCGCGCGCGTACGACCGCACTGCCGGAACGTACGACGAGCAGTTCCGGGCGCAGCAGCGCGAGAAGTACCGGGCGGCGGCTCGGCTCCTCGAGGCCGATGCGCCGCCGCCAGGGCCGCTGCTCGACGCCGGCGGCGGGACCGCGCTCTTTGCCGAGTGGCTCGCGGATGCGCGCGAACCGGCCGCCGCGGTTCGCGGGCAGCTCCGCGCGCGGACGCTCGTCGTCCTGGACGCGAGCCTGGGCATGCTGCGGAACGCCGCGTCCCGCGCGCCGCTGCGGATCGCCGGCGACCTCGAAGCTCCGCCTTTCGGCCCGCGCTTCGCCGTGGTGGTGGCGTTCACCTCGCTGCTCGGCGACGCGGCAGCCGGGGTGCGCGCGCTCGGCGGAGTGCTCCTGCCCGGGGGCCTGCTCGCCTTGACGATGCTCGCCGGCGAGGCCCCGCCCGCGGCGCGGCTCGCCCGGGCAGCCGCCTTGCGCCACCTGGCAGGGCCGGTGCCTGCCGGCCGGGATCGCGCCTTCCTGCTCCGGCGAGGGTAGGACCCTGTGCGGCGCGCGCCTCCTCGTCGTCCGCGCCGCGTCTCTGTAGAATGACAGGATGCGCGCTCCGATCGTCTTTCCCATCCGCGTGGCTGCGGGCCCGGCGGTCGTGCAGACCACCACGCGCGAGGTGAGCGCAGACGGTGTGTTCGTCTGCTCGCTCCGCCCACCCAAGCCGGGCACGCAGGTCTCGCTCAAGCTCTACCTGCCCGGCGGTCCGCAGGCGGAGGAGGCCGCCGCGGTGGTCGGCGAATGGCGCTCGGCGCCCGAAGGCGGGTACTGGGCGGAGTTCGTCGATCCGCCGCAGACGCTGCGCGACCGGATCGCCGGGCTGCTGCAGCGGCGGGCGCGCGCCGCGGCGTCCGGGCCGCCCACGCCGATCGGCGCGATGTCCCTGGCGCAGAAGCCGCTCGACGATCCGCGGCGCGCCTTCCCCCGCGTCGAGGCGCGCTTCGGCGTGCGCTTCGGCAACGTGCAGGACTTCGTGCTCGAGTACGCCGCGAACATCAGCGCCGGCGGCGTGTTCGTGCAGACCGAGAGCCCGCCCGAGCTGCACGCGGTGGTGGCGGTGACCATGGAGCTGCCCGACGGCGGCAAGCCCGTGGAGGCCACAGGCGTGGTGGTGCACCGCGTCTCGGCCCAGGACGCCAAGGCGCGCAACACGCCCCCCGGAGCGGGCGTTCAGTTCGTCGACTCGAGCGACGAGTTCCGCGAGCGGATCGACCGGGCCATCGAGTTCATCCTGAAGCGGAGCTGAGCCGGGCCGACCTGAGGCTCAAGTTTCCCTGCCGATGGCCGACAGCACGGGAGTGACCAGCCGTCCTTTCGTCGTGCCAGTCCGATTCGCCGTCGGGGCCCAGGTCCTGCAGGCGACCACGGGAGCGCTCGGCGTGGGCTGCGCGTTCGTGCGCTGCCTGGTGCCGCCGCGGCCCGGCGAGCGCATCACCATGTGCTTCTATCTGGCCGAGGATCACCCCGTGCAGGTGACCGCGGCCGTGCGCCCCCGCAGCGGCCGGGAAAGCGCGATGGGATTCTGGGCGGACTTCGTGCCGGACAAGATGGCGCAGGCGCGCATCGCCCGCGCGCTCGGTCTCGTGGAACAGCCGGCGCGTCCGATGGACCGGCGCGCGACGCCTCGGTACGCGGCGAGGTTCGCCGTGCGGTTCGGCAGCGTCGACGAGTTCCGGCGCGAGTACGCGACCAACATCAGCGCCGGGGGGGTGTTCATCCGCACGGACGATCCCCCCCAGATGGAGGCCGTCGTCACCGTGGTGCTGGAGCTTCCGGGGGGCGCGCCGGTGGAGGCGAAGGCGGTGGTTGTCCACCGCGTCACTCCGGAGGAAGCCGCCCAGCGCAAGGTGGACCCGGGCGTCGGCGTGCAGTTCGTGCACGGGGACGACGCCTTCCGCGACCGCATCGACCAGTTCGTGGCCTCGCTCTCCGCCCGGGGGACCGGCTAGCCCGGCTAGGCGAGCACCCGGGCGCCGGGCACGCCCACGTCGACCACCTCGGTCCGCCCCGGCACTCCGAGCGCCTTCGCCGCGTCGCGCATCGCGCGGGACACGTCGTGCGCCGCTCCCGGAGCGCAGAGCGCCAGCACGGTGGTGCCCGCTCCGGAGAGGGCGGCGCCGGCAGCGCCCGCTTCCCGCGCCGCCGAGAGCAGCGAAGGGAGCCAGGGCAGCAAGGCCGCGCGCGCGGGCTGATGCAGGCGGTCGTCCATGGCCTCCGCAAGCAGGTCGAGCCTGCCGGCCTGGAGCGCCGCGACGAGCAGCGCGGCGCGCCCGAGGTTGTGGACCGCGTCGCCGAGCTTCACCGTCTGTGGCAACACGGCGCGCGCCGCCGCCGTCTCCAGCTCCTCGTCGGGGATGAAGAGCGCCGCGCGCAGCGGCGCTCCCAGCCGGATGGGGCAGGAGACGACACGCCCCGAGTGGTCGAGCACCGCCACCTGCGCGCCGCCCCGGAGCGAGGGGACCACGTTGTCCGGATGGCCCTCGAGGCGCACGGCGACTCCCAGCGCGCGTTCCTCGCCGATGGCGCCGGAGAGCAGCCGATCGGCGAGCAGGGCGCCGGCGAGCGCGGCCGCCGCCGAGGACCCCAGGCCGCGCCGGAGCGGGATCGACGAGTGCACCTCGATCTCCGCGCGCAGCTCGTCGGGGGTGTGTCCCGCGGCCTCGGCGGCGAGGTGCGCCGCCTGCAGCAACCGGTTCGATCGGTCGCGCGGGAGGCGGCTTTCGCCCTCCCCCGAGATGCGCGTGATGCGCAGCCCGGCGCCTCCGGGCGTGGCGCGCACGAGGAGATCCGGGCCGCCCAGCGCGATTCCCACGGCGTCGAATCCGGAGCCGAGGTTCGAGGTGGAGCAGGGCACCACGACCGTGAACGCGCTCATCGAAGCGCCTCCTCGATCGACTCCACCGCCACCGGCTCGGGCAAGGGCGGCGCGAGGCCGATGGCCGCCTGGGGATCCTTGAGGCCGTGGCCGGTCAGCACGGCGACCAGCCGCTGGCCCGCGAAGCGGCCCGGACGCTCGCGCGAGAGGCGCAACAGGCCCGCTACCGGAGCCGCGCTCGCCGGCTCGCAGAAGACCCCCGCCTCGGCGGCGAGCCGGGCGTACGCGGCCACGATCTCCTCGTCGGGCACGGCGGCGAATTGGCCGCCCGACTCGCGCTGGGCCTGGACCGCGAGCGTCCAGCTGGCCGGGTTGCCGATGCGGATCGCGGTCGCGAGCGTCTCCGGATGCTCGACCGGCGCGCCCGAGACGAGCGGCGCCGCGCCGGCCGCCTGGATGCCGTAGAGGGGAAGGCGCATCCCGAGCTCCACGAACCCGCGCCAGTAAGCGCTGATGTTGCCCGCGTTCCCCACCGGCAGCGCGAGCCCGTCGGGCGGTCCGCCGAGGGCCTCGGCGACCTCGAACGCCGCCGTCTTCTGCCCCTCGAGCCGGTAGGGGTTGACGCTGTTGAGGAGCGCGATCCCGCCGCGCGCCGCCAGGGCGCGCACGGCCGACAAGGCGGCGTCGAAGTTCCCGCGCAGCACGACGATGCGGGCGCCGTGCGCGACCGCCTGCGCCAGCTTGCCCAGCGCGACCTTCCCTTCGGGGACGACGACGCGGCAGGCGATGCCGGCCGCGGCGCAGTAGGCGGCGGCGGAGGCGGAGGTGTTCCCGGTCGAGGCGCACGCCGCCACCCGCGCGTCCGCCTCGGCGGCCTTCGCCACGGCCACCACCATGCCGCGGTCCTTGAACGACCCGGTGGGATTCTGTCCCTCGACCTTCAGCCACAGCTCCGCGCAGCCCACGTCTCGCGCGAGCGTGGGCGCGGCGACCAGCGGCGTGTCTCCCTCGCCCAGGCTGAGCGCCGGAGTGCGGGGGGTGACCGGCAGCCGGTCGCGCCAGCGCAGGAGCACTCCGGAGCGGATCACGTGCGCGCCTCTTCCACGCGGATCCGGGCGCGCACCGCGCGCGTGCAAGGGAGGCGCGACAGCTCCGCCTCGGCCTGCGCCAGCGCCGATTCGGCGGCCGCATAGGTGAGCAGCACCACGTCGGCGGGCCCCTTCTCGGGCTCGCGCTGGATGACGCTCGCGAGCCCGATGCCGTGCTCGGCGAGGACGCGCGTGACCTGGGCGAACACGCCGGGGACGTCGTCGACCGCGAGGCGCAGGTAGCAGCGGGTGCGCACCTCGCCCATGGGCAATAGCTCCGCGCCCGCGACCGAGGGGCGGGGCGGCTCCACCGGGTCGCCCAGCACCAGGCGGCGCGCGACGTGCGTGACGTCCGCCAGCACGGCGCTCGCCGTGGCGTCGCCGCCCGCGCCGAGGCCGCCGAAGAGGACCGGGCCGCTCAGGTCGCCGACCACGTGCACGGCGTTGCGCGGCCCGTCGACCCGCGCCAGCGGATGCTCGGCGGAGAGGAAGGTGGGGTGCACCCGCGCCTCGACCTTGCCGTCGGTGCGGCGGGCGGTGGCGAGCAGCTTGAGGGCGTAACCCATCTCGCGCCCGTAGGCCAGGTCCTGGGGATCGAGGCCGCGGACGCCCTGGCGGAAGATCTGCGCGGGCGTGCAGGGGAGCCCGAACGCGATGCGCACCAGGATGGCCAGCTTGTCCGCCGCGTCGATCGCGTCCACGTCGTCGCCCGGGTCCGCCTCGGCGTAGCCCAGCTTCTGCGCCTGCGCCAGCGCGGTGTCGAAGGTCTCGCCGGCGGCCATGCGGGTGAGGATGTAGTTGGTGGTGCCGTTGATGATCGCGCGCAGCTCCAGGATCCGATTCGCCGCCAGATCGTCGGTGAGCGGCGCGATGAGCGGGATGCCGCCGCCCACCGCCGCCTCGAAGCGCAGCTCGACCCCGCGCTGCGCGGCGAGCTGCGCGAGCTGGGGCCCGTGCCAGGCGACCACCCGCTTGTTCGCGGTGACCACCGGCTTCTTGCGCTGCAGGGCCTCCGCGATCAGGGCGCGCGCCGGCTCCTCGCCGCCCATCAGCTCGACGACCAGATCGACGTCGTCCCCTTCGACCACGGAACGGGGGTCGCCGGTCAGCACGGCCGGCTCGATCCCGCGCTCGCGCGACAGGTCGCGCACCGCCGCGCGCTGCAGGACCAGCGGCGCCCCGGCCGCCCGCGAGAGCACGTCGCGGCGCTCGGCGAGGGCGCGCGCCACGGCTCGCCCCACCGTGCCGACGCCCAGGAGGCCGATGCGCACGGGCTTCACCGGATCACTGTACCGCACCGGGCGCGCACCGGAGGGCCCCCTTGCGGGTTTGCGCGTGGGGCTCTAGACCTGTGCCACCGGAGATGGACCCAATCGACGAGACGCCGATTTCGCGCAAGCTCGGCATCAAGGAGGGCCGGCGTGTCCTCTTGATGGACCCGCCGGTCGGGTTCGCGCGGCGGCTGGACCCGCTTCCGCAGGGCGCCTCCGTCGCCACCAAGCCGGTGAGCCAGATGGACGTGGTGGTGCTCTTCGCCTCCTCGCGCGCCGTGCTCGGCGAGCTGTTCCCGCGCGCCCGGCACCTGCTCGCGCCGCGCGGGTGCATCTGGGCGGCGTGGCCGCGCAAGTCGAGCGGCTTCTTCACCGATCTGTCCCAGGAGCTGGTGCGCTCGGTCGGTCTGGCGGCGGGCATGACGGACGACAAGATCCTCTCGCTGGACGAGATCTGGGCGGCGCTGCGCTTCGTGGAGAAGGATCGCGAGCGGCTGCCGCTGCCGCGCTCGGCGCAGATCTCGCTCCCCGAGATGTGATCCCCTACTCGCGCAGGCTTCCCTGGACGGCTGCCGAGAACGCGATCTCGCGCGCGTTGCGGGAGCGCCGCGAGCCCACCATCGACCTGACCGAGTCGAATCCCACCCGCGCCGGGCTCGCGCCGCCCGTCCAGCTCGGCGCATTGGCGGATGCGCGCGCGCTCCGCTACGAGCCGCACCCGAAGGGACTGCTCGCCGCGCGCGAGGCGGTCGCCGCGTACTACGCGGACTCCCGCGGCGCCGCGGTGGACCCCGAGCGGGTGGTGCTCGCCGCCAGCACCAGCGAAGCCTACGCGCTCCTCTTCAAGCTGCTCTGCGATCCGGGAGACTGCGTGCTGGTCCCCGAACCCAGCTATCCGCTCTTCGGGATGCTCACCGCCCTGGAAGGCGTGCAGGCGGTACCGTATCCGCTCCGCTTCGACGGCGAGTGGCACCTCGACGCCGCCGCGCTGGAGATCCCGCCGCGCGCCCGGGCGGTGCTGGCGGTGAGCCCCGGCAACCCGACCGGCGCGTTCCTCAAGCAGCCGGAGCGCGCCGCCCTGGCCGACCGTTGCGCGCGCGCCGGGTGCGCGCTGATCTGCGACGAGGTGTTCGCCGACTTCGCGCTGGTGCCGGATCCGCGGCGCGTGCCCACCGTGGCGGCGCACGACGACGTGCTTTCGTTCGCGCTCTCGGGGCTGTCGAAGGTCTGCGGCCTGCCGCAGCTCAAGCTGGGCTGGTGCGCGGTGTCGGGGCCCCCGGACGAAGTCTCGCGGGCGGTGCAGAGGCTGGAGCTGATCGCCGACACGTACCTGTCGGTGGGGACCCCGGTGCAGCTCGCGGCGGGACAACTGCTGCGCGGACGGCACGACTTCCAGCGCCG
>WNFD01004569.1_pt1 | contig 16987 bp, 19 predicted proteins | sample 5400491 | NCBI WGS metagenome assembly WNFD01 (sample SAMN13153343, study PRJNA577476) | soil metagenome | isolation source: 120 cm saprolite under Douglas fir tree site 2 hole 2 replicate 2 | place: USA:California | collected 2015-04-18 | reverse complement strand
ATATGAGCAACGAGCACTTCTGGCTGTCGGTCGGGTTTGTGGGGCAGGCGTTCTTTTCCATGCGCTTCGTAATCCAGTGGATCGCCTCGGAGAGGCGAAAAGAGAGCGTCATCCCCGTCGCGTTCTGGTTCTTCTCCATCGGTGGGGGGCTGACGTTGTTCACCTATGCCCTCCACCGCCTCGATCCCGTCTTCATCGTCGGCGAGGGCGCCGGAATCTTCATCTACTCTCGAAACCTCTATCTAATTTGGCGTAAGCAACGTCGTCCCGCCGGAGCCGACGCGTAGCCTCGTACCTCCGCCGCCTGATAAGCGCATCGGAGGCCTCCCGGCCCCTCCTGAGACGGAGTCCGGAGACAAGGACATCGCGAAGTTCGCGCCCTGCTAGAGGCGCAGGCTCTCCGACACTTGCTTCCCACGAAGGTACCTGTTCGACTTCGGTGCTTGCACGGGCCTGCGGCCAACGAAGTGCGTCTTCTCTCGTATTCTATGTGGACAAACGCAACGCCCGAGGGAACGGGCCCAAATTCCACACCCCGCCTGGGCCCACTGTCACGGCGGGCCGCCATTTCTCCTTGCCTGGCTCGAGGGAGGGCCGGTGTATGGTGCAGGTAAGGAGCGATGCCGACACCATTCGGTAGCGGCTGCGGGCCGCGCGGTCCGATCCTACGGGCCAGCACTGCTATATTTGATTAGGACTGAGTTACCGCGGTTTGCTTCCAGGCGCTAGGGAACGCCGCAGCGTCTGTTGGTGGCGGCGAGTGGGGGCTCAAGCCACCCCACAAGGCCGATGAGCATGCAAGTCGCCCGTGCGGTACGAGTGTCTTCCGGAGGGCCCTCGTGGTCCGTATTCTAGCGCCCCACGGTCAGGGCAGCCGAGCCGGGCATCTTCTTCCTCTTCTCGTGCGCCGGCCGACTGGCCGCTGGCATGTTTGGCCCAGGTGTAGACTCGGAAGTGCCATGAAGCGGTGGCTCACAGGTTAGTGTTGCTTCTCGGGCTTGACTTGCCGGTCCCTGGGCAGGCTGACGGAGTCCGGAGCCCGCGAGACTCTTCCGTCATCGTTCACGGCTTCGCCCGCCCGTCGGGATCCTTTGACTCCGCTCGGCTCGCTAGCCCGCAGGTCAGCCTGCCGAAGCTGCCCTGTCCAGAGTCCTACGTGCTGGAGCCCAGACCGAGTCCTGGCTTTGGCCTTGTGTGGGTACCTCCATCGCCGTGTTGGAACGGCTCCAAAATCATCGCGGTCCCGGGACACTGGGTCCGATAACCAGGAACTGCGGGAGGATCATCATGGGGCAGGTGCGTAGGCTCGCGTTCCTGGGCGTTGTCGGGTCACTCGGGCTCTGCCTCACCGTATCGCAAGCCCAGGCCGTCGAGTATCGACTGCTGGTCGTGAACATGTGGGACTCGGGCTTCAACGCCTTCGTCAAGCCGGGAGAGCTGGCCGACGGCGCGTCGGGCCCGGGCCTCGAGGAGTTGATGGCGAGCCTTGACCGGGGCGATGTGCCCCGGGGGCCGCTCCTGACTGATCGGACGTTCCGCTGGGCCAGCGAGACGGTGGCCCAGGCCTATGGCGCGGTGCGGGTGCTGGCCGAGATCAAGCCCGGCGGCGAAGGCCGGCCACGCTGGGACGAGGTGCGCTGGGACGGCAAGCCAGGCGAGCGCAGCGTCTGGGTCGTCGAGCCGAGTGGCCGCGGGCGGCCGCAGCAGCTCTCCCACGTCGTTCTGAAAGCGACGGGCCCCGCCCGGCACTTTCTCCCCTACGCGCCGACGAATGGTCAGCGGATGGTAGCGATCCGCTACCCGCTCGAGTATCTCTGGTTCCACGAGGAGCGTGGGGATCTCTGGGAGAAGCACCTGTCCAAGAGCCTGGATCTGAGCAACGGCATAGCGGTCATAGCCGGGGCCAATTCGAATTCCTTGTTCCCCGACGTGGCGCGGCTCCTCGTGAACCAAGCCGAGGAGCCGACGACCTACAAGGCGGTATTGATTTGGCGTCAGGCTCCCAGTGACTTTGAAGCCCCGCGAAGTCCCAGAACGCGGTGATGGTGCAGTTGGACGACGGCGGACCTGTTCCGCGATGACCCGAGGGCCGGCGCGGCGACTCGTCCTGGCCGCGTTGGTGAGCGCGCCGATCGCCGGGTTGTTTGTCGCCTGTGCGACGGCACGGCCGACGGCCCTGATCCGGCTGCGCGAGGGCTACGAGGTCCTCACCGCGCATTGTGAGGCGCGGCCGCCGGAGTCCTGCACGCCCATACGCGTGACCGGGGATCCGCGCGATGAAGAGGCGTGGGGCTTCCGAGCGCGACCGGCCGCCAACGCGCTGTGGAAGGAACCGCAGGTACTTTATGCGGTAGGCGACCAGGCTCGGTGCGATGCGGTGCGCGCGATGCTGGACACCCCGAGCGAGGCGTGCTGGGGGCCAGTCTACTTCCGACGGGAGTGAGCGCGCGACAGGTTGAGGAAGGAATTCACGGCGGTCGGCGATGGGCAGTATCCAAACATCAGGTACCGAATCCTCATGCATCGACCAGCGAGCCACGGTAACTAGGCACCGGGCCTTCGTCGCCTCCAGCAATAGTCATCGCGTCGAGACCTACGTGAACTGCTGCGGGCACGAGCCAGGCCCCCTTGCCGCTGGCGCTGGCGGCGTTGCGTTCGTGCCGGTGCTGGGGGAAAGGGAATCGCTTGTAGCGACGGGCGCCCACCTTGACCACGAGCATCCGGCGGTGGGTGAAGATGGTGGCCGTGATGTAGCGGCCGACGAGTCTCCGGCCAAGGACGTAGCGCTTCCCGTTGATGTCGATGGCGCCCTGAGGATCGACGGAGCGGACGAACGACACGCGGCCGCGGGCCAGCGGCAGCCGGAGGCGGCCGTGGGTGTTTCGATACGCGGCCAGCGAGAACGAGGGGGGCACGGTCCGGAGGTGGGCGCGGTGACGGGCCAACCACGGTCCGGGATAGCGCGTGCCGTCGCCGTCGACCCGCAGCGCCCGGTGGGGCTTGCCGAAGTGGTAGTAGCGCAGGAACGCCTGGTTGGTGCGCCGGAGGGCCCGGAGATCGGGACAGGGATGCTGGAGCACCCGCTCCTGCCAGAGATCGTTGAAGCTCTCCACGTGGGCATTGCGCCCCGGTGCGCCGGGCGGAATGAAGAGGAGATGGACGCCCAGGAGCAGATGCAGGCGCATGACGAGCGAGAAGCTATGGGGGTATCGGCCCCCGCCGGTCGCGGCCATCTCGTTATCCATCTGCGAGAATCGGGGCGGCCCCAGCGCGCGCCACGCGCGGACAAATGCTCGCACAGCAACTCGGCCGTCTTGTGGCGCCCCTGGGTGGTCGCCACGCCCCGGCCGATGATCGCCACGGTGTGCACCGAATAGAAGCGGGTGATCCCTCGGGGGCCGCGGAGATGGCGCGGCCCCACCAGATCGGTTTGCTGCAGATCGCCTGGGAGCCGAGCTCGCGGCGCCGGGTAGGGTTCGCCGCCCTTGCGCCGGCGCGGCCGCCGCTTGGGATAGCCGTGCCGCCGGAGGATGCGCTCGATCGTGCTGAGCGACGGCACCGGCCGCACCCGTTGGTGTTGCAGCTCGAGGTGGACCACTTCGGCGCCGCTGCCCGCAAACCGCGATCGTCGAGTCCGTCGCTGCTCCAGAGTCTCTCGAATCGCCACAATGCGCGCGACGACGCGGTCGGGGGTTCGTTGCCATTGCCGCTGAGGGGCTCGGCTGCGAGAACGCAGCCCGGCCCACCCCTCCTCCCGATACCGCCGCAACCACTTGGCCACCCAGGAGCGGGCGCGCCCCAAGCGCTCCCGGATGACGCCGCGGGCGATGCCCTGTCGGTGCAGTTCGATTGCTCGATGCCGCAGTCCATACTCATCACGCGTGTCCGCCATCGCCCCCTCCCAGGGCTGGAGGCCCTGAGAGGGCTATTGCCATGTTCACCCAGTGCTAGTTCTCGATGTGATGAAGGGGACCCCGTAGCCTACTAGCAGCGCTACAACTTGACGGCCGTCCGGGCGAAGCCGTCTACTTCGAGTACGAAACGAAGAACGATCCGAACTCGATGGGCTCGAAGCAGTCGGGCAGCTCGCCGTGCTTCCAGGCGCCGGGGATCTTCTGCAAGTGGAAGGTCTTCTCGTGGCCGAAGCGCTGGTAGAGCTCGCCCTGGCTGAAGACGCGGCAGTGGTCGGCGTAGCCGTGCACCGGCGCGTAGTCGGGGATGGGGCCCTTGGCGCGGAATTCGTGCATGGGCACCACGAAGCAGAAGCGGCCCCCGGGGCGCAGCACGGTCATGATCGAGCGAATCGTCTCGTCCACGTCGCGCACGTGCTCGAGCACCGCGAAGGAGTAGACCAGGTCGAAGGCGCCGGAGGGAAAGGCCAGGTGCACCTCCTCGGCCAGGCCCTGGCGGAAGCGCGTGTTGGGAAAACGGTTGAGCTGCCTGGCGATCTTCACGTTAGTGGCGGAGACCTCGACGCCGTCCACCTCCATGTCGGGGTAGCGCGCGGCCAGCGCCATGGCCACGCCGCCCTCGCCGCTGCCCGCGTCCAGCACGCGGCGCGGGCGCACCGTCGCCACCTCGCGCTCCAGCGCCTGGAACTCCGGGTCCCGCCCGCGCCGCTCGATCATCTTGCGCGTCTTGCGCCCGAGCAGCATGCGGATGCGCTTCTCGATTAGCTTGAGGCCCATGCGCCAACGCAGGCGCCGGTACTGCTCGTCCTGGGCGCTGATGTAGGCCTCGCGGCTCGCCAGGTGCGTGAGCCACGAGCGGATGCGGGCGGCCTGCTCGGCGTAGCGCGGATTCGGGTACGCGGCGTGGGCGGCCTCGACCATCTCGAGGGCGCCGTAGATGTTCTCGCGGTAGAGCTCGAAGCGCACCGCCTGCAGGACCGCGTCGTGGTCCTTCGGGTCGGTCCCGAGGCGCGCGAGAGGCCCCGCGGTCGCGTCGCCCCCGGCCATCAGGCCACGCGGCGCAGCGCCATGCCGGGCACGGCCTCGCGCCGGGCCTTTAGGTCATCCGTGTCGCGGTAGTGACTCATGTCGATCCTCCTTGGTGATGGGGACGCGGCAGAAGTTGGCTACTTCTTGTCAGCCTTCAAGCACTCGCTCATGAATGTCTTGCGCTCATCCCCCTTGAGGCACTTGGCGCTCGCGTCGGTGTTGCACTTCTTCATCTTCTCCTGCTGGGTCATCGGCGTGGCGGCGCCGCCCTTTAAGCAGTGCGACATGAATGCCTTCCGCTCATCGCCCTTCATGTGACCGGCCTGCGCGTTGCACACCTTCATGCGCTCCTGCTGCGGAAGGTGGCATAGCCGGTCGTGACGAGGGTCACCGTATCCCCCGGTTCAAGAAGCAAGTCCAGCTCGGCGACCTTCCGCGTGAAGGTGACCAGCATCGGCCCCTGAGGCGTGCCCACTTTCACCAAGAGTCGATTGGTGTCGCGCTGCTTCCGCACGACCTCGCCGTGAATTCGTTCACCCTGACCGCTGATGGCCTTGGGCAAATACGGGGCTACGAGAACCGGGCCCATCGTCGTAGCACCGATCCCGACGATGACCCCGGTCAGAAGGGTGAAGATGAGGATCAGCCATCCTCTCACGGTGCGCTCTCAGTCCTGCTGGCGAGGCTGAGGCCCTTCTCATCAAGGAGTCGCCGATAGAGTGCCTCCGTCCGGAGGACCTTGACCTCCTGCGAGAACGTGGTCACCACGCGTTCACGCCCCGCGCGAGCCATGGGGTCGGGGTGGTCGATCAGACGCAGGAGCGCGTTGGCCAGGGCCTCCGGGTTGCGGGGTGGAACAAGCAGGCCAGTCTTTCCGTCCTCGATCAGCTCGGGGTTCCCTTCGAGATGTGTGCCGATGACCGCGGTCTCGACCGCCAGCGCCTCGCGCAGAGTGCCGGTAATGCCGAGCCCGGCGTAGGAGGCGTCCACACAGACGTCACTGCCCGCGAGGATCTCCGGGACGTCCTCGCGGTAGGGGAGCACCGAGACTCGACCGGCCAGGCCCCGCGTCGCGGCGTTCTGCCGCAAGATCTTCTCCTTGACCGCGTTGGCCCCGACGAAGAGAAGGCGGGCTTGGGGCGCTCGCTCTGCGATCAGATACATGGCGTCCAGGGTATCGTCGTTGCCCTTCCAGCTCCGGATGCCGATCTGGCTGATCAGGTAGTGGTCGGGGGAGAGCCCGAGCTCCTTCCGGATCTTCTGCCGGTCCACACTGGGAGGAAGCGGCCCGTGTCGGTCCCCGAATAGATGACGTGGATCTTGTGCGCGGGCACCCGCTGCCGCACGAGACCCTCCTTGATCGACTCGGACACCGCCACGATGGCTGTGACCCGGCGCGTTGTGTATCCGAGGCGGTTGAAGACATCGAGTGGGAAGCTGACGCCACGCTGCAGGATCACCACCGGGATCCTGACGAACAACCCGGCCATGAGGGCGAGGGTGCGGGCCTTCCCCTTGTGACAGTGGACCACCTGCACGTCATGGCGCCGGATGAGTCGAACAAGATCCGGAACGGAGCGCACGTCCACCTCGGAGCGCATGGACACCGCATGGTACGGCAGGCCCGCCTCGACGCACCTGGCCACCCAGCCCTCGCCCGGCCGCGTGGCCACCACGACATGGTGGCCCCGCGCTGCCAGGCCTCCGGCCAACTGCACGAGCTGCACGGCCGCTCCCATGAAGTAGCCCGACTTCGGGTAGAGCTGGAGAATGTTCACGTGCGTCTCCCGCGCGCGTCACCGGGCGCCGAAGAACGTCCGCACGGCCGCGATCACCTCGTCCACCTCGCCAACCGTGTGGCCCGCCGAGAGGGGCAGGGTCAGGATTTCTTGGACGAGGCGCTCCGTCTGCGGTAGTACTGGCGGATGGAAGGCCTCGACCGCGGGCTGCTGGTGGCTCGGCACGGGGTAGTGGATGCCGGTGGCGATGCCACGTTCCTTGAGGAACCGCGCGAGGGCATCACGCTGGGGAGTACGGACGACGTAGAGGTGGAACACGTGGTGGGCGCCGGGCCTCTCGCCCGGAAGCGCCAAGGGAAGGTCCGCGAGTCCGGTCCGGTAGCGCTCGGCGAGCGAGCGCCGGTGATCGTTCATCGAGTCGAGGCGGCGCAGCAGCACGCGGCCCACGGCCGCCTGGATGTCGTTGAAGCGAAGATTGAAGCCGATCTCGGCGTGCACGTCCTTGCTGAGGCGGCCGTGGTCGCGGAGCCGCCGACCGCGGTCGGCGACATCGGCCTCATCGGTCACGAGGAGCCCGCCGTCGCCCAAGACCGTGAGGTTCTTGGAGGGATAGAAGGAGAAGATGCCGGCCCGTCCGAAGCTCCCGACCTTGCGTCCCTGCCACGTGGCGCCGTGCGCCTGGGCGCAGTCTTCCAGCAGCCACAGGCTGCGCTCAGCACAGAGTTGCCGGAGACCGGGCAAATCGGCCGGATGGCCGTAGAGGTGTACGGGGACGAAGCCGACCGTTCGGGGAGAAATCTTCCCAGCGGCATCTTTCAGATCGACGGTGTAGGAGTCGTCCACGTCTACGAATACGGGCACGGCACCCGCGAAGCAGATGGCCTCGACGGTCGGGAACGCGGTGTGCGAGGGCACGAGCACCTCGTCGTCGGGCTTGACGTCGAAGGCCTTGAGCGCCACCCAGATGCCGGCGGTGGCGCTGCTGGTGAGTACGGCGTGCTTGCTGCCGATGTATCGGGCGAACTCCTGCTCGAAGGCCGTGCATTCGGGGCCGAGGATGTACTGGCGGGAGTCGATGGCGGCCAGCACCGCGGCTTTGATCTCGTCATCGACGGGTGGGCGCGCAAGCGGAATGGGCATCAGTGTGATCCTTCCGGTGACTGACTTCTCCGCCGGCGACGGCCGTGGCGGAGACCACGAGGCGGCCCGCCTGGATCATCCGCAGCCGCCACGTCCGGCTGACACTGGCCCCCGGAAGGAGCTGTGCGGCGTAGGCCGCCTCGGGGGCTGGGGTCCAGTCTTCCAGGCCCAGCGGGGTGGCGAGCGAGCCCGTCACGTCCACCAGCGAGAGCAGCACGAGGACATCCTGCTGCGGCGTCGACCCGGTGTTCGTCACTGTGACCGTGACCGTTTCATGGTCGCCGGCGACCCGGGCCGCGCCGGTTGCGGAGATCTGGACGCGCAGCGGGCTCGACCCCTCGGGCCCCGCGGACGCGACCTCTGCACGCGCCGGGGTGATCCCGACGACAAGGGAGAGGCCGAGCATCACCGCCAAGAACGGCCGGCCGCCGGCGTGGATCGGCATATGGTGTGGTCTCCATGGGTTCGGGTTGAGGCCAGGGACGTCAAGCCCATCGGGCATCAGGCAGATATCGATCGCACCAGGCGTCGAACATCAGGAGGCCCCAGAGGATCTTCCGATGGTCCCTGTGTCCGGCGACGTGCTCCTCCACGAGCCGTCGCGTGGTCGCCGGCTCGAAGAGGCCGCGATGAGCCACGCGCTCGGGCGCCAGTCTCTCCTCGAGTGCGTGCCGCAGCGGTCCCCGCAACCACGCCGCGATCGGGACGCCGAACCCCTGTTTGCGACGATGGATGATCCTCGCAGGGAGTGCGCCCTGGAGCGCCCGCTTCAAGATGTGTTTGGTTTTCCACCCGCTGAGCTTGAGGTGAGCCGGGATCCGGCCGGCCAGCTCCACCAGGGCGTGATCCAGGAAGGGCGCCCGCACCTCGAGGCCGCTCGCCATGCTGGCGCGATCGACGGTGGCCAGATTCTGATCAGCCAGGTAGAACTTGCAGTGCTGGTAGATCAGTCGATCGACGCTGTTCAGTTCCGGGAGCTCGGCGACGACCCGCGTCAAATCCTCGTAGGGGTCGAACCCCGCGGACGCCTCACGCACGGCGGCCGACAGGAGCGCGGAACGCTCCAGGCCGGTGAGCCCGCCGAGGAGAAGCTGGGTGCGAACCTCCGGTGCATACCCCAGTCCGCGGACGAATTGCTTCAGGAGCGACTCGATGCTGCCGTACTTGCTGGACGGCGGCAGGCTATCCACCGCTCTGCGGCCCCAGCTCACGAGCGCCTGGGGCAGGCGTTGAACCCACCGGGAGCCCGAGTCGGCGAGGAATGTTGGATACCCACAGAACAGCTCATCGCCGCCGTCGCCGCTCAGGGCCACCGTCACCTCCTTGCGAGCGAACCGCGCCAGTGCGTAGAACGGCAGAAATGAGCTGTCCACCAGGGGTTCATCAAGCAGGTCGCCGACGTTCTCGATGAGGGCCGCTGCGTCGGCGGATGAGAACACCATCTCGCTATGCTCTGTGCCGCAGTGCCTGGCCATCGCCCGCGCGAAGGGGCGCTCGTCGTAGCTGGACTCCGCGAAGCCCAGTGAGAATGTCTTGAGCGGTTGGGTGCCGCTCAGCCGGGCCGCCACGGCGACGATCGCACTCGAATCGACTCCGCCGCTCAGAAAGAACCCGAGCGGTACATCCGCCTCTATCCGTTGGCGAACGGATGCCTCGAGTTGCGCGCGGAGGCGCTCGACCCACTCGTGCTCGCTGACGGAATAGTCCGGATTGAACGGCAGATCCCAGTATTGGATGATGTCGGGCTTGCTTCCCGGGGAGATCGTTAGCATGTGGCCAGGCGGGAGCTTGGCGATACCGGCCAGGATCGAGTGAGGCGCGGGGACGTACTCGAAGGCCAGGTAGCGGACGAGACTCTCCAGGCTCAGCTCCCGGGGCACTGCCGGATGCTCGAGTACCGCGCGCAGCTCGGAACCGAATACGAATGCGTCGGCTCCGGCGGAGTAGTACAGGGGCTTCTCCCCCATCCGGTCGCGGGCGAGCACGAGCGTGCGCCGGACCGCGTCCCAGATGGCGAACGCGAACATCCCGTCGAGCCGGGCGACGCACTCGGGGCCATAGGTTTCGTACGCGTGCACGAGTACCTCTGCGTCTGACGCGGTCCGGAAGCGGTGGCCCAGCCCCTGGAGCTCGAGGCGAAGGGCACGAAAGTTGTAGATCTCGCCGTTCAGCGCGGCCAGCACGGTGCCGTCCTCGTTCGAGATCGGCTGCTGCCCGGTCCGAAGATCGATGACGCTCAATCGCCGGATCCCGAGGGCGACGTGCGCGTCGTGATAGAACCCTTCGTCGTCGGGACCGCGGCGCCGCAAGGCGTGCGTCATCCGGTGGAGGATCTCGCGCTGATTCGCGCGCGGTCCCGGTTCGATGAATCCGGTGATGCCGCACATGGCGGGCGCCTAGCCTCCTGCGTGTTCGGATCGTCTGGGCAGGACGGCTGTCATGAGTGATGCCCCGCCCGGAGGATCGAGATGGGATGCCGGTTGAGGCGGTCGACCCCGATCTCGCGCACATCGGTGGACGTGGTGGGCAGGGCTCGCGGAGCGATCAACAAATAGGCGTCGCGCCCAGCCAGGACCTGTCGCTGGAAGTCGGTGTAGGTGGGGAGCAGGGTGACCGGCCGATCTAGATAGAAGGTGAAGACGAGCTCCGGCACGTCCACCGCGTAGAGCGCCGCCGGCGCCTGCTGCAGCTGGCTCGTACTCACGCTCAGGCTGCTGTCCGTGTTGTGCCGCGCCACGGCGTACACCTGACCGAGGGTTAGCCCCGCCGCGACCAGAATCCAGACGCTGGCCAACACGACGGTTGGCCGCCGGAGCTGCAGGCTGGCGTACCACGCGGCGATGAGCAGAGCGGCCGGGACGCACAGCGGCAGGTAGTACCGGAAACGCTGCTGGGACGAGATCGCGAGGAAGGCGAACATGACGACCAGCCAGAGCAGGAGCAGTCTCAGCCGCCGGCCGCGGCCCGGATCGGCCGTGCGTGTCGTGGTCCAGAGAACGGCGGGCAAGATCAGCGACCAGGGCAGCAGGATGGTGAAGGCCTGGCCGAACGGCTCGGTCATCAAGCGCCAGCTCCATCCGCGCGGCTGCACGTACCAGAGCAAGAGGTCATTGACCACGACCGTGTGGGTGAACCGCTCGCCGCCGGCGGCAGCGGCGAGGAGGGGCCAGGGTGCGAGCAGGAACCCGAGCAGGGCGAGTCCTGGAAGCGAGACCAAACGTGCGGGTCCCTGCCACCCGTGGGTGGCGAGGGTGTCGGCGATGACCACCGCGAGGGGCAAGAGGCCCGCCGGACCCTTGAGCCAGAATGCGACCCCGACGGCAGCGTAGAACAGAATGAGCGGGGATCGACGCCCATCGAATTCGGCCGCCACGTAGGCGGCCATGGCAGCGGTGAACGCGGCGGCGAGGGCCATGTCGGGCATGGGGAACCGCGCCTGAGTAAACACACCGGCGGTGGTGACCACGATCAGGCCGGCCGTCGTGGCGACGTCCCGTCCGAAGAGGCGGCGGGCGATCCAGTAGGTGCCGAGCACCACGGCCAGGGCCGCCAGCAGGGAGACCAGCGCCGCGTTCCGCTGAGTCACGGCACCCGTGGGCCACGACGCCAGGGCGATCAGCCACGCGTAGAGCGGCGGCTTGTTCAGATGTGGGACGCCGTTAAGCTCAGGGAGGAGCCAGTGGCCGTGCGCCAAGATGTCGCGCGCCAGGAGCGGAAACCGCGCCTCGTCGTTGGTCGCGAGAAACCGCCGGCCGAAATCGAAGAAGAGCAGGGCGATGCTCGCGGCCAGCACCAGAGTCAGTCCGCCGACGTCCGCCGGCTGAAGGTTGACACGCGCCCTCAACGGTCGCCCTCAGACCAGCGACAGGGTCGCGAGGCGATATCGGGCGTAGAGCAGGCCCGACATGGTGAAGGCCGCCAGCATCAGGAGCCGGATGGTCTGAAGGGAGAGCCCTTGCTCGTCGATGATGACGCTGTCGAGGGTATTCATCACGTTGGAGAACGGATCCAGCATATCGTAGGTGCGCCCGACCCAGTTCCCCCGCAGTGCAGGGCTGAGGACGGCCGGGGCCGCCAGGGCCGCGTACACGACAAGGCTCGTCAGCAGGGAGTCGGCTCGTGCCGAGAGCCCAACGGTCCACGCTGCGACGCCCAACGCCAGCAGGGTGCCCGTCCCGACCAGGTAGGCGGTGGTGAGGGAGAACTCGCCCGTGCCGGCGGACACCACCGCCAGGTACGGGAGCGCGATGAGGACCATGATTGCCCAGGGAGCGACGGCCCCGATCAGATAGCCTCCCAGAAGCTGGCTACGGCTGATGGGGGCGACCAGGAGCGCCTCGAGGGTTCCGCGGTCGTCGCCCGCCACGGCATCCGCGCCGACGATGGCCACGGCGAGCATGCCCAGCAGCAGAATGGCCTTGGCGGTCATGAAGATCATGGTCTTTTGATCCATCAGGCTGAGGTCGGCGTTGGTGAGGAAGAGGTACACCAGCGCGCTCAGCAGAAGCGTGAACGCGGGAAGCCACGCGAGCCCTTTGGCCGTGAAGGTCAGCTCGCGGAGGATTCGTCCGCCGAGGGTTGTGGCCTTCATCGTGTGTTCCTCTTGTGTCGGACGAGGGCGAAGAACACATCCTCGAGGTTCGCCGCATCCACGGTGACGTCGCGGACCATGACGCCCGCGCGATCCAGCGCTCGTACGAGGACCTCAGCCGGCAGCGCCTAATCCCGAGGAACCACGACCAGGTGCGACGGGCTGGCCATGCTGCCTTGAGCATCGAAACCCAGGTGGGCGACCACTTGCTGCGCGCGCGCGGGGCAGGCCGATCCCGGTATCCTTGACGCTGAACACGACCGTTCCCGCCTGCAGATGGGCCTTCATCTCGACACGCCCGCCAGCTGGGGTGTACTAGGACGGCTGGCCTGGCTCGGCTTCATGGTCGCCCCTCTTTTCCGATTCATACCCCTATGCATAGGCTGGGTCAAGTTGTCTGTCTTTGCCCCCTACGCATAGGTTCGCTACGATCAGGCGTGCATGCCGGGCAAGAGGCGGAAGCGGATACCTTCAGTGAGAGGATGAGGATAGCCAACATCAACGCCCTCCGCGGCGGTCACCCAACTCGTGGCCCCTGTCCCCGTGACATAACCTCCCAGACTCGGACGCCGGCCGCCCAGGAGCCGACGGCACAACGCACATTAGCGGCCTCCTCGCGGGTCGAGCGAGCCGGCCCGGGTGCGCGGGATGCTATGCCAGATGCCAGACACACCGTCGCCGTCACCCTGCGGCCCGGCCGGATCAGCGCCGATGGCGCCTCGCTGCGCTGGCACGACGGCGTCCGCCGCGCCCCCGAGCCGATCGGATCAGGACGCGGCGGCGCTGGGCTCCGGTGGGGCGGGGCCGGGGCTCGGCCCTGAGGGGCCGACCCCCACGTGCGCGAGGATCTTCCGGATGACCGCGGGATCGTGCAGGGTGGCGATCAGGCGCAGCCGGCCCCCACAATGGGGACACGCCAGAACATCAATGGCAAACGCCCGGTGCATCAGGGCCGCCCAGGTCCAGGCGCGCGGGGTGGGCTTCACTCCGGCATCGTCCGGATCTGCGGCCAGCGGCGCAGCAACGGTAGCAACGGGCCGGCTGGCGGGGTTGAGTGACGTGGAACCCGTTGAAAATATGGAGGCTGGAAACGCGCGGTCGGCGAAGCGGCCCCCTCTTATAGCGTATCCCGAGGCTCCATGCAAGGAAAGCCAGGATGACAGGAAAGCCAGGATGACGTAAGAGGGGAGAAAACAACCGATCAGGCCTGAACGGCCATGCTGCATCCTTCTCCCCGCATAGCCTGGAGTGGTAGCGATTCGGTAGCAATCCGGCCCCGCAGCCGAGGTCGGGAGCCCGCCCTCATCACCCGCTCAGGGACAGGGAACCCAGATGAACTGAGCTGGCTCCGCATCAACCATCTCGCCCGTACCCGCTGCCGGATCGAGGACTACGAACTGGTGTCCGCGAACCTCTCGCCGGGAGTCGATTCTCGCCGGGTTGCGGCCAATCCGTATGATATACGGTGGCGGGACGATGCCGGGACCGGCGAAGAACTGGGCGTGCGCGAGGATGACGTTGTAGGTCCTTTCCACGGCCAGGATGTGCATCCACTGGGTTGGCCGCGCTCGCTCAAAGTTCCTCACGAACTGATCGGACCTCTGCCTCACGAACTGGGCCACGTCGCCACGTCCGGCCCAGATGAAATCCTTGATGGGGGCGAATTCGGCCTCCGTCCCAGTCAGGTCCGGGAACATCTTCAGCACGTAGTGGAAGCCGATCTTGGCCACGGCGCGAAAGTGCACGTGGCTGACGGTCACCTCTGCGATGAGCTGGATCTTCTGGGCCGGGAACTCGGTAGCGGCCCAGCCGGCAGGATAGCGTATCCCAGGCTCCGCAGAAGATCGGTCACCCAGGGGATCTCCTCGGGCGTTGCGAAAACCCGAATCGGCTGTCCCCGACCCAGGCCCCAGTCCCGCAGCAACTCTACCAGGGCTTCGGGATTATCACGCATTCGGTCATGGATTGGCACCGCACGCGGCTCCGCCAGAAGCTGATGCTCAAACACAATCTGCCGGAGTGGATAGACGTCCTGCGTGCTCGGGTCCACCTCCCAGAGCAAGTCGTAGGCGAAACCGGGTGCGCGCCCCGTCATGTGGATGGGCGGCATGCCGGCGGCCCGCCGATAGAAAGGCGAGGGGAGCAGGCCGTCTCGACCGCTGACTCCCACCATCCACCGGAAGAACGCGATGGCTCCAGTTCGAAGGAACTCAGTCTCGACGGTGTCGCCGATGTATGTGTTGCAGGGCCGACAAACCCGCCCTTCCAACGGCTCGCAGCCGCGGAACCGGCCGAGGGCCGCAGGAAGGTAGTGCTCGTCCGACATGTCTCCGTGCGGCCCCGGGTAGATGCATTGATCCGCCATGACGCTCTTCATTCTACCGGGCCGCATCCGACGCCCAACGGCGCGCCGTCATCGATCGGCGAATGTCGCCCTTTTGCTCGTGTGGGGGCGGCCCGAGCCAGCGATTTCCTGCCCAGTGGTGCCCCGGAGTCCAGAGCGCTGCGCCTTCCACAGACGTGCAGGATTCAGTGTTGCCGATGAGAGGGCCTTCCCTAAGCGCTCAAGTCCCTTCCGAAGCCGCACGTGCGCTTGTGGAGGGCTCCCCCGCGAACGCCGGCGGGCGCCTCTGTCCCATCTGCGACAAGCCACTCAGGCCCCGGCAACGGGTCTGCTCCGGCAGGTGCCGCGCCGAGCTTAGTCGGCGGCGGCAAGCACAGCTCCGCCACGCCCGGGATCAGCAGATCCGGGAGCTGCTCGTCGCTGCCCTCGACCTGATGGGCAAGGACGGGCCGCCGTGAGCCGACAGCATCTCTGCCACGGGGGCAGCGCCGACGAGTATGCTGTGCCCAGTCCCTGCCTCTCCGACCTCGGGGAAGGGCCTGGTGCTCCGGGCGGGCCTGATGAAGTCGGGCGGACTGACCGGAACAGCCGTTCCGTCCGCCTTCAGCAGGCGTCTGAGCACGGCTGGCTCCTCGTACCGTCCCTGGCGCCGGCCAGCGGCTGAGAGCGCGAGGCGTGGCTTCACGAAGACGAGGCCGCTCTCGAAGCTGTGCTTGCGGGCTAGACCAACGGATAAAAGCAGGAACCCGTGCATGGACCAGTCAGTTAAACCGTCAGAGTAGTCAGGGTGGCATTCGAGGAGGCGGCCAATGGTCCGCGCACTAGTCCTGGCGTTGGTGGTGCTGGCAGCGGCTGCCGGGCCCGCCCAAGCGGGGGACCATAGGCACGGAGGGCATCATGGCGGGTTCCACATCGACGTGGGCATCGGCATCGTTGCCCCGTACGCGTACTCTCCATATCCGTACTACTACCAGCCCTACTACCCTCCCTACCTGTACGCCTATCCGTACCCGGTCTACAGCCCGCCGGTCGTTGTGGTGGAGCCCGCTCCGATCTACGTGGCGCCGCCAGCGCCGCCGGTACAGCGCGAGGTGGTCTATCCGACTGGGCGGTACGTGCTCCACGGTGACGGCGTGTACTCCCCGTATCAGTGGATCTGGATACCCCAGTAGCTCGTTAGCCGGGCGCTGCCCGTGTACCAAAGACTACGGGCGCGGCCTGCCTTCAAGTGCCTGTCCGCCAACGAGCCGAGAGATGTCCGAGTTGCTCGGCACCCTCGGCGCCTTCCTCCAGGAGCATCGACGCTGCGGTGAGCTGGTGGAGGGTGAGCGGGTCTGGATGGCCTGCGATTGCGGGGCCGACATCGTACACCCGGTCGAGCCCGCCGAGCCGGCTTGCCCTGACGGGTAAACTGGAGCTGACTCAGGGGCGTCGCATCCGAAAGTTGACCCAACCGTACTGGAGGTTGGCGATCGCAACCATCCCGACAATGCCGACCATCAGTTGGACCCACCGGGCGCCGGTCAACGCCGGACTCCCCACCACCGACGGCGATGCAGTTCCCATGCTTATCCACCTCCATTGTGGATCTAATGCGCGTCTGGGAATGTTCTGCGCGAGCGCGAGAGACTCAGATGCATTGCGCCTCGCCGAGGCCGAGGCCCTGGGGTGAAGGAATTGGCCACGTAACTCTAGATGGAGCCGTCGGAACTGTCAAGGCAGGCCGTCGCGAGCACCCCGCACACACGACTCTGCTGTCTCAGCTTCGTCCACTAGCCGTTCCGCTATATAGGCTCATAGGGCTCGCAGGCCGGGCAGGCCGAGAAGCCGGCCTCCTTCGCGTCGGCGACCCGCTTGAAGTACACGCGGTTGGCCTCAGGGATGCGCTTGGCCCAGCCGCAGTCGCGACCGTGGAAGAGCTTGGCCCCGCGCTGCGCCAGATAGGGCTCGCCCTCGGGGATGGGTGTCGTCCGGGCATCGTAAGGGTTGAGCACGGACTCGGCCAGCGCCTCGGTCGTCGGTGCCGCCGGAATCACTTCGGTGTGGGTGGAGACCACGGGCGGCTCTGGAAGCGGGTCGGGCTCGTTGATCTTAAGATTGGTCTCGATGGTGGAGCGGAACTCGTCGCTGGCCCGCCTGAACTCGCGCATGGCCCGCCCGAGCGCTCTGGCGAGCTGGGGCAGGTTCTTGGGGCCGAAGACGAGCAGAGCGATCACGAAGATGAGGACCAGCT
>WNFD01004552.1_pt1 | contig 16991 bp, 14 predicted proteins | sample 5400491 | NCBI WGS metagenome assembly WNFD01 (sample SAMN13153343, study PRJNA577476) | soil metagenome | isolation source: 120 cm saprolite under Douglas fir tree site 2 hole 2 replicate 2 | place: USA:California | collected 2015-04-18 | reverse complement strand
CACTATTTCTTGTAGCCAACCTGCAAGCTGCTCTTTACTCATCATAAAGGGATATTCCCGTGCTTCTTCGGCGGATTCGTATCCCTTTTATTCTTCAGCATTTCAAGCGCGGTAATCAGCTTTGCGCGCGTATAACGTGGTTCAATCACCTCGTCGATATATCCTCGACCGGCAGCGATATAGGGATTGGCGAACTTCTCGGTATATTCCGCGATCAGTTCCTTGCGTCTCTGCTCAGGGTCTTTAGCTCCGTCAATCTCATCCTTGAAGAGGATATTCACCGCGCCTTCTGCACCCATCACCGCGATTTCAGCAGTGGGCCATGCGTAGTTGATGTCACCGCGCACATGTTTGCTGTTCATTACGTCATACGCGCCGCCATAAGCTTTGCGTGTGATCACCGTGATTTTAGGCACGGTTGCTTCACAGTACGCATACAGCAGCTTTGCCCCGTGGCGAATAATGCCATTATGTTCCTGACTCACCCCTGGTAGAAAACCAGGTACGTCCTCTAATGTAATGATCGGGATATTGAAGCAATCGCAGAAGCGTACAAAGCGCGCGCCCTTATCGGCTGAATTAATGTCGAGCACACCTGCTAAGGCGTGTGGCTGTTGTGCTACGATGCCGACGGAGCGGCCATTCAAGCGAGCAAAACCGACGATGATGTTCATAGCAAAATACTCCTGTACCTCGAAGAAGTCACCATCATCGACGATATACTTTATGACCGCCTTCATGTCATAAGGTTTGTTCGGATTATCCGGGATAATCGTATTCAGAGCTTCCTCTGCTCGCGTAGGTGAATCGACTGGCACAAACCTCGGAGGGTCTTCAAGATTATTCGATGGAATGAAGCTCATGAGCTGCCGAATCATGCGGATGCAATCAGGCTCGCTGGGACAGGAGAAATGCGCTACACCACTTGTACTGTTATGCACCATCGATCCACCCAACTGTTCAAAGGTCACATCTTCATGTGTAACCGTCTTCAGCACATTTGGCCCTGTTACAAACATATAGCTGGTCTGCTCTACCATAAAAATAAAGTCAGTGATGGCTGGAGAGTAGACGGCGCCGCCCGCGCATGGCCCCAGGATGGCTGAAATCTGCGGTACAACGCCGGAAGCCAGTGTATTGCGTAGAAAAATATCAGCATACGCGCCCAGGCTCACGACACCCTCCTGAATTCGCGCCCCTCCGGAGTCGTTCAAGCCAATCACTGGCGCGCCATTTTTCATAGCAAGATCCATAATTTTGCAGATCTTTTCCGCGTGTGCCTCGGAAAGGGAGCCGCCAAAAACCGTGAAATCCTGTGAGAAGACATAAACCAGCCGACCCTCGATCTGCCCATAGCCAGTGACGACGCCATCGCCCGGAATTTTCTGTTCTTCCAGTCCAAAATCCGTGGAACGGTGGGTTACAAACATATCCAGTTCGTTGAATGTGTCCGGGTCTAGCAGGAGATTAAGTCGCTCGCGTGCTGTAAGTTTGCCTTTATTATGTTGTGCCTCGATGCGTTTGACGCCTCCACCCAGCATCGCTGCCTCTTTCAAACGGTGGAGATCTTCCAACTTCTCTTTTGTGTCTTTAACCTTAGGAGTCTCTTCACTTATTGCCATCTACCGTATCTCCATACATGAAATTGCGAACATTGTACGTATGGCAGTATAGCATCTTCCAGTCAAATTCAGCAAAATGGTGAATAATCATATCTGCCCTGGATAAATCTTGTTCTTCATTGAACCCATTGCGAAAACCAACACAGAACATATTGGCGTTTTTTGCGGAAAGAACCCCATTTTTCGAATCCTCTATCGCAATACACCTATCTGAGCTTACACCCAACCGTGTTGCTGTGAGAAGATAGATTGCAGGAGATGGTTTGCCCTGTCCCGCTAATTCATCCGCGCTTACCACCACCTTAAAAGAGTCACGCAAGCTAAATCTATCAAGCATGATGTTTATCCAGCTTGCAGGAGAGGAAGAAGCCAGCGCAACAGGAATATTTTTACTATTCAGAGCGCTTAGGAGATCCGTGAATCCTTCCATGAGAGACACTTTTTGCCCGTAGATTACGTTTGCCATTTCCTGGTAGATCTCCAGGAATTGTTCTTTTGTTTTTTGCAGGTGGTATGTATTGGCAAGCAGTGTGTACAGATCAAGCACGCCGAGGCCGATGATCCTGTCTTGATCGTTCACGCTCCAGGTTGGTATGAGCGATTGTAAAAAATATCCTTCGGTAGTCTTCCAGTGAATCTCACTATCTACGATGACGCCGTCCATGTCAAAAATAACTGCATCCATAATAAGGAAACCTATACGCAAAACTGATAAAAAACGGGAATAATAGTATTATTTTGTGAACTGGGTAGTTCACAACAAGAACCTTTAAGAGTATACTACGTATTACAAGGAAAGAGGTAGTTGTGGAGCCTGCATCTCAACGCTCAGGTTTCTAAGCTATTGTATTACCAAAAGTAGAAGGGCACGCCTTTTACTACGACAGTCGTATGCTATGTATGCAGAAACGAGGAATACTTACATGAGTTGGAATCCAAATCAGGGTCAAGACCCGAATCAGCCAGGTCAGTATGGTGGCTACGTTCCCCCATCACAACCTCAGCCAACTGATCCTTATAGCAACCCACAACCAGGTTATGGACAGCAGCCTGGTGGATATCAGCAACCTGGATATCAGCAGCCCGGCGGGTATCAACAGGGACCATATGGAACGCCTCCTCCTGGCGCCCAGAGTCCTTTAGGTCCTACATCGATGGGCATGCAACCCAACATTGAAGCAGGCCTGAGCTATGTTTTGGGCTGGGTGACGGGCCTCATCTTCTTCTTGGCGGAGAAGCAGAATCGCTTTGTGCGTTTCCACGCGATGCAGTCGATCCTGTTCTTTGGTGGTCTGACGGTAATACAAATTATTCTCAATGTTATCGGTAATTTCCCTTTCCTGGGCTTTTTTACATACCTGGTTGGGGTTGCTTTAGGCATTATTGGTTTAGTAGGCTACATTGTCCTGCTGATCAACGCTTTCCAGGGTAGGTACTTCAAACTTCCCATTGTTGGCGATTACGCCGAGAAATACGCAAACCAGGCAAAAATAGCGCTAAGGATGGATGTGCTATACTTCCTATTACCGTAATTTCATCTCTCATATGAAATCTTCTTAACTCCCCAAAGGAGGCATCATGACTATTACATCGATTCCAGGAATAATAACGACCGAGAACCTTGTAGCAGGTTGGCTCACACCAGATGAGTTCAGTGTTTTAGAAGCCGTGTGCGAAACGCTGCTTCCTTCGCTTGAGCCTCCTGCGGGAAGTTCCGAGGCAATAGTTGCATATTACCGTCGATCCGCTCGCGATTTGAATGTTGCGCAACTTGTAGCAGAGACGCTCTCATTCGAGAATGAGCAAGCGAAAGACGACTTTCGCAAGTTGCTAAGCTTATTGTCCAACACTGCCGCTGGTCTGATGCTAGCGGGCACTCCTCGTCCATTCAAAGCGCTCCCACGGGAGAAACGCGAAAAGTATCTGACTGCGATGGCCAACAGTCCAATAGGACAATTGCGGCAAGGCTACCAGTCAATCAAACGCCTGTCAGGCTTTGTCTTCTTTGCTACTCCAGATGCTACGGGAGTTAATCCAAACTGGGAAGCGCTTGACTACCAGGCGCCTGCTTCTCCTCCAGTTGATGTACCTCAGCCAATCAAACCACTCAGGATTACAGACGATATCATGCTGGAAGCAGATGCCGTAATTATTGGCTCTGGAGCCGGAGGTGGAGTAGTCGCTGGTGAACTCTCAATGGCTGGCAAGAGCGTCGTTGTACTGGAGAAGGGTGGTTATAACAACGAGGCAAACTTCACTTTGCAGGAGGCGCAGGCGACGCCCGAACTTTACTTGAAGCGCGGTACACTCACCACAAAAGACCTGGGTGTGATTGTCCTGGCAGGAAGTACGCTTGGCGGTGGCACAGTTGTTAACTGGATGACCTCATTCCGCACGCCCAGGGAGATATTGGAAGAATGGTCGCATGATTCTGGCCTGAGTGATCTGACCGAGATGACACTGCAGACAAGTTTCGAGGCGGTTGAACAACGTATTAGCGTAAGTACCGTCGGTTCACATAACAAGCAGAATCAATTACTGGTTGATGGATGCAATGCCCTTGGCTATCAAGCCAATGTACTGCGCAACAATGCTATTGGCTGCGAGCAGCGTTGTGGCTCGTGTGGTTTTGGCTGCCGCTACGGGTGCAAGCAATCAACTATGAAGACCTACTTACAGGATGCATACGATCATGGTGCACGTATGATTGTGCGTTGTTCCGCTGAAAAGGTGCTCATCGAAAATGGGAAAGCAGTAGGTGTGAAAGCCACAGCCATCGATACTGAGACTGGCGAGACACATAGCGTTACTGTCCGTGCTAAGGCCGTGATTGTAGCGGCGGGGGCAGTCCATTCTCCTGCTGTCTTGTTGCGTTCAGGCGTAGAAAATCCACACATTGGACGCCATTTGCACCTGCATCCTACCACGACAGTCGCGGGCATTTATCCTGACAAGGTTTATAGCTGGCAAGGTGTGATGCAGTCAGCATATTCGAACGAGTTTGCCCATCTTGATGGCAACTACGGCTACAAGCTGGAGGTACCGCCAGCGCATCCAGGGCTTATTGGAACGGCCACGCCCTGGTATTCTCCCCGTGAATACCGCGAGCAGATGCTCCAGACCGCCAACGTTGCGACATTTATCATACTGACACGCGACAAGGGCGAAGGAACCGTTACTATCGATCAGGACGGCGAACCCGTTCTGAATTATGTTGTCTCCGTTTATGATCGCAAGCACCTCATGCACGGACTGCGCCAGGCTGCGCGTGCGCATTTCGCGGCTGGCGCCCAGTCGATCATCACATTGCACAACAAACGCACGCGCATTGATCGGCCAAAGGGAGGAGCAGTCAGTGAGCAACAGTTCCGCGAGTATGATCGCCAGGTTGAACGCCACGGTATGGGTCCCAACCGCGTCATGATGTTCACTGCTCACCAGATGGGAACCTGTCGTATAGGGGCAGATCCCAATAATGCCGTAGTAGATGGCAATCATGAGGTGTACGGTGTCAAAGGTCTATACGTTTGTGATGGCAGCGTTTTTCCGGGAGCATCTGGGGTGAATCCTATGCTTTCGATAATGGGGTTAGCACACAGGGCAAGCCAGCACATTAAGACAACTCTATAAAGTTGTGCGTTTTGTTAACATAAAGCGGAGGTCACTATGACAGAAGTAAAAGGAACAAAAGAACAGCCCTGGATTCTAAAAACGCCATCAGGGACATCAGAATTCACCATGTATAAGGATGAAACACATAATCCGCCAATTCTGGTATGTACTGTCGGGAAAACAGTTTTGTTCTATGACCTTCGTTGCATCAATGACTTGCATGCAATGCTCAAGAAGCACGGTGATTGGATGGAGCTTGGCAGTGCAGATGAACAGAAGCCGGCAAAGGATGGAACTGTTGAAGCGTGGGGACGTTCACTCGACAATCCCATTGGTGGATGGTATGGTTTAAAGAAAGGGTTGAGAGGACGTTTTGGCATGTATCTTCCTCCTCTTATGGAAGAATTAGGACTTGCTGAAGTAGAGCATAACCCGAAAAACAACAGAATGCGCGCTAAGTAACTCGCCGTTTGTGAAGCTCAATCGTTCACGACAGAAATTTCTCTCTGACTGAACAGAGGGTATATGAAATGCCCTCTACTCTCTTTAAATGGAGTGGTATAATCCATAGCAGAAAGCGAGGGATAGCATGAAAAAATTTGAAGACCAAAGCGATGGTGGAATAAGTATTACCGGCAACGAGGTACAGATCCATCTCGCCCCCAATGAAGCCTACGCTTTATGGCAGTGGCTGTCTGCTCGTAAGGACGCCTTCCAAGCACACTCGAGTGAAAAGCAGCTAGAGCTGAAAATTCATCTTTACCAGGAAGACCTGAGCCACTTAGACGAATTGAAATCGGTCATCCCGGACCTGCACGAACGCGGGCCTGTAGCTAAAATACTTGACGCACGGTTGGAGACAGTTTCTGAGCAAGCATTGCATTTACTCAAAGAATACGAGATTGAATATCACATTCATCCTTTGCTTGAAGATGACGATGTGTATGCTCAAGGGTAAACATCAACCTGAGCTATGAAGACAGGCAGGAGGCCGGATGATCCGTAGGGGCGAGAGAGGTTGGGGGGATTGCTCTTGCATCCCTCCAAGGGGCAGTTGTGCCGGGTTTCCCAGACCGTGTACCCCTTGGAACTTTGCTGTATTAGATCATCGCGAGCGGCGCTCGCGGCGTCGTACGCCCATGACCGAAACCGGTGACAATGGCCTGCCGACCGGGTCAATGAACAACGAGCACGGTCCTGCCTTGGCCGGGAGTGTTCCGTCAAGGATATTGACCTTATAGGTGAGTGTATCCCCTTTCAGTTGTGGATCGCTGATGGTCATCGTCACTTCTTCGGGGACGGTGTCGCCATCCTCAAGGAAGGACACAACCGCGTTCGGCGGATCGTCGGCGAAGCTGTCTTCTCCCTCACCCCACTGATCGACGAACTTCCTGGAAGTCAGATGGCCAACGACCCGTTGGGGTCGGTCAGCAAAGAACAGGGTCGCGTGTGCTAGACCGTGAAATGTCACGGAGCCATTATTGGTCGTCAGCCCGTGGGCGCTCTGAACAAACAGGGCTTCGATGCTATCGACATTCGGTGCAGTATTTTCGCTCATGGATTCGGTCCTTTCGCACCTACAACTGTTACACGTACTTCAAGTAAGAGTAAAGTTCAGTATTTTCGCTCATGAGTTTGTTTCGTTCGTGACCTTCTTTGTCAGGCCCCAGGAGCCTGTAACTTCTTTACATGACCAGGCATGTATCACTTGTTCGCAACTACGATGTAGATTCATCTCCATCGCCCCATATTCAAAAAACCAGAACAATGTCTTTATTGTATCCCCTTGGGAGGGAATATATACACTCAAACACATTATTTTGCAAAATTTTACAGATAGCGCACATAAAAACTTGTTGGGTTTGACTAGTGCATTGAGGTCTCAGCCTGAACAAGGTCTGCCTTGTTCAATCTGCGCCGAACGCGCCTGTAGACGAGATCGGCTACTTCGAGGACAATCACCAGTAGCCAGAAATAAAAAGCCAGGTCGTTGCGAAATAAAATGATCGCTATTGAGAGGATAAAGATCATCGGAACCAGGAGGGCACGCAATGCGAAAGAAACGATTTCAAACCTGTCCATCGTCTTGTCTATGAGTCGATGTCCTTTTGCTGCATACCACCAGATCACGAGCAGCATCAGGCCTGTTGCAGCCTGTTCTGAGACGTAGAGTATCGAGGTGAGCTGTGATTTCGGATAGGTCACACGCAGAGCGTTGAAGATAGGTTGTAATTCGATGAACAATAAAAAGGCAAAGTTCAGCCAGATTAATGTCATGTTATGGCGTCTGATGACCATGAATATGCGATGGTGTGAGAGCCAATAGAACCCCACGATCAAAAAGGTAAAGCCGTATACAGGCAATTGCGCCACTACCGCGTTGAGCGCCGTCGAAAAGGATTGCTGATTGTTGGACGCGACTGTGCTCGTTACTGTTGCAATCAGGAAGGTGATCGCCACAGCTGTCATATTGTCTGTAATCGAGCACATGCGGATGGTCCCTTCCAGGTAGCTCGCTCTGCGATTGCTGCGATAATAGATGGTGTGCAAGAACCAGCCCAGGACGTAAAAGCAGAGAAAGATACCCTCAGCAATCCAGACGTTGTAGAACGCGACGCCAATTGATAAAAGGGTACCGAGTGGGATGACTAACAGTCGAGCCGTGGTGGATCTGAGATATTCAGAAGGTATATCTGGATCCAGTAGATGGTCTACTCTCGCAACGACCCACATAAAGAGAAGTGTCGTGCTGGTGACCATTTGTGTGATTGCGAATACTTGCCAGACCCCCGCCTGGTTATCATATTGGTAGAAGAATAAAACAGGGACGGGGAGAAAGACGATCGATGCCAGGAACAACACATTCAAGATGATGAAGAGGCTGCTGGATCGCTTCAGATAGGTGAGGATGCGATAGTGGGAGACCCAGGAACTGGCGACCACGATATAGGTAGGGAGAAAAAATAATATTTTTGGCAGCAAGACTTGCCCGATGAAGTTTTGTAGTTGAGACGAGCTTAAGCCCTCAGGTGGGAGAGGAATGTTTACGACGAAGAGCGTGAATGCCACTGCTATGACACAATCGCTTATTCCATAAATGCGCGTGACATTCGACCCTGGCGTAGGTCGAATATCATCAATAAATCGCGTTATCCGCTGGGTGGGTGGTGCAGGTGTTACTGGATTTATTACCAGTGCAATTTTGTCAACATGTGGCTCTACCGGGGCTATTGCGTCGGTATTTTGCAGCGCTGAGTCTGGTTCGTCGGTAGGTAGCGATTCGTCTCTTGTTTCCATTTTCACCTACATCGTTTTCAGGCATCATCCTTGACTCTTTTCATTATACTTCCTTTATATTGAACACGAACCATTAAAATATACTATTTTTGTCTGTTGCAATGATGAATCTACACTATCTTTCCCCTAAAAGGGCGGTGCAAAAAATGGTGGGGTTCCAGGAGGCAGTCGGCCTCCTGGAACCCCACCATGAATGTTAAGAAATCACTCAGCTTATTGGAACAATGACAAAACGTCCGTATACCACAAACAAAGCTAATACCAGGAGCACCACGTTGACCCCGATACCGGAATATTCACCGCGTCGTCCATGGGTGATCATCGCTCCCACCATCGTCAATGCTAAACCAGCTGCCGCTACAGGTGTCAGCCAGGGCAAGATGCCCGTTACAGCCGGGAGAATAAGCCCAATGGCTCCCAGTATTTCTAAAGACCCGATCAAGCGCACTCCCCTGGGTCCAACGTCCTTTACCCATCCCATCCTTGTCTCCAGCCTGTCAATTGGCTGTGTAACCTTCATGATACCAGCCATCGCAAACGCTAGAGCAAGCAGGATTTGTACGATCCAAAGTGCAATGTTCATCGTTCATTTCTCCCTTGAAAATATAGTTTGGAATTCTGGTTACACAGGGAATGACCATTTCTAATAGTTCCCTGTATATCATTATTATATTTACGGAAGTAATTATATATTAGGAAGTTGCTTTTGTCAAGAATGTATTTGTCAGGGAAAATATGGTATACTGTTCCGTATGAAGACGTCCAGCCATGCACAAACAAACGAACAGCTAGAAACATGCGACACTCATCCGATAGGTCGTGCTATTCGTTTGCTTGGCGATATGTGGACGCTTATGATCGTACACACTCTCTTAAGTGGACCCAAACGTTTTGGCGAACTGCTTGATGCAATGGGTAATGTCAGTCCCAAAACATTGTCCCAACGGCTCAAAATGCTTGAAGAGATCAACTTTGTGGATCGCCTTGCTTTTGCGGAAATCCCACCGCGTGTCGAGTATCGCCTGACCGAGAAAGGGTTGGCATTGGTCGACGTTATAAAGGCGATTGATCAGTTTGCCATGCGATATCTGGCTGATAGCGAGCAGACTGTATCTACTTCTGCATCTACACCCCAATCATGCCAGTGATGAAAGCAATCAATTGCTGTGTTAAAAAAATACCGCTCATTTTGAGCGGTATTTAAAAAATGCTATCATTCATTCACATATAAGCTCTCAACCTGTAGAAATTAGCAGTATCTACCTGATGCTTTCATCTAACTGGAAAACTGGCGAAAGAGACAATGTATTGTCTACATTTCTTGAGTACACTGTAAGCAGTATCTTCATGGTTTCTCTAATCGCTGTGGAAATATAGAAGTGGAGAAGCAAACGATCTTATGAATCAACGTCTAAATTCCCAACGAGGGCCAGGACAACGAGCGGATGAAAAATTTAGTATTAGGAAAGTACCAGGTGCGTTTGTAAGCCTACCGCGTGTGCTGCGCCTGGTATGGTCCACCAGCGAAGTGCTGACAATACTCTTAGGACTTTTGAATCTTGCACAGGGTTTTGTGCCTGCCATAAGTGTAACGATTACTGCCCTGGTTATAGATAGTGTTGTAAAAGCAATTAACATACATAGTACGTCGCCTATCTGGTTGCCAATAGGTTTGCAACTGGGAATTACACTGCTTTCGAGTCTGCTTAGTAACTTGAGCAATATCGTACAACAACTCTTGCAGGAACAGGTGTCGAACCGCGTGCAGTTGGAAATCCTGAAGAAAGCCAACACGCTAGACCTGGCTTTTTTTGAGAATCCTGAATTTTATGATAAGATGCGCCAGGCTGCGAACCAGTCCAGCTATCAGCCTGTTTCGATGATCTCGCAAACCTTCGGTCTAGGCCAGACGGTGGTAACGCTGGTCTCGCTGATTTTTCTGCTGGTACACCTGGCATGGTGGCTCGCCATCGTGGCTATCATCGTCCCTATTCCTGCTTTCTTCTCCAGCACACGTTATGGATGGAGAGGTTATCAGCTTATGCGTCGACAATCTCCTGAGCGCCGCCTGATGGCTTACTTCGTGACGTTGATGACAACTGACACGTACAACAAAGAGGTAAAACTCTTCAACCTTGGCGACTTTTTCATCGGTAAATTTTGGGATCTTGCAACCAGGCTTTACAAACAGGACAAGAAGCTGCTCCTGCGCCGTTACAATATTAACTTTGTCTGGACTGGACTCACAGTTGTATCAAATACTGCAATTTACCTGTATGTCGCTCTGCAAGCTGTAGCAGGTCGTATTACTCTGGGTGGACTGACCTTATATACCCAGACGGCGGTGCAGGTCGGACAGAACTTCCAGAGTTTGTTGAATGGTATTTCCAGTACCTACGAAAATACTTTGTATGTGAACACGCTGTTCGATTTCCTCGAATACCAGCCCGGCATTGTGTCGCCGCCAAACCCGCAACCGGTAGAGCTTCCCAGGAAAGTGGAGGGACTCGATATAGAGTTCCGTGATGTTAGTTTCACCTATCCAGGGAAGGATCCTGAGACACACGCGGCTTTGAAACATGCCAGTTTCACCATCCACGCGGGTGAGGCCGTTGCCCTGGTTGGGCGCAATGGCGCAGGCAAGACGACCCTGGTAAAGCTGCTTACACGACTGTATGACCCGGATGAAGGCGAGATCTTGATCGGCGGTCGCAATATCAAAGAGTACGACTTAAAGGAATTACGCGAACAGGTTGGCGTGATCTTCCAGGATTATGTGAATTACTATATGACCGCGCAAGAGAATATCGGAGTAGGGCGAATAGAACAGATTGAGCAGAGAGATCTGGTCATGAGTGCTGCGCGCAAGAGCGGAGCCAGCGCTGTAATTGAGAAACTTCCTAATGGATACGACACGATGCTTGGACGCTGGTTTAAAGACCTCAAGGATAGCACTCAACTGAGCGGCGGTGAGTGGCAGAAGATCGCACTGGCGCGAGCTTTCATGCGCGATGCGCGAATTCTTGTGCTGGACGAGCCGACGAGTGCTCTCGATGCCCAGGCTGAATACGAAGTATTCACAAAATTCCGCGAGTTAACAAAAGGTAAAACCGCCGTTTTCATCAGCCACCGCTTTAGTACAGTGCGCCTTGCAGATCGAATTTTCGTGATCGAAAATGGAAGTATTATTGAGAGCGGTTCGCATGAAGAACTCATAGCATTGGATGGTCGCTATGCTCAGTTGTTTAATCTTCAGGCTGAAGCGTATCGTTGATCTTCAATAGCCACGAGTAATACTTCCTTATGTTCAGAAAATTTCTTCAATTTTATATTTGAGCAGTATCTACGTCTATGGTAGTATGAACTGCAAATATTCACTTCCACCCGTTTCCGTCAATGAACAGGATAAAGCTGAGCAAAGCTCTCCTTTGTGTGTCTTTTAACCTCCCCAAAGGATAGGTATTTCTATTTCCTTGCATGCAGATGAGAGATGCCACCTCATCTTTCTTCGCTGAATGCATACGGATAGTTTTTGTTGCGAAAACGTATCCCCACCCTCGAAGCAGGAGAAAGAGTATGCCTATGAAAAAAACCAATATCTCTCAGAATGGCTCAAGCCCTAAAGACAAAAACAAGAAACAGCAAGATGAAGAGGAGAGCTTCAAAATCACTCATGTTTTTGAAGCCATAGCTGCCTTGCCGCGAGTATTACGCCTGGTGTGGTCGACCCATGCTCGGTTGACAGTAGCGATGGCTCTTGTAAGCATCTTGCGCGGCTTCACACCTGCCGTCAGTTTCTGGATTACGAAGCAGCTTATTGACAGTGTAGTGAATGCCATTAAAACACACCATATAGCCATGGTGTTGTGGTATGTGGGCGCGCAACTGATAGTAAGCGTACTTGATCGTCTCCTGAGCACACTTAGTAAAATTGTGCAGCAACTCTTACAAGACCGTGTCTCTACTCGTGTGCAACTCTTGATCCTCGAAAAGGCGAACACCCTGGATCTGGCATACTTTGAGGACTCTGAATTTTATGATAAGTTGCGGCGGGCCGCAGATGAAGCCACTTACAAACCTGTATTGATCATTTCGCAAACTTTTGAGCTTGTGCAAACAGTAATCACTTTGTTCTCGATGATTCTGCTGCTGATGCAACTTGCATGGTGGTTGGCTGTAGTAGCACTGGTTGTGCCAATACCCTCATTCATTGCAAGTTCTCGTTACGGCTGGATGGGGTACGTTCGCATGCGTCGTGAATCACCGGAGCGTCGCAAGATGTACTACTTCAACAGGTTAATGACTGACGATAATTACAACAAAGAAATCAAATTGTTCAACCTGGGTAACTTTTTTATCGGTCGCTATCGACAATTAGCCGATAAATTTTACGAGGAGAACCAGCGTATCCTGGTGCGTCGCAATATGACTGGCTTTTACTGGATGGCCCTTTCGCTGGTAGCTAATGCTGGCATATACATCTACGTGGCATTACAGGCTGTGATGGGTCGTATTACGTTAGGAGGTCTAACGCTGTATACTCAGACTGCGCAACAGGTAGGGCAGAGTTTCCAGACATTGTTGGATGGATTATCCAATACCTATGAAAATAATCTGTTTGTCAGCACCCTGTTTGAATTTCTTGAATATAAACCTGTGATTACCTCGCCTGAGAAACCACGACCTTTAGTGCTTTCATCAGAGGGCAAAGGGCTAGAAATAGAGTTTCGTAACGTGAGCTTTACTTATCCCGGCAAAGATCCCGAAACAGAAGCTACTTTGAAGAACGTGAGCTTTACCATTCAAGCGGGTGAAGCGATTGCCCTGGTTGGGCGCAATGGCGCGGGCAAGACAACCATCGTCAAATTACTTACTCGTCTTTATGACCCTGACGAGGGCGAAATCTTGATTGGCGGCCGCAACATAAAAGAGTACGACTTGAAAGCGCTGCGCGAGGAGATAGGCGTCATTTTCCAGGATTACGTATCGTACTATCTGAGCGCGCGCGAGAATATTGGCGTTGGTCGTGTGAATGATATCGATAACCTTGAGCTGGTCAATAGCGCAGCCCAAAAAAGTGGGGCTGATGTCATAGTCGAAGAACTGACCGACGGTTACGAAACGATGCTCGGCCGCTGGTGGAAGGATGGTACTCAATTGAGCGGTGGTCAATGGCAGAAAGTAGCGCTTGCCCGCGCTTTCATCCGCGATGCGCGTATTCTGATCCTGGATGAGCCAACCAGCTCCCTTGATGCTCGCGCCGAATATGAAGTATTCGCAAAATTCCGCGAGCTAACCGAAGGCAAAACAGCCATTTTCATCAGTCACCGCTTTAGCACGGTGCGCCTGGCCGACCGCATTTTCGTGCTGGAGAACGGTGTTGTCCTCGAAGACGGTTCGCACGAGGAACTGATGAAGGTGAATGGTCGCTATGCAGAATTGTTCAATTTGCAGGCCGAGGCGTATCGTTGATAGAGTCTTTCATCTTTTCTTCGATAGTGTAACCTTCTGCGTATCTCTATATGGGGAAGTCCGAAAACTTTTCGGTAAAATGCTGCTTCGCTCATGTGTCACATCTGCTAGAACTCGCGCAGTTCTAGCAGACTATTTCAGCCAAAGGAGGTTCTCTTTATGCATTTCCGGTTAACTCTTCGACGCTCACGAATTTTGGCCCCTTTAGCCGTTCTCGCAATGCTATTGCTAGCTGCATTACCAGGTGCAGCGTTCGCCAAAGCCAACGATGGTTCGCAAGGCTTCTACCTGCAGACGAACCTGGTGTCAGACATTGTTGGTGACGCCCAATTTACCGACGGGAACCTGGTCAATCCCTGGGGATTGGTGCATGGACCAACCACCCCCTGGTGGGTTTCGGACAATGGAGCAGGTGTGTCCACACTGTACAACGGCCTGGGCGTGAAAGTCCCACTGACGGTCACCATCCCAGCTCCTGCAGGCAGTCCTGCTGGAACTACGGCAGCACCGACTGGCGTTATCTTCAACGGCAACGGTGGCTTCAATGTTTCAGAAAACGGTAAATCCTTTTCAAGTCTGTTCATTTTTGACACCGAAGATGGCACAATATCCGGCTGGAACCCCAATTTCGTCGACCGGACTCATGCCATCCTCGCAGTGGATCGATCGAACGTAGGTAAGGGCGCGGTCTACAAAGGACTGGCTATCGGCAGTAATGCCTCTGGAACGTTCATCTTTGCCACCAATTTCCGCTTCGGAACCGTCGAGATGTTCGACTCGAATTTTAAACTCGTACGCTCCTTCACCGATCACCGTCTTCCGCAAAGTTATGCACCTTTCGGTATCCAGAACATCGGAGGCAACCTCTACGTCACATTTGCGAAGCAGAATGCAGCCAAGCACGACGATGTAGCGGGTCCCGGTCATGGCTTTGTCGATGTCTTCGACACCAACGGGAATTTGATTAGTCGCCTCATTTCACGCGGTAGCCTCAACTCTCCCTGGGGTCTGGCCCAGGCACCTGCTAACTTTGGCCAATTCAGCAATGACTTGTTGGTCGGTAACTTTGGCGATGGTCACATTAATGTCTTCGATCCGAATACTGGCGCTGCCGTTGGTTCACTTCAAAATAGCGGAGGCATCCCAATACAGATCGATGGCCTGTGGTCCTTGCAGTTCGGTAATGGATCAGCTGCGGGTGCAACCAATCAACTCTTCTTCACTGCCGGTATTGATGGTGAAGCACATGGTCTCTTCGGCATGATTCAGAGCTCAATCTAAACTCTGACTGGCGAATAATCTACCGGAGTAACCTGAACCAGAGTAGAGAAAGGGCATTCATTAATGCGAGTGCCCTTTCGTTTTGTATATTTCCTGAAGAATAAAGAAATTCCCTTGCTAGTAAATCTCCCCTGTGTTACTATGGACTTGTAGTGATGAACGAAGCTTTTACCTTGTAAGAAAGGCACAACGGAATTGACAATGACTTCTTCTGGCAGAGTGCCAATGGTAATGCCCGCAGATTCTATGCCGGGACCAGGGCAAGGCCATTGGACCTATAAAGATTACGCGGCCCTTTCCGATGACGGGCATCGCTATGAAATTGTGGATGGAGTATTGTATATGGCACCGTCACCTAATAGAGGTCATCAAAATGCCGCGCTTGAGATTGCTTCCTACTTGCGCACGCATGTCAAAATGACAGGACTTGGACAAGTTTTCATTGCACCTTTTGATGTTGAATTAAACCATCGAACAGTTGTACAGCCGGATGTGATCGTCGTTCTAAACCCAAATCTTCATATCATCACGGAATCGCGTATTATTGGTGCTCCCGATCTTGTTGTAGAAATCTCTTCACCAGGTACCGTAGGATATGACAGGGAGAAAAAGCAGCATGCTTATGCTCACGCCGGAGTGCCAGAATACTGGATTGCTGATCCCTGGTCGCGCACAATCGAGGTACTCACTTTGGAAGAGGATGATTATCGCTCGCTCGGCGTTTTTGAGGGAAATGCAGTACTCCCCTCAGAAGTAGTTCCGGATTTTCTGGTGCATGTCGGGCAGTTTTTCGTTTGAGTTACTATTTGCTTTACTTCCGTACTACTCCTAACCCTCTTTCAACGCCAGCCAGATCATACACCCCGTGTTAGAAGCGTAAAGCAAAGCGCCACCCCATGTTCGTCTTCTGGAATGGTAAACAGCGTCTCAGGGAAGCTCGATTGTAGGCACCATGTGCACCTATCGGGATCATACGACTCGTGTACATGTGGTCGGGTGGTCACCTGATTGCACACGCATCGCCTCCGCTGATACTATCGGTATGGTGCATGTGTGGGATGCCGCTAGGGGAGCCTTCGTTTCATGTATCGCGGTCATGGAGGGAAGCTTGTGATCCGGGTTAATGCAGTCAGGTGGTCGCCCAATGGCAGACGCATGGCTTCAGCCAGTGACGATGGAACTGTACAGGTCTGGCAAGCGCCATGATATAATCAAGAATGCTGGGGGCTCACGAATCGCAGTATCCATCATCGCGAATATGTCTTTATTCAGGCGCACCTGGCCTGTGTTGGTGTCACGTTCACTGTTCTGTTTAGACTGTTTCGTCACTTCCATGCTGATACCGATCTTTTTCAGACAAGCATCGCTGAATATTCAGGGCGTACGTGCGATTTCGTTCTATACACACATACAAATTTTTTTCAAGAGGGGATGATCCATGTCAGCTACACATGAACAGCAATTGGTTAACTGGTGGGCTGAGGGTGATACACCCGTCCATGCCGATTCGCAGGTGGCCTATCTCGTCGATGCACACTCAACCTTCCTCACGATGTGCCGCCATTTTCTCATGGCACGCACATACATCTACATTACTGCCTGGGGGATGACGCCCCTGATGGAACTGGTGCGTGGAACAGACCAGCGCGCAGGACCAGATGGCAGTCCAGAACAGGAGGCGCTCCTGGCTGAGCTACGCGCTGAAGG
>WNFD01010912.1_pt1 | contig 16992 bp, 17 predicted proteins | sample 5400491 | NCBI WGS metagenome assembly WNFD01 (sample SAMN13153343, study PRJNA577476) | soil metagenome | isolation source: 120 cm saprolite under Douglas fir tree site 2 hole 2 replicate 2 | place: USA:California | collected 2015-04-18 | reverse complement strand
GAAGTGGACGGGTCGATCAGTTGCCTGAAGTATGACGAGTTAAACCCCAGCGCCAATAATCATCTGGTGCGCCGCAAATACCTGCAGAAGCATTAGGTAGGCGCACCTTCATCGGCAGTCCGCCGTAGCCGCCTCGGGTCTTCCCGCATCGTACTGCACCCGACAGGAGGCGTGCCTACTTGGCAGGAGGGGATGTACGCCTTCCTCGCTTGCGCTTCGGATCCCGGAGTCTGTCCATACTGAGTATTCGTGACTCGCGACCGAGTATGCGACCTTGTAGTCAGCCCTCCAGGTGAGTCGGCTGCCCCATTTGGTCTCGGAGACGTGGTCGGCGACTATTCTGGTGTCCTCGATCGTTCCCGATACGAACTGACGGTTCCGTCCCTTTAAATCAACACTCAATAATGCGAATAGCGCAATTATGAACGCACCTACGGCACCGACACGACTTACGACCGGATTCCACTTATGGGGGCCGGCCGTGCTTTTGTTCGTGAGAGCAGAACGCATGTTTGGCCACCGTCACTTCGTCATCACCACCGGCAGCTCATCGTAAGGCGCGACGGTGACGGTCAGCGACTTGCGCGCCGCGAAGACGTCTGCTTTCACGGGAAAACTGACCACCACTGTCCCCGAGATCTTTTCCCCAGGATTCATCCGCGTCTCGGCAGTCAGAATATCCAACGCATGTGCTTTCAGGTCAGGGAAGGCTTCGAAGTACCTCTGAGCATCTACTGCCGGCGCGGCGTCATCGGTGAGCTTGCTGTTGCCGGTATCGAGCGACGCTTGAATCGTATGAATCCACGACGGCTTCTCGGAGTGGTTTTGTACGGATACATTTACCGCAACCATAACCATGTCCTGTCCCGGCACCGTGACTGATACGATGTCGCCGATGGAGCCGCTGGAGAGCGGGTGCGCGCGATGGGTAAGCGCATAGGCGGCCGCGATGGCCACAACGACTGCCAGGCAAATTGCGACGATGCCGGCGGGAGGAAGACTCTTGCGCGCCGTTCCGTACTCCTCGCCAATGTTGAAGTCTGTCTGTTCAGCGGGACCGCTTTCAGAAGCGGGCGGCGGAGGCGTAGGTGATGGTGTCGACATGGCCACCTCCAATCGAAAAGATTCTACTCGCAATCTCCAATGTCAGCTTACTGTGGCCAGCCGTGCTTCATCGCATCGGCAAACCTCTCCTCCGGCAGAGTATTGAGTACGTCTTTTGCAGTCAACCACGCCCGCCGAGCTTGTAGGACTCCGAAGCGGATCTTCTCCATATGCGAAGTGTGGTGCGAGTCAGTATTGATCACGATCTTCACGCCTAACTGCTTCGCCAGCCTCAGATGCCGGTCGCAAAGATCGAGCCGGTCGGGATAGGCGTTCAGTTCCATCGCAACTTTGTTGCGAGCAGCGGCCTGCAACACTGCATCCAGGTCGAACCCGTAGGCGTCGCGGCGTAGCAGAAGCCTTCCGGTCGGGTGTCCGATGATCGAAGCATTCCGATTCTCAATCGCCTTCAGTAGCCGATCGGTCATTTCCTGCGACGACTGATTGAAGTGCGAGTGCACGCTGGCGATGACCAGGTCCATTTGCTCCAGCACTGAGTCGGATAGATCAAGCGCACCGTCACCCAGTATGTCCACTTCAATCCCGGCAAATATCCTGATGCCGCCGACCGACTCATTCGCCGACCGAATGCGCTGAATGTGCGCCTCTGCGCGCTTGTCGTCCAGCCCATTGGCAAACGCCAGGTTCTTGGAGTGGTCGGTAATGGCCATGTACTTGTACCCGCGCTCGCGCGCCGCTTCGGCCATTTCCTCGATGGTGTTCCGTCCATCTGTCTCGACGGTGTGCATGTGCACGTCGCCCTGCAAGTCAGTCTGCGTAATCAAGTCCGGGAGGATGTGCTTCTCGGCGGCGTCAATCTCGCCTGTGTTTTCCCGTAGCTCGGCCGGAATAAAGTCCAGCTTGAGCGCGGCATAAATTTCTTCTTCCGCCTTCGCCGCCACCACACTCGTGTCATCGAGTCGCGCCAGACTGTATTCGTTGAGCGTGTAACCCATTTTCAGTGCCCGCTGCCGCAGTGCGACGTTGTGCGCTTTCGATCCGGTAAAGTACTGCATGGCGGCGCCGAAGGATTCTGGCGGAAGCAGCCGCACATCCACTTGCATCCCACTGCGCATGCGGAAGCTGACTTTGTTTTCGCCGCGGGCGATGATCTCCATCAGCGCGGGCAGCTTGATGATGTGGTCGATCAGTTTTTGACGCTCCGCGTCATCGCGACACGCAGGCCCGGTGACCAGGATGTCCAGATCACCGACCGTTTCGCGGCCGCGCCGCAGAGAACCGGCAGGAGTCACCTTTTCGATTCCTGCGTATTCGCGCAGATGCTCAACGATTTTCGTGGCCTGTGTTTCCGCCGCATCCAGCAAATACCTGCCCGCGATCCGCTGGTAGTCCTCGATCGCCTTCAACAGCTTCTGTTCGTGCTTCTCCCCCATGCGCGGCAGAATCCGGATCTTGCCCTCTCGCGCGAGTTGCGCCACTCCTTCTAGATCGCATACCTGATAGGCGCTCCAGATCAAGCTGATGGTCTTCGGTCCCAGCCCCTGCACCTTTAGCAGTTGCAGCATGGATGGCTTGTACTTTTGCAGCATCTCGGCATGAAGCGTGAGCCGGCCCTCACCCAACATTTCTTTCAGGTTTGCCAGCATGCCTTTGCCGATGCCCGGAATGGCGAGAACCTGTTTGGGATTGCTGATCAGCTCTGAAATCTGTTGCGGGAAAGCCTCAATGGCTTCGGCTGCGTTACGGTACGAACGAATGCGGAAAGAATCCTGCCCATCGATCTCGAGCAGGTCAGCAGTTTCGTGCAAAATTCCGGCAAGGGACTTGTTGTCCACGACAGGAAGATTAACCAATCTCTACAGCCTTGTCATTTCGGACCGCTCCTCGCCGCAAAAGACCTGTTCTCTTGGGCGCAACTGGGTGCATCTCCGCGCAGTTCGGAGGCGCAGAATCGGATGCGTTGGAGTGCGGAAATCAGGTCACGACGGGATATCACACGTCCGCGCGCCAGATGGCAGGAACTTCCTTCAGCGCGGCGCCACGAAATCTCATGACGGTAAAGACGCTTACGAGGCCTTATTCACGTTAGCCGCTTGCGGCCCCTTCGTGCCTTGTACGATTTCGAACTCGACCGGGTCTCCCTCTTGCAGGCTCTTATAACCCTCGCTGGAGATCGCGCTGTAATGTACAAATACATCGGGCCCGTCGTCGCGTCCGATGAAACCGTATCCTTTCGCGTTATTGAACCACTTCACCGTACCTTTCAAGCGATCCACTTACCTCTCCTAGGGAAGTGTGCTCTACCGTACACAACCCTGTTTGCGCCATTGTGCGTCCACTCACCGGCACTGTCAAGCACGGAAAGGCCTTACCTGGCCTACTGTTCTTGCCTGCGCTGGTGGTCCAGCCAGAGCACTCCGGCAATTGTCTTCGCATCTTGGATGGCTCCACTGACCACCATGGCTACAACTTTCTTCACCGGGACGAACTGGATTTCAATCGCCTCATCCTCCTCGGGCTGGGCCGCTCCCGGCCGCAAATCGCGTGCAAGAAACAGCGACATAGTCTCGGCGACAAATCCGGGGCTGGCCCAGAAGCGGAGAATGCGTTTCCACTTGCGGGCTGAGTAGCCGGTTTCTTCCAGCAGCTCACGTTTGCCGGCTGCGAGAGCATTTTCGCCTTCATCAATGCGCCCCGCCGGAAGCTCGTACAAAAACCGCCCGGCCGCGTGCCGGTATTGCCTTTCCAGCAGCACTCGCGATTCCTGGTCAACCGCCAACACCACCACCGACCCCGTATGCCGCACCACATCGCGTCGTACTCGAATGCCGCTAGGTTCGAGGACCTCGTCGGTTGTGACCCAGAACGCGGGCCCGCGATAGGCTTCACGCGAAGAAAGCACGCGTCCTTTAGTGGAAGATTTGAATTGAGCCATACCGACAATATAAGTGAAATCCAGATCGGGGAATTCCCGGATCGATGAATTTAGGCCAGTCGCTTTTTATGCGCTCCTCCTGCTATGCTCCCCGCCATGAAGCGGCCGTCCCTCGCGATTGTCGGAGCCGGACGCCTGGGAACTGCTCTGGCAATGCGCTTGGCCGAGGCCGGCTACTCGATCCCAGAAGTCATCGCGCGTGGAAATCCGCAATCATTTCGTACCGCACGAACGTTGGCGCGAAAGGTTGGTGCGCGAGTTGTGACTATGCGTACAACTCAACTGACTGCCGATCTGATCTGGTTCTGTGTCCCTGACGCCGAAATTTCAAATGCTGCCGCTGGGCTTTCCCGTCACGACTGGCGTGGAAAGATCGCATTCCACTCCAGCGGCGTGTTGACCAGCGAGATATTCCGGGTTCTTTATAAAAGAGGAGCACACGCAGCCTCAGTGCATCCGTTGATGACCTTCGTGGCGGGGAGTCTGCCGGAACTCAGCCATGTCCCTTTTGCGCTCGAAGGAGACGCACCCGCCCTAGCTATGGCGAAGACAATCATCAGAAAACTGGGCGGGAACCCTTTCGCCATCCGAAAGCAGGACAAGCCTGCCTACCACGCCTTCGCCACCATGATTTGTCCACTCCTGGTTTCGCTGCTCGCGTCTTCGGAAGCAGTAGCCGAGCTCGCCGGAATCCCCCGCCGACAGGCGCGCCGCCGCATGATGCCGATCATCCGGCAAACTTTGGCAAACTATGCCCAGCTTGGCCCAGCGGATGCCTTCAGTGGACCAATTGTCCGAGGAGATGTGGCCACGGTTCGACTTCATCTCCAGTCAATCGCCAAAACCCTCGCAGCAAAAGACGCCTATTTAGCTTTGGCTCGAGCGGCGCTGGAATACTTGCCATCTCCGAGGAAAAGGGAGTTGCGAAAGCTGTTGCAATAGCCTAGCTCAGCATGATTCGCTGAATAGAGCTTGCCCTTCCGGTCGCGTCATCGCCCTCGACGACCACCGCACAAAGTCGCGGGTCCCCGGTAGCCGGCTCAAAACGTACGGGCATATTGTTCAGAAAACGTCCCACCACCAGCTCTTTCTTGACCCCGATCACCCCGTCATAGGGCCCGGTCATGCCAACGTCGGTGATATAGGCGGTCCCGCCGGGAAGCACCCGCTCGTCGGCAGTGGGCACGTGCGTGTGAGTTCCTACCAACGCAGTAACGCGACCGTCCAGATACCAGCCCAATGCAATCTTCTCCGAAGTCGCTTCCGCGTGGACGTCCACAACTATAATCTTCGCTTTGATTTGATCCAGTAGCCGGTCCGCAGTGCGGAACGGGTCGTCATTCGCCGCCATAAAAATGCGCCCCTGCAGATTAATCACCGCATAAGGAACGTCATTTTTCCGCCCTTCATAAACTCCGCGGCCGGGCAAATCACTGGCATAGTTCGCCGGCCGCAACACCCGTCGCGCCGGACCATGTGCGTCTCCATCCACCGACGCAAAGTAGTCGAGAATCTCGCGCTTGTCCCAGACGTGGTTCCCGGTGGTCAACACGTCTACGCCCAGGTCGAACAGATCTTCCGCCAGCGAGGGCGTGATCCCGAACCCCGCCGCCGCATTTTCCCCGTTGGCCAGCACCAGATCAATGCGTTGTTCGCGCACCAGTTCCTTCAGCTTTTCCCGGACAATATTGCGTCCGGGACGCCCAAAAATATCGCCGATAAAGAGAATGCGCACGCAGTGTCGATGGTACCACGCAGAATTTTCCGCAGGTTTTGTGGAGCGGCGGGCGTCCTCGCCCGCCCACCTGGAAGTTGAGCTAAGGGGCCACGCGCAGTTCCGCGGTCCGCAGAAAATCGTAGTTCCCAGAAGGATTGAGTTGCAGATTCTGCACCCGCTTCGAATAAACCATCACATTGTCGAAATACCAGAGATCAACGTAAGGCAAGTCCGCGGCCAGAATCTTCTGGATCGCTGCGTAGTCTCGCTTGCGCACATTCTGGTCCGCCTCGGTCCTTGCCGCGTCAATCAACGCATCCACGCGCGGGTTGCGGTAAAACTGACGGTTGGCGCCATTCGGAATAATGCGGGCGGAGTGAAACGCATACTCGAAAATATCAGGATCTTCGTTGCCGCCCACCCAGCGCAGCGAATACGTCTGAAACTCTCCGTGGGTAACGTCCGCAAAGAAAGTCGCTGATTCAAAGCTGCGGATATCGAGCGCAATTCCGACTTCCCGCAGCTGCTGCTGAAACACAGCCGCCATGGCGCGGGAACTTTCCTCGGTGGACGTTTTCATGATGAGATGAAAGCGCACTCCGTTGATTGCCGGATATCCCGCCGCATCGAGCAGCTGCCGGGCTCTTTCCGGATCGAAGGAGTATTGGGGGACGTGAGCGTCGTAGGCCCAGCTCTCGGGAGGCAGAACGCTCGTAGCCAGCCGCGCCGAATCCCGCCACAAGTAATGGATATGCGGCCGGCGGTCGATTGCATAAGCAATCGCTTGTCGCACGCGCACGTCTTTCAAGATGGGATCGCGCAGATTGAAAGCCAAGTACGCTAGGACCGTCCCTGGTCCGCGAATAACGCGCAGCCGCGGCTCACCTTCCAAGGTGAGCACCATATCGGGAGGCAGCGCGTTAATGGCCACGTCCGCGCTTCCTTTGCGGAGTTCCAGAGCTCGTGTAGTTGTGTCAGGCACCACGATGAATCGCACACGTGAAACCTTCGCTTTTTCTCCCCAGTAGTTGTCGTTTCTCTCAATGACGACTTCTTTATCCTGCTCGGCCCGGACAAAGCGAAACGGCCCCGAGCCGATGGGTTGTTGGCTAGCCTCGCTGCCGCTTCCATAAGGGACAATCCCCATCCCGGCGCCACCCGCTACGTTCCACAAAAGGGCCGCCCACGGCTCTTTCAGATGAAAGATAACCGTGCGATCGTCGGGAGTGTCAATGTGGTCCACAAATCGATAGGTCGAAGCTTTAGTGCTGCGAACCTTTCCTTGCAACAGGGAATCGAAACTCCACTTTACGTCCCGCGCAGTGAGCGGACGACCGTCCGAAAACTTCACTTCGGGGTGCAGATGAAAAATGTAGGTCTTGGGATCTGGAATTTCCCAGCGCTCGGCCAGCCCAGGCTGGACGCTCAAATGTTCGTCGCGGGCAAGGAGATTATCGAAGAGCAACCCGTCAATTCTTTCCGATTGCGCATCCAGCCCCACCCGGGGATCGAGATTGGTCGGGCTGGATTCGATAATCATCACCAGCGTGTCCGCCTCGGGCTGGTGAGAACAGGAGAGCAGGGGCAGAAACAATGCTGACGTGACCAAGACCACGAACGTCTGCATCACCCCAGGCCACATGGGCACAGCCCTCCCCGGCTGTGCGTTCGTCCCGGAGGGACGAATTCGACTCTCTCCGCACAACGGAGATTCCACGTCGGGAGAATCGCACGGCGTGTGCATCAGCCCAATTCCTGGGCTATTGCGTGAAGTTGGTTCACCGTATTCCAATTCCGCATCGTAGTCATGACCGACAGCACTCGATCCAACGGATGCTTCCACAAACTGCTTCCCGACACCCCGTTGGGAAAATACAAATAGAGTTCCTTACCCAGACAGCAGGCTCGATCCGGCGCCAGGGTAAGGGTTTCCAGCTTGACCAGAGACACCGCCTTCGGAGCATCCGACAAAAACGCGACATGCAGTTTCGCCGGATCGACGCCCTTCTCCTTCAGCAGCGGGTTCCCCCGACTCACCTTCCCCACCTGCTCCCGCGTCCGCAAAATCACCGACACGGAAAATCCGAAGTCCTTGAGCAGACGTTCCTCGATCTTCGGGCACAGTTCCGTTGGCGTAGTCCTTGCGACTTTAAACACCACGTTTCCGCTCTGGATGTAAGTCTTTACTTGATCGAACCCCAGCTTCTCGAATGACTCGCGCAGCGGCTCCATCTTGATCCGCTTATGCGGACCTATGTTGATCCCGCGCAACATCGCGATGTAAATCGCCATAAGAGCCGTTCTCAGTGCCTAGTGGTCGGTTGCCAGTGAGCGGTTGCCCATCAGTCGGCTGCGCTCGGGCCTCACTGGACACTGACCACTAGCCACTGCCCACTATCTTCACTGCCCACTATCTTCAAGGATACGAAATCTTACCCAGAATCACAGGTCTCCTGGCCCCGGTTGCCGAGGGCACATTCGACGGTCGCCGATTCCAAGTTTCAAAGGCTAGCGCCGCAAAGGCCACCGCCTCTTTGGCTTCAGACGGAATTCCAAACTCATCGGACAAGCGAAGCAGCAACCCCAGGTCGCGCACTTCATTGGCCAGCCCGGCCATCAATGTCGGATTCTTCGCCCCGCCGCCCGAAACTATGAGCTCGGAGAAACTGCCCCTGGGCAAAACAAACCTCTCGATGGCGTCGCGAATTGAGCGTGCAGTCAGGGCTGTCGCAGTGGCAATCACGTCGCGCTTATCCGTAGCCGACCTACTCGTCTTGCGATCAGATCTGAATCCGGCCGCCCCACCCTTTGCGCTTTTCAAAGGGTGGGGACTGCCACAAGCTCGTAGGAACTCGAGCGCAAATTCCCGGCCAAACTCCTCGCGTCCCGCGGTCTTCGGAGGTCTTTGTCCGAAAAAGTTCCTCCGCAAAAAGCCCTGAACAACGTGATCCAGCGCTTGCCCTGACGCAGCACTCTTTCCGTCACGGATCGAAGGGCTGGGAAAATAGCTGCTCGGTCAAAGCGTCCATCACCATGTTCCCCGGCCCGGTATCGAAGGCCATGACCTGATCGAGCGAAGCGCCCGCAGGAATGGCCGTCAGGTTGGCGATGCCGCCGATATTTTGTGCGATACGGCCAACCTTCGGATGGCGATAAAGAATGTAATCGAGGTAAGGCACCAGCGGCGCACCCTTGCCGCCCGCTGCCATGTCGGCGGGACGAAAGTCAGATACTACCGGAACTCCCACCCGCGCCGCAATCACCGCCCCTTCTCCGGTCTGCCAGGTTACCGCCAGCTTTTTCCCCAGAAACCGCGCTGGTGTGCCCTGGTGATAAAGCGTCTGCCCGTGGCAACCGATCAGGTCCACTTTCACGCGCAATTTCTTCTGTGCCGCCAGCACCGCTTCCGCGTACAACTCGCCGAGCAAGAAATTCAAGCGCGCCAGATCGGCCACACTTGTGCTCGAAGAATTCATCGCGGCTAGCACCTGCCGCCGCGCCGCAGCCGGATAAGGAGCCTCCGCGTGTCCGAGAAGTTCGAGTTTGGTGTTGCCCGGTTCGATCTGGAGCGCCGCCCTAGGGGCAACCGAATGGGGCCTTCGCGCGCCTCTCGCGGAGCGGCCGAGCCGTTTGTGCGGTTCGCTCTCATCCATCCGCACCAGGGCCACGTTAATCCCGTCGGCGGAAGTCCCACTCATCACTCCCGCGACGATCATTCTCCCGCTCCCGCTCCAGCGGCTGCTCCCGTCAAAAGTCCCCGCAACCGGATCTGCTCGCTGAATTCCCAGAGCTGGGTCGAAAGACGGCTGCTTTTCTCAGGTGAAGGGGCCGGGGCACGCCGCTTCAATGCCGCCGATTGCTTTTTCAACGCAGCCACTCGCTTTGCCGATTCCTGCACCCGGCGCCGGAACCTAGCATCGCGCTCACTCTCGCGCACCATGGTTTCAAACGCCCGCTCGATGCCCTCCCGCTGATGGCAGATCAGGCATAAATCCCCGCCGGCGCGAATGAATTCGACTGCAGCTTTGTCAATCGGCGCCGCCTTGAGCACCCCACCCATTTCTAGATCATCCGAAACAATCAGCCCGCGATAACCGATACGACGGCGAAGCACTTCCGCGATCCATTGCTTTGAAAGCGAAGCTGGCAGCTTGTCTTTCGTCACCAATGGGTAATTCGCGTGATTGACCAGCACCATCGGCAGTTCGCGCTTCATCACTCGATAAGGCACCAGGTCCGCGTCCCAAAGATCGGCGAAAGATTTCTTAATCACCGGCAGATCATGATGGGAATCCAGATTACCTTCGCCGAGGCCTGGGAAGTGCTTGCCCGCGCCAATTACCCCCGCCGATTCGAGCCCGGCAAGAAACTCCCGTGCATACCGCACGACCGCGTTCGGGTCGTTCGAAAACGCCCGCGAACTCATCACGCTGCGCGAGGCTTCAAAGGCCAGATCGACCACGGGCGCAAAATCTACATTAAAACCCAGAGCACGGCAAATCTTCCCGATGATCTGGCCATGCTTCTGAAACAGCTTTCGGTCGCCGGTCGCAAACACATCCGCGGCCGACGGCGCCGGCCCGGTCACATTGCGAAAGCGGTCCACTCGCCCGCCCTCGAGGTCCACGCAAGTAAAGAGTGGCTCGCGCACCTGATTCTGGCAATCCTCGAGCAACTTGTGTGTCTGCTGCGCGTTGATGATGTTGCGCCCGAAAAGAATCACGCCCGCCGGCTGGATACGCGAGAGCAGGGAAGCCAGCGGCGGCGACATCTCGGTGCCGTCAAAGCCGATGATGAGAAGCTGGCCAACTGGTTCGTTAAGCCTGGATTGTTTATTGCTGGTCATTGGCGATCGCGCTGAAAGTTCATTCTACTTGCTTCTTCAACTCAGCCAGCAGATTCAGCGCGTCCAGCGGCGTCAGCCGATCAAGGTCCACTTCCCGCAACCGCTCCAGCACCGGCTGCGACAACGGCGTGAAGATAGTAAGCTGCGCCGCTCGGGGCACAGGCGAGTCGCCTCCGGTCTTTGAAAATGAAAGTTGCTCGCTCAACTGCGCCTCAGTGTCTTCATGTTCCTCGAGCACTTCGCGCGCCCGCCGTACCACTTCCTCGGGCAGCCCGGCCAATTTCGCGACTTCGATTCCGTAGCTGCGGTCGGCGGCTCCCGGCTCGACCTTTCGCAGGAAAACAATTCCGTTGCCGGCCTCTTTCACCGACACGTGATAGTTCTTGACCCCGGAAAGCTGCTCCCCCAGTTCGGTCAATTCGAAATAGTGGGTGGCAAAAAGCGTCTTGGCCCGGGTGCGGGAGTGCAAATATTCAACTGCTGCCCAGGCAATCGCCAGGCCATCGTAGGTCGAAGTCCCCCGGCCCACCTCGTCCAGCAAAATTAGCGACCGAGGAGTCGCGGTGTGCAGGATGGCCGCCGTCTCCGTCATCTCAACCATAAATGTCGACCGCCCGCGCGCCAAATTGTCGCTGGCGCCGATGCGGGTGAACACGCGGTCCACAATCCCCAATCGCGCTCGCGTCGCCGGAACAAACGACCCCATCTGCGCCAGGATCACGATCAGAGCCGCCTGTCGCAGATAAGTCGACTTGCCCCCCATGTTGGGCCCGGTCAGCAACAGAATGGTGTGCGTGGTCGAGTTCAGATAAAGATCGTTAGGCACAAAGCGGGCTTTTTCTGTTCCAGCCAACCCCTCCGCCGCAAACTCCTGCTGCTCGATCACCGGATGCCGTCCGCCCACGATTTCGAGGTCTCCGCTGTCGTCAAAAACCGGTCGGCAGTAATTTCGCACGCTGGCCAGATGCGCAAATGCCGCCAGCACGTCCACTTCCGCCAGCGCCAGCGCGGTCTGCCGGATGCGCCGCGCTTCGCCGGCGATGGCCAAGCGCAATTCGGCAAAAATTCGCCGCTCGATTTCGACAATCTTTTCCTGGGCGTCAAGAATCTTGGCTTCGTATTCTTTCAGCTCCGGTGTGGTGAAGCGTTCGGCGTTGACCAGCGTCTGCCGTCGCTCGTAATCCGCCGGCGCCAGGTGCTGATTGGCCTTCGAGATTTCCAGGTAGTATCCGAACACCGAGTTGAAGCGGACTTTCAGCGACGAGATGCCGGTACGCTCCCGCTCTCTTTGTTCCATTTGCACCAGAAACTCACGGCCGTTGCGGCTGAGCTGGCGCAATTCTTCGAGTTCGCGATCCGCGTGTGGCTGAATTACCCCTCCGTCGCTGAGAGAAATCGGAGGCTCGGGAACAATTGTCTGTTCAATCCGCAGCCGCAGGTCGGCGAGTTCGTCCAAACCCACATGCAATGTCTGTAGACGCGCAGAAGACAGCCGTCCCAGCGCCGCTTTTGCCACCGGAATCCTGCCCAGAGAGGCCGCCAGGGCCAGCAGGTCGCGGGGATTAGCAGTTTCAAGCGTCACCCGGCTCAGCAGGCGTTCGAGATCCAGCACCCCTTCGAGCGCCCGCCGCAGTTCTTCACGCGCAATGGTTTGTTTGACCTGTTCCTCGACCGCGTCGAGCCGCTGGTTGATTTCGAGTACGTCTAAAGCCGGCCGCAGCATCCAGGCCCGCAGCAGGCGCTTCCCCATGGGGGTGATGGTCGCGTCGATCGCCTTGAAAAGCGTTACCCCAGAATCGGTTCCAGCAAACAGAGGTTCCATCAATTCCAGATTGCGCACCGTGACCGCGTCCAGCACTAGACAGTTATGGCGCTCGTAAAATCCGATGCGATCCACGTGGTCGAGCGAGCCGCGCTGGGTCGAGCGCACGTAATAGAGGATCGCTCCCGCCGCCGTCGCCGCCGCCGGTTTTCCGGCCAGGCCGAAACCTTCGAGCGACAGCACCCCGAAATGATTTTCAAGAATCGGGATTGCGTGGTCGGGCGAGAATATCCAGTCGTCGAGTGGAGTCGAAGCCCACGGGGTTTCCCCGGATCGTGGAGGGACGGGCGTCCCTCCCGTCCCGAGCGGTGTATTCAGGGCCCTCTCGAACAGCGGCGCCGACGACCCATATAGCAGTTCCTTGGGACGCAGTTGCAGCAGCTCATCCTGAATTCGCTGCTCCGCCCCCTCGCCGGAGAACTCCGTCGCCCGAAACTCGCCGGTAGAAAGATCTAAAGCCGCAAACCCCGCGCGATCTCCCAAAGAAACCACCGCCGCCAAGAAGTTGTTTTCCTCCGAGCCCAGTGACGAATCCGCCGCCGTCCCCGGAGTGACCACTCGGGTCACCTCGCGGCGCACCAGTTTCTTGGCCAACCGCGGGTCCTCAGTCTGGTCGCAGACCGCAACCTTGTAGCCCCGGCGGATCAGCTTCCCGATGTAGCCTTCCGCCGCGTGATAGGGAACTCCGCACATGGGGATGGCGATCCCCTTTTCCTTGTTGCGCGAGGTCAGCGTGATCTGCAGTTCCTTGGCTGCCACCACCGCATCGTCAAAGAACAGCTCATAAAAATCCCCCAGCCGGAAAAACAGCAGCGCCGAGGGATGCTCTCGCTTGATGGCGGAATATTGCCGCATCAGCGGCGTGGTGGGCTCAGTCATAAGGCAGTGGTCAGTGGGCAGTGGCCAGTGGGCAGTGATCGGAAGAGGGCAGCGCCACACGCACATACTGCCCACTGATCACTGCCCACTGACCACTGTTCTTGCGCGGATTATAGCAACCACTCTACCTGTGCTATCCGTGGAAAACTGGTCCCTAAGCCCTTCGTGCGATAATTCTCTCCGCCAATGGAACTGCGCAAAGACCCTCTCACCCGCTCCTGGGTACTCACCGGCGACGATATTCCGGAAACCGCGCCCCGTCCCGCCACCGAGTGTCGGCTTTGCCCCGGCTCGAAGGACCGCCTGCAGCAGATCGCCAGCCGCGCTGCCATTCCGGGGCAGGGAGGCCCGTGGTCAGCCCGCGCCGTCGTCCACCCCACCGCCATTTATCACATCGAGGGCGAGGTCGAACGCCGCGGCCAGGGGCTTTACGATCGCATGCCCCCGGTGGGCGCGCACGAAGTTCTGGTCGAAAATCCGAAGCACGATCGCCAGTTGTGGCAAGCCGACGACGCTGAGATCGAGCAGTTCCTCCTGCTGGCCGCCCAGCGCATCCAGGACCTGAAAGGCGACGCCCGCTTCCGCTACATCAGCGTATTCAAAAATCACGGTGCTGGATCAGGTCAGGAGTTCGAGCATCCCACTTCCCAACTGACCGCGACTACTTTCATCCCCCGCCGCGTACTGTATGAGTTGCGTGCGGGCCTCGATTATTTCAAGCAAAAAGAGCGCTGCGTGTTCTGCGACATGCTGGCCCAGGAGATGCAGCAGGGACAGCGCATCGTCGAGGTCCGCGGAGACTTCGTCGCCTTTTGCCCCTACGCCACCCGCGCCCCCTACGAAACCTGGATTTTGCCCCGCACCCACGACGCCGCTTTCGAACGCTTCGCCCTGTCCCACCCCGGCAGCATGCGCGACCTGGGAGGCCTGATCAAGCGCACCCTGCAGCGCATTCGCACCATCACCGAGTCGTTCCATCTGGTGCTGCACACCTCTCCCAACCGCTCCCACGTGTCGGCCAGCCTGGGATACTGGAAGACTCTCGACGACGACTACCACTGGCACATCGAGATCCTCCCCATCCTCGCCGCCAAAGCCAAGTCCTACACGTTTAAGGAGGTGTACTACTCGCCGGTCTCGCCGGAGACGGCGGCCAAGCGACTCAGGGAAGCTGCGGTGGAGATTTAGAGTACGGGAGGCGATCCGTGAATAATCAGCCCAGGTTTGCCGGCGGCTTGCAGAGCTTGATTGATCGCGAGTCTTGTGCCGTCGATACCGCGCACCACGGGAACATGCGAATAAGCAGGCTCAGGCGGCGCCGCTGCCCAAAGTTTTCCTGGCTCGTGCACCGCAACATAGTCCCAAACGACAGATGAGGGATCTTGTTCTCCCAGCGAGCGAGAAACAAGGTGCTCCTTGTCCCAGTACTGGGAGACTCGCAGATCGGAAAGCCGTCGCAGCGTGGCAGTTGAAGGCGCTCCGAAGTCCGTAGGCAGCACTGGCTCCCAAATTACGAAGACTCTTACTCTTGGGTCGCGTTGTTCGTGCAGCATTTTTTCGAGTGCAGAGGCCCCCTGCAAGCAGACTGCTCAAGTCGGAGAAAGCATCACCAGCAGACGAACGGAATTCCCAGACTTATTGAACTCGTTCTGGAGTGAGGCAACATTGGAATCGTTCAAGCGAAGCAGCGGTTGCTGTCCGTGGGGGACTGTGCTTCCGCCATAGAGGTAGACAATTGCGAGAATCGCAAATCCCGCCAGGCCAAGCAAAATCATGTGTTTGCGTTTCATGTCATCCAGCCAGTAAGTTTGCCACCAGGTTAGCTATGACCTGCGGAAAAAACGTGAACGCGACCACGACAATCGCCGAGACCCAAAGGAGAATCGCGCTCACGACGCTTGGCCGGCGACTGCACTTCTTGGCCCGCCAGGCCTGATAAAAACCCAAGGCCACGAAGGCCAGGGAAGCGACGACTAGGAACGGACGAATTTGTACAAAAAACGCCGAACTCCCCGCCGCGCCAGCGGCGAACAAGAAAGGTAGAAGCGGCAAGCAGCAACTGGATGCCAAAATCGCGCTCCCCAAAGCAGCGAGGCTGGCAAACACCGTACTCGTCGAGCCGCTGCGATGGTCAGCTGGTTCTTTGGTTCCTGCCGGCATTCCCCCGCCGCTCCTTTGCGATAGAAATTGCCCGTTGCAGTATTTCCTCCGACGGCACCCGGTCGCTTCCGGAGTAGGGCCTGCACGTGAGTCCAAAGGGTTGTTGCTCGACTGGCTCGGCGTCCACGCCGTCGATTCGGACAGTCGGGGAACCAGGAAATCGAAGAGCGCGCGCGGCCAGGTCGTCCGTTACGGGAATCTCGTGGACCGAAACATTCACCGCCTGCAATCGCAGAACCTTCCTGAGCCTGCGAACAGCAGGCTGATGATTTGGACAACCGGGCACGTAGAAAACTTCGATCAACATGACTCTGCATTCTTCCCGCCGGGATGGGCCAGCACCGGGCAGTTCCTCGGCGCATGAGCTTGCCGGTGCTTCAGCTCCCGATTGCATGTGCGTAGATCAACAGCCAACTCACGCTCGAGCTGTTCCAGCTCCCAGATTTTTGAGCGCACGTTCTTCAGCTTTGCCATCAGCAAGGTTTTGACTTCAGAACAAGCCTCGGAACGATGTTCCCGCAAACCCGAGAGCTGCCGGATTTCACTTAGCGAGAAACCCAACCCCTGCATCTGCCGGATGAAGCCCAACTGGGCCACATCCTCATGGCTATAAAGCCTGAACCGGCCCGCAGTCCGAGGCGCTTTGGGAAGCAGCGTGCGGCGCTCGTAGAAACGAATTGCATCCACGCTGAGCGCCGTCAGCTTGGCTACTTCTCCGATCTGCATTTTGCTGGCATCTGGCTCGGGAACCTGGGGCATGGAGAGAGGATACACTCTGGAGCGGAGTCCAGAGTCAAGGCCTTTTTTTCAGAGGAAACCCGTGTTTTGGCGCCGGGGAGGCGCTCTGCCCACCGTCCTTTGCGAAATTCTCGCGGCGCTCCGCAGTTAAGAGGTTTTCGGTTTAGGCCGCGCCCAGTCTTTCAAAAAACAAACAAATAGACTCAATCCCACGGTAAAAATTCGGAATATGAAACTTCTCGTTGGGCGCGTGCAGATTATCATCCGGCAGCCCAAACCCCATCATCACCGAGGGAATCTTCAGCACATCCTGGAAATCAGTCACGATCGGAATAGACCCGCCGGAGCGGATGAAAACCGTGTCTTTGCGGAAAACTTCATGCAGCGCTTCGGTTGCCGCTTTGATGTATCCGTTGTCCGTGCCCACCACGCACGCCGGCCCTTTGCTCCACAACTTGATGCTGGTCTCGATCCCCTTGGGCGTAAGCTTTTGCACATAGGCTTTATAGCGTTTCAAAATGTCATCCGGATCCTGATTGGGCACCAGCCGCATGGAAACCTTCGCTTGCGCCCGTGCCGGAATCACGGTTTTCGCTCCCGGCGCGGTGAAGCCTCCCGGCATGCCATGCACTTCAAGCGTGGGCCGCGCCCAGGTGCGATACAAAACCGAATAACCCGGCTCGCCGGTGAGAACTTTCGACCCGACTTCGGTCTTGCGATAGCGCTGTTCGTTAAACGGCAGCCGCTTCCAGGCTTTGAGTTCCAGAGCGCTGGGCGCCTTCACGTTCTTATAGAAACCCGGTATGAGAACGCGGCCCTTCGAATCTTTC
>WNFD01020759.1_pt1 | contig 16999 bp, 14 predicted proteins | sample 5400491 | NCBI WGS metagenome assembly WNFD01 (sample SAMN13153343, study PRJNA577476) | soil metagenome | isolation source: 120 cm saprolite under Douglas fir tree site 2 hole 2 replicate 2 | place: USA:California | collected 2015-04-18 | reverse complement strand
AGCCAGCTTGCGCGCGTCGATGCGATCACTCTTGTTGCCTTCTTTCAACAAGGCTGCCTTCCGCGGATCGCAGACCAGAAGCTGGCTGACGTGTGGCTTCAGCAGATCGTGTAACCAAGCCGCCGAGGTTCCTTCTTCGTAAGATATGTCTTTGACATGGTCACTCCCATCAATTGGAAAGGGACGCAGGCTATTTGGTGAGTCGGACCTTATCACACCACGGCGAAAATTGGGGACGGGGCTTTCGTCGTTTTAGTAGAGCGCTTGCCCTACGTCGGCGAACGGACAGCTAGCTTTCAGCGCGGCCCCAATGAGGAGACCAAGTATGAAACCCACGGCGAATCAGCAAGTCTTGCATCATCGCGGAAATTACTTGGTCCGGCGACAAAGATTGGCGCCCGGGGAGGCGACACCTTGGCACCGCGACCCCTTTCATCGGGTGACCGTGGTGCTAGCCGGGGATCTGCTGAATATCGAGTTCCGCGATGGCGGCGAAACTCAGTCGTGGAAAATCACGGTGGGCGAAGTCGATTGGTCCGAACCGAGCGATCGCGTTCACCGCGCAATGAACGTAGGCAAAGAAGTATTTGAGGAGGTTGTTACTTTTTTCCTTGATCATCCTGAGGCAGAACCACAACCAGAAGAAGACTCGAAGTAACCAAAAGGTAGGAAGCAGTAGGAAGCCGCTAAGGTCCGGCGGATAGATGAAGGACTATCCGGAAGAACTGTTGTAAGGTGACCCGATGCAGGTACTCCGAAGAACAGAGGGCAGCCATGGCATTACGGCTGGCTGATGTTCGTTTAAACCGTTTGGAACCACAGCAGGAAGTGGTGCTGGGCGTGTAGGAACGCGGTTCTCAACATGTGATGAACCGCGAAGTCAACGTCACCAAACGAGTTCAAACCAGCAAGGGTTTGCGCTACTGCCCTGTAGTCCCCTCAGCGAATGGTTGGGTCAAGCCTGACACGGTGCTCATCAACGGCAAGGAGGAACACCATACCGAAGGTGCGTACTATCTTGAATGGCGCGAAGGCTCGAAACCAGTGACCCTTTCTGATTCAGGTATCAGTGTAGGTATCACCGACGCGTAAGTGCTAGATTACAAAGGTAATGGCGGAGAGAGTGGGATTCGAACCCACGTTACCCTTTCGAGTAAACACGCTTTCCAAGCGTGCGCCTTCAGCCACTCGGCCATCTCTCCCCGTACAAGACTGTGTTAATGACCAAAAACTACGTGGGAAGCTGCTGCAGATGTCTTCGACAACCCTCGAACTACTTCGATTTTATGGTCCAGCGCTGGGAAGCGCAACAGCAGCAGTCAGCACTCAGCATTCAGCACTCAGCCAATTCCTTAGATAATGGCTGGGTGCTGGTTCGCTGCGAGCCTCTGCGTCCTCTGTGATTAAGGATTTCCGAAAACTGCGGGAGTATAAAACAGGACTCAAGGTAGCATCGCGGTTTGCTGAGTTTGCTGAGTTTGCTGAGTGCTGAGTGCTGAATGCTGACTGCTGAGGGCTGAATGCTGACTGCTCAGCATCACCCTACTTTTTCCGGAACTGCTGCAGCAGGCGCCGCGGAACTGCCATTGGGGGGTGAGGGTTGTGTAGGTTCGGCGGGCTTGGGGCCGCCATCCAGAATACGGTTGTGGAGACAGAACAGCGCCAGCTCAAGGCGGTCGGCTACACCTAGCTTGTCATACACTTTGCGCAGATAATTTTTCACTACTTGTTCGGTAGTGCCCACCCGCACGGCAATTTCCTTGTTCTTCATGCCCTGGGTGACGCAGGAAACGATCAGCGATTCCTTGGGCGTCAACTGCACTTTGGCACGCGATGAAGCGGGGCGCGTTCCTTGCGAGCGGTATGCTTCCAGAACCCATTGAACTCCACGGCTATCCAGCCAGGGCTCGCCTTTGGATACTTTGCGCAAACATTCGACGAACAGTTCCGGCTCAACCTCGCGAGAGACGATTCCGTGATGACTACCAGCCGCAACTTGGGAGCTTGGCGCAACAACTCAGAAACGGCATCAATCGGATTCGGCGCCAGCGAGGCTTCGAATATCAGGATGTCGGCGGTAAACCTCTTGGCGGCGGACAGGGCTTGCGACAACGTCTCCGCTTGTCCGACCACTCGTATATCGTCTTCCAGGGCAAAAATCTTGCGCAGTCCGGCGCGAAAGATAGCCTGCGAGTCCGCAACGATGACGCGGATGAACCTGCCTCCGCCCTCATCCGGGATCGTCTGCTCGATGTTATCTTCGGTGCTGACTGGAATGCTCGCCATCAGTTCCCTTGCAAGCGCCTAGTGGCGCTCAAAACGATATTCATCAATGACCACGCCCACACCGCGACGGCCACCTTCTTCAAAATTGCGCACTACCCGGCCCCGGCAATCGAGCTGGACGTCGGCCTCGGCGCCAACCACCTCCGCAGGCAGGGAAATCGTGAAATCCACCATCGAGCCTACAGGCATTTCTGCGTCCACCTGGAACAGCACGCCGTTGGCGGAGATGTTTTGGGTTTGCGTCGCGCTGTCACCCGATTTCGACTTCACCGAAATCGGCAGCTTGATGGGAAAGCGCACCGCACTCTGCATGTCCGGATAGCGGCGGCTAGTCCTCTTCTCGGTCTTCTCTGGTTTGCCTGATTTGTCTGCCACCGAAGACGAACTCTCTTTCCGAATCTCCGCAGAGACGCCCGGATTTCCACTTCCCGTGGTTCGACACTGGTCTGACATTACGTCGCAGCTTACACCCCGGAATCAGGAGAGAAAAGTTACCGAAGTCATTGCACTTTCAGGGTTAAACGCTTGGGAATCAGGGAATTGCAGCGGGGAAGGGTGTACTGTGACGGCGCTCACAGCAAATTCTCCAGCATTCAGCAGTCAGCATTCAGCCAAGACAAGAAGGTGGCTTCCCATGAAAGATTTTAGAGATTTACAAGTGTGGCAAAAAGCGCATCGCCTGACTCTCGCAGCATATGCAGCGACATCTACATTTCCTCGGGAAGAAATGTATGGATTGACAAACCAAATTCGTAGATGTGCTGCCTCAGTTGCCGCGAACATTGCTGAGGGCTGTGGCAAAAGAGGAAATCCTGAGTTTCAGCGCTTCCTGAACATTGCTAGCGGATCCGCCAGCGAACTGGAATATCACTTTCTGCTAGCGCACGATCTTGGTTTCCTAAGTGATTTGGATTACACCCAGCTGAACTTGGCAGTGGTTGAAATTAAGCGGATGCTTGCATCCTTAGTCCGTAAAGTCGAAGCAGATCGTCGAGCAGGATGAGCGCTGATGTTTTTGTGCTGAATGCTGAGTGCTGAATGCTGACTGCTAATTGCCGCCTTCAGAATTTTGTTACTTCCGTAAAATTAAATTCCCCCACTTTCATTGCCGGCACCACCATATCGAACGATTCTTCCCCGCTGGCCCGCACTGGGGTTCCCATCTCTTCGACGTTCGACAGCATCGCGATCAAGCTTTGGTTGAAACGAAAGTTGCGCACTCCGTATTGGATTTCGCCGTCCTGCACATAGAAGGTTCCATCGCGCGTCATGCCGGTGAGGATCTTTTCATAGGGATCAACTTCGCGGATATACCACAACCGCGTCACGAGAATGCCGCGCTCGGTGGAGGCAATCATCCGGTCCACAGTCTTCGGCTCTCGAGTCCCGCCAAACACGATGTTCATCGGAGCTTCGCCCATTTCGTTGGGGATGGGGAATCCGTGGCCGGTTGGCTCGATCTGTCCCACTTTGTCCTTGTACTCAGACTTCTTCATCTTCTCGGCGGTGACACGGGCGTAGACCAACCTTTTTACTACTCCATCCTCGACCAGTTGCACTCGCTGACGGCGAATCCCTTCTCCATCGAATGGTGCGCCCGACTGCAGCGCGTGGCCGACGTCATCCCAAATATTGATGTTCTCGCCGAATAGTTTTGTGCCCACGCGGTTGTTGAGAAACGATCGCTGGTCGAGGATCGCCAGCCCGCCAAAGTCGTAAAACATGAACCCAACAATATCCAGCACCGCCGCCGGCTCCAGAATGACGGTGTACTTTCCCGCTGGGATTTCGCGCGGCGCTGCGGATTCAAACGCCTTCCGCGCCGCAATTTCGGCTAGCGTGACCGCGTCTAACTGAGCGACGTTCGGAGAATTCGCTTTCTGCCACCCCGAAGAATCCGCGGCCAGCATCGTGACCGACACCTCCGACGACGTTTGCCGATACCAATCCGCCAGCCCGCGCGAATTGAATATCCCTTCCACAACTTCCGAAGTCGAAAAGATGCCGGCAGTCGTCAGCTTATGCTTCTGAGCCACGCCGACAATCTTTTTTACTGCCTCGGCTCTCTGCTCTGGGGTGACTGACGCAGTCTCGTCAAAATATCTACTCGGAATTGGATCTGATTGTGTGGAGCGGGCGCCCCCGCCCGCTTCGGGCATCGGCAAGAGATCGGGATCCGGATGCTGCACCTTCGCCAGCTTCTCCGAGGCCGCCACTACACGCTTCAAACTCTCATCATCAAGTTTGTTAGTGGTAGCTCGAGCCGTGCGCCCATCAAAAGCCGTCCGCACGGAAACAACGTAATTCTCCTCCGCCACGTTCTGATGAATGGTGTTGTTGGCAAATCGGGTCAGCGCCGAATGCCCGCCGTAGGTGAGAGCTTCCACCTCGTCTGAACTCGAGTACTTTTTTATCTTCCCGAAGATGTCAGCGGCTTTGTTTTTGTCTAGCATGAAGGTCGGAGAAATTCAGCACTTAGCACTTGGCACTTGGCGTTTCCGAGGTTTGGTATTTCCCGTCTGATTTCCATATCTCCGAAGCCCTCCACCCGAGCACTTCCGTTCAAGAACTAAATGCTAAGTGCCAAGTGCCAAGTGCCAAGTGCTGCCTTCAGTTCCCCTTATAAGCTGATCCCACTTTGACGTTCCTAAATCTTGCCGGTGCCGCCCCATGTCCCGTGCCCATGACCTGCTGCGGCTGCCCCTTGCCGCAATGCGGCGTCCCCCAAAGCACCCATTCGTCACGCGAGCAGATGGCATCCATCGCATTCCAGAATTCCGTAGTAATGCCGCTGTAGGAGGGGTTGCGCAGCATGCGGGTGCGCTTGCCGTTCTTGATTTCCCATCCAGCTTCGCAGCCGAACTGGAAGTTGTGGCGTTTGTCATCAATCGACCAGGAACGATTCGTCTCCATGTAAATGCCGTTGTTGGTGGAAGCGATGAGTTGCTCGCGCGTCAGCGGCTTTTCTCCCGGCAGAATGCTGATGTTGGTCATGCGGATGATCGGCAGCCGGTTCCATCCTTCAGCGCGAAGAGTTCCACCCGAGCGATTGGCGCCGATGGTATGCGCGGTCTCGCGCGATGTCAGATATCCGGTGAACAATCCGTTGGTGATGATCGGCGTGCACTGTGCCGGCACGCCTTCTTCATCGAACGCAAATGTTCCCAGACCCGGGCCATGCTCCTGCCGCGCATCGGCAACCACGTTCACCAGATCGCTGCCATAACGCAGTTTGCGCAACTTGTCCAGCGTAAGAAATGACGTCCCGGCAAAATTGGCTTCCATACCCAGGACGCGATCGAGTTCAATGGGATGTCCGACTGACTCGTGAATCTGCAGGCCAAGCTGCGAACCATCCAGAATGATGTCAAACACGCCTTCGGGACATTGATCCGCCTTCAACAGCGCGACCGCCTCCTCGCCGACGCGCCGCGCGTTCTCCACCAAGTTCAGTTCGCCAATCAGTTCATAGCCTTTGTTCTGCCACTGCCCGCCGAACGAGTTGGGATAAGATCGTTTTTGAATGTCGCTGCCCGCGAAGGCATGCGCCGCGTATCCAACCCCGGTCGTATATTTCGTCTGATGGATGTTGGTGCCCTCGGAAGAGACAAACCATTGCTCTTCCCGGCGAAAATTCATGTTGGTCTCAGCCAGCGTGACGCCTTTCACCGCGCGCAACTCGGAGTCAATCTTGAGCAGCAGATCAAGATTCTGTTCCACGGAAGTAGTGAAGGGATCAATTTGTATCGGCGTGGTCCATTCCGCGCTGACCGCCTTTTCGGGAGCAAGCCGGACTTCGCTCTGCTTCACCCGCGAAGATGCGCGAGCGATATCCACGGCGCGCCCCGCTGTCGCTTCCACAGCCGAGCGACTCAAATCGTCGGACGCAGCGTATCCCCAGGCGCCATCGGCGATGACGCGTACGCCGATCCCCAGCGATTCCGAATCCGCGGCATGGCCGATCTTGCCATTCTTGGTGGCCAGTCCCCGGCTGCGATCGTCAGCCAGGCGAGCGTCAGCGTAGGATGCTCCGCGTAGATTCGCAACGTTCAGTGCCCAGTCAGCAATATGTTTCATAGCCGAAACTTCAAATTTATCACATAGAAAATGAGAGCACATGTATGCACGTGACACCTCGTGCTTCTTCTCACCTTTTATGCTTACGAGAAATGTGCGGACTACACTGATCGTTGCGCTGGCGCGATTTCGAAAAGCCGTGGCTCAGCGGCTGGAAGCCGCGTTGTCGGTAGCTTTCATCGGCGCGACTGGAAGTCGTGCACTCTCAAATCCGTGAATATCCCCACCCTGTCTCTCCAAAACACGGAGAGACAAGGGCGGGGCACCCTCAATTGCTTCAGTTCTGTCTTAACGGCGGCATCGGGATTGGAATGTTGTATGTCTTCGCGCCCACACCCACGCCACCTTCACAGGTGTTCGGAGGCGTCGTACAAATGGTCCGCGTCCCTTGACACTCCGCCGCCCAGAACATATAGCCCAGCATTCCAGAGGTCGTCCCAGCGCCGTGGGGAACCACGGTCTGAACATAACTGCCGGTGCTATTTTCCAGCGACGCACTGAAATTGGTGCATTCCGGCGCCGGCCTATTCCCGGTCACGATGTACAGGCTGCCAGTAAATTTCGCCGGGGCCAGCGGAGGAATCGGCGGATTGTAAGTCGGCTTGCCATCGATGTGTTCCTGCCAGTTTGATTGTGCTCCGGAAGTGCTGGGCTGCTTGTTGGGAACCATAGCATTGGCGTAATCCAGTACCGGACTGCTGGTCGTGAGCCAAGTGCTGGTAGCTTTTTGACACAAGCCAATCAACCATCGATCTCCCGCCGCCAGATCAATGGTCAGCCGCGCCGCCGGATTCGCTCCCGTCGCATCGTATTGAGTTCCCTTTCCATCCACGGGATAAACATAGGAACGATAGGCATTGATAAACGACTGCACCGCCGCCAGCCTGGGATTGCTGCTTTCTTCATAGTCAATCTCGATGCCTACTCCCAATCGATGCGCCAGCTCCGCGGCATTGATCCCAAGCTGCGTGGGATTGGTGTCCAAAGCCGTGTTCCAATCGCTGACGTAAGTAATTCCTCCAATCGACAGCATGACGCGAATGTTTTTGGCTTTGAAATAATTCACCACATCTTGCGTCATCCCGATCGGTACCCCTTGAGAAGTCTGCGCGTCGTTGGTCTTGTTGAGCAGTCGCAACGGATTCACAAAACTGAGTATGACGAGATTGACCGACGGCAGCCCTGATCCGTCGCCGCGATCGATCAGCCAATGATTTTTGGTATCGAAGTCGGTCATATTCCGCACCGAAGCCCAGGTACAGGCATCGTTGCCGCAGTGCCACGCTCCGTAAATCTGCATCTGGGCGTTGGCAGCAGGGCTGGACAAAAACGTAATGGCTCCCACGATGAACAGGCAGAACATCATGCGACGCATAGAACGCCTCCTTCATGATTTAGTTTTCAAGGGGCCGGAACTAAACATTGGGATGAATAGCTTTATGCGAGTCATAAAACGTGTCAATACAGCGAATCCTGCATGTGAGAAGCTGGTGGAAAAGAGAGGGCGGCGCGAGCCGCCCGCACTGGCTAATTGCTAAGTGCTGAATGCTAAGTGCCGATCCTCCGGCATCTCTCCACTCTCCAGGACGGGAAACCCCGCACACTCATTGGGAACTGTTGAACCAATTTACGGCGGACGTAAACCGCTCAGAAATTCTCAATTAGCCAAGCGTTGCTATTACGGGTTGAGACGGTGAAAGCAAGGTTCCTATCGTCGGGTGAAGTGAGCGGAGTACCCACGAGTCTTTGAATGTCCAAGTGAAATCGAGCGTGCCGCCTTGGAATCCAGTTGTACAAGACGAATACGATCTTTAGCATCATCAAGATCGACGATTGCGACAGTTGCACCGTCCGGCGACAGATCCCATTCTGGCGAAGCGGCAGGATCAGCCTTAAGCCTCAGCAATTCGACTGCTTTGCCTCGAACCGGATCAATGTCGGTGAGTACAAGTTCATTCTTGATTCGATCCCGCTCACCCAGGATGCATCGCGAACGCGCCCTCGCACATCGAACTTCGGCCTCTGGACTCGATTGCAGGACTTGCTCTGGAGCGCCACCGGAAATCGGCACTCGCATTAAGCGCATCGACACCGAAGCCCCGTCTGTCGCGTCCTTGTAATCCCAGTACAGAACTGACGAACCATCGGGAGTGAGGCGGGGCTGAGTTTGTTCCCCAGGACCGACAACAAAGTCCTCCGCTGTCCGTTGCTGTAATCGTTGTCGGAAGATGTCCCAATTCCCGTTTCGATCGGAATAGAAAAAGAGGGCTTGCCCATCCCGAGTCCAAGCCGAAGGCAGATTGTTTCTACCTTCCAGGGCTAAACGACGGGGGGTTTCCAGCTTCCCTTTCTTTGGGTTCTCTGCCACATACAGTTCACGCTGCAATCCCGAGTTAACGAATACTAATCGTTTGCTGTCGGCACTAACACTGAGGTCTAACGGTGAAACGCCAGCCCAGTTCGTGATCCGCCGGGGCTCGCCGGATACTTTTGAACTGGATCGGTCGAGGGAAATTTCCCACAGATTCATATCGATTTTTGGGGGCGGCTCTTCTGCCGAGTAGACAATGCGGTTGTCGTCTGGCCAGCAAAAGCTGCGCAATCCAGGCGCGGCAAAAAGCGTGGCGGGCACTCCGCCTTCCGCCGTCGCAATCTCGATAGCCACGTCGGGCTTCTGTGTTTCCATATTGGACTTTGTGTATGCCACATGTTGCCCGTCTGGCGACCACTGCAACTGCAAGACATGTTCGCCGGGTGGCGCCTGCAGCAGTTTTCGAGGGGACCCTCCGTTTGCGTCCATCATCCATATTTCCGATTCTGATCCGCTATGTATGTAAGCTATACGGGTGCCGTCCGGCGAGACCGAAGCTCGCCCGGCATCGTCCTTCAACTTACGCGGGGCGCCACCAAGAATAGAAATGGCCCAGATACCGGTGGTCTCGCCTGATTCTCCTGGCCCGACCGCCGCTAGTTTGGTTCCGTCCCGGAACCAGGAAAGGCTCGCTCACCTAAAGCAGAATCCTTCGGGGAGAGCCAGAGGATGGCTTTCACCTGTCTCGAGGAGGCGAACAAAAACGCCCGTGAAATCTGCATATGCCAGGGATCTACCGTCAGGAGAAATAGCGGCTGCGTACACCGGGTTTTCTGGAGGGTTCGCGGTAATGCTGCGTTGAAGCAGCATGCGGCTTTCATGTGGAAGTGGGGCCGAACGCCAACGCAAGGCAAGGACAACCGCGAGCCCAGAAATCAAAACTGCAGCGATGACCACTTTCTGGGAGGACCACCAGTTCCTTGGGCCGGCCCGAGAAGCTGGCAAAGTTCGAAGCCGAGACTCGGTCGATTCCAAATCCCGCTTTAACCGTTTCAAATCTGAGCGTAGTTCTCCGGCGCTCTGGTATCGCAATTCAGGGTCCTTCTCTAGTGCCTTGTCAATGATTTCCTGGAATCTCGTGGGAAGTTCGGGATTCATAAACGATACTGCAACTGGCTGGCGGTTGAGAATCGCCTCGGAGACTACCGCGCTAGTTTGGCCTGAGAACGCCTGTCGCTGAGTACCCATCTCATAGAGGACCGCGCCGAACGAGAACAAATCGGTACGCGAATCGAGTTCATCTCCGCGCACCTGCTCCGGCGACATATATGCAACTGTACCGACCGCGATGCCAGCATCAGTGAGATTGCTGTCGACCGTGGGTGCCGAAGAAGTTTGTCCGTCCTCTACTCCGGCTGGCTTCGTGGCTTGTGGGAGTAGCTTCGCAAGTCCGAAGTCCAATACTTTAACGTCTCCACGAGTGGTTACAAAAATGTTTGCAGGTTTAATATCGCGATGGATGATGCCTTTCGCATGTGCCGCATCCAAGGCATCGGCGATCTGGACCGCAAGCTCGATGATTTGAATCTTAGTTACAGCTCGACCCGCAAGGTAGTGCATCAATGTCTTGCCTTCGAGCCGCTCCATAACGATGAAGTGGCGTCCCTCATGCTCCCCCATATCGTGAATAGTACAAATGTGTGGATGGTTAAGTGCAGCTGCGGCGCGGGCTTCCCGCGAAAAGCGGTCGAGGGCATGCGGATCAGTCGTCAGTTCTTCAGGCAGGAACTTCAGGGCCACTTGGCGTTTTAGGATGACATCTTCAGCTCCGTATACCACTCCCATGCCGCCGGCACCCAGCTTTTCAGTCAGACGGTAATGAGAAATGGAGGAACCAATCACGGCCGGGCCCTCATGGAAGTCCGCAGAAACTCATGTTAGGGTGTGTGGAATAGCGAAGTCAACGGTGTGTCCTATTGCGATTTCCATTATTATCTTGGGATGGAATTACTGTAGAATGCCCTCCCGTGAGATCCGCGTCGAACGGCATCCTCATACTGTTCCTGCTATCAGTTTCAGCCGCATCGCAGGTGTTGCCGCGGCCGCAAATCACTTCAGCCGCAGGTAAACAAGTGCCAAATTTCACTCTGAAGGATCAGAATGGGAAGGATTTTCGTCTTTCCTCGCTCCGTGGGCAACGCGTCCTTCTAATGTTCTATCGCGGATATTGGTGACCCTACTGCACACATCAATTGCGCGAGTTCGCGCAACACAAAAAGGAATTTGATGCACTCCACACACGTATCGTAGCCATCAGCGCTGACGATTCCGCGCATGCACAACAAGTATGGCAGAAGGTGGCAGACCGGCAATATACGATCCTGAGTGACCCTGGCGCTAGGGTAATCCGTTCATACGGTGTATTGCACCCTGGAGCAGGCGCAAGTGGAGATGACATTGCACTGGACACGACTCTTCTCGTGGATGTGAATCGCCAGGAACGTTGGCGCCGAGTCAGTGAGACTCTCCCAGATCTTCCTAGCGCCGAGGAAATTTTGAAACGAATTCGTGAAACGCCAAGCCAGGTTCTCAAACATAGCAAGGAAATACAGAAATGAAGAGCTCCATGGTGCGACTAAATGCCAAGTGCTAAATGCTAAGTGCTAAATGCTAAGTGCTAAATGCTAAGTGCTAAATGCTAAGTGCCGCTCTTCCCTCGCTGACTGCTGAATGCTGCTTACGTTCCCTCATTCCATCCCGCCAAATACTCTTCCTGCTCCGGGGTCAATTTATCAATCTTGATTCCCATCGACTCCAGCTTCAGCTTCGCCACACGCTTATCCAGATCTTCAGGCACCCGATAGACTTTTTTCTCCAGCGTCTTGTAATTCTTCACCACGTACTCGACCGAGAGCGCCTGGTCGGCGAAGCTCATGTCCATCACTGACGGAGGATGTCCTTCGGCGGATGCCAGATTGATAAGGCGGCCTTCGCCTAGCAGGTTGATTTTGCGGCCGTCTTTCAACGAGTACTCTTCGACGAAGTTGCGGGTTGTGCGCTTGGAAGAAGACATCTTTTCGAGCGCGGGAATATCGATTTCGACGTTGAAGTGTCCGGAGTTGGAGATGATGGCGCCATTCTTCATTACGTCGTAGTGCTCTTTAGCGAGCACGTTCTTGTTCCCGGTGACGGTGCAGAAGACGTCGCCAATCTTCGCCGCTTCGTTCATGGACATTACGCGGAAGCCGTCCATCACCGCTTCTAGTGCTTTCGTGGGATCGACTTCCGTGATGATTACTTCCGCGCCGGCGCCGCGGGCACGGCTTGCGAGTCCGCGGCCGCACCAGCCGTAGCCGGCGACTACGAATTTCGATCCTGCCAGCAAAAAATTAGTGGCGCGAATGATGCCGTCGAGGGTAGATTGTCCGGTACCGTAGCGATTGTCGAACAAATGTTTGGTGTCGGCATCGTTGACCGCGACAATAGGGAAACGCAGCATGCCTTCCTTGGCCATGGCGCGCAGGCGAATCACCCCGGTGGTGGTCTCCTCGGTTCCGCCGATCACTCCCTCGAGCGCGTCTTCCCGCTTGGTGTGCAACACCGTGACCAGGTCGGCGCCGTCGTCCATCGTGATATGCGGCTTGTGATCGATGGCCGCCATGATGTGACTGTAGTAGCTCTCGCTGTCCTCGCCCTTGATGGCGAATACCGGAATGTTGTATTCGCGCACCAGGCTGGCGGCTACGTCGTCCGCAAAGCACCACATCGGCTCCGCCATCCCGAAGCGCGATGGCCAGGTTGGCGGTTTCCGCAGTGACGTGCAGGCAGGCCGAAATGCGTACTCCCTGCAAGGGCTGATTCTTGATGAATTCCTTGCGGATGATCTGGAGAACTTTCATCGACTGATTGGCCCAGTCAATGCGTCTCTTCCCCATGTCAGCAAGTTCGAGACTCTTGATATCGCAAGGGACTTGAGTTGGTGTGGTCGACATACTTCTCCAGTGGCGCAATAAGATTTAAATGCGAATGAACTTTCTACAAATCAGAATACACGAAAGAATTCGGGGAAGGATGCTGCTTGTTGGGCGCGTTGCCAGAACTTTATGGCCTGGCCAGTTAGAGACACGGTTCATGACGGCGCGTCATGCCGATGGGGGAGGGTCATGCCAGCCCCGCCCCACACCCAGCAAACCTATTTGCGGACCGCCTGTCCTACCGGTTCGCGCAATCCGGCATCCCTGGCCAGCCCTTCCGCCTTGTCCGTGGCCTCCCATGTGAAGTCCGGATCGGTGCGGCCGAAATGTCCATACGCAGCCGTTTTTTTGTAGATGGGGCGCCGCAACTTCAGCGATTCAATGATGCCCTTGGGTTTCAGCTGGAAATGCGAGCGCACCAACTCTGAGAGCTGTCCGGGATCGACTTTGGCCGTTCCGAAGGCTTCGACTAGGACACTGACCGGCTCAGCTACGCCGATGGCGTAAGCGAGTTGGACTTCGCAACGATCCGCCAGGCCCGCAGCCACCACATTCTTGGCAACATATCGCGCCATGTAGGCCGCTGAACGATCAACTTTGGTCGGATCTTTGCCGCTGAAACATCCGCCACCGTGACGGCCCATGCCGCCGTAGGTATCCACGATGATCTTTCGTCCCGTCATCCCGGTATCGCCCATGGGACCGCCGAGAACGAATCGTCCCGTGGGATTGATGTGGTACTTGGTGTCGGCGTCGAGCATGTGCGCGGGGATAACTTGCTGAATAACATGCTGCAGCACTTCGGCCCGCAGCTTCTTGTTGTCCACTTTCTCGGAATGCTGCGTGGAGACAACAACTGCGTCCACCCGCACCGGCTTATGATTCTGATCGTATTCGACCGTGACTTGTGACTTGCCATCCGGCCGCAGAAAATCGAGTTGTCCGCCTTTGCGCGCCTCCGCCAGCCGCTGCGTCAATCGATGCGCCAGCAAAATCGGCGTAGGCATGAGCTCGGCATTCTCATTAGTCGCATATCCAAACATCATTCCCTGGTCGCCGGCGCCGCCGGGGTCTACGCCCATGGCGATGTCGGGGGATTGTTCGTGGATGGAGCTGATTACGGCGCAGGTTTCGTGGTCGAAGCCGTAGGTTGCGTCGGTATAGCCTACCGACATTACCGTGCCGCGGACGATGGCGGGGAAATCGACGTAGGCTTTGGTGGTGATTTCGCCGGCGATGAAGGCGAGGCCAGTAGTCAACAGTGTTTCGCAGGCGACGCGGCTGCCGGAGTCTTCGGTCAGGCAGGCGTCGAGGATAGCGTCGGAAATCTGGTCAGCGATCTTATCGGGGTGGCCTTCGGTCACAGATTCAGACGTAAAAAGATAACGGTTTCTTGACAAAGCTGCTTCTCCTTCGGTGATCAACGATTTAAGTTGGATCTGGCGGGAGTAAAATCCAAACTTCGCAAAATCAGTATTTTGCGCTTCTAAAAAGCTACCAGAAGAAATGACAGAGCGCAATCAGTTTTGGCTTGGGGGGAAACACGGGAGCATTCAGTATTCTTGCACTCAGCTCTCAGCAATATTTCTCGGCTAAAAGAGGGGATGTGTCGCGGTAAATCCTTCCCCCAAAACCTCTTACCAGCAATATGGATTCCTTGCCGACTCCCTGCGGCATTGGATGACAATGGCTAGGCTCCGGGGGGCTGGGACTGTGCGGTTGGGGACGAGGGCTTGGGCGTGGGTGGATGAAGGCCGTTGGCGTCAAAGGTCAAAGTTTTCACTTCTTCGTAGTCTCCCTGGGCCGGAAGCTGCTTGCCATTAAATGAAAAGTCCAAAGCGCCGATACTCCCTGCTTTGATTACGATTTCGTCGCGTGCTTCGATGGATCTTTCCGCAGGCGCTACCAGCATCTGTTCCGACAGTTGTTTGCCATCCGCCGTGATCGATATCCAGGAGTCTTCTCTAGCTTTAATCGCTACGGTGAACGATCCAGGGGTGGCATCGGCTGCTTGGCTTTGCCCGTTGGTGTGCGTGGGCGCTACACGAGGGTCAGCGGCAGGTTGAATGTGGGCCACCGCGTGATCCTGCTTCCGCGTCTCCCGTGAATGAAAACCCCAGAGGGCAAAGCCGAGCGCAGCTACAAGTAATAAGGCAGCGAATAAGGCCCAGGGCACGCGAACTGCGCGAACCGGTTCACGGTCTTCCAGTTGCTCCGCCATTTCGATCGGCAAATCGCTCTGAGGCAGCTCGCTGGGCGAACTCGGTGCGGTCGCGCTCAGGTAGTCGGCGATGGCTTGTTCTTCGTCGATGCCCAGGTGGCGGGCGTAGGCACGCACGAAACCTTTACTGAAGATGCCGCCGGGAAGCTGCTCGAAGTGTTCTTCTTCTAAAGCGGTAAGGAAGCGCTTCCCGATCTTGGTGGAGAGCGCGATGTCGTCGAGCGTGACTCCGCGCTGCTCCCGCTCCCGCTTTAATCGCGCGCCGAATGATTCCACTCGACCGCTCCCCTGACGGTTGTCTTGAGGCTTTACTGATAGCAAATATAAGTTAACTTTGTCTGTGATGAGCATGAAATTCTTTGACCCGAAAGAAAACGTTAACCACAGAGGACACAGGGGTACACGGAGGAAAGAACCTAACAGTCAATTCCAACTCCATCATTCACTTCCGATCTTGATTCTCAGGTCAATCTCATTAGGTCTCCAGTGCGATATCGGACGGTGTCAATTCTGGCTTGAATCAGGCAGGACTTGGCTTCACAGGTTCCGGTTACTAAGGTTGATTGCTGGTGCTCTGGGGTGCCGCATATAATTCGAGCACTTCCTCTCGTACATCGAGGCTGCAGTTCCATGACCAAGGTCACCAGCGCGGACCGCAAGCTACAGGAACTAAACATCTTTCATGATGTGGCAAAGGCCCTGACCTCGTCATTGGACCTGGATTCGATCCTGCAAACCATCATGGAAAAGATGGCGGAGTACTTCCGTCCGGACACATGGTCTCTGCTCATGGTGGATGAGGGGCCCAACGAGCTGTACTTTGCCATCGCAGTAGGGGCGGCATCGGAAGCCCTAAAAAACGTGCGCTTGAAAGTCGGAGAAGGCATCGCCGGGTGGGTGGCCAAGCACGGGGAAAGGCTAATTGTTCCAGATGTGATGGCCGACCCGCGTTTCGCCAAACGGATCGACGACATGACGCAGTGGGAAACACGCTCCATCATCTGCTTTCCGGTGCGTTCCAAGCTGCGGGTGCTGGGAGTGATTCAACTGGTGAACGTGGACATGGAGCATTTTAGCGATCCGGAAATATTTTTCCTGCAATCGCTGTGCGACTACGCCGCTATCGCTATTGAGAATGCCCGCTCAGTCGAGAAAATTCAGGAACTGACAATTACCGATGATTGCACGGGGCTTTACAACGCACGGCACCTCTACAAGACTTTGGAGACTGAAGTCTACCGGTCGGCGCGTTTTGGATACGAATTTACCGTGCTGTTTATTGATTTGGACCACTTCAAGCAAGTCAACGATACCCACGGGCATCTGATTGGGAGCAAGTTGCTGGCTGAAATTGGATATCTCATCAAAGCCCAGCTCCGCCTGATTGACTATGCTTTTCGTTATGGTGGCGATGAATTCGTGATTCTATTGCCGCAGACGGGAAAAGACGCGGCCCTGGTGGTCGCCAAACTTGAATGTGCGCGCTTCTATTGGCGTAGCGACCTATCCGCACGATGCCAAAACTCCGCACGACGTCATTCGTCAGGCGGACGAGATGATGTATCTAGTGAAGAACACGACACGGGATAACATTGGGATCGCGCAACGCGGCGTGATGAAGTAGAGGGTCGACCGTGTTGCTGGCCACGTCCCGGTAGGGACGAAACAATTTAGCCCAGCGCTTCAGCGCTGGGAAATGGATCTTCCAAAGTCGTGTTCCCCGTTCAAGACACTTCTTGTGCCACGTGGCTCAATCCGATACCTTACCCTGGAAAACCAACGCGACTTCTGGCCATTGCGGTATTGATCAGCCTTCTCGTCCTAACCACGGGTGGCTTTCCTCAGGACAATAGTTCCTCTACAGAGCCAAGTTCCGCCCCGGCGCCTGCAAACTCGGCATCGGCCCCGCAGGCGCCTCCCTCAACTTCGCTGGGTTCGGGGACGGCTCCCCCGGCACGGTTTAAAGTCTGCGGGCGAGAAGAAGCTTCGGACTGCGCTAAAGCGCCCCCGTCCCATCAAGAATCCGGATCCGGAATATTCCAAGGAGGCAAAAAAAGGAAGATTGAGGGCACCGTTGTGTTGATGGTGATCGTGGGTGCCGACGGCCTTCCCCGCGATATTCGTGTCACT
>WNFD01002995.1_pt1 | contig 17005 bp, 13 predicted proteins | sample 5400491 | NCBI WGS metagenome assembly WNFD01 (sample SAMN13153343, study PRJNA577476) | soil metagenome | isolation source: 120 cm saprolite under Douglas fir tree site 2 hole 2 replicate 2 | place: USA:California | collected 2015-04-18 | reverse complement strand
ATCGCGAACGCTACCTGGAATGCGTGGTGCAGCCGTTGCGGCGGCTTTGCGAGGAGCTCGCTCCCGCAATGCTGCGGCTGGACCCGCGATTCGAGACCAGCGGGCGCACGGGCGCGAATTTGTCGCGCATCAATCGCGACATCCGTTTTGCCAAAGACAAGACGCCCTATCGCGCGCAGATGTACCTGAAATTCAGCGTGCCGTTCCGCGGCGAAGGCGAAACCGGCCAGTTTTACGTCGGCTTTTCCGCGAAAACGGTTACTGCCGGGTTCCGCATTTATTCCGGATCGAAGCGCAAGGAGTCCGCGCTCGCGCAGATTGCGGCTCCGCGCCTGCAGGCCAATCCGCGATGGCTGGCGCGGCAGAAAAAGCGCTTGAGCCGCCGCTATGAAAGCTACTGGTACTCCGTGGATAAAGGTGAATGGACGAAACGTGCGGGGTGGCCCGGCGCGGAGAATTGGACAAAGCTGCAAGGCTGGATCGTCCGGCGGGATGTCGGCACGGCGGCCGCGACGCGCGGATCATTTTCCAGCGATTTGGTGAGAGTCTTCCGCGACTTGTATCCTTTGCTGCGATTTACGTCTTTGCCTGATTGAAGAAGGCAAGATTTCCACCACAGAGGTCACAGAGAGCGCAGAGGTGCAGAGGAGAGCGGAATGACATCGAAAGTTGACCGGATCGCGCTCGCGGGTTGTTTGCCATTAGCGCTAGTGGTGTCCATCTTGCTTCTGCATGCACGGACTCAAGAAAAGACTCCGGCAAGAAATTGACGCTTTGAGCGTGGCTCGCATACGATGCTTGCGGCGCATTTTTTCTTGTTAGTTTTGGGGCTTGCGGCGTGAAACGACTCGGACGGGTTCTGATTTGGGTGACGGTGGCTCTATTGGGTGCGGGCGCGCTCGGCAAGATTGCGCTGGACCGCGGCGAGTCGCTCAACGCGATTTGGTTTGTGATCGCCGCGGTGTGCAGCTACCTGGTGGCTTACCGGCTCTATTCCGCGTTTCTCGCTGCGCGGCTTCTTTCGTTGGACGACACCCGCGCGACGCCTTCCGAGCGCCGTGACGACGGCCGCGATTTTGTTCCGACTAGCAAATGGGTTTTGTTCGGGCATCATTTCGCCGCAATTGCGGGGCCAGGACCGCTTGTCGGCCCAACGCTGGCGGCGCAGTTCGGGTATTTGCCGGGGACACTGTGGCTGATTGCCGGCGCGGCATTCGCCGGGTGTGTGCAGGATTTCATCATTTTGTTCTGCTCGATACGGCGCGACGGCAAGTCGATCGGGCAAATGGCGCGCGAGGAGGTGAGCAAGCGCGGAGGGTTCATCGCGCAGCTTGCGGTTCTCGCCATCATGGTGATTTTGCTGGGAGTCGTCGCGCTGGTGGTAGTGAACGCGCTGAAGTCGTCACCGTGGGCAACATTCACTCTGGCCATGACGATTCCGATTGCGCTGCTGGTCGGCGTGTATTTGCGTTTCGTGCGGCCGGGGCGCGTGCTGGAAGCGTCGTTGATGGGAGTTGGCTTGATTTTGTTCGTGGTGTTTGCCGGCCAGTGGGTGGCGGATTCACCGTCGTGGGCGCGCGTTTTCACGCTGGGCGGCGTTCCCCTGGCGTTTGCGATTATTGTGTACGCGTTCGCTGCGTCAGCGCTCCCGGTTTGGTTGCTGCTCGCTCCGCGCGACTATCTCAGCGCCTTCATCAAGGCTGGCGCGATTTTCGCGCTCGCCGCTGGAATTTTGTTTGTGCGTCCGCACGTGCTGATGCCTCCTCTGACGCGCTTCATCGATGGAAGCGGCCCGGTGTTCGCCGGGAAGATTTTTCCGTTTTGCTTTATTACCATCGCCTGCGGAGCGATCAGCGGATTCCATTCGCTGATCTCCTCGGGGACAACGCCGAAGATGATTCTGCGCGAGAGCCACGCGAGGTTTATCGGCTACGGCGCGATGTTGCTGGAGTCGTTCGTCGGTGTGATGGCCATGGTAGCGGCGTGCGCGATGACGCCGGGCGTTTATTTTGCGATTAACAGCCCGCCCAGCATTGTGGGAGCAACGCCCGATGCGGCGGCCGCGACGATCAGCAGCTGGGGCTTTCCGCTGACCGCGCAAACGATGGTGGGGCTCGCGCATGCGGTGGGCGAGCAGACGCTTTGGAATCGCGCGGGTGGAGCTCCGTCGCTTGCGGTGGGCATGGCGCAAATTTTCTCGAACACGATCGGCGGCGAGCGCCTGCTGAGCATCTGGTATCACTTCGCGATCATGTTCGAGGCGCTGTTTATTTTGACGGTGCTGGATGCGGGCACGCGCGTCGGCCGCTTCATGGTGCAGGAATTGGGCGGGCGCGTTTGGAAGCCATTTGGGCGCACAGGATGGATGCCGAGCATTCTTGTGTCGAGCGCGATCATCGTCGGCATGTGGGGATATTTTTTGTATCAAGGAGTGGTCGACCCGCTGGGCGGAATCAATTCGCTGTGGCCGCTGTTCGGCATCTCGAATCAGTTGCTGGCGGCTGTGGCGCTGGTGGTGGCCACGACGATTTTGCTGAAGATGGGACGCACGCGTTGGATTTGGGTTACGCTGCTGCCGATGGCGTGGCTGGTCATCATTACGATGACGGCCAGCTATCAGAAAATCTTTGACGCGAATCCGCGCATCGGCTTCTTGGCCTACGCCAACGTCCTGGTTGCGCAAATTGCGGCCGGAAAGGTTCCGGCCGCCAAGCTGGTGGACACACAGCGGCTCATTTTCAACCAGCGGCTGGACGCCACAGTGACCGCGCTCCTTGCGCTGATGGTTATCGTACTCATCGTGGAGGCACTGGTGCAGTGGTATGCGATCCTGAGCAGCCGGCGCGCGCCCGCGTTGCATGAATCGCCGTACGTGCAAACGCAATGGGCGGAGGGTTTCGCCGGCGTTGCGCAGGGAGACGACTGATGCAAGACGCCGCGAAAAACATCAGGCGCGGCGTGCGCCGCTTTTGGCGCGGCGTGCGCGAGTGGTGCGGCGACGCCGCGTATGAGCGCTACCTGCGATCTTCGGCCAGGCAAGGCGACGTGGGCCGGAGGCTCAGCGCGCAGGAGTTTTACGTTCAACAACTCAATCGCCGCTACTCCCGGCCGAACCGCTGCTGCTGAATCCCTGAGCCTCGCCTGTACCTTTGGCCGGGTAACTCTTGGCCAGCCGTTAGATTTACTTAACAGAGCTACCGTTTCGCGGGTGTTAAGCTCGCTTTTTTAAGGAGCGAACATGCGAAGAGTCTCTGTGTTTGCGGTGCTTTTATTCCTGATGAACTTGCCGGCGGCGCGCCTTGCAGCGGCGGCCATGACGGACGACGGGGATTCTTCGGCGCCGCCCGCTTCCGCAGCGGCACCCGCAGTTCCTGCCCAAGGATCATCCGAGGGCCGCATTCCGATCGGCGTAGGCGTTAAAGTGTCCACGCTCGGAATCGCAGGGGAAGTCGGCGTCGCGGTGTCTCACCGCTCCAACGTGCGCTTCGAGTTCAACGCTTTCAGTTACGGCCACACCTTTGATAAGGATGGCGTGACCTACAAAGGGACGCTGGACTTGCGCTCCGCGCAAGCCACCTTCGATTTGTTCTTCTTGAAGGAGTTTCACATTAGCCCGGGAGTGCTGGTCTACAACGGCAACAATGTTACCGCCAACGCTTCGGTGCCCGCCGGGCACAGCTTCACGCTGAGCAACACGAGTTATGTGAGCGCCGCCGCCGATCCCATCACAGGAACAGGCAAGCTCACGGTGTACAAGGCCGCGCCGATGCTTCTCGTCGGTTTCGGCAATCTTGTTCCGCGCAGCAGGCATTTCAGCACGTCTTTTGAAATTGGCGCCGCTTATCAGGGACCGCCGCGCGTCACGCTGAGCCTCAGCGGCAGCGCGTGCGATTCCACCGGCTTGTTTTGCCGGTCCATCAGCTCCGATCCGACCATCCAGGCCAACGTCGTTTCCGAGCAAGCAAAGCTCAACAAGAGCGCATCGCCCTACAGATTTTATCCGGTGCTATCGTTTGGCGTCGGCTTCAAATTCTAGCAAGGGCGAAGCGCAACAAAAAAATCGACGACCCAGTTGCCCGCTGCGTCGGTGCGGTGTAAAATCGCGCGGAATCCAGGTATCCCTCCGTTCGCAGTCCATAGAGTAGGAGGTTTCTATGAAAGGCACACTGGTTTTGATTTTGGCCATCGGTCTGACCGGCGGATTGGCGCTGGCGCAATACGGCGCTACGCCCCAGGGCAAGGCTGCGGCGAAACCTGATTTCGACATCACTGCCTCTTACATCGAAGCGTGCAGTTGCGACATGTTCTGCCCCTGCTATTTCAATACCCGCTCGACGCATCATCACGAAGGTGATTATTGCCGGGCCAACCTAGTTCTGCGCACCGACAAAGGCTATTACAAAGACACCAAGCTGGATGGCGCGAAAGTCTGGGTGGCCGCTGATCTCGGAAGCGACTGGAGCACCGGCAAGGATTCTTGGAGGGTTATCCACTATGACCCTGCCGTGACCCCTGCGCAGAAGGCCGCCCTCAACGACATTCTCGGCCAGCTCTATTCCCCGGTTAAGTGGCAACATACCGACGTGGATACCGAAGGATTCCTGTGGAAGGTGGATACGAAAACCGGCGAGGCTCACGCCAAAATGAACAACGGCAAGGGCGAGGTTATTCTCGAGCGCGTCGCGGGAGATGATCCGGCGCACGAAATCATTGTGCACAACCTAAAATACTGGCTGGCGCAGTCCAACGACGGCTTCCGTATGTGGAAGAACAAGCACGAAGCCTTTGACGGTCATGGTCACAACTTTTCGTACGACGGGACGAACGGCTTCCTGATCACCATTCATTTCTCGGGTCAAGCGAAAGCCGCGGCGGCCGATTAGGCGAGCACGACGCAGGCCTTAAAATTCATCTTCATCTTCAGAGCGGCTTTTCAGTACGGTCGTTTTGTGGTTGATTTTGATTTTGTGTGCGCGAATACCGCTGACGATCGCGCGGCGCGTTTCCACTGGCAAGGCTTCGGGAGGAAATACTCCGGCGAGATCGCGCGGGAAAAATTTGATGAATAGCGCGGCGACGTGGGCGGTGGCATAGGCGACGGGCGTTGTATAGAGGCCTTGCTGGCGGATTTGGTACAGCGTAGGGAACAAGCATTCCGTGCGAATTAGCAGGCGCTGATCTTCTTTCCTGCCGCGCTTTACGCCGCACACCAGGACTACTGCAGCGAATTTCGCGTTTTGCAGCTCGCCCCGGCGGATTAGCTTGGCGATTTTGCGCGGCGACAATGTATGCGGAAAGCGCTGGCGCACGATGCCGCGAGACTTCGAGAGCTTTCCCTGCTTGTACCAGCGGCGCAGGCGGTCGAATTCGTTACCACCGATTTTCACGTCCATGTTCTGCATCGGGACAAAGTAGGGCAGCGTGCCGACTTCATCCTGAGCTGCCAGAACCACGTTGGCAGTGCCGATAGGGTCCGGGAAGCGAAATTTTTCGAGCTCCGCGAAGCGCTTTCCCATGCGGAATTTTCTGCCGCGATAGACGCGCGGGCGGGAAATAGCTTCGTCAAAAGTCACTTCGGGCGACCATTGCGAAATGGGATCTTCGCTTTCCGTGCTTTCGTAGAGGCGGATCTCCACGGACTCCACTTCGTGCAGCATTTCCGCGGCGCGCTTGACCAAGACATTTGTGAGTCCGGGGGCGGCACCAGTGTTGATGATTGCGGTCCTATTTTTTTCTTGAAAGCGTTTGGAGTAGGCGAGCTGCTCGGCTTTGAAAGGGTTGCGCGTCAGGTGCGAACTCAGGTCCAGATAGTGCGCGCGGAGGCGCAGGGCCGCGCGCATCACAATTTGATTGAAGACGGATGCTGAGGCGTTGACGATTAGCTGGCATCCGCGCGCCGCACGCACAATCCCGCGTAGATTTCGGGCATTGACTTCGGTGATGGGGATGGCGCTCCTTTTGCCGAGGAAGCGGCGGGCGCGCTCGAGATCGCGGTCACCGCACCAGACCGTATGTCCTTGACGCTTCAATAATTGCGCGAGGAGAGAGCCGGTGGCGCCGGCCCCGAGAACGAAGATCCGCATGGCGTGGCGAAAACTCTACCATACTAGCCGGGCCGGGTTCGGGATCGTCCTCGGGCGATGTGTTGAAATTGCAGCCTGGCTCTCGATGGCGTACACTGGCAGCCTAGACTCCGACCCTTGGCGCCTGGCGGGGAGAAAACCTATGGCGGCGGGGGCGATGTCCTGGCGATGAGCCGGGAATGAGGGTTCGGCTGGAAACGGCTGGGCCTCCCGCTTGGAAAGGAGCCGACGACGAGAAAGTGCGCTTTCTCGTTTGCGCCTGCATCCAAGCATACGGATTCAGGCGTTTTTGTTTAGGCAGCGATCGCTGGCACAAGATCATGACCCTTCACGACAAATTCGGTCGCCAGATTACGGACCTGCGCATTTCGGTTACCGACCGCTGCAACTTCCGCTGCGTGTACTGCCGCTCGGCCGACCCGGAGAATTATCGCGATCACGATGAGATTCTATCCTGGCCGGAACTCGACCGGCTGGCGCGAATATTCCTGAGTTTGGGAATCCGCAAGGTTCGCATCACCGGCGGAGAGCCGCTGGTCCGGGAAGGTGTTGAGGATTACATCGCGCGGCTGCATGCCCTGGGTGTCGAAGATCTATCAATGACTACGAACGGCCACTTGCTGGCGGAACGCTGCGAGCGGCTCATTAAATCTGGCTTGCGGCGCATCAATATCAGCCTCGACTCGCTCGATCGCGCGAAATTCGAGAAAATCACGCGCACCAAATCCTTCGCAACGGTAATGGGCAGCATCGATGCGGCGCAGAACTCGCGGCTCGCGCCGGCAAAGATCAATGCGGTGCTCGTCCGCGGCATTAATGATGATGAGGTGGAAGCGTTTGCCGGATTCGCGCGCGAACGCGGCGTCATCATGCGCTTCATCGAATTCATGCCGCTGGATGCGGATCGCCACTGGAATCGTGGTCTTGTGGTGCCGGCGGCCGAAATCCATCGCCGCATTCACGCGCGTTGGCCGCTGCAGCAAATTCCTCACGAGCGCAGCGAAACGGCCCGCAAATACCGATTTGTGGACGGAGCTCCCGGGGAAATCGGCCTCATTGCTCCGGTCACGCAGCCCTTCTGTGGCCACTGTTCGCGCATCCGCTTGACGGCAGACGGCAAGTTGCGCACCTGCCTATTCAGCAAGGAGGATCACGACCTGCGCGCGTTGCTGCGCGAAGGCGCCTCCGACGAGGATATGGTTACCTTCATCCGCTCGGTGGTGATGGAAAAAGAGGAAGGGCACCGCATCAACGAGCCGGACTTCGTACCACCCTCGCGCACTATGGTGTTTATCGGCGGATAGTGGAGAATTGCCCCGCAAACCTGTGCACGAGCGCACCCGCCACTTCGCGCGCATAGCCCTCGATTCGCATGTTAAGCTTGCCCTAGCCGCAGTGTAGGACGTACTACATTGCACCCGGCCCTCGCGGGACGACAGCCAGAACGGAATCATAATGGCGGATGAAGACGACGAACAGAACCGGGACGATAGCCCAGAGCCGGAGCCACGACTTTTTACCCTTACCGAAGCCGAACGCGCCCGCAAGGAGCTTGAGCCGTTCCTCGTGGAAGCGATGGATTGCCGCAAGAAGCTCGCCGGCCTCGAAACCGATCTCACTGCAGTTTCCGCCCGGATTACCATGATGGGCGGGGTCATCGTACCGTACGAAAAACTGGCCACTCTGCGCGTCGAGCACCAGCAGCTTGCGGAAACGCTCAAGTCCGCGCTCAATCGCATCCTTGAAACTGGTTGCCTTATCAAAGATCTCGAGGTTGGCCTGCTCGACTTCCCGGCGCTGATCAACAACGAAGAAGTTTATCTGTGTTGGAGGCTTGGCGAGGACCGCATCCGCTTCTACCATCGCCAAGACGAAGGTTTTGCCGGTCGCAAGCCGCTGGATCCCAACGATCTCGGTCCGGGTGACGTCGTTCAGTAGACTTGCAGTTTTTTCGGAGCGTTCAACCAGATTTTCCGGCCATCCCGAGCCATGCGTTTTCGCGCTCTCGCCGGAATATGATCTTCACTAGGTTCCTTTGGATTACGGGGGAGTTCGCTTGGCGCCACAACCTGAGAATCGCCTCAAGGATTCGGTTAGTCCTTATCTGCGTTCCGCTGCCCACCAACCCATCGATTGGTATGAATGGGGGGACGCCGCTTTCGCGCGCGCGAAATCCGAGAACAAGCCGGTGCTGCTGGATATTGGTGCGGTGTGGTGCCACTGGTGCCATGTGATCGACCGCGAAAGCTATGAGAACAGCGAAATCGCCAAAATCATTAACGAGCACTTTGTGGCCGTGAAGGTCGACCGCGACGAGCGCCCGGATGTGGACGCGCGGTATCAGTCCGCCATCAGCGCCCTTTCCGGGCAGGGCGGATGGCCGCTCACCGGCTTTCTGCTTCCGGATGGCAAGCCTTTTTATGGCGGCACGTATTTCCCGCTTGATGACCAGGGCGGCCGGCCCGGTTTCCGGCGGGTCTTGCTGGCGGTCGCCGATTCGTATCGCCATAAGCGGCCCGATCTGGAGCGCGCCGCCAATTCGCTGGCGGACGCGGTGGCGCAGGCGGAAATGTTCAACGGCGCGAGGGGCAAGTTCGACCTCGGCGTGGTAGATGCGCAAATCCAATCGCTCACCAAACTTTTTGACATTCGCAACGGCGGATTCGGCCAATCGCCGAAATTTGCGCACGCTTCCGCGATCGAGCTGCTTCTCGAGCGCTACCAGCAAACCAAGGAAAAGCATCTGCTCGCCATGGCCGAGACCACTCTCGAAAAAATGGCGCGCGGCGGCGTTTACGACCAGCTTGCCGGGGGTTTTCACCGCTATTCGGTCGACGAGCGCTGGCTGGTGCCCCACTTCGAGAAAATGAGCTACGACAATTCGGAGCTGCTCAAGAATTATCTGCACACCTGGCAGGTGACGCAGAATCCATTCTTGCGTGAAACCGCCGAGGGCATCGTCGCCTGGGTGAATGAAGTGCTGTCCGACCAGCGCATTGGGGGCTTTTACGCCAGCCAGGATGCGGACTATTGCCTCTCTGACGACGGCGATTACTTCACCTGGACGCTCGAAGAAGTTGGCCAAGCGCTACTTCCCGCCGAAGCGCGCATTATCGAGCTCTATTACGATGTCGAGGCGCACGGGGAAATGCACCACAATCCCGCGAAAAATGTTCTGTGGGTCGCGCGCGATGCGGCGGCCATCGCCAAAACGCTGAGCAGTGATGAAACCGATGTCCGCCTGACGATCGCCCGCGCCAAGGGCAAGATGTTAGCGAGCCGGCTCCAGCGCACGACACCCTACATCGATACCACCATGTACGTCGCCTGGAACGCGATGTTCGTTTCCGCGTACCTGGAAGCAACGCGCATTTTCGGAGGGTCAACCGGCGACAACTGCCGCGCGTTCGCGCTGAAAACGATGGATCGCATTTTGCAGGAAGTTTGGAGCGAAGAAAAGGGCTTCGCGCACCGCATCGGCGGCCCGCGGCTGGAAGGCTCGCTGGATGATCAGGTTTTCGGCGTCATCGCGCTGCTGGACGCTTACGAAACGACTTTAAATCAGCGTTACTCTCGCGCTGCGCGGCGCACCCTCGATTACATTCTGGAGTACTACGCGGATGCCGAAGGCGGCGGCTTTTTTGACCGGCCATCCAATGCACCGCCGCTTGGCGGGCTGGACGTACGCCGCAAACCCTTCCAGGATTCGCCCACCCCCGGCGCAAACTCCGCCGCGGTTATCGCGCTCGTCCGCATGCATGCCTTTACCGGAGACGAGCGCTACTACAATTTCTCGCAGAAAACGCTGGAAGCCTTCGCGGGAATCGCGCCGCAGTATGGGCTCTTCGCCGCCACGTATGGTCTGGCGGCGCTTTTGTTCGCGCGCCATCCGATACAAGTGGTGATCACCGGCCGCGCCGATGATCCCGCGGCGCGGTCCCTGGAAGCCGCCGCCAACGGGGTCTACCGGCTCGGTAAATCCGTCTTGCGATTCACCGCTGGCGGCGATGGAACGTCGCTCAAGGAGCTTCCCGAAGCGCTCAAGGATACCCTGCCGCATCTGCAAGCGGACAGGGCCGTGGCCGTGGTCTGCGCAGGTCAATCCTGCCTGCCGCCCACCAGTGATCCGGCCCAACTCACTGCCATGCTTGAAAATGGCGCAGCGGACGCCGCAGCAAAATAGCTCCGCAGCGTCGGCCTAGCGGCTGACTTCACTTCTTCGGCCGCGACTCCGGCGGCACCAATCCAGCTTTAGGCGACGGTGACTTCGGTGCTTAGGTAAACGTCTTGGACGGCGTTCAATAGCTGTACGCCTTCTTTCATGGGGCGCTGGAAGGCTTTGCGGCCGGAGATGAGGCCGGTGCCGCCGGCGCGCTTGTTGATGACCGCGGTGGCTACGGCTTCCTCGAAGTCGTTGGCTCCCGAGGCGCCGCCGCTATTGATCAGGCCGGAGCGGCCCATGAAGCAATTCGCGACCTGATAGCGGCAAAGATCAACAGGATGATCGCTGGCAAGGTCGGTGTAAATGCGCTTGTCGAATTTGCCGTAGCTGGAATCGCCGATATTGAGGGCCTGGTAGCCGCCATTATTCTCGGCCATTTTTTGCTTGATGATGTCAGCTTGAATGGTAACGCCGAGATGGTTGGCTTGGCCGGTCAGGTCCGCGGAGAGGTGGTAGTCCTTGTCCTTTTTGAAGGCGCTGTTGCGGAGATAGCACCACAGGACGGTAGCCATCCCCAGTTCGTGAGCTTCCGCGAAGGCGCGGCTGACTTCGACGATTTGGCGGTCGGCCTGGTCGGAGCCGAAGTAGATGGTGGCGCCGACGGCCGCTGCGCCCATGTCCCAGGCTTCTCTTACCGTGCCGAAAAATATTTGATCGAACTTGTTGGGGAAGGTGAGCAGCTCGTTGTGATTGAGTTTGACGATGAAGGGAATTTTGTGCGCGTATTGGCGGGCGACAGAGCCCAGCACGCCAAGGGTGGAAGCGACGGCGTTGCAGCCGCCCTCGACGGCCAGCTTGACGATATTACCACCGTCGAAATAATCCGGATTCTTGGCAAAGCTGGCGCCGGCGGAGTGCTCAATGCCCTGATCGACGGGCAAAATGGACATATAGCCGGTGCCGCTGAGGCGGCCGTGATAAAAGAGCCGATGCAAGTTCGCCAGGACGCGGACGTTGCGATCGGAGACGGACCAAACGCGATCGATGAAGTCCGGCCCGGGGAGGTGCAGGCGCTCTTTCGCGATTTTGGGGGACTTGAATCCCAACAGAGCCTCCGCTTTGGCTCCCAAATAGGTTTCAATTTTTCCCGTGCCCGCAGTTGTAGTCGTAGCCATTTTCTTTCTCCTAATCTATTCGCGAATTCCTGTTGTAAGCATGCCGCCGGCGGCGGTGTCCACCAGCCACAGTAATTTTCCGCTTTGCGGCTGAATCATTTGCGCCGGCAATTGCTCCGGTTCGTACGGTCCTTCCAGGACGCCTTTCAGCGCCAGTGCCTTGTCCGCGCCCGTGACCATAAAGAGCACCAGGGCCGCTCGATTGACGGCCGGACCGGTCAAGGTAATACGTTCGGTGTACAACTTGCCTATCCAATTCCGTACCACGATGCGCTTCGTCTCATGCAGCGCTTTGGTGCCCGGAAAAAGCGATAAGGTGTGGCCTTCGTTTCCCATGCCCAGCAGCACCAGGTCGAAACGCGGAAACTGCCCATCCGCTAGTTTAAAGGATGCGCGCAATGCTTGTTCGTATTCCTGCGCGGCCTTTTCCGTGTCCTTGTACTCGCCCTTGATCCGCGTTACTTGCTCGGGTTTAAGGGGCGATTTCGAGATCAGTGTTTCGGTAGCCATGCGAAAGTTGCTGTCCGCGTGGTCCGGACCGACGTTGCGTTCGTCGCCAAAGTACAGATGCATTTTATCCCAGGGAAGCTGCGCGCGCAGCCCCACGTCGCCAACAAGCAGGGAATAGAGCGCTTTGGGAGTGGAGCCGCCAGCAAGCGCCACGGCGAAGGAGCCTTTTTCGGAGACGGCGGAAGTGGCGGACTGGACGAATTCCTGGGCCGCGCGCCTGGCGATGGCGTCAAGGTTGGTCAGGATTCGAATGTCGCGTTGCACAATTTCTCCACTACTGTTGTCGGGGCGCGCTTCAGTTTACCCTGAGGAACGAAGGGCGCGTCCCAGCGAGGCGAAGCCGAGCTAAGTGCGACAGCCATTTCTGGCTGTCCGGTGCGCAACGTCCCCCCCGCGGCGGCTCGGCCAGCAGTCCCACCCGCCCCACAGAATCAGCGAGCGGCGGCAGTCTTGCTCTCATCGTCGCTGCAGCCGCGGTCGCGGTCGATTTCTTCTTCGCCTATCGGGCGCCAAGCGCGGCCGTCGCGTTCGAGCAGTTCTTCCGCCTCTACCGGGCCCCACGAACCAGCGGGATAGTTTGGGAAGCCGCGCGCGGGCAACGCATGCCAGACGTCAATGACCGGCTGGATCACGTTCCAGCCAGCTTCGACCATGTCAGCGCGCTGGAAGAGCGTGGGATCGCCGGCCATGCAATCGCGAAGCAGGCGCTCGTAACCGGTGCTATGTTCGGCGCCGAAATAGGTGCAGTAGTCGAAGTCCATGTTCACAAGGCCGAGTTTCATGACCGCGCCGGGAACTTTGGCGCCGAAGCTGAGCGAGATGCCTTCGTTGGGTTGGATGTGAATGACCAGGCGATTGGTCTCCAGATTTTTTACCGTCGTGTTGCGAAAGAGCACGAACGGAGTGCGGCGGAAATGCACGACGATTTCCGTGGCGCGCCGCTTGAGGCGCTTTCCGGTGCGGAGATAGAAGGGCACTCCGGCCCAGCGCCAGTTGTCGATCTGCAGCTTCATGGCCACGAACGTTTCGGTATTCGAGTCCGGCGCGACGTCGGGTTCGCTGCGATAGCCGTCCACGGGCGTGCCATCGATGGCGCCGGGACCGTATTGGCCGCGCACCATGCAGGTGAGCACTTCTTCGGGGCTGAGCGGCTGGATGGCGTGCAGGACTTCAGCTTGTTTGTTGCGCACTTCGTCGGCGTCGAAGGAGATGGGCGGTTCCATGGCGGTCATGGTGAGGAGTTGGAAGAGATGGTTGGGCACCATGTCGCGAAGGGCGCCGGCGGTTTCATAGAAGCTGCCGCGATGCTCGACGCCGACGGTTTCCGCGGCGGTGATCTGCACGTGGTCGACGTAGTTCCGATTCCACAGCGGCTCGATGATGTTGTTGGAGAAGCGAAAGACCAAAACGTTCTGGACGGTTTCTTTGCCAAGGTAATGGTCGATGCGGTAGATCTGATTCTCGTTGAGGACTTGTTTTAGCTCTTCATTGAGCTGGCGCGCGGATAGCAGGTCGTGTCCGAAGGGTTTTTCGACGATGACGCGAGCCCACTGCCCGTTCTCTTCTTTGGTGAGGCCGGCCTGACCGAGTTGCTTCACGATGGGGGAGAAAAATCGTGGTGCAACGGCGAGATAGAAAAACCTGTTGCCTCCGGTGTTGTGTTCTTTATCGACGTCGTTGACTTGCTGCGCCAGACGCTTGAACGCCTCGGGATCCTGGAAGTCGCCCTTCACGTAGTAAATGCGTTCGGCGAACCAGGCCCAAATTGCGGGGTTGATCTTGGTGGAGGAATATTTGGGGATTTCTTCCGCAAGAGTTTTGCGAAAACTCTCCGTGGTGAAGTCGTTGCCCGCGAAGCCGATGATGGCGAACTGTTTGGAGAGCAGATTGTCGGCGGCGAGGTTGCAGAGGGCGGGTATGAGCTTGCGCTTAGTCAGGTCGCCGGTGGCGCCGAAGATGACCATGACGCAGGGCGAGGCGACGGGGTTTGCATGGACGTGATTCATAGGGGGATGTCCTGTCCGATGCTAGCGAGTGGTGCGAGTTGAAATATTTCGCGGATCAAGATTTCTTTTCCGCGTGACCGCCGAATTGAAAACGCATGGCCGACAAAATCTTGGCCGCGAAGTCGCCTTCGCCGCGCGACAAAAAGCGCTCGTAGAGCGCTTCGGTGAGGACGGGCGCTGGAGCGCCGGACTCGATGGCGGCGAGTATTGTCCACCGGCCTTCGCCGGAGTCGGAAACGCGGCCGGAGAAGCGCTCGAGGGAGGGCTGCTCGAGAAGAGAGATGGCGGTGAGGTCGAGCAGCCAGGAAGCAACGACGCTGCCGCGGCGCCAGACTTCGGTGACGTCGGCGAGATTGAAATCGTATTGATAATGTTCCGGATCGCGCAGCGGCGTGGTCTCGGCGTCGGTTTCGCGGTGCTGCTTGCCGATATTGGCGTGCTTGAGAATGTTCAAGCCTTCGGCGTACGCGGCCATCAAGCCATATTCGATTCCGTTGTGCACCATCTTCACGAAATGACCGGCGCCGGATGGGCCACAGTGGAGGTAGCCTTCTTCGGAAGTGCCCGAAGCCTCCTCGCGCCCCGGAGTGCGCGGAGCGTCGCCGCGGCCGGGAGCGAGCGTTTTGAAAATGGGGTCGAGATGGCGAACGGTGTTGTTTTCGCCACCGATCATTTGGCAATAGCCGCGCTCCAGTCCCCAGACGCCGCCGCTGGTGCCGACATCAACGTAATGAATCCCCTTGGCGGAAAGTTCTTTGGCGCGGCGAATGTCGTCGATGTAATAGGAGTTGCCGCCATCGATCAGGATGTCTCCGGGTTCCAGCTTCGGGGCGAGGTCGCGCAAGGTGGCATCCACAACGCCAGCAGGAACCATGAGCCAGATGGCGCGAGGCTTCGAGAGTTTTTTTATGAAATCGTCGAGGGAAGAGGAGCCTGTGGAGCCTTCGGCGCTTAGTTGCTTTACGGAATCGGCGCTGCGGTCGTAGACAACGCACTGGTGCCCGTTCTTTTGCAGGCGGCGTACCATGTTGGCGCCCATCCTGCCGAGACCGATCATGCCGAGCTGCATTTTTTGCGCTCCTGGTGCTTAGATTGTTGCGGCACTGCTGGTCGAGCTAAAGAGTCGGGTGGCAACCTTTGTTTTTCGCCAGGGCACGGCTTTAAGCCGTGCCGTAACTGGAGCAAAATCAACAAGGCTTTAGCCGCTGAGGGCCTCGTCTTTGAGTTGCCACAAATTCTACAGCCAGCCCCTACATTTCGCCGGCCAACGCTTTCTGCATTGCTTTGGCCAGCTTTGCCAAATCTGCTTTTACATTCTTCCCGATGTGCGCGCGAAGCGCGCGGCGGCCGCGTTCGGCTAAGACGGCAAAGTCCCCGCGGGCCTGCGCCGCCTTCACCACGCCAAAGGTGTATTTCTGGCCAGGCACCGGGAAATCAATCTTATCGTCGCAGGTGATCTGCAGAAAGACGCCGGTATCCGGCCCACCCTTGTAGGCTTGCCCGGTGGAGTGCAAAAAACGCGGGCCGAAGCCGAGGACGGTAGCGACCTTTTTTGCGTCGCGCACATTGTGCCGGATTACCTGAAGCGCGCCTTCATGCGCTTCATTCATTGTGATGTAGCCCAGCACGCCGAAGTAGTCGCCCGCATTAATGCGATCGAGATGCAACTTCATGAGGTCGCGGAGCGTCGCCGCGCTGCGGAGAGCCGCCGCATTCTTGGCGTCCGCGAAGAATTTCAGCCCATCCGCTTCGAAGAAAGGCGCTTCCGGAGGAAGCTGGCCGGTGGATTCGTATTCGCTGGTGAGCTTTCTTGTTTCGATCTTGCTGGCTTCCACGTCCGGCTGGTTGAAGGCGTTGATGCCTATGATGGCGCCGGCAACGGCGGTGGCGATCTCCCAGCGGAAAAATTCCTGCCCCAGGTTGTACGTGTTTTTCACGGAGATGCGCACGACGGGCAGACCGTCTTTTTCCAACGCGGCCACGGCGGCGTCTTGCTTCTTGTCCGGCTTAGTTTCCAGGCGAAGGTACGCGAAGACGCGATCGTTGCCGTAGGCTCCCGGTTTGGCGAGTTTTTCACGATCGACGGGAATGATGCCCTTGCCCTGTTTTCCGGTCGATTCCGCGATCAGTTGCTCCAGCCACGCTCCAAGATCAGAAATGCCCGGGGACGAAATAATCGTGACTTTATCGACGCCCTCCTTCGCTGCGGTGCCAAGAATTGCGCCGAGCAGTACGCCCGGATTCTTGTCCGCGGCGACGCTGGCGCCGCAAGCCTTCACCATTTCCTGCGTATTCTTGAGGAATTTCGCGGCGTCGAGGCCCATGACAGCCGCAGGAATCATTCCAAAATTTGACAGCGCGGAATAGCGTCCGCCTATGCTGGGCACGCCGAAGAAAATGTGCCGGAACTTGTCGGCTTCCGCGACCTGCTGCATTTTGGAGCCGGGATCGGTGACGGCGATGAAGCGGTTGCCGGCTTCCTTCGCACCAACCTTCTTCCTGATCTGCTCGAAAAAATACTGCTTGTAGATGTTTGGTTCGAGCGTGCTCCCGGATTTGCTGGAGACGATGCAGATCGTGCTTTTGAGATCGACCTGGGCCTCGATGGCTTTGATCTGCGCGGGGTCGGTGGAATCCAGCACGTGCAGCGCGGGGAAACCTTTGATCTTCCCGAAAGTCATCCGTAAAACTTCCGGGCAGAGGCTGGACCCGCCCATGCCCAGCAGCAACGCATGCTTGAACTTGGCGTTCTTCACGTCCGCCGCAACCTTTTTTAAGACGTCGAGCTGCGCAAGCTGTTTTTCGGTGATGTCCAGCCAGCCTAGCCACTGCCCTTCGTCGCTGCCGGTCCAAACGGTGGCGTCCCGCTGCCACAAGCGGCGAACCTTGTCGTTTGTTTTCCAATCATCGAGAGAAGCCTTGACAAGACTTTCCAGCTTCTCCGGCAGCATGTAGAGCTGGGAATTAAGGCTCACGCACGTACGCCAGCGGTCTTGCCGGTGGCCTCCAGCAATTGCCTGAACGCGTCGGCGAAAAGTTTCACGCCGTCCACGACAAGCTTGTCGGTAA
>WNFD01011955.1_pt1 | contig 17007 bp, 17 predicted proteins | sample 5400491 | NCBI WGS metagenome assembly WNFD01 (sample SAMN13153343, study PRJNA577476) | soil metagenome | isolation source: 120 cm saprolite under Douglas fir tree site 2 hole 2 replicate 2 | place: USA:California | collected 2015-04-18 | reverse complement strand
AAAGCAAGACCTGATCAAGCTTTTTATCTTGTCCCTCAAAGCGTTTATCTTGTCCCTCAAAGCGACTATTGACACTTTGCTCTAAGGTGTCAAAGCGACCCTCTAAGGTGTCAAAGCGACCCTCTAAGGTGTCAAAGCGGTTAGTAACACTCTGTTCAAAGACATCTAAACGCTCATTAAGAGCACCAAGGCTCACTTTCATTTCCCTAATATCTTTGCCCTGCTCCGAGACAAGGCCAAGCAATATCGTTTCATTATAGTGGATATCGCGAATCCCTTTACTCAGAACTGTCACTGTTTGCTCCAATGTGGAAAGCCTCTCTTCTTGAGTCGACATAGGATATTCGCCTTTCTGTTCAAATGCGCTATCCTTGTGCGCATTATAACATATTCTGTTGCAAGGTGAACCTTATCCAGGGTTTCCAGTATCATTGAAATCACATGTAAATTGAGGTGTTTTCCTCTCTTTTGTTGTCAGGATTGACAGCGTTGGTGAATTCAAAACGAGTGCCAGGGAAAGTATATCTGAAGTACCTTCATGATGCTATTAAAAGCGTATTAAAAAAGAAAAGTAGCGTCTTTATGGTTACTGCTCCTAATCGGCTCATCCCCCGTAATTCACAGGGAATAGTGTCGCTGGAGGTTAAGAATGCTGGGTAAATCGCCAACGCTGTCAGGATTGTTGCATGGCAACTTTCTGGCAGCAAGCTGATTGTAGTAAAATGAGGATACAGGGTATTTGGCGAATTGCAGCACGGCTGGAGTGGGCACTGTCGGATACACAACCCCGTAATTGGGGAGAAGGGCCGTGCCCGACAGTGCCCTACATGCGGGGGAACTCGAGAGTGCTCTCTCTTCTAAAGAACCGGGGAAGGCGAGAAATTTGTTCATGGCACGGACAAAAACAATTGCATATCTTGATTGTCAGTCGGGCATCAGCGGCGATATGTTCCTGGGATCAATGCTCGATGCTGGTCTCTCATTGGACATGCTCAGAGAAGCGCTGGCGGGACTGCCCATAACAGGGTATCAATTGACGCTTGAACCCTCTCATGACAGGGGTATTCGCGGTTCGCGCTTTAACGTGCTCGTAGAGAAACAGGCGCAGCCTGCACGCCACCTCGCGGATATCGTCGCGCTGCTGGATGCCTCGACGCTCTCCCCGCGCGTCCGGCAAACCGCGCGCTCCATCTTCCAATGCCTTGCGGAAGCCGAGGCGACCGTGCATGGTTCGAGCATCGCAGAGGTGCATTTTCACGAAGTGGGTGCGATCGATGCCCTGGTAGATATCGTGGGAGCAGCCATTGCCGTCGAGACCCTGGGTATCTCGCAACTCTATGCCTCTCCGTTGCCGCTGACGAGCGGCCATGTTCAGGCAGCGCACGGATTGCTGCCCGTACCTGCTCCCGCCACGCTGGAGATCCTGCGCCGCGTTGCTGCACCCTGGCGCCCCTGTCCCATCGAAGGCGAGTTAGTAACTCCCACGGGAGCCGCTATCCTCGCGACCCTGGCGCGTTTTGAGACCCCGACAATCACTATTGAGCGTGTAGGCTATGGCTTTGGACAAAAAAAGCTCCCCTGGCCCAACTGCCTGCGCCTCTGCCTGGGACAGACAGCCGTCGGCGGAGACGAGGAACCCGATGTCGACTGGGTGACCGTCATAGAGAGTAACATTGACAACATGAGCGGTGAACTGTTGGGCGGGCTGATGGAACGCCTGCTGGCGGCCGGGGCGCTGGATGTCAGCTACACGCCGCTGCAGATGAAGAAGAATCGCCCTGCCACGCTGGTGACCATCATCTGCCCACCAGAACAGGCCGAGGCACTGGCGCTGTTCCTGCTGCGTGAAAGCAGCACGCTGGGCGTGCGCATACAGCAGATGCAGCGGCTCAAAGCGCAGCGCACGCAGGAGCCTGTTGAGACTCCGCTCGGTACGATGCTGGTGAAGGTCAAGCGCCTGGGGACGCGTATAATCAGCGCCACTCCAGAGTACGAGGAATGCCGGCGCGTCGCGCTGGAACGGAATATGCCGCTTGAAGAGGTATACGAGGTTGCACAGCATGCAATAGAGAGCGCTATAATAATGAGTAGAGAATAATTGATACATTGCAAACACCTGAAGCTAGATGAACTATGGATTTCAAAGATTGGCGCAAAGCACGTGATAAACCCAATACCGATCCTGAGCCTCCCAGGGACAACAAATTCCATGGCAGGCGCTATCGTGACTATATCGAGGAGCAGATTGCCGAAGCCCGGGAGCGCGGCGAGTTTGACAACCTGCCAGGCTTTGGCAAACCATTACGTTTCGACAATGACGACTTCTATGCCGGTGACAGGGCCCTGGCGTATGGCCTGCTCAAGAGCCACGGCTTCGCGCCTGCGGAGATTGAACTGGCCAAAGAGATTCGCACCGGGTCTGAGCGTGCAGAGGCAAAGCTGGAGAGACTGCGCCAGCGTGGCCGAGCGTTACGCGCACGCCGTTTCCCGCCATCTGCCAACGAGAAGCGAGCCTACAATGCCTCGGTGGAGAAAACCGCTGTCGAATACGAGCAGACCATGCGCGAGCTGAACCGCAAGATCCTGACGCTCAATTTGACTACGCCGGTGGCTATGCACCGCCCCCTGTTTGAAGTGGAGAAGCTGGTGCGGAGGTTCAGGGAATCGTGCCCGCTGTTCGGGTAGGAGAGCAGGGTCGAACCCCTTACAGCTCTCGTTCTCGTTCTTCCTCCGCTTCCATTTCCCTCCTGTGGATTCTTAATAACCACCAGTCTTCCAGGGGCGTTTCTGGGAGTTTCACACCCAGGTCCCCTTGCACCACAAAGGCGAGAGGAGGGAGGCTGATCAGCAGCAACAGCGGGTCGATGCGAAAAAGCAAAAAACCGGCTCCGCTGAGCGTAAAGACAGCTCCTAAGACGATTAGATGCACCTTCCAGAACTGTCGAGCTTGTGGATACCCTCCAATGGTGGCTACGATGATCCCAAACAGGACAATGAAGAGAGCCAACATGGCCCAGAGTCTCAAGAGATGGGGCATGTCAAATGGCTCAAACAGCGCCCTCAGCATGGGGATATTCAGTTCCATGGTTCCTTGTTGCTCCGCTAAGCTGTTTCGCAAAGGTACGCACCTGAAAGGTAAACGCTTCGGGCTGTTCCAGATTGCACAGATGACCGGCTTGTTTGACAATCTGGATCTGGCCATCCAGGGCGGCTCTCAACAGGGCTGCCTCCCTTTTCCGGTTCGGCTTGTCGTGTTCTCCATTCAAAATGAGGGCAGGGCCTGTGAAGGTCCGGAAGAGGGCATAGTAATCATGAGATGCCAGTTCACGATAGATCTGGGGCGTGACCTTCCAGGAAAATCCTGCTTTGAGTTGGGGTTCTACTATCTTCTCTGGGAACTGGCCTCGAAGGGTCTTTTCTTGCATCCGGGTGAGTCGATGTTCCGAAAAGAGCGTCGTGACCAGGGAACTGTCCAGGCGAGAAAGGAGGCCAATGACACCACGATAGTCGATACAGCATCCAGACAACACCAGCCCAGCGATCTCCTGGGGATGTTCATGGGCACATGCCATCGCCACATATCCCCCAAGAGAGAGTCCCACTATGAGAGCACGATCCTTGGTATGGTGCCTGAGACTCTTGATGACTGTTTGGACACCAGCTTCCAGTCGAAATGGTTGCTCACGCAGGGTACCATGACCAGGCAAATCGACGGCAATTACCCGAAACTCATCTGAGAGTGCCTCCATTTGAGGTACCCACGCGTTTCGCGTCCAGGCTGCTCCATGGACCAACACGATAGGAAAGGCATCACGAGGCCCCGCGATATCATAGACTGCTAAATGCTCAATTGAGCGTCTCAACTGGTCCATCTCTTTCCCACCTTTCGAACACAAACAACGATCTCTTTCTCTCCTCCCGAAAAAGCAGTTCTAGCAACGAGACATGCATGGGCAAAGGGAGGCTTGATCCATCTCCTGAACTGCTCTTGATTCAGCTCTTCCGTTTCTCAATGGTAGCACATTGTCCTTGGGGCATGGTCAAGGGATTTCACGGCGAATTTTCGCCGTTCCAAATTCCCCTCGAGAGGGAGCCGTGGCCTGTGATTTTCTCTCGTACTGGGTCTTGCGCAGCCGCAGTGAGACATGCGTTGGCTGCATCGTCTCCTGGACCACTGCTACCAGGTGCTCGCTTAACTGGTTCAGATCCAGCTCATTGCGCAGAGTAGCGCTGAAAGCAGCGAGGGTACGGGCCGCATCATACTTGCGGCGGTAGAAACGGCGATCAATGATCGCCTGGATCCGCTTCCGCAATGGCTGGAAGAGAGCGGCAATTGCAAGCGTAGTGGCCACAATGGCGACATTGTTATTCGGGTTGATGATTCCACGCAGGAAGTATTGCATGAGAACGATACAGCCAACATAAACGAGGGCCAGGATAGCAGTAAGAACCTATCCGAATAACCTCGCAATGCGAAAAGCTGCCAAACCATGAGCAAAATGGAATGCACTCTGCGGATTTGCGCCGACCTGCAAAGCCGGCGGCGCAAATCCGCGGGATGCGTCTTCATGATGCAGCCGACCTTGTCCAAGAAGCAAGAGGGACGAAAGCGCCGCACCCGTATTGCTTCTGCTCGATCTGTGGAATTTGGAGAAGGAGACCAGGTCATCGCCTCTCTCCCGGCCTGGCCGGCTAGGTGAACCACCCATTGGCGTCTACGTCGCGACCCGATACGAGATGTGGTTGATACTGCTGAGCAAAGAGCTGCCCGACCAGTTCTCTCCGGCTATGCACGCCGACTTTCTCGAAGATCGCCTTGAGGTGGTCCTGCACCGTATGGGACGAGATGTAGAAAGTGTCCGCCATCTCTGAGGTCGACAACCCGCGCAACACGCTCTGCATGATCTCACCTTCGCGCTTAGAGAGATCATACGCCTGCACGATCAGTGGCGCAATCTCCACCGGCCGGGCCACCTCAAAGATCACCGCAATCTGCCCTTGCGCGCTCGGACCCGATAGATGTGACGCATGGAGCACCAGCCAGTGCCCAGAAATGCTTCGTAGACGAACACGGGGCATTTGAGTAGGCTGAGCATAGTTGCTCCGCTCCATCGCTTGTAAATGGGCGGCTACTGCATAGATGGCAGGCGGCAGGGCCAGTTTACGCGACCAGTTCACCTCTCTTAGCTCCGTGAGCCACCGTTCGGCTGCCGGGGTGATCGCCACCACCGAAAGATCCTCGGCCAACAGCAGCAATCCGGGCTCATCCGGCAGCGGTGGTCCTGTCGTGCTCCCGAGCAGTAGGGCTTTACGCAACCCAAGAGCAATGTGTGGCGTGAGCCGACCGATGAAAGCCGCCTCGGCGGCGGTGAAATGCGGACTGGACCGGTCACGATGCAAACATAGGAAACCCCAGCAGACACCGCTGGTAATCAAAGCCGCGCGCAGTTCGTCTCCTAAGGCGAGCGGAGCCAGGATCTCTTGGTAGCGTGGGCTCTGCTCCAACTCATGTTGGGTGGCCTGGATCAGACTTCCTACCGGCGTAGTGCTTCTGGCGAGCCAAGAGAATTTGTTGACATCGTCCTTCAGGAACTCATTCTCGATGAACTGTGGAGTAGCGCGCTCCAAGACCTCGTCAACCATGACCCCTGTGAAGAGCAGCGTCGCTGGATCAGCAGTGGTGAAAAAGAACACATCGATGGGAATCACCTTGCGCAGCCGCTTGATAATTTCGATCCGCAGCGTCCGGGAGTCGAGACCGGCATGACACAGCCGGATGATCTCACGTCTGACCCGCTCTGCACTTTGTTGTTGCATCGTCATGCCCCTGCCTGTTCTGTTCTCTTGCCTGCTTTTCCCTTTCACCACCTATTATACATGCTGCATGTGCAAAGAATCATCCCAGAAATCTGGGATGGTCTCACTGCACGACTTCCGGTATGCTTCGTGCAGTGGAGTTTTTTCCACCAGTGAAGAGGAAAAGCAAAGCAAAGGAGAACCTATCATGTCACATGAAGAGAACAAGGCGTTAGTGAGCCGTTTTGTCGAGGAGTTTTGGAATCAGGGGAACACAGCAGCAGCAGATGAGCTGATGACTGCTGATGCGACGATCTTTCTCCCTGGAAGCGGGGAAGTGAGCAAGGAGAGCTTCAAAGCCTTCGTCACCGCCTTTCGCAGGGCGTTCCCCGACTGGCATTCCACCCAGGAAGAGCTGATCGCCGAAGAGGACCGAGTCGCCGAGCGGTGGACTGGACGGGGTATTCATCAAGGTGAGTTCCAGGGGATCGCCCCGACTGGAAGGCGAGTGACTGTGCCCGGTTTCGTGTTCTACCGCATCATTTCTGGGAAGATCACGGAGTTCCGCGGGCTCTTCGATGGGTTGAGCATGCTGCATCAGTTGGGTGCGATGCCGCCATCTGAGCAAGCCTGATTGATACGATGCTGCTGATATCCACAGATATGCAAAGTTTCTCCGACGAAAGCCAGAGCAGAAATGATAAGTAAACATAAGTGGTACCAGTAGCGTCACATCTGGTGAGGGTCCAGTAGATTCCGAGTTGGCTGACGCACGGCCTGCGAGAAGAGTAGAGATGAATGAACTAGAGACCAAGAAACGAAGAGGACCTCGCACTCCGAATAATCACACAACAACGGGGTTTCGGATTTCCAATGAATTGTGGGCGGTTTTGCAACCGCTCCTTCCCCTCTCTCTCAACACGCATCGTTTCGGCAGGGGACGCCCGCGCGTAGCCGATCGACAGCACACGCCCGCTTTCAAGAATGGGTCCAGGCAGGAGTGTTCCTCAAACTCTGGCAAGCTGGAGTCAAACAATTTGATGAGCTACGCGGGATCAACTGGAACTGGCTCTCAATGGACGGAGCCATGGCCAAAGCCCCATTGGGCGGAGAAAAAACTGGGCCCAATCCGACCGATCGTGGCAAGAGCGGTGTGAAACGGAGCATGCTGACCGAAGGACATGGAGTGCCAATTGCTACGGTAATTGACGGAGCAAACCGTCATGACATGAAACTGACTCGCCCGACAATCGAGAGTATCATTATCGAGCGTCCAGAGCCAACTGAGACACATCCCCAGGGAATGTGTCTGGACAAAGGATACGACTACCAGGAGGTGCGCGAGATCCTACACGAATTTGGTTTTACCGCCCATATTCGTACACGGGGAGAAGAGGCCAAGGCTCTCAAGAGGGAAGCCGGTTTCAAAGCCCGGCGCTGGGTGGTGGAGCGCACTTGTGGATGAACCGATTTCGCCGACTCCTGATCCGCTGGGATAAAAAGCCACAGAATTATCTGGGATTTGTCCACTTTGCCTGTGGCTTGATCGCATTACGAGCTGCGGGGTTATTCAGATAGGCTCTCATTCTGTAAGGGCGTTTACGACGAATGATCAGAGACACGTGAGAAGGAAGGCAACCATGAACACCGACTTTTTGCTCATCGGCGGCGGGTGTGGAGGACTTGAAACCGCGCTTCATCTGCGGAAGCTGGTTGCTGATGCAACGATTACCCTCGTGAATCCACAGCCACACCTGACCTATCGGCCCTGGCTCATTTATCTCCCAGCGCAGCGACGTCGCTTGGAGGAATTGCAGATCTCCCTGCAAAAAGCCGTCACCGCGTACCGACTGCATCTGGTCATCGATACCGTCAAGCAGTTGGATCACCGGAACCAGCGTGCGCTGCTGACAGGCGGCGAGACGATCAATTATCGCTCTGCCGTTGTTGCCACAGGGGCACCTGCTGACCGGGAACGTCTCCCCGGCAGCGCTCCGCATGCGCTTTTTCCCTGCGATGTTGAGGAGGCGCTTGCTCTGAAAGAGCGGTTTCTGGCGCTCAAACAGGGGCATATTTCCGTGATCATCGCAGGCGAGCGGCCAGGACCAGGACTGGAATATGCGGGATGGCTGGCGACCGCTGCACAAGAACGCGGGTTGACTGATCGGCTACACATCCATGTGGTCGATGACCGGGAGAGCCTGCGAGCACGACTGGGAGATAGCGCGATGGACGTCGTCGCGGGCTTTCTCGCCAGGAAGGGAGCAACGTTGATCAGGGGCCAGGCGGTACGTGCTGTGTACGCAGAGGGGATCGAGTTGGAGAATGGAATGGTGCATTGCCAAAGACGTGGATGCTGACACGGCAGCAAGCTCCACTGGTTGCTCAGAACTTGGTAGCGCATGCCGGGGGACAGGATCTGCGTCCCTTTGACTTTGAGAAAGCACGCAAGGCAGCCAGGGTAGCGGTACCGGATTGTGGGGGGCAAACGGTGGTGGTCAAGGATGGGCGCGTGCTAGCAAGGGGTCGCTGGCCACTGCTTTTGCGTGCGATGGTTGATCGCCGTTCCCTGAAGGGACGATGGTAAAGCGGCATCATCGGTGCTCCCTTTGCGAATGTTTACCCGTAAACAACGTTTGTTGCACTCAACTTTCTGCCGACGATGCGGCGCACTCGATTTTCGATCATATGGTCCGCAACTCTTCAACCATAGCGTCATATTACCACTTGGCCTGTGGCTTGATCGCATTACGAGCTGCGGGGTTATTCGGATAGGCTCTAAGTGTGCCATAGACCAGGGTGCGATTGATCAGCACATCGATGTCATACAAGCGGTAGCGCAGGAGGACAAGAGCAAAGGACAGAGCAATAAGCAAAATAAACACATACCAGGAAGCCGAGTTGATCGCTTGATAGAAGGAGCCGGGCTGGTTCAACACTGGAACAATCAACTCAGGCACATAGAGCCCAATTCCTAATACGAGGCCTACCGTGAAGCCGAAGACAACTACCCTGGTTTGATAGCGTTGGACTGAACTCGACACATACCGGTAGCGATAGATCTGAGAGATGGCTATGATGCTCAACACACCGAAAATCAGCACATCTTCATGCTGTCAAGACTATCTCTCTGTACACACTTTTTTCTCCTCTTCTTCTTAGCAGTGTACTCTGGGATCGTCTCGACAGCGTCACGAAAAGCGTTACGAACTGCGAGACCTCATTCCCAGACACGTTTCTTGATCGGACCCTCAATGCCCCAGCTCCAGGAGACCTTCGGGGTAATCACGAGATAACTCCCAGCGCCAAGGTGTCCATTGCGCTGGGCGACCTCTGCAATTCCGTGGACTCTGATCCCACGTGGCTGCCACGGCTGAAGCGACTTGAGATCGTCAATAACCAGCGACACTTTCGTATTGCCTGCCACCACATTTTTATACTTGCGCGTGGCCTGAACGCTGTGACCTCCAATGTAGAAGCGTGCGCCATCGAACTCGAAGCCTACAACATCAACCGTGGGCTGTCCATCGGTGGCCACGGTGGCAATCCTGGCAAGGGGTTGCGCTTGCAGGAAAGCCCGCTCTTGCTCTGAAAACATCAAACACCTCTTTCTTTTTCAGGAGTTTCTTCGTCCTTGTGTACCTCAGACGCCTTTTTCTCCTTTCTCACTTACAGTATAGTGGAAATTTCATACACGTTTTCTGTGGCAAGCACACTTGCTCGTCGATTTTTCTTGTGGTCGCGTCCAGACATGGCCCTCTGTGGTTCGCCTGTGCTCCCACGTTTCCGTTGGTTCAGCACGGTCAATACTATGAGGAAAGCCAGGCTCGTTATACCTGCACCCACCACAAACGCTGTGTGAAAGCCGAACACCTGGGCCGCTTGCACCGGCACTCCCTGCGCGTGGAGTGCAGCTGTTTGGGCCGTTGCGACTGCTGTCATGACAGCTAACATGAGTCCCTGGCCGACCTGTTGGGTCGTGCTCAGCAGACCGGCAGCCAGTCCTTGCTCCTCCTGGCGCACACCCTGGGTTCCTAGAATGCCCATGGTGGTGAACGAGGGACCCATGCCCAGGCAAACGAGCAGCATCCCTGGCAGGATCGTGCCCACATAGTTCTGCTCAGGCGTGATGCGCAACAGCAGGAACAGTCCAATGGTCATCAGGCTCATGCCACCCAGGAGCATCCTTTTGGGGCCAAGGCGCGGTAGCACCCGTGGCGCAAGACTGGAGGTGATCGCGTTTCAGAAAGGGAAGCCTTCATGGTCTTCCTCCTTGTCTATCTTTCATTTCATTGCTGCTTCTTACTTACGGAATATTAGTAGACGGCAAAGTATACTGCCGAAAGAAGAGCCACGTCCTCGGCCAGGAGAACGGGGCCACCAGAACAACGACGAGTCAGGAAAGGTTCGTCAACATCTGCAGGAGCAGGCGGTGTAAGAGCGTCTGCTCGGTGAGTGACAGACCGGACACGGTCTGTGCTTCGAGCTGCTTCCACACGTCGAGGACGGGTTGTTCAAGCGCGCGGCCGCGTTCGGTCAGGTAGACGAGGGAGACACGCGCATCCTCGGGGTCCGGTCTCCGTTCGATCAGCCCAGCACGCTCCATGCGCTGCAGCATTTTGGTCGCCGTTGGTGGTTCAACCTCCATGCTGGCGGCAAGCTGAGATTGTGGAATACCTTCCTCGATCCAGAGTTGCAGCAAGATCATTTCCTGACCGGTATGCACGCCCAGTTTGTTCAAGCCCGCTTCAGCACGTTGCCGGTGCGCTTTATGGATCTGGAGCAACTGGAACCCAATATAGTCTTGTATCTGTCTCACGAACCTCTCCTTTTATTTAGCCGTCTAAATAATAACATGTGATGTTCTCGTTGTCAAGGGAATTATCTGACAAACCACAAATTCTTGCGGCTTCAGTGTAAGGCGGGACGGTATGAAAATGGAGTTGTCAAGTTCAATACCTGCAGCTACAGGTTGGTTTCTCACTTATTTATCTCAAACCGCTTCGGGCCTCAAATCGCTGCCAACATGTGCATCACAATCAAATCCTGCAAAATTTCCTGCGCAGCCCGCTCGCCCTCCCTGGCTCCGCCTTCCATAAAGCCCTGGAACTCGACCGAGCAATGTTCGCCCGCGAAGTGAACGGGTCCCTGGCGCGCGCCCTCGTAGCCGCCGAAGTGCGTATACTGCCCGACGCGCCAGCACGAGTAACTGCCCAGAAGATTGGGATCGCCGGTGGCGTAGCTCAACGCGGCTCTGCCGGTATAGTGGGCACTGATACCGGGGAAGACATGCTCCAATTGTTGCAGGCAGTTGTGAGCGTAACGCTGAATGTTTGTGGAGTCTTCAGCAGTGGAATAGGCCGCCGGTGGCGCATAAGCGGCTCCTCTGTGTCCGCTCGTATAATCGACGAGCAACCCACTTGAGCCTGTTTGACCAATGGAAGAGTCCCAGAGCGTCTGAATATCCAGGTCCGTGATGATGAAGCCGCTGTGAGGGTGGGGCCAGGGGCCATCCTGGTACCAGTAAGGCATGTCGAACTGCAAGAAAAGCTTGGAGATCGTACCGTAGCCAAGCTGTTCGATGGCTGCTTGCTTGAGGGGATCAAATCCGGCCTGCCGGTAATCGACGCGGCGTAAGGTGCTGAACGGCAGGGCGAGAATCGCACAGTCGCACTGCACTTCCGAGGGGCCACCAGCAGTGGCGAACGTCAAGGTGAGCGAAGCGTCGCTCTTTCGTTCGAGCGCCACCAGTTGATGGCGCAAGTGGATACAACCTTCCGGCAGGCCGCGGGCAATAGCCAGCGGCAGTTGCTCGTTCCCGCCCACGATTTTGCTGCTTCCTTGCATCGGCCTGGGAGTGGTCGAACCCCTCGACGGGTCTGGCGAGCCAAACATGTAAACCAGGTTGAGAGAACTCTGCTCGCCTGTATCCAGGCCGAAGTAACCAGTACAGGCGTTATCTAGCAAGTGACCCAACGGCACATTGTGTCCACCCTCGACGTACTGCTCGATCCAATCATACACGCTCAGATGGTCGAGCCTGAACCCCGCCTCTGTATAGTGAGCGTAGGTCGTGGGGAAACCAGCCTCCTGCACCTGCTGCTGCAAGAGAGGAGCGAGCGCCTGGAAGTCCCTTGCCAGTTCTTCCGCGCCGTAATAGCGATTGCAGAAATACATGACCATTTGTGCCCGGTCTGCTCTTCCCCATCCCAGGTCGATGGTACTGAGGCCGAAGCGCTTGATCAGCTGGTGTAGAGTCTTATGGTCGTCGTCGATGAATTCACCGCACCACTCGCTGACCATACCATCCGCCCAGGTGGTGGCATCGGAGTACATGCGACCGCCGACGCGGTCGGACGCTTCGTAGATGTTACACGAGAGACCGGCGTCCTGCAAGGTGAGAGCTGCGTTGAGTCCCGCGATTCCCGCACCGACGATAGCGATCTGGGGCATGGTTCTTCTCCTATCTAGTCCTGACTCTTGTCCTCCGGCTGGGAGCGCGCGATGACAACGTAGGTAACGGCATCCCACGAGTTGTGGATGCCGGTGAACAGGAGCAGAACCGTCACCGCACCGGTGCCGAACAGCGCCAGCGCCGCATTGCCCGGGAGCACAATCGCCGCGACGACGAGTGCTGTGTAGGAGACGAGAGGAAATACTGTATGCCACAGCCAGTCTTCCAGCACCGGTTGATAGTCAGTCTGACGGCGCACACGCCGTAACACGATGACGACGTAGGTCACCCCCCCGAGACCGGAGAGACCGAGCAAAAGGCTCGCATACCAGAGGACCTGCCATGGCGCGCTGAGAACCGCGGCGACCAGCAGCGCGGCGCAAAAATGCACGACGGTTGGCGTGCCGAATGCCGCATTCGTCCCACTCGACCTTCGCATTTGAGACCCCGCGATCAAAGTGATCACCACGAACATCAATCCAGTCAGCGTCGCAGCAGAGGAGCCGATGATGACGTAAAAGTTTTGCCAGGCGGCAAGCTGCGACACGGCAGCCTCTTTCATGATGGATCCCCCTTCAGTGTACATGCAAACATTAGACGGCTCATACGCCTCCTCGCTGATGCGGAGGAAGAAATGTACATGCTCTTCATACTATCACATCTCTGATCAGCGAAGATGCGTATTGAAGGTGAGACTCATTGATCGTCTCGACAGCGTTACGAACTGCGAAACCTTACCAACATTCGTGTTCAAGTTTTTCCGCTTTTGGCAAACTCATAGGTATAAGTAAGGTGGAGGCTAATGTAAGGGAAGCTTCGTATGGGTTTGGTGAATAAGCCTCCAGGCGAGTTCCTGCCCGGTACCTGGAACTTTCTCAGCAAATTTTGGTATAGAAGGGTGGAGCCTGCTGCTAATAAACAGACGAAGAGAGTTCGTTGGCTCACTCGCACATCATGTGATCTCAGCCATCAAGAGAGCAGACGGAATACATTATCGTACTGGCTATTTTCGTAGCTAAGAACCTGTACTGTTGTAATGGTATAATGCTGAATCAAAAGTACAAGCGATTGGAAGGAAGAATACAGAGTATGCCGCCAACTCCCAGGCATCCTCTCGGTGAGGTTTTTGGCTTTCCCACGGATAACTTCTCTTCTGAAGCGGATCGTTACCGAGGGCACAAGCTCTGTCCATTTGGCAATAAGGTTCCCAACTGTACGAAGGATAAAGCAGAAAATCCGTTAGGGGTCTGCAGTGTTAAGGATGGGGGCAACCTTACCATTACCTGTCCGATTCGCTTTCGACAGAACTGGATCATCGCTGACGACGCTGCCGCTTTCTTCTTTCCTCCGGATGTCTCGTGGACTTCGCTTACAGAAATTCGCCTGAATGATAAGCACGGGAAGTCAGCTGGCAACATAGATGTCGTGCTTGTTTCTTATGACGCTGCTGGGCGCATTCTTGACTTTGGTGCGCTCGAAATTCAAGCTGTGTATATCTCTGGGAACATTCGGCAAGCTTTCGCCCATTATATGGAAGATCCCCGCGCACATGCAGCGATGGACTGGAGCCGGCGCCGCTATTATCCGCGCCCGGATTTTCTTTCATCATCACGTAAGCGCCTGGCGCCGCAGCTTATCTATAAAGGTGGTATTCTCCATGCCTGGCAGAAGAAAACTGCGGTAGCGCTTGACTCTTCCTTTTACCGGACTTTGCCCAGTCTGTCAGAAGTAGAACCAGGAGAGGCTGATATTGCCTGGATGATTTACGACCTGCAGTATGTCTCTGCAGAGAACCGTTACCAACTGGTGCAAAATAAAATTGTCTATACAAAGTTTGGGGATGCGCTTGACCGCATTACACGTGCTGAGCCTGGCCCCATCGAGGATTTTATCGGGGACCTGCAACAAAAGCTTGATGAAAAGCTTGAGGATGGGGACAGTGCACCACCCGATGCGCCAACGCTTCAGGACATTATCCGGAGTGGTGAAACCGCAGAGGGTGACAGGTAAATGGTAGCTCAATAGCGAGGTGAGGACAGGAATGTTTCAGACAACACTCTTTGATGATGAACGGGTTGAATATCGCCACATTGTCAATGTTGCCTCAGTGCCACAGCGGAGTCCTTTTCGGTATCCGGGAGGGAAGACCTGGCTTGTTCCGCATGTTCGTCGTTGGCTAAAAAGGCGGGGCCAGCGGCCCACTTACTTCATTGAACCATTCGCCGGTGGGGCAATTGTGAGTCTTACCATAGCCTTTGAGCAGCTGGCAGAGCATGTGATCATGGTGGAGCGTGACGAAGAGGTTGCTGCGGTCTGGGCTACCATTCTGAACGATGATGGAGCATGGCTCGCTAATGAAATTGCGAGGTTTCCCCTCACGCCCGAAACGATGCAGGCAGTGCTCAGCCAGACAGAACCTACCCGCAGAGAGATGGCGTTCCGCACGATCCTTAAAAATCGCGTGAATCATGGTGGTATCCTTGCCCCTGGCTCGGGGGTGCTCAAACAGGGGGAGAATGGGCGTGGGATCTTGTCGCGCTGGTATCCAGAGACGCTCAAGCGTCGTATCCTCGACATTCTCACTATTCGTGAGCGGATCTCTTTTCTTGAAGGTGATGGACCCGAAGTGATGAGGCAAAACGCACATTGTTCGGATGCAGTTTTCTTCATTGACCCGCCCTATACTGCCTCAGGGAAAAAGGCCGGCCGACGTCTCTACACCTACTTTGAACTTGACCATGAAGAGCTCTTCCGTATCGCAGCGACCCTGCAAGGTGAATTTCTCATGACCTATGACGATGCAGAAGGAGTACGCGAGCTAGCGGCCCGGCACGGTTTTGCTACGCGCCTGGTTGCGATGAAAAACACCCATCACGCGAAAATGACAGAGTTGCTTATCAGTCGCAATCTTGATTGGATCTAGTCTCACACCCTCTTGTTGAAAGCTCAGACCTCATCAGCGCTCTGTTAGCGAATATCCTGGGCCATATATGAAATATAAAGAGCCGGTGGTCAGGATCGAACTGACGGCCGCTCATTTACGAAACGAGTGCTCTACCACTGAGCTACACCGGCTTGTCAATCAGCATTCAGTGCTTCAACAAGTACCCTTATGGAGTACCAGGAATCGCCCTTGACGTAAGCCATTATACCCATCGCCTGCCTCCCGTGTCAAGCATTTTCTCACCCGGGATCTACCCCTGCTGAAAAAAGAGTGTGGTTAATTTTGGCTATGTTCCATTGTGTTTCACGCTTCTTCAAAATATGTCATGTTATGATGTGACTATGCTGGCTCGGCTGGTAGGTAACGGCTACGTTGTCCCCTCGCCTGAGCCAGCCGAGACCTGTCTTTTCCCCACTTATGTCTGATAAGGAGGGCGCTTTTGTGCCCGCGCAGGCGTATGTAAGGGGCGACAGTTCGTGGAGACATGTAGGTTGTCTAGTGAAAGAGGATATCTTGCAGATACATCAGTACATTCGGAAGTTCGTACAACAGGGACACTCAGTAAAGAAGATCGCCTTTGGAGCGCTTTTCGGCCTCCTCATCCTGGGCGCAGTAATCGGCGTAAACAACCCTGGCGCTCCAGCGCATGCCGCGGGTTGTAATGGCTATACCGTTAGAAGCGGCGACACGCTCGGCGGAATCGCGAGTCGTTACGGTGTGAGTTGGGGCTCAATTGCATCCTACAATAATATTGGTAATCCCAATCTCATTTATGCCGGTCAGACGTTGTGTATCCCTGGCCGCGGAGCGGTCAGCAGCGCACCGGCGCAGCCGAGCGGCAGCGTCACTGGCCTGATTTACCAGGTTTTTGGTGCATACGCACCTGCTGCCATCCGTGTCGCGATGTGCGAGTCCAGCCTGAATCCTGGCGCCTACAACTCGATTTCAATCGGCGGCAGCCATGCCAGTGGGCTCTTCCAGATACTCTACCCGAGCACCTGGTCGGGGACCTCTCAAGCAGGAGGCTCTCCCTATAACGCCTGGTCAAATATCGTCGCGGCTCACGAGATCTTCGTGCGCGATGGTTATAGCTGGAGAGAGTGGCAGTGCCAGCCCTAGTGTCACCCGGTATGATAACCTGGTAAAATAGTTACAACTTCCATGTCTCCCATGCGGACGAGATCATTTTCAGTGGTCTCACCACTGTTGAAGAAGCCTCCCCAGAAAGCAATTTCGCTTCTGGGGAGGCTTCGCTCGTTTTAGTGGGGCCTCTTTATCATCCCTGTCTTCTTTCTTCTTTCCAGCACAGTAATCCCAGCTTTGCATTTCTGTGTAAACCTGAATAGATGATGTCCTGGTACAATAGGGCCAGGAAGAGTTGCTACGGTGTTCCTGAAAGGAGCGAAGCATGGCGGCGACGTTTAGTTTTGACCCTGATCGTGTGGCTTATTTTGAGGCGAATGGCTGGCGTGCATACTATGATCGCAAGTGGCTGAAGATGCTGCGCTTGCTTGTAGGGCTCTGCCAGGAACAGTTTCGCATCCCTTTTCCGATGTCGCTGCTGGCGGCATACTACACTACACGAGCCTCGTTGGCCTGGGTTCCCGTGGATCATGACGAGCAGAAAGTGCTGGCATTTCTTGAGAAGTTCTATCGCTTGGCGCGGCGCTATTCCAGCTCGAAATTCGATCCGGGACACGTGGCTGCCCTGGAGCTGCAACATTTTGACGTTCATCGCCAACTGGTGGATGTGGCAGACAAGAGCAGGTTTGTACAGGCACTGGTTGATTTACATGCCGCCATTTTTAGTCTT
>WNFD01004803.1_pt1 | contig 17007 bp, 19 predicted proteins | sample 5400491 | NCBI WGS metagenome assembly WNFD01 (sample SAMN13153343, study PRJNA577476) | soil metagenome | isolation source: 120 cm saprolite under Douglas fir tree site 2 hole 2 replicate 2 | place: USA:California | collected 2015-04-18 | reverse complement strand
CTGCGTCGAGAGCCTGGCCGGGCATAGCAGTTGGGTGCGCGGACTGGCCTTTGCTCCCGACGGCACCAGCCTGGCGAGCGCGAGCTGGGATGGCAGCGTCAAGCTGTGGGAGCTGGGAGAAGGAGGCCGCCTGCGCCAGCGGCTTTCGGGCCATACGGAGCAGGTGCAATGCGTCGCCTGGAGTCCGGATGGACGCACCGTGGCCAGTGGCAGCTTTGACCACACCATCCGGCTGTGGCATGGGAAAGCAGGGAGTTCCTTGACGGTGCTGCAGGGACATGCTGCTGCGGTGAATGGGCTGGCCTTCACCCCCGACAGCCGCCACCTGCTCAGTGGCAGTGAGGATGGCACTCTGCTGTTGTGGGAGGTGGAGCGGGGGCTGTGTGTGCGGGTCATCCAGGGATACGCGCCCACCCTCTATGATCTTGACTGGAGTCCGGATGGCACCCAGCTCGCCAGTGTCGGTTCCGATACCGAGGTCTGCCTCTGGGAGGTGGAGGGCCGCAAGCCGCCTCGTGTGTTGCGCGGCCATACATGGACAGTGTACGGCGTGGCGTGGCGCCCCGATGGACGCTTGCTCGCCACGAGTGGGTGGGATCGGAGCATCCGGATCTGGGACCCAACTACAGGATCCTGTGCCCAGATCCTGCGGGACCTCGACCACCCCGACACCAACTTCTTCGGGGTGGCCTGGAGTCCAGACGGCAAGCTGCTGGCCTGCGGCACCTTGCTGCAAGGGGTGCGCGTGTGGAATGTGACCACCGGCTCCCAGCGTGGGGTCGGACAGGCGCACGCCACCTGGATCGGGTGCGTGGCCTGGAGCCCGGATGGCACGCGCCTGGTCGGCGGTGGGGAAGATGGCCACGTCTCTGTGTGGGAGGCCTCCGAGGGCACGCAGGAACTGCGCCTCTCGGGACATCACGGGGCCGTCTGGAGCGTGGTCTGGAGTCCCGACGGGAGGCGGCTGGCCTCCGGTGGTGGTGGCCAGGGGCAGGGAGAGGGCGGGGAGCTCTTCGTGTGGGACGCCCACAGTGGGGAGCGCCTGGCCGCCCTGCAGGGGCTGGCGAGTGTGCTCTATGCTGTCGCCTGGCATCCGATCGGGGATCGGCTGCTCAGTGGAGGCAGTGATGGCAGACTGCGCTGGTGGGACCTGCCGAGCGGAGCGTGCTTGCTGGTGCGAGAAGCCCATCAGGGGACGGTGCAGGCCCTCAAGGTGAGCCCCGATGGCAAAAGAATCGCCAGTTGCGGCGATGATGGGGCCATCAGGATCTGGGATGTGCATAGCGGCGAACCCCTGCGCACCCTGCGTCGCGACCGGCCCTACGAGCGCCTCAACATCACCGGCATCCGGGGGCTCTCCGGGGCCCAACAGGCGTCGCTGCGCGCCCTGGGGGCCCTGGAGGACGAGGCGGATGAGCAGGATGAGGAGAGCAGCCGCCCCGAGCAGGCAGCCGAGCTCTAGCCGGGGCGAGTGGCCCTGCTGAGCGAAATGCGTGCCCCTGAATGACCTTGAGAAGCCGCACGAGACTCCTCTGATAGATTTTTGCACGAATCCTAGGCCTGCCTCAGCGTGGTGTCTTCTCCCCGCAGCCCTCAATGACGGTGAGACCGCTCCGTCTGCCCCATAGTACCATGCGTTCCCTTGGCAGAAGTCGGTTTCATGACCACACATCTAGGGTTCGAGCAATCCAGCCCTTCCCATAGACGGCGAGGCTTCCCAACGCGGTTTAGGTACTTAACCCGCTTGGCCTTCCTCACGTCATGCTCCGGTCCCTTGTCACCTTTCGGCGCAAGGTCAGACGCTGCTTTAACCACTTTGACACCAGTGGGTTGCACTCCTGCAACAAGCGGAACCGCGCCTCAATGGCGCACGAGGGCCAAACCTGCTCACATTCCAGGGCATTTACCAAGTGTGGACTACTTATGAAATCGAACCATAACTTGTCCACACACTTTTTGAATCATATCGTGTCCAATGAGGACAGAGTCAGGGCTCTCCCCACGGGTTGCGCAACGAGGTAAACTCAAGCAAAGAAGAAAGCAAAAGAGATCTATCGAGACGGAGACGAGCTGGTCTCCGCCTCGGGTGAATAACGGTGAATTTGCTTACAGGTCGATGGCAGCCAACAGGATGAAGCGCTGACCTGGCGTATGCGAGCAGAAGCAGCAGAAGCCCAGCTTCAAGAACTCCAACAAAGAGCTACCCGTCGCAAAGAGGAGTGAACAAGAAGGATACGAACTACCACTTTCTAACAAGAAATGGCTCTCCGTCTTCTTTCATTTCGCATTCCAGTACTTTGGTTAAAACCTACGGTGGAAATCGTGAGCCGAGACCGTTCCTCCGAATACGCAGCGGCCATTAGGAAAGGTGCTCCCCAGGCGCTTCAAGTCGCCGATCTCTGGCATATCGGAAAGAACTTAGCAGACAGTGTCCAGACCCTCTTAGCTCGCTGCCGGGCCGAAATACGACGTAGCTTGCAAGTACAGGCAACGCCAGAGCTAGAAGAGACGGAATCCACGCCGGAGCAAGAATGGCATCCTCCTCGCTCTCGCAGTGTCGTGTTAGCGCGAGAAGGGCGACGAGCTCAAAAGCTGGATCGATACACGCAAGTCGTTGAACTGCATCACCAGGGGCTCAGAGCGGCCGACATTGCCTCTCGCATTGGGATAGGAGAGCGGACGGTACACCGCTGGTTGGCGCGTGGCTCTTTTCCCGAAGCCAGACGGCGACGCAGACGACCCAGCCTCATTGATCCCTATGAGCGCTATGTGCTCAACTGGTGGCAAGAGGGGCGTCGTAATGGCTCACAGCTCTATAAAGAACTGACAGCTCAAGGATACAAGGGGTCATCCAAAGCCATGTACAATTATCTGGCTACCTTGCGGACACCCCCATCAGACTCATCCAAGTCGACCCCATCGAGACCGCGAGAACGCAAGAGCATCCCTTCATCGCCTACACCGCTGGAAAACTTCTCTGCACAGCGTGCCACCTGGCTGTTTGTGTGTCAACCGAATGATCTAGACGAGATACAGCAAAAAGAACTGATGCTCATCAGGCAGGCCAGTCCAAGCGCAGAGACCGCTTACGGCTTGGCACAAGCGTTCATGCAGATGATCTGGGAGCATACGGGACAGCAATTGGACACTTGGCTGAGTTCGGTAGAAGCGAGCCACTTGCCCGAGCTGGAGTCGTTTGCCAAAGGGATCCAACACGACAAAGCGGCTGTGTGTGCAGGATTGACATTGCCCTACAGTAATGGTCCAGTCGAAGGGCATGTGAACCGGCTGAAGCTCATTAAACGTATAGTTAGTTGAAGTCTCGCTTAATTTGCTGGAGAAGCAGGTCTCAGGTGGGCTCAGAGTCTCAAACAACGTCGTCCATTGACATACGTTCTTCCGTGAGTGGCGTCAAAAACAGCTGAGCCGTTTGCCACTATGTCTGTCCATGACAGATGTGTGGAAGGCCCCTCAGAGCTTCTTTCATCCAGTACAAAAGTGTGAAACAAGGATACTTCAGTAAAAGGAGCATGTATGGTCGTGCCAAGCTCCCTCTGCTCCGAGCTCGTGTGCTTCATGTGGCCGAGAAGGAGCTTTCTCGCGCAACCATCCTCGTTGGATAGGGATGGGCCTCACGTCGCGCGGAGAGGAGGCGCAAGAAGGTCGAGCAAGTGCGGGAACAGAAAAAGCATATTGGGACGTCGAAATCATCCACGACGAACCGCAGCAAGGAGGACGATGAGGATGTCATTTGATCTCAATGAAGCCGTGTTTGATGAGCAGGGCACCTATCTGGAGGAGAAAGCCGTGCGCTATGAACAAGCCTTGATGGACCAGTTTGCTGCCTCGCCAGAAGGACAAGCGATCAAAGAGCAAGGAACCGAACTGGGGTGGGCCCGGGCGATGATCCATTACGCCATCACCTACCCTGGTGTGACCCCCCCGACGATGACCCCGAGCGATCTGGAGGAAGTCGTCTATGACCTCTTCCCGCGCAAAGTCATCACCGACAGAGGCGACGGGGCAGAGATCATCCAAGAATTACGTGCATTTTGGCACTTTCTCCAGCGCGTGTACCAGCTGCCGCTAGCCAATCAGATGCTAGCACGCTTGACGCCACAAGCCGCCCGACGCCTGGAGCGCGAATTGCAGGAGCCGGCCAACTTTGGCATGGCCAAGTCCTTTGTCCTGATGGGAAAGGAGGCGGGCTTTGAGATGGAATCGCCGGAAGGCATGCAGGCCTGGGTCCAAGCCTACAATGCCACCGTGGCGCCGAAGATGGCTGCTGTCTCTCGGCATCGGGGACCTGCGACCAACAAGAAGTCGCGTGCTGTGCCCAAAGACACGAGGAACGCACCACTTCGAAGGAAAAAGCGCACCCCACCTCAATGAGAGAAAGGGTCCATGAACCGGTCTCCCGCACCATGATGCTGGGACATCTGTGCGAGGCCGGTCGTTCTGTTGACGCGAGGCGCCTGCTTTCTCGATCATTGCCGTAGCAGCGAGCCTGCGGAAGAACCAGAATATGCTTCTCACCGAAGAACTTGTACCAATTTTGCAGGATCGACATGAATGTGTCTGGCAATCTGGAAAACATCCTCATCGAACTGTTTTTCTCTTGGCTCCTCACAGAGTTTGAGGCGAGCAAGCTGCTCTTTTGGAATGCCAAGTTGAGATGCCAGGGCCATATCTCTCTCGTTGATGCTGCTGTTGATACCGCTCTAAAACGGATGCAAGAAGCAACCATGCTTCGCTGCCAGATTGGCAAGTGTGGTGAGGGACGGTTGGAACTCGGCCTGTTTTTTAGGATGAAATATTGTCCGAGGTAGCGTGTATAATGGGGGCAGGCATTTGTCTCCACAAAGCGTGGTGTAAAGAGGATACAACTATGCAAATTCGTACAATTGGCAAGCCGTCAATTGACAATGTGCTCTCGCACATAGTGGAACGTTACGAGACGCAATTTCCAGGGCGTATACGGGCCTGCTATCTGACAGGCAGCTATGCAGAAGGCAACGCGGTTGAGTGGAGCGATATTGATGTGTATGTTCTCTTTAAAGACGCGTTTGTTTCGGAGGGGGAGGCTGCCCAGGCAGAGCAACTGGGGCTTTCCTGCGCTCCCCTGACTCCTCTGCGTCTGGATCTCACTGCCAGGAGCGAGCAGTCTCAGGACAGCCTGCCTGGCTATGTGAGAGCGGCGGTCAAGCAGAAGAGTGTGCTGCTGTATGGCGAAGATACCAGGGAGCACATGAGCCTGCCTGGGAGGGAGGAATATACGCGAGATGCGACTGAAATAGCGCTGAAATTTCTCCTCTGGCTGCACCAGGTAGAGAACGTCACGTATCCACTTGCCTATCCTGATCCTGACGGAGCGTTTTTCGGCTACGACCAACTCCAGTTCTTGTCGTCTGATCGAGCCGAAGCTCGCCCTGGCATACGCTTGCTGGTGGAGTCCGCCTGCCGCATTGGGACCGCGCTGCTCGCCTTCAAAACGGATCGCTATGTCTCGACAAAAAGGGAGAGTGTGCAGACCTACCGCGAACTGATCAACGATGAATGGGCCTCGTTCCTGGAAGCCATGTTTGAGAAAGGCAAATTGTGCTGGAGCTATAACCTGCCAGAGAACAAAGAGGAACGTGCTGAACTGCGAGGGTTATGTGAACGCATGCTCCCTTTTGAGAATCACTATCTTCGTGCCTATCGCGCCTATCTGCTTGCCCAACTGGGCTCCAACAACGAGGCAGCCAGGCAATTTGCTTTGCAGGGATTGAAGCAGGTCATGTACCCTGACGAAGCTGGAGGCAAGCTTTCTTGAAGCCAACGTATTCATCTGTCGGGTCGATGTAAATAGTGAGATTCGATGAGGCACTCTTTTGGGAACTATCTGGGGGAATCTCTACATAAGAAAAGAGTCCGAAGGGCCTGCGAAGTGGGTTTTCTTGATGAAAGATTCCCTCAGATCATTGTCGCGCATTCCCTCACGGAATTTCACTATTTACACCAACTCAAAACGGCTCCGTGAACCAACTCGTGGCAGCGGTCCTACCTGCTTTTCCGACAAAGCCACCAGGACGAGATGGACAACTCTCATCGGCTGTCCTTCCACCTGATGCACCTTCCGGCAAGTGAAGCCTCGGCCTGAGCCGAAATGACGACTCGAACAGAGTTCGCGAAGCAATTCGCGCCGATGCACTTGTGAAGCATATCCCGCCGGATTTTGCCAACGTGGTCTGCAAATCACACTTCGTTTTGCCTTGAGGAGCCTTAGCGGGAAAAATGGCGTACGAAAAAATGTCATCACCCCGACCTCAGAGAAGCCAATCTCAGCAAAGCCGTCCTCAGCGGAGCCAACCTCAGCAGAGCCAACCTCACCAGGGCCACACTCAAGGACGCAACAATCGACAAAAGCCAGCTCACACCAGAGCAGATTGCCCAAGCTATCTGGGATGAGGAGGTGTAGGAAACTGCATAGAGTAGATCAGGCACGCTATTCGGGTTCCTCTCCGAGGTCGCAGGCGCCGGTTGGGCACAGCCGCGGCCTTTCAATGCTTACGGCTTCCGCCGGATACCAGCGCGCCCTCCCCCGAAGTTGGACCTGCAAGTGCCCCTTGCTTCTTTTGACTGCCATCACTTGCGCCATGCCCCAGCTCACCCGTGTGCACGGATGATACGCTTGCTCCCAGAGCGCCGCTTTAATCTCTTCAAGATCCGTTGACTGCATCGGTCTCCATCCTTGGACAAACGGCAGCCCCAGACCGCGGGTCGAGTACAAACAACTGGTGATATGGAGCTGGCGGGCTGAAGAAGGTATACAGGTCTACCAGGATCTCGGTGGCGAGTGCGGCGGCGCAGGCAGCATGGTAGACAAAGAAGCCAGCATCGTCCGTAAAGAATGAGCGGGTAGGCTCGAAGCGCTTTGCGACAATACGGGCACAGTTTCGAGAGGCTCTTGATCCCCGCTCGAAGACGTTGCTCGTCGGTGAAAATGAGCATGGTATGCTTCCTCGCTTTCGGTCTGTCTGACTCCTACACGAGTCGTAGGAGCCATGCCGAAGAAAGTATACCAGCCCCGCCCGGCATTCTAGCCAGCTAGATGAGCTTGTTTTTCTGCAACGGGTGAGTGCAAAAATACGTACCCCCCTCGTGAGCAAGTATGGATCGAATCACCATCCGGTGTGCGAAAAAGCATACCATTGCATACCCACTCTTTTTCGAGGTTGGTGTCCAGGTCGAGCTGAGTCATCGTCAACTGGCCTGGTCGATGGCCATGTTGCCTGGATCAAACCTCGCCACGGAGGGTTTACATATTCTGGCAGTGAGGATGACCGATGCCCAATACATCAGGAGGGAGGGAAAATCTCCTCTGTTCTGAGCAGACCACTGTTGCTCACCCCACGCTCACCCGCGCGGCGGTGGATCGTGACTTTCCGGCTTCACATAGGGACTCGGCTTGTCGATGCACATGACGAGAGAAGGATGGTCCCACCCGATCTTCGACGTGTCTCCGCATGTCTCGATAACCTCTATGAGGACGTCTTTTTACCGCTTTGGTGGTCGTCTGTGAGAAAAGAAGAACAAAGGAGGAAACTTATGGCTGAACACCCGATGGAGACGACATTGCGCACCGCTCTGTGGCGGCAGTTCGGCGCGGCCATCGAGATGCTGGAAAATGCCCTGCTCGCCTGCCCTGGCACGCTGTGGAAGGAACTCCTCTGGAGTGACCCGGAAGCCCCAGCATACCCAACATTCTGGTCGCTCACCCATCACACCCTCTTCTGGCTCGACTTGTATCTCACCGGCTCCCTGGAAGAATTCGCTCCCCCCACACCCTTCACCCAGGATGAGTTTGGACCAGCACGTGTCCTTCCCGAACAGCCCTACACCAAGGAGGAACTCCATGCCTATCTGGTGCAGCTGCGCCAGAAGTGCCAGACCACGCTGCTCTCGTTGTCAGACGAGCAAGCTCACCGCCAGGTTGCTTTCCCCTGGAGGTGGTGGAAGCCGATGAGCTTTTTCGAGCTCCAGTTGTACACCCTGCGCCACGTCCAGGAACACGCGGCCCAACTGAGCCTCTTTCTGGGACAGCACGGCATCCCGGGCGAGGCGCTCGACTGGGTTGGGCAAGCGAAGGATGAACAGGGCCTCTGAGGCGCGCGGGTGGGAAATTTGGTTTAACTGCGACCGACGGTGAGGGGAAACAGCGGAGAGCGGCGCGCCCGGTGGGCATCGGCGTGATGCCGGCTCACAACCCTGCGCTCCATCTGGTCCCTTCCGCTCTCGACTGGTCCATGCGATGTTTCCATGCGCTTGCTTGACAAGTGTCTCTGCGCGGGTGTGTGCGGCAAATGGGGACAGGGTACGCACGCTGGCCTCGTGCTGCGCAAGCCGCCGTCATGAGGACGCATGCTGATCGTATGACCCAGGACACGGTGAGTGAAGATCGTGGAAAAGCGTTGCCTGGATGGAAAGGAATAAGGAACAAAGCACATGACAGCATTGCAATGGTACCAGGTGCATGCCTGGCGAATGAGCCAACATGGCCTCTCCCCGCGTTTCTCCTCGCAGGATGCAGTTTCGGCGGTGACGCGCACGGCTGGGATTCAGGCACAGGTGGCGTCTGCTGCCGAGCTGGCGCTGTGTACGCGTGTGGAAGGACTCTCTCCCCGCGATGTCCAAGCTGCGATCTTCCAGGACCACACCCTGGTGAAGACCTGGGCCATGCGTGGCACCTTACACTTACTCGCTGCAAGAGAACTCCCGCTCTATGTCGCGGCGCGTGACTGGCAGCATACTGCGAGCTGGTCTAACTATTTCGCTGAGTTCGGCCTGACCACTTCGGCGCAACAGGAAGCCTTTCTCTCTGCTATTCCGCACGTGTTGGAGCAGGGACCACTGACGCGCCCACAACTGGCTGACGCGGTCGCGAAGCACACGGGGATGGCTCAAGTACGCGACTTCATTCTCTCTTCGAGCTGGGGGTCTCCTTTGAAACCATCGGCCTATCGCGGGGAGCTCTGTTTCGGGCCAGGCCAGGGGAAGACCGTCACCTTCCTGAACCCCAGAGTCTGGATTGAGGAGTGGCAGCTCATCGAGCCACAGAGGGCGCTTCAGGAACTAGCCCGTCGGTATCTTCAGGCGTATGGCCCGGCGACCGCAGACGATTTTAGGTTTTGGTGGGGATGTGGCAAAACCCTCGCAAAAACACTCTTCCACTCGCTAGCAGAGGAGTTGGAAGAAGTCGAGGTCGAAGGGTGGCGAGCCTTCGCCCTGCGTGCAACCCTTCCGCTCATCCAAAGCGCTGAACCAGTAGAGGCGGTCCACCTGCTCCCCTTATTCGACGCCTATACGATCGGGGCACCGCCACGCGGTTGCGAACCCCTGCTCGCTGCTGCCTACAAGAGCCAGGTCTTCAACCAGCAGGGGTGGGCCTTTGCGGTCGTACTGGTCAACGGTTCCATCCAGGGAGTCTGGCGCTCTAGCATCCGACGCTCGCAAACCGTCGTCAAGGTGAACCTGTTCTGCTCCTCCACCGCCGCGATCCGAACGCGGATTGAGGCCGAAGCACAACGGCTCAGTCACTTCTTCGAGCAGGAGGTCTTGCTGGAATATGAGGATCCCTCCTCTTCCCAGTCGTAGCAATCGTGGAGTTGGCGCGACAGCGTTCGAGCTCTACTAGGTCAGAAAAGAGAGTGGGGCAGCGCATTGACAAGAGGCCAATGGGAGAAACCGCATCGGTCAACGTCATTGCCAGGATATGTAAACCCTCTGTGGCGAGGTTTGCAGCGATGCGAACAGCACCTCTCGTCTCAACATCGTTTCTTGCGGATTGTTTGAGCAGAGGTGATGACGCGAGTGCGTGGTAAGGGGGATGCAGAATGATGTGGTCAAACGAGTACATAGCACAATGGCGTCTTGTCCAGAGAACCTACCTGGGTGACACGAATGTCGTGGCACACGATATAGAGGTGGACCTGCGGCGCACCCAGGCCCAGCACGAAATGCTCCAGTTACTGCATTCTTTTCTTGATGGCGCGATTACACTCAGGAAACTCAATGCCGTCTTCCAGCAGAGCACCCATACCCGGTGGAACGACTTCCACGTACGAGGAATGTCGGGAGGATTGTTTCTCAATAAACTGGTCAAGTATATTCCCAATGAAGAGACCTTCGCCCATCTCTTGCGCATGATCCTTCGTCTTCCCGAAGATGAACGCGATGGACAACGGCAGATGCAGGCGTTTGTTCGCTTTTTAGAGGGGCTCATCGCTTCACAGCAGGTCCAACGATCACATTTGCAGCCTGCGCGCGTGCCTTTTTTCCTCAGTTTCTGGTGGCATGTGCAAGTTCCCGAGCACTGGCCCATTTTTTATCTCGACCTCCGGAAGGTGCTCCTGACCGGAGACGAGACAGCAGGACCAGGACGAGACTACATTCATGACTATTTTACATTTCGAGCACGCTTTCTTTCGCTTTTGCAAGGACTTAGCGTGTCACCGTGGGAACTCGAGCATCTCTGCACCTGGTATGGACAACGATCCCCGAGAAGCATCACGCCTGACGACGAACACACGCCATCTGATTCCCAGACCCATCGCCCCTTGGCGTACGTCGATAGGCAAACCGGTTCGATGGAGCGGCTCGTGGAAGGAGAGAAGAAGGCTTTGACAGCCATAGGAGGGAATATGGACACATCTCGCAAAGAGAAGCACGTGACGGCAATGCATACTCAACTCCAGTGGCTGCTCGCCAAGATTGGACACAAGGTGGGCTGCCAGGTCTGGATTGATAGTCGGGATCACGACAAGGTCTGGAAGAACGAGCGGTTGGGCAACCTCAGTCTGGAAGCGCTGCCAGTGCTGGAGGACTCGCACTTCCAGCAAGTTATCCGGCACATTGATGTGCTCTGGTTGCTCAAGCAGGATGTCGTTGCCGCCTATGAGATTGTCCATACCACAACAGATATGTCTGCCGATCTGCTGCGCCTCTTTGATCTCGCTGCGCTCTTCCCGAAGCGGCAGGTGCAGTTGTATGTGGTCTCGCCTCGCCACCGGTTCGAGCACGTGCAGTTTGAGCTGTCGCGCCCGCTCTTTCATGACTACGACCTGAGGAAGCGCTGTGCCATCGTACACGAGGAGATGCTGTTGCAGCAAGCCGAACATATCCTGCGATGGGCAAGCAGCCCTGTGGTGATGAAGGACCTCATCAACCCACATGGCAATGCTGTCTAACATTGGCTCACGTCGGCTGGTCAGCCTGCTGTGGTGCTGATGAGTCCAGAACAAGAAGCTTCTTGGGCGCAAAGGTGCTGCTCAATGCATAGGAACCCCTGTATCCTGTAGAAGAACCCGGACAAATAGACATAGCATGACACCTAAAAATGAGATGCAGAAGGCGGAGGAAAGAGCAGTGGAAAAGGAACTACACGATGTCCAGCAAGGGACGATGACATTGCCCTATTTTAACTGTGGGGTGCCAGTGATCTCTCTTCCCGATGGGACTCGCTACATACCCGTGGTCGCGCTCTGTCGCATGCTCGACCTGCGCCCCGAGACGCATATCCCCCGTTGGCGCCGGTTGTTCCTGTGGGTGCATGCACTCTCGTCTGGATGTGGCTTCCACTGCCACCCTCGATGCGCTCCTCACTCAGGGATATGCCCTCATCGAGGAGGCCACCGCCCAGGCGCGGACAATGCTGCAAGACCAGGCCACGATTCCCATCATGGATGTCGTCACCATCGATGCCGAGGGGAACGCGACCGAAGCAGGCTCGCTACCCTTGTTTCCGGTCATCCCGGAGGATGAGAGTAAACAGTTCTTCGCACAGATTGACAGGCTGACCCACTGGTATTGCCATCTGGCGGTGTTTTTGACGGAGCACTATTTCTCACGACAGGAGGACCACGATGGGGAGGAAGAATAGAGGAGCGATGACCGCTTGCCCGACCATGAGACGAGGAACAGTACCCATGAAAGCACGGGAAAGAGCATGACGAGCGATGATCTGCAACACTGCCTCGATCTGCGCCGGGCAGATCTCGACCCGGAACTGTTTGCCGCAGCCGTGGCGGTACACCACATTCGCAGGCTGATCGCTGCTGGTGGAGGCAGGGTTGAACGGTCTGATGAGGAGGAGGCACTCTCTCCGCACCACCTCGCAGCCTTTCTCGCTCGCGCAGTAGAGAACGCCCATAAGACCAAGCGCTTTGAGCAGGAATGGTGCAGGCTGCACCGGCTTGTACCGCAGATACTAGCTGCCTGGGAGCGTGGACAAGCGCTGTTTCAGGAAGACCTTGCCCGCGCTACGATCAATCCCGAGGAGATGGAATACCTGTGCCACATTGATTTTGCAGAGGACTGTTATGCTGCGGTCGATGCACGAAAGGCCTATCCTCATGACCATGTGTTGCAAGCATGGACCACGAATGGGTACATGCTGGCCTGGTGGCAGCACTTCCTGGAAGACGACGGTGATCCTTCATAAACAGCTTTTAGGCATCGTATGGTAGATCGCGAGCACCCGACCCCCACCGGAAGGGAAACTCCAGTGTCTGGAAAGGGGGGGCAAGACTTACTGGGCCGTGCAAAAAAGTGACAGCCACTCTCGAAAGAATTCCAGATTGTATCCTTACAATGAATGTGATACAGTGGACGGGAACAGGCATCTGAAAGCGTATATACAGGGTGCGCTCCGATGATCTGCAGGCCGACCGCACGGGGGCAGGCAAATGAAACAACGACGACCTATAACGAGCACCGCTGAGCAGTTATGCGTCACACTTCCGCTTCCTCCAAGCATCAACGAGCAGTATTATACCGATACAAAGGGAAATCGCAGGCTCACTCCTGTGGCGTTGCGCTATAAAGCAGTTGTACAAAGAGTTCTACACAACTTGAAACAACAGGGGGTACTGAACGCGCCCCTTGTCAAACGCATGAGTACCAGCTACCTCGCACTGTACTTTGAGTGCTACTTCCCCACTCCTCTCCAACGGGACCTTGACGGCGGCCTGAAAATAATGCTGGACGCCATTTGCAGGGGGCTGGGTGCCAACGACAATCGCGTCGTCGAGATTCCCTCTCCAAGCGCATTCGCCCCCAGGATCCGCACGTCTACGTTGAAATCGACACGCTGGACGAATGGGAGTTCGACGAAGAATACAGGGTCCTCCCAAGGAGATCAGGAGGCGAGGCACTGTCCTGAGAAAGTAATCTGTGGTCTGATCGGCAACCCTGAGAACCGAGAATGTGCGGAGTCAATCTCCTTGCTATACCACGTTGCTTCTCCACGGCAGTAGATGAACCACGGGCAGTACTAAAGCACTTCGCAGGTGTATGTGAGAATCTCAAACGCAGTGAGGCCAGCTACCGCCAGAGTTCGCGTGGTCGGCGTCTCAAAATAAAACGCCATGTAGAAGGAGAGGTAGCCCTGGCGCAGGCGCTCGCGCAATTCCTCGTGCAGCACTCCCTTGCGTTCGAGTTCAGCCAGGGCGCGCCCGACGCGCTGTTTGAAACGCCTGGCAGCCGCCGTGCTCACACGATGCCCATTGATGGTGGCATACTGTTCGTTAATGCTGGGCGAGATGGGCAGCACCAGGCGCAATACGACATTCTTGCCAGGGTGTTGCTTCGACATGTTGTCCTTCCTTTCTGATGTACTGGGGCTATTGTAGCATAGGCAATAATTTCACACCTTGTAAAAGAGGGAGTGAACGAAGTAGGATAGAAGGGTCAGTATAGGCAGCAGTCGCAAATGCTAGGCGGAGGGCGGTTCATGGATATTGTTGTGCTACTCAACGCGACCGGTTGAGAGAGCTGTGCAAGCGCACCCTGGCTTTTGAGAACCACTATCTCAGCATCTACAGAGAGTATCTGCTGGCGCAATTACGGCGCGAAGACGAGGATTCCAGGCTATTCGCTGTGAAGCGGCTGGGTGAAACCATCTATGCAGACGAGGAAACCATAGACGTTTTGCAGGCAGCAGGAAGCAGAGGCGGCGAGGAGCTGCGCCAGGCCGTGCAAGAAACGATGCAGAAGATGCGTTCTGTGGCTATTTGAGCACTTTTAGGAGTAAAGCTATGACGAGACGTTATGGGAGCCAGAGTATGATTGCGCCGCTGCGCACGGTGCTGGTGAAGCGGCCGGACGAGGCCTTCGCGGTGGACGACCCGCAGGAGTGGCACTATACGGGTCGACCGCGGCTGGAGGAGGCGCGGCAGGAGCACGACGCGCTGGTGGAGCTGCTGCGGCAGGGCGGGGCGGAGGTGGTCTTTCACGACGAGCCGCAGCCCGGCTGCGCTGATGCTATCTTTGTGTTCGACCCGGCGCTGGTGACGGATGCCGGGGCGATTATGCTAGCGATGGGTAAGCAGCAGCGGCGAGGCGAAGAGGCCGCCATGGCACGCTGCTTTGAGAAGTTAGGCGTGCCGGTGCTCTATACGCTGCAGGGGGAGGCGCGGGCCGAAGGCGGGGATTTGCTGTGGCTTGATCACGAGACGCTGGCGGTGGGACAGGGTTTCCGTACGAATGCCGAGGGGCTGCGGCAACTGCGCGAGGCGCTGGCGCAGATAGGGGTAAAGGTCATACCGGTAGAACTACCCTATTACGGCGGGCCGCAGTCCTGCCTGCACCTGCTCTCCCTGATCAGTGTAGTCGACGATTTGCTGGCCGTGGTCTATCCCCCGCTGCTGGCCGTATCGTTCTGGCAAGAGCTGCAGGAGCGCGGTTTCCGGCTGATCGAGGCGCCCGAGGAGGAGTTTGCGACGATGGGGCCGAACGTCCTGGCGCTGGCCCCGGGCAAATGCTTGATGCTGGAGGGCAACCCGATTACGCGGCAAAGGCTGGAGGACGCGGGATGCGAGGTCGTGACGTACCGTGGAAACGAGATTTCGCTCAAGGCGGAGGGCGGGCCGACGTGCCTGACGCGGCCGATCCTGCGTGAGAGCCGGTGACATCAAGCGGCTAACTGGTGGTAAGCCTGGTATAGGCCAGCCTGAGGCCCTCCAGGGGCAGGTACTGGTTGACGTACTGGATTTCGGGGATGATAGGAGCCATCAATTGCGCCAGGCCGCCATGGGCAATGACTTTGACCTGGCGCTCGTCTGCTTCAGTTACTCCCGGTATCTCCCGGCGCAGGCGGTGAATGAGACCCTGTACGAGGCCGACATGTCCATATATGATGCCGGACTGCAAGTTCTCGATGGTGTTTTTGCCGAGGGCCGAACGCGGAGGAGTTAAATCTACGCGGTAGAGACGGGACGCAGCGCTGGTCAGCGCCTCGGCGGAGATGAGCAGCCCGGGGGCGATGGCGCCACCCAGGAAATCACCCTGCACGGAGATGACATCGAAGGTGGTGGCCGTACTGAAGGCGATGATGATGGCCGGACCACCATAGAGGTGATGCGCGGCCAGTGCTGTGACGATACGATCTGAGCCAAGCTCCCATGGGTTATCGATGAGCAGCTTCATGCCCAGGTCCAGCGTGTGATCGACGAGGATCGCTTCTTTATTACAATAACTGCGCGCCAGTTCCTGGAAGACAGGCGTCAACGGCGGCACAACACTTGAGAGCATGATGTCATCGACATCGGTAAAGCGGAGCCCGGCGTGGCGCATCAGGTCACTCAAAAGCATGGCGTACTCGTCGGTGGTGCGCTGGCGAGCAGTCGAGACGACCCAGCGATGCTCTATTGCAGTCTTGTTGTAGATGCCGATCTTGATGTTCGTATTACTGATGTCGATGGCGAGCAACATAACTGGCTCCTATCTTTGAGGGCAGCTCGCTTTACACAATCGCCTGCACGGACGCGGCATACTGTTTCAGCAGGGCAGCGATCATGAAGGGGTCACCATATACCTCGTCGGTGACGACGGTCACTTCGCTGTCAGTGCGGGTATCGATGAACGCCAGCGAGGTGGGAGTACGCATGCGACGACGACGGATACGCGCCCCGGACGGGACCAGGCCGCGCCCCAGGAAGAAGCCAGCGAAATTCTCGCTTGCACGGGGTATCTCCCTGAGCTGGTTCTCTTCAGGAGTTGTGCGGTCAACCGGCGCTTTGCCGCGAGCTGTTACGTGGCGGACGTTCTGCAATGGCACATGTATGATTTTATTGCCTTCCTGTTTGACAAAATCTTCAGGGGTGATGACAATGATATGCCTGTCGGAGTGCCGCAAGCGCTGGATATCGGTGATGAGCGTCCACAGGCTGCCCAGACCGATAAATAGCAGCATAGCCAGCAATATGCCGGTGACAATGGCGGCCGCGATGCCGCGCTGAAAATTGGTAGGGATGACGACGGAGGCCACTGCAGCGAAAAGGCCCAGGCCGAGGACCATACCAAAGGCCCAACCCAGGATGGCCATTCCCAGGTTACGGCGTGAGATGGGCAGGATGATCCAGCCATGCGGCCCTTCGGGACTGGATCTGGCTTGCGTCAGTATTTGATCGGCTTCCATGAAAAATGCTTCTCCTATGCTAAATATGGCCTGATTGCAATTGACTCTATTATATCAAATCGTAGATATTACGTGGTCGACGGGACGAGTATCACAGGGCTATCCCACAGTATTGCGCCACCTGCACCTACCAGGTGCGGGGAGAAGCCAAAGCACGTCGTTTGTGGTATAGTTATGCAGATGGAGTATTCCTGCGAATAATTGAGGTTTGGCATGGATGATCGAATGGCGGTAGAGGCGGTAACGGCGGCACGCCAGTTGCTGCGCAGCTTCAAGGAAGCCCATTCCGACTGGGAAAACGATAAGACACCTGTCGATACTGTGGTAACCTGGTATGGCCTGGAGGTTGCGACGTTCAACCCGGACGATCAGCCGCAGGGAACATACGGCTGGCTGGAGCCGGGAGAGAATTTGATCTGGCTGTGCCGCGGTCTTCCCGAAACGCTGCGCCGTTTTACGCTGGCGCACGAACTGGGACACGCGGTCCTGCACCGCGGCAGGGGCGAACAGCAGCAGGAGATGGAGCCTTCGCCGGATGACCCATGCCAGGA
>WNFD01005074.1_pt1 | contig 17009 bp, 15 predicted proteins | sample 5400491 | NCBI WGS metagenome assembly WNFD01 (sample SAMN13153343, study PRJNA577476) | soil metagenome | isolation source: 120 cm saprolite under Douglas fir tree site 2 hole 2 replicate 2 | place: USA:California | collected 2015-04-18 | reverse complement strand
CCTTGCTGCAACCAATCAAGCTGTTTCGGCGGCTGATTAAGATAAGATTGAAAAATTAACACGGATACGGCAAGTAACCCGCTGATTAGTATCGTGTGATCTCTCAGGTTTCGTTTTATTGCCATTTTGTCGCATTATATCATGCCTCTAAACGAGCCTATACTCCACTCTTCCACTTCGTGTAGCTAGTACACTGCTCACTTACCCGCCGATCACCGCCACCGGATGTTTGCTACACTTTCCTACCCAACGTGACTGTGCGAAGTTCGTTTATAAGTATGCTATAATCACGCTGTCTCACAGCTATGAACTTGAAAAGTAAAATCATTCTTGCAGTCATCGGCCTTTCTGCCATATTTGGATACATCCAGCAAGCTACTTCCCACTCGCAAGTTGCCGGACTTCAAACAACAGCACCTACCGCAACCCCGACGCCCACCAATACACCCACTCCAACAGTAACGCCGACACTCACACCGACCCCGACTCCGTTGTATCACCCACAACCAACGCAGCAAACGTATCAACAAACGCAACCGGCAACAACAAACGGCAGCATACCAGCAGGAGCTACCGCGCATTGTGCAGACGGAACGTATAGCTTTAGTCTGAACCACAGAGGTACTTGCTCGCATCATGGCGGCGTAGTACAGTGGTATTAGGAGAACACTTCCTATGAGCAGAGGAGCAGGCACACATAAAAAGAGTAATCAAGGATTTGCGTCAACTAAATATGACCAAGATATCAAGCGTGCAGCGCAGAGTAAAGGCGGAAAAGCGCCGGTTCCCAAAGGCTTTGCAAAAATGAGTCTGGAAAAAAGACTCGAAGTCGCTCGAAAAGGCGGCTTAGCCTGACCTCCAACAACTTGCTATACTAACCTCTGCAATATATGGATAAACAAGCCACAGAAGCGAAAAAGGAACATGTTTGCTTCAGGTGTGGAATGCAGATCAAGAGAGGCGAGAAGTATATACGACGATCATCGCGACTCCCTGTGCCACATGATAACCACTATCCGGTGTGTCCAAAGGAACTCCGCTTCGTATAAAAGCCTGTTATATGCACCAAACTATTAAAAGCAACCGACCTATGATAAAATCGCTATGATCTTATGACAGACAAGCAGATACTCAAAAAATCATTAGAGAAAGCTGCGGGGAATGGGTATACACCAGGAGACTCAAGAGACAGATGGTATTTTGAAGTGATCTTTTCCCATGACTTTGCAAAAGCATTTTTTCCGCGTACAGACGGACATGGATTTCACAAAGATGATGCTTGGAAGTTTCACCTCCAACAAATGGTGCTCGAAGAAAATCCTTTGCACTACTTAGAACAATTCCTAGACCAAGAAACTTCATAGCACCCACCTGGTTCTTAAGAATGGGTGATTATATGTACTTCCCCACTCCCTACCGTTACACATGTAATTTCCATCAACTGAACATCTGTTTTAGATGCCTCTCTGACTTAATTTTAGCCGATTTCAGAGGGGTTTTGCTCGGTGTAGTATAAATCTCTATCCCCTGCTGGAAATGGCCTTTTAAGGCCTTAAAACAGAAATGCCACTTGACACTACTTTTCTGTTCTACGCAGGTCTCAGTAACTTTATCTCACATGGTCAAAATTGCAGCATATTTAACCTAATTTCGGAAAAACATCAAAAGTTACTCTTAAAAGTAAGTAACTCCTTGACAAATGCCCGAAATATGCAATACTGAATATAATTACTTATGAATGTAGAAATAAATGAACAGTTGCTTGCAGGCACAGAAGAGTCAATTGCACAAATTAATAGCTATTTTCATCTCCTCGAACATCCTTTTCTGAGTGGACCTGATTTTCGTTTTCTCTATACGACTGAGCAGGTCAAAGACGCCGTGGCAAAAACGCTTCAACAAGTCTTTTATCGCACCCATCATGTCTTTATCTCCGGCGAATACGGCAACGGGAAAACGACGATTGCGTTTCGTATCTATTCACTCTTACAGCAGGATGGACGGTTTCAGATCAAATTTGTGAAGGCAAGTCCCAACATCACGAAAAACGCACTGCTACGAGCCATCTTGAGAGAGTTTGATCTAAAACCAGCACGATCAGCGCATGAAGCCGAAGCACGCATGCAAGAGTACCTTATTAATATCGGGGAAGAAGAACCAAAACCAGTCCTGCTTATTGATGAGGCACATTATATTGAGAAAGATGCACTGTCCTTGCTCCATAGTATTTCCGGCCTGGAAACAGCCAAGAAAAAGTTACTCTTTATGATCCTTGCAGGGCAACTTCCCCTGGCTCAAAATATACTTGCGCGAGGTGAATTAGCTTCACGGATGAAGGCCGTCATTATCTCTTCCATGACCGCAGAAGAAATTAAGGAAATGCTGATCTTCCGTTGGAAAGTGGCCGGAGGAAGCGACGCTGATTTCCCCTTCTCCCTCGACGACCACCAATTATTTGAAATCATTGCCAAATATACCAATGGTGTCCCTCGTGATGCGCTCAAGATTGCGGCAGACGTGATGACCAACGTATGGATGGATGGAAGGAAGAAAACCACGCCTGAAGAAGTCGAACGCGTTTCCATCCAAAATATGCAACCCCTACAACAGCTAACTAAGACGAAATAACTATGCCAAGTCTCTTCGACAAATTGATGGAAAATACAGTAAAAGAGTCCCAACAGACTGCTCCGTCAGTGACACATCCTCCTCAAGAAAAAATAACCCGAAAACCAGAAAGCCCGAAAACCCCTTTTCCCGATCTCCCGAAATCCCGATCTCCCGAAATCCCGAAAAACAGAAAAGAGGAAAACCCGAAAGGGGGAAATCTGGTTATCCCGAAAGGGGGTAATCCTGAAACCGGGAATACCCGAAAACAGGATACATTCAAAGTTCCCAAGTATTATACGCAGCTTCCACAAGCATTGCAGGATGAGATTAAAGTCTATGCTATTCGTCATAAGTTAAAAGATTATGAAGTTGTTACACAGGCTATAGAAGAATTTTTTAAGAAGAGCCAGTAGTTCTGAAAACCCGAAAGCAGGAAATCCCGATTTCTGGAAAGCCTGAAAGCCAGAACCCCCGATTTCAGGGAAACCCGAAAACCTGAAACTTAGCCCTTGACAGCAAGCTAACTGCTCTGTCAATAATAGTAGAGCTTACCAGTAAAAGAGCACAAAAAAACGGTTAGACCCGTAGAGGACATAACCGCTTTTCCACATTAAGACAGGGAAAGCGTATCAAACCTCTTGCGGCTTGTCAAGACCGAAGAGGTTATTTTTATGTCTTGCCCGAATATATCAAATCACTATCTACCGACTCACACACCATATATCCACCTTGCCACAAGATACAGCAAGTGTTTTTTTCTCCCGCATAAGAAATCGGTGGTCGTGCATCTTGCACATCCGATTTGATAAAACGATCTGGTCTTACTCTGAAAAGAGGATTGTCTTTCACCAGATAGGGAACCGTCATCTTGATGGACGGACTACCTGAGTAACCTCACCGGATAGGTGAACGTGGCTTCGCAATGAGAAAAGAAAAAATCGTTGCGAAGCAACGGATAGGTACATCTTATAAATAACGGTAGCCCCTGGGGGTTGTTAAGGGGGTAGGTAAGATCGTGGCAAAGAACAAAAAAGGTACACAAAAACGCCGCAAAACACCCCAGAGTAGTTCTTATCATATTCTTACTTGCGTCCTTAAACTGAATTGCTACGATGAAATCTACACTTTACTGCAAAACACCCTATGGAACACACCAAACATACCCAATTTTCACAGAACGTCTTTTCCCGACAGTCGTCTTCACCAAACGGGGTACAACCCGCGCGCATAGCCTCGACACAGCCTGCATCACTTAAAAACGACATGCGCGCGCAGCGAATGAACAGCAATACCTCTCGTTCACAAAACCGATCCACTGCCAACCGGAAGACTGTTCAGGTAACATTATGGGTGAAGCCCGTAGTCAAAGCAGAATTGCAGCGAATAGCAGAGCGTGAAGGAGTAAGCGTTTCCGCAGCAGGGGGAGCATTTCTTGAGCGCTCCCTGCAAGCAACCGTTGATATGCAATACAGCAGCCTCTTGCAACCGATCATTGAGCAGGCAATCCGCAAACACATGAAAGGAATAAGTACCCGTCTTGCCTGGCTTCTGGTGCGTGTCGCCTTTGACTCCGGGCAGACCAGAAGTCTTGTCACCAACATTCTTGGGAGACAGCCAGGCGTCACAGAGGACATGCTCAAAACCATTCTCGACCAAAGTGGCAAAACCGCTAAAGGAAATATCACGCGCCGGACACCGCAGCTTGTCGAACTCATTAACGCCGTTGAACACTGGATAACAGCAGAAGAGGAGGAGGACAAACAGACGAATGCATAATGGCAATTGTCAAAGCCACCTATACAAAACAACGCAGTGGCGCGAAGGCCTCCATCCGATATATAGAGCACCGGCCAGGAAAGGACGGAGAAAAAATCACCCGGACGCTGTTTGGCAGTGACGGAGCAATGGGGAGGTATCAAGCAAACCGCATGATTGATGAGGCAGAGAAGGGAAGTATCTTTTTCCGCATTGTCATTAGTCCCGACCCCACAAGAGAAGACACAAAACAAGATTTGCACTTACGCGAAGTGACAGAAAAAACCATGCAGACACTAGAAGAACGAGTACAGAAACAAGTGCAATGGGTAGCAGCAGAGCACAACGACCACGCACCACACCGGCATGTGCATATCGTGGCTGTTGTTCCCGGGAGACTTCAGGTTCAAGACTTTCAAGTACTCAGAAATGAAGCAACAGCCGCTTGTTTGGAGCAGCGACACGAGCGCGATCTTGCCAGAGACCAAAAAGAGAGGGAGGAGGCACAATGGGAACGGGGATACTAAAACTCCGACGAGCACACTTATTTCTCAGCATGGTGCTCCACCGGATACTTGCGCTTTTTACGAATGACAACCGCCTCCATCGAGCACGCTTTGCCAGAATGGACGAGTTAAGTCAACTTCTTTGCACCATACCAATAAATAACGGTCTCTTGCTTGGGAGCAGGGAAGGCCGAGACGTTTTGTCTGTCCAACCAACAAAAACGCGGCGAGAACTTGGCAACATGCTTATTGTTGCACCGACTAGGGGAGGGAAAGGACTCTTAGCAACGAGCCAACTCTTAACCTGGAACAATAGTGCGATTGTCAATGACATCAAAGGCGAACTGTTCGAGGAAACAGCAGGGTATAGGGCAACAATTGGTGATGTATTTGTGATTGACCACACTGGCATCGGCCACTGCTTTGACCCGCTCGAAGGGAAAAACACAGAAGATGAGTTTATCTCTACAGCGACTCATTTGCTGTTTCATGCCGATGAAGGGGAGGGAGCTATTTTTACACAGCGAGCTATTGTGATGCTCACCCAGATATTTCTAGCGGCTCGATATGAAAACATTTCACCTCTTGTATACACCAGGTTTCTGATCCGCTTAGGATTAGCAGACGCAGCTTTACGGCTTAATCGTCTTGATCCCGACCTTGCAACGCAGTTTCTTGATACCAGATACGAACAAGCCAACCTGACAGACCGGTTTTTACTTTCGTGTTGGGGAACACTTGCTGCCAGAATGCGGCCACTCTTAACAGAAACCGTTGTCCGGTGTTTTCTTCGTTCGGATTTCACCGCAGAACAGGTGATACGAGGTAACAAACCAATAACGGTATATCTTCGCTGGAAGGAGCAGGATTTACTTGTGCTCTCACCGCTTGTCCGGCTGTTGTGGAGCACACTCATACATGAAATGACAACCACGTATGACAACCATAAGGGGAAGGACTGTCAACCAGTCCTGTTACTCATTGATGAAGCAGGCAGAACCGCTATACCGATGCTTTCCGACCAGGCTACCACCGTTGTCGGCAGAGGCATATCTATGTGGATTGCCATTCAATCGCTCGCACAGCTAGAAACTGCTTACGGCAAATCCCGTGCGCAAGTTTTACAGGATAATATGGACAGCCAAATATACTATAGACCAGCCGACATACATACCGCAAAGTATCTGGAAGACAGACTAGGCAATATGTCAGCGTTTGCTCATTCAACAACGCTACGAGACGGAGAGGAAACCAGTGAAGGACTCGCCGAGCGACCCATTCCCTTACTTGCCAGCCAGGAAATTGCACAACTTTCAGATGAAGAAATCATCGGCTTTCACCGGCACCTGCCACCAATGCGGCTGACACGAATGGATTGGCGAAAACATCCTACACTGACACAAAGAAGGCAGATACCAGCGCCAGAGCTTTCACCACTTCCGCAGATTGCACCCCTGCCAATAGAGATCAGCCAGACGTTTCGGTTTCCTCAACAAGCATATTTCGATCCGGATATGGTGAATTAGCGGGGCAGGGAAGGTTCTATTCATTTGTGTAATGCAAGGTTGTTATGTGTTGTCCTTCGGCCAACCAGTGCTCACGCACTGCCACCCCATTGTCGTTATAGGAACTCTGCGCCCATAACGACAATTCCACCCCGCCAGGCGTTCACAATCGGGTTAATCACGCCATCAAGCATAGATAAATTCTATAACAAAAGATGTTACATAACTTGACATATGATTTTACTTCATTTATATTTTTATAAAGGTTACACAATGAAAAGCTCCTCATCAAAGCCAATAAAAAATAATAATGAAAAAGTATTCCTGCCAGGAGATGATTTTACATTTTTTGCTATTGTAATCATCACTATCGCTCTACTTATTATTCCCTGGATTATAGACCAGTATACCCCCGCCATGTCTGCTGTTTTGGGTTATACTGGAAAAAATTTCTGTTTAAATCCATATGCATATAATATTCTGATTGTGATAGGGGTGGTATTAAGCGTTATTAGCTTGTTGTTAAGTCGGCTTTTAGTCAAAAGTCCTTCTTATTGGAAAGTATTTATGCTTTTTGAAGCCGCGTTACTACTCAGTATATTAATCATTGCATTTTTACAAAGTTCTCTTTGTGATGGTAGGTCATGGAGCTTTTTATAAATACAGTTATTTTGGGTTTCAGATTAACAGTTTCCACGGCATTCCATTGCCTTTTCAATTGACTCATTTTTCCCTCTTGCATCTTATAAATGCTTAGGTCTAAGATGATGATATAGGCAGGAATTAATCTATAATACTGTGAAAATATTCAGGCATCTAACTCTTTTTTTTCTTGCTATCCTTTTTGTACTTGTACTACCTCATTTCCACAATCAAGCATTTGCAGATACTAAAGACATCTATTGTAACCAGATGATATCAAATTCCGAATATAGCAATCTCAACAACGTTTTGGGCGCACCCGATAATAATGTTGCTACATTTACTCGCAATGGTGGCGGAACAGATAATGCTTACGTTTGGTGTAATCCCACAACCAATAACATTGCTACGTCATCTGCTAGTATCATTGATGTCAAATTCCACGTTTTAGGCTATTTCAACAGTAGTAGCTCATATCGTGCTCTATTATTAGACATTCATTCTTCCCTTGGATGTACAGGTGATACTTCAAGCTATAGCGCCGGTACTACTTTGAAAGATATGACATATACTTTTACACCTCAAAATTGTTCTGCTCTTACTCCACAATTTCTTTTTAATCAACCAACCAATGATCCTGCTGGAGGTCATCTGTATTACTTTTATTTCTCAAGTCTTAATGGTGCTTCTTCCGGTGCAGTAGATTCTATGTGGATTGAAGTTGAATATGCTCCAACGCCACCAAAACCACTCATTTTTATTCCTGGAATTATGGGAAGTGAGTTTGTGGTTAATCAAACGTTTACTCCAAATATCTCTGATTGTTTAGGTCAAACATATTCATATAACCAAGGAGATACCGTGTGGGAGAAGATCGATCAAACTAATGTACTCTCCTATATTACCTGTGGTAAATATCTCGATGTATTAAAGCTTCAAGCTGATGGTCAGACACCACTGTATTCCCAAATTGTAGTAAAAGGTACACCTGTATCTCAATATGATGATGGTACAACTAATTCCATGCTTCCTTATCTGGTGCAACATGGTTATACAACTAACGTAAATTTATTTGTTTTTACTTATGATTGGCGTAAAGACCTTGCGGGCAACATGACTGCTTTAGATAATTTAATAGCAACAGTAAGCGGGGGAACCACAAAAGTAAATATTATTGCGCATAGTATGGGTGGTATGGTTGCACGGGATTATATCAGTGATTCAACCAGAGCGCAAAAGGTAAATACCCTTGTGGAGCTTGGTACCCCCCATGCCGGAGCACCACAGGCTCTAGCAGATTTGTTGTATCCTACTTGTATACATTGGATTTTTGATAAAAATATTGGATCAAATCATCTGCAATTCATCTGCGCTATTAATCAAAACGAAACATATAGTCTTGTCCAAAATTTTCCAGGACTTTTTGAACTCCTCCCCAGCAAGATTTACTATAATACTCTCTATCCCGATATCTATCCTTATAGCGATCAATTGGACATTGACCATAACGGTGTAACAGGGGCACTAAATTTCGACCAGACAAGAACACTACTCGCTAACTTGGGCAAAAATACTACAGCATCCCGATCAGCAGACTTGTTCCACGACAGTCTTGACCCAACTTACTCTAATACAAATGGAGTAACAACCTATCTTATTGCAGGCTCAGGCATCCCGACTGTCGGTCAGCTATTTGATTATGTCGGGTCCAACAATGTAATAAAACACGATGCAATACCTACCGATGGAGACGGAACTGTTCCGGCAAAAAGCGCTACGTTAAACCATACAAGTAATGTGTACTTTGCTAAAGAAGACCACGGAAGTTTAGCAGAAAGCGGTCCTGCGCTCGCTACGGCTGTTAATCTACTTGATGGTCAGACAGGTCTTCTCTACGGTGTCCAGACAACGCCATTTTCTTATAATGGACAAATTATTTCTGTCCACAGCCCCACGCAGCTTGATGCGTATGACAGCCTAAGCAATCATACTGGGAAGAACAGCGACGGCAGTTATGAACAAACCATTCCAGGCTCAGAATATTTTGAGTTGGGTGACGCAAAATTTATCTATCTTCCGTCAGGCGGGACATACAATATCACAACCAAAGCGACGGCTGTAGGTAGTTTTGATCTGAAAGTAAAAGATTATACTAACAGCGCGATCACGAAGGATACGCTATTTCTTGGAGTAAACCAGACAGCCAGCACCACGGCATCCATGAATTTGGCTACTACCAGTGCAGTTCTCACAGTTGATGTGAACGGGAATGGGACTAATATACAGCAAGTCTCTCCGAGCTATACACTTACAGGAACTAATGCTACAGACTATGCGCCACCAGTTACCATGGCAACATTATCGCCAACTCCAAACTCTGATGGAACGTACACTAATCCCGTTACCGTTACACTTTCCGCCTCTCCGTCAGCAGGCTTTAGTGTAACAAATACATACTATACGCTTGATGGAGGCGCACAGCAAACCTACTCAGCGCCATTCACCGTTACAGGATATACCAGTCATACAATTACTTACTGGTCAGTGGACAATGCGGGTTTAACCGAAGCTCAGAATAGCAAAACCTTTACGATTGCCTCATCAAGCGGTATTACTCTGCGTGCAGCATCATCTGGGAATAACGGTAGCGGAAGTTCTTCGCTCACAGTCAATAAACCAACTGGTACCGCAAGTGATGATGTGATGATAGCTCATGTCATCGTCCGTACTGCTGGCAATACAATTACAGCACCGTCCGGATGGACGCTTATTAAGCGGCAAGATAGTGGATCATCAATCTCAACAGCCACATATTGGAAATTAGCCGGATCGTCAGAACCTTCCTCATATACCTGGTCTTTTAGTACGTCTGGTGAAGCGTCAGGTGGTATTGCCAGCTATATTGGAGTAAATAAAACGAGTCCGATTGATGCCAGTAACGCTCAGTATAATTCTGGGACAAGTACCGTGAGTAATTCGGGAGTGACGACCACGGTTCCGAATGATATGCTGGTGTTCGCCGTTGGTATTACCGTTCCAACCACCGTCAACGTGCCAACTGGATTTACGCAAGAATGGAGTACCACCAGTACATCCTCTACAACTTCAGAAATGTCTGATAAACTCTTTACCTCAAGCGGTTCTACCGGTACCATTTCCGGTTCACATAACGGAGGATCAAATTCCAATATAACCCAACTTATTGCGCTTAAATCACCGCCTCCGCCGACTTCTTCTCTTACCGAGGATTGGTCATCAGGCAGCATCAATTCAGCAAAGTGGTACAACTGGGGTGGATCACAAGTAAGTGTTGTCAGTAATCAACTCAATATAACGACAACTCTGAGCGGTACCTATTATGGAGCAAAGAGCGCAAATTTGTATAATCTCACAGGTTCATCAGTCACAAATCAGGTGATTAACGCCGGAAATCAAAGTTTAACCAGTTTTGAAGCGTATGTTATCAACGTAGGTAAGGATGGAAATAATCAGTTTGATTGGCACATAAATGGAAATAATATCAAAGCGAAGAAGAAAATTGCTGGGGTACAGACAACACTCGCGTCAGCACCATATGACAGCAGCGTGCAAAAATATTTCAGGATCAGAGAAAATAGCGGTACACTCTACTGGGATTATTCAACCGATGGGATAACGTGGACAAACTTCACCACATTAAATCCATTGCCGTTTGATATTACATCAGTATATTTAGAAGAGATGGCCGGGACGTGGAACACAGAAGCAAGTACCACATCCGCCGTCTTTGATAACTTCAATATCTTACCGTGAAATTCTACCCGTACTGATCACAGCCTCATCAGTGACATCGAAAGATGTACTGTCTTCAGGAAATTCACTTAGTTAACCGTCGGTAGAATTTGAGTAAGGAGCCTATGACAAGTCTGTGAGTTTTGGTCATATGAGTAGTCGACACAATAGAAGGTCATCTTCCCACGATTGTTGATTAAAGACTCTACAAAGTATGCCCAGATATGACCAGAGGTGTCTAATGGAAAGAGAGTAACTCTTGTGTTGTTCTTATTGAGCAGAGAATTGTTTGTGGGGATTATTGAGTCATCGGATTGTACGTTGTCAATGTTGGCGGGAACGATATCTGCTCTATCAGTAAACTCTACGGGTGTCGTTACAAACTTAATTAATAGTTTGGCTCCTGTTGTTTGCATATGTGTTTTGGCTTTAATGACAGAATTAGGTGTAAAAAGCGTAAGATTATCTGCTCCTATGAGAGTGTCTTCAGAAGTTGGGTCAAGTTCTTTCATTGTTTTAAGAGTACTTGGAACTTGAAAAGAAATATTAAAAGCGGGAAATGAATATTGCTTTGTATTAGAATTTTTTTCATTACTTGCATGTGCTAACGGGAGCGAAGGTGGAGGTGTTGACCATGGAAAGTTTTTCTCTGCAATGTTTTTCCCTTTTTGATTGTTATTATGCCTACCTTTAAGAAGATAAATTCCAAGCAGAATAATAAATACTAGAACGATAATACTTAGTATCTTCTTTTTCATTGTGTAACACACATTATCATAAAAAATATTGCTCAACAATATTATGAATAAGATGGTATGCTATGTAAAGTAAGGAAACAAAGTGAGTAATAAGTTAACAACTATTTTTCTTTATTTAATTCTTATTATAGGAATTGTTGTTAATTTGTTCTGGTGTGGGTATCTGTTGTTTCTATTTATTTCAGGAGTAAAACTAATATTTCGCGCTCCGTGATCTTCTTGTGAGATGTTCAGGTAAATCTCAATTGTTACAAGCCGTTCATGTGTCACAAAAACGGTGGATATTGAAATAGTTCTCATTTTCTCCGCCAAAACACCCGGAAGAAGGGTAGAGGAGCGTCTCTAAACTCATCTCACAATCAACGTCTCATCCTCTGACGTTATACTGTTATTTGAGACGCAGGTAGGGTAGTAACGTGATGTCCCAGGTTCTTGAAGTAGCTGGCGACTTTTGCCAAGGTTTGCTGCTGTTTCGGTAATGTCGTGGAACAGATCAACACACTGCCGGTCGGAAGGTTATTAGCAATCGAGGTATATTTCTGCTTATGCACAAGCAGTGACGCCGGTACGAGTGCTATGTTATCCAATCGTGCATGTCTTACGGCTTTGGGCGGTCTCATCAGTCGGTAGGGAAGTAGTCGTTTCATAAGCTTGTCTGCATCATCAGTTGTCGCTGGTCTCGCGCCATGTGGACATAGATGAATGATGTCTCCGGCTTCTCATGGCCGAGTAACGCTTGCAGATCAATCGGGGAATAGCCTTTGCTCACTTTGTATGTTGCGCAGGTGTGACGAAGACTATGGCAGCTAAACTTCTTAGTGATCCCGGCAAGCACACGGTACTTTCCAACGATATCCGAAATACCTTGTACTGACAGCCCCGTTCCGTGGTAGTTGAGAAAGATATGCTGATCCAAACTCGTTTGCCTGATAGCGAGGTAGGCTCTGAGTGCCTGGGTTGCTTTCTTCTCAAGGAAGATCGTGCGCTGTTTGTTTCCCTTGCCGTTCACAAGCATTGTGCCACCATCTAAGTCAACATCTGAAAGTGTCAGTGCAACCAGTTCTGCAACCCGGATACCGGTTTGCAAGAACAATTGTAAAATCGCATAATCCCGGCTATGACCTGCGGAAGCATTCAAGAGCCGCATGTATTCATCCTCACGTAAGAACACGCGCTGCTTGCGTTCTTTTTTCGGCCTGATAATTTTCTCAGCAGGGGAGGAGGTGAGTATCTTTTCAACATCGACCAGGTACTTGAGGTACTCACGGATCGCCGCCAGTTTACGAACTCTCGTCACACCGGATCGCCCCATGCCTGCCTGGTGCGAGAGAAAATCACTGATGTGAGATGCGGTGATCTTTCCCGGATGATCAAGAACAACGGTGACAGCGTTCTCCCGAATGTAGTTGAAGAATTGGGATAGATCAATCCGGTATGCAGTGATGGTTAGCTCGCTGATGTTTCGGCCAGACAGGTAGGTAAGGTAGCGGGTCAGTGATTGGTCTAGTTCAGTGTGTGTATCCATAGTCTTGTTCCTGGCAGTTTAGCAATGCTTCTGAAAAAGTGCCAACTGTTTCGGATTGTGTCTTGTTGTGGTTTGATTATGCCAATTTTTCGCCAGTGATGCAAACCTGAACCTCGGCTAAAACTGGTTTATATAACTACGTCAAAAAATCGTTATATTCAACCATAGCGTAGAGGAAATGAGCGGGGCTGTCAAGTTGATGGTTGGGATAATGATAGATTATACGAAGTTGAGGCTAAGATTAACCTTGTTGTGATTGATGCTCTGCAATAATTTCAGGATTATCGTAAACAGTGCCAATGACTTCACACTCGTCGTTGTGCAGGCCAAGCGGATCAGCATCAACTTGAGGTAGCACAAACCACCCGGTTTCCTGTTCAAGAGTAACCACATCCGTAACCATCGTCTTTTTTGCTCTTTCATCATTTCCTATTTGGTTGATAGGAAACTGAACAATATCACCAGCAAATATTTCTTGTCCCTTTGGAAACTTTGGTGTTCGTTTGCGATCTCGCAGCCCTGAATATCTCATGATGATAAAGGAACCCATTTCATGCCATGCAGCTACTCCACTAGCGGCAGTCAGTACTTTCTGATTGAGCCAATCAAGTCCTAAAACAGCATACATTTTCTTTTCTCCCATATGCCAGGCGCGGTAACTGCTCTGCTTCAAGGCAGTATTCATCATCCGCTTGTGTTCGGTCAGTGGTTTCCCAACCTGGTGCTTAAAAGTGCGCTCTATCGTGTCTTTGCTCACTCTATACTCGGCCACAAGTTCCGTCTTCGCTTTTCCTGCTAATAGTTCTGCAACGATTGCATTTTTATCAGTTTCGGCCAGCCTTGTTTTCCAGGGTTTTCCTGTCTCTTTTTTATACGTTCGACTTATCGTGCTGTACGTTACGCCATATTTCACACCTAGCTCTGCCTCTGTAGTCTTTCCTGATTGGAGCGCGGCAACAATGGCTTTCCTCTCACTTTGGGAGAGTTGAGGTTTCAATCCGTTTCCAGTCATTTTCTTTAACACATACCCTATGGCAGCGATACTCACTTTATACCTGTCTGCAAGTTCTGTCATGGTTACTTTCCGTGTTTGGAGCGCTTCAACAATGTCTTTTCTATCAATTTTAGTTAGCTTCATATTGTGGAGCTTATTATACCAGAAGCAGGTGAGGCAGTTTACCCGAACAAGTGAGATTGACAAAACTTCAGGATAGGAGTATTTTTGTATCGTACGATACAAAAAGAAGGAAGGACATTGTTATGAACAATCCTACGACACAAACATACACCAGCCTGACGACTGCTTATGATTTCTTCAACAGAGAACTCTTTGATGCTGGTCTGCCTCTTTGCCTGATAACGATGCAGCGACATAAAGGAGCTTTCGGCTACTTTTCCGGCGAGCGATTTGCCAATACCTCAAACCCGAAGGAAGTCACCGATGAGATCGCTCTGAACCCGATCCACTTTGCTACCAGGAAACCAGGTGAAGTTCTTTCAACCCTCGCGCATGAAATGGTGCATCTGTGGCAACACCACTTTGGAGAACCACCGCGAAAGGGATATCACGATAAAGAGTGGGCAGCAAAGATGCGAGAGATCGGTCTTATTCCCACCGCAACCGGCGAGCCGGGAGGAAAAGAAACCGGCCAAAAAATGACACATCTCATTGAAGAAAACGGCCACTTTGCCCGCGCTGTCAGCAAACTTCTTGCCGAGCACCCGGCCATTCTCTACCATGACCGCAGCGAGAACGATGCAGCCCGCAAGAAGAAGACGGCCAGCAAGACGAAATATACCTGTCCAGGCTGTGGGTTAAATGCCTGGGCAAAACCAGAAGCGCCGTTAGTATGCGGCAACTGTCAAGAGCCGATGCAGGCAGAGAACGTTGAGGAAGATGATGACGATTATGATGCCGGGGAGGAAGGAAACGCTACCATCCAAGCATCAACATCTTCAAAGTAAGCTGTATTCCGTTTTTTGATTAGAAGCTCAACTCTACCGAGCATTTTTTGTGTATCAAAATCTTTAAAGCAGGTTTCACACAAGTCGTAAAATATCCATTGATGGGGTTTTGGCTGAAAGCGAGTACCACACCGGCGACAATCAAAAGGCGTTGGGTTATCAGAGTGTTTTTAACACTGTGGAAGGGACCCGCTTGATACTCAAATGGGACCCGCCCCGCCCTTTTCGATGAACCAGTGATACCCAAAAAGGGACCCACCCACCGTATTCTCTTAGTCATTCTTTCCGTTTTATGAAGAACAAAATGATGTTCCTGGTGAAGTGTGATCCCAAAAAGCGGAAACCTGTGCGTCTATTCAGTATGAGCAGATGTGGGTCAAGTTCGCCACCTGCTGATAAATGTTTGCGAGGACGCTGACGGTACACTTGGTCTGCCAGAGTATAAGGAGGTCTTGTTGTGACACAGAAGGCGGGCGCTGGATCAAAGTCCAGCAGCTTCAGTTTAATCGAACATAGGAACAGTTGCATACAACATTGGTTAAAATATCGGGAAGACTTTGAAAGGTCATACTTTGATAGGGCAGAAGATGAGACAAAAGGCTTTCAGTATTTACTTTTGATGGATCTGGAAAGCCTTGAGGCCTATATAACGGACACACGCATTCAGGCTCGACTAAGCTTTATGCTCTGTGTATACATTTGCATTTGCGGTTCATTGTTGCTACTCGTTGCCTTAGGTTTGGGAATTGCCTCACAATTGGTGCCTAATATGCCTCCTGTCCAGATTGCCTACCTCACCGGAGTTGCCGGAATAATCACTCAGCTCATTTCCGGCGTCTTTTTTTACTTTTACAATATGACACTCAGACAAATCAATCTCTTTCATTCCGGACTTGAGTCCTCTCGGAAAGTCTGCATCAGTCTTTTTCTCCAGAGTTTGATGGCAGGGTCTCCAACAGAACAGAATAAGGCAAGGCTGGAATTAATCAAGCTTCTTGTGCCGGCAGGGCGATCAGACCAACTCGATCAGGCTGATGAGGGGAAACAGAATAAGAAACCATAGGAAGCCGAGACTACGTCCTCAGTAGTTATTTGGTTATGAGCAAAAACACGCTAAGTGGGTCCCACGTTCATTGTCAAAAACAATCAGAGAGAGCCGATTGCAATCCGTGAACAGCTTGCTGCTCAACTCTCTTCTTATCATTGCCTAGTTTCTCAATTGTTTTATCTGAAGCTTCAAATAGATCGCCCGCTTTCATTTAGACAACTTTTGCTTTTTTCATAGGTCAGGCAATTATAGCAGCCTGTTTGCTTGGTGTATATAATGGATCATTATAGGAAGCTGAGGCTGATTGCTTACTTTACCTTATTGCGGAGATAGTCAAAAACTGCCATAATCCGCCTGCTTACTATGAGTTATGTAGAAGGAGACTATAGACCACCAGGAGTTGGAGACAACCAGTCAGAAGGCGAAGTTCCACCCATTGTTGCTCTTGCGGAGCAAGGATCGCCAGGGGTTATAGAATTAGTAAACATCTTATATGCTACCTACACATTGCAGCAGTCTCTTCAAGCCGCAGCAGATCAACCCCAGGAAATGAACACGTTACCTGTACACGTTGACCCATCATTTACCGAGCGGTATCGCCGTGCCAGTCTCTTTGTTGAAGTGGCAGTTCATATCATGCGAGGAAGCTTTATTGCCTATCCTGAAAACCCTGAATACCTCAGAAACGTACTTGATGCGGCATTTGCACCATATGGTTTTCTGGTTGCTGAGGGAACAGAGGATAGCCCAGCAAGTACAGCATATCGTAGAAGGATTGTGGAGCAATTATTGACCTCGCGCGAGAGAGCTAAAGTTGGGGACCATTCAGCCGATCAAAGGAGGTATGGGAGCACCAAAGAAAGCCGATTGGCGAGAAGAACGGCGCAAACGCGCCTGGGAACTGAAGAAACAGGGATGGAAACA
>WNFD01002993.1_pt1 | contig 17014 bp, 12 predicted proteins | sample 5400491 | NCBI WGS metagenome assembly WNFD01 (sample SAMN13153343, study PRJNA577476) | soil metagenome | isolation source: 120 cm saprolite under Douglas fir tree site 2 hole 2 replicate 2 | place: USA:California | collected 2015-04-18 | reverse complement strand
CTCTGGCAAAGAAAGTACCAGCTCCACTTTCATTTTTTCAGATCATCCTTCCACAAGAGTCGTTTTCTCTCTGTAGAACGATGTATCACTCCGACAAGAGCAATCAAGCGAGCCTCACCAAAAGTGTGTAAGAACCAATGATTGGCCGCTTTGTGCCAAAAGGTTGGCCACAATTATACAAATTGTAAGTAAGTGTGGCAGTTTTCGGAAGAGCGTGTGGCAGTAATCCCTGCAAATGGAAGATAAGATTTGCCGCTGCGGCAAACCTTACCTTCCGATTTGATATTGGTTGAAGACTAGTACTTTCAAGATTCATAGCCGAGTTCACGGCGAACAGCGTGCCAGACAGCACTCGCCATTGGCATGCGTATGAGGTTGGGATCGGAAAGCAAGGTTCTTACTTTGCGGTGAGTGGGGAATATGCCCTGTTCATGGAGTGCGATGACCGCTTGGCGCACCTCTTCACATACCTGTGCTTCACGCTTTGCTCTTCGTTGCCTGCGGTACACCTGAGCCCGTTGAGTAAGCAGTTCGCATTCCTGCGGAAAATGATACACGAGCTGACGTGCCTCATAGCCAAGCCGTCTTGCAACTTGATAGGCTCCCAGTGGCTCTTCTTGTCCGTCAAGGACTGCCTGGATGAGTTCGAGACAACGTTCTCGATCTACTCTACTGCGTGTAAATCGGTGAGGTCGGTGCTGCCGCAGTTGTGTTTCATCCCGAACAATTTGAAGGAGGGTATCAGCAGTTTCCATGACTTGAAGCGGCGTCACATCGCAGGCGTAGCAGAATTCAAAAATGGTTTCCAGCGAAGGACTGTGAGCATAGGATCGGTTTTTGCGCCCAACCCAGAGATAGAATACATCTCGGGAAAAGCCTGTCCGATCAGCTAGTTTTGAACAGATCCCCACTCCTTCAGGCATATGGCAAGGTTTGCGAAAAACCGTTCCCATGGCAGAACACCAGCGTTCCCATATTCCCTGCGCAGTTCTTCTAACGAGCGAATCACCCATTCCTGCCAATGAATGGTCTCCTGCTCTACCACAGCATCTAATGGCTTGCCTAACCAGGTATGGCATTGGGTACAATGACCTGGAGCGGTTTTGAGCGTGAGGATTGACTGATGTTTCTGGCAATGGGGACACCGATCCTCCAGTCGCACTTGGTGTCGCGGACACATCGTTGCTAGCTGAAGCATCCAGAGCAGAGGCTGATAGATGGGACGTTCTTGTTCTCTCCACGCTGTGTAACAGAGTGGACACCATGCCGGCTTCGCGCGGAGATGGCCACGCGACGGGAGATCCCCTAACCAACTACGCAAAATCAGTAAGTGTAAGTCTGGTCTCATGGTTAGCCCTTCGAGCGTCGCTGACCATTCCACCGCAAGATTCCCTGTTCCATTCATGCCCATGGCACCTGATCGGCTGAATGTTGCTAATTGAACAGATGAATGAACTTGATAGTCACTGCTGAGTAATGGATCAATTTCCTGTGCCACCAGTACTCGCGGGCTGACCCGGTACGTCCATGCGAGTCGGTTGATGTAACTGGTAAAACTCTCAACCCACAGCGTTCCCACTCCGAATGGGGGCAAGTGATAGAGTCGGCTACGGGGTGGCATTTCCATCCTCGAATGCTCTTCAGCATGCTTCTGTACGTCCATCTGTTTTCGTGCTCCTCCTCTCGCACTTACGCTCCCTTCTTGGCTACCCAACTTCTTGCCCAATGTTTACGTTGCTGCCTGGACCAATGGGATCACGCCCAGGTGACCGATCACCTGGTTTGGTCCCTCCTGATCGAGTGAAGGGCGAGGTACCATTCTGTGTCGTCGCCTCGGATCCCCTGAGCCCTAGTGCTGCGAGGAGCCGCTCGTCGGCCCCTTCCAGCTCAGCAAGATCCGCTTCCCCCTTGAGCGCTTCACCGAGCATTTCCTGCAAGCGACCTTCCGACGTAGCAGTCGCATTCAGATGCTCTCGTGTGACAGTCTGAGCCCCTTGCGTGAGTGCGAGCGCGAGTGCTCGATTGAGGTGGAGTTTGAGCAGTCCAATGCAGCCGATGCTTCGTGCGTACAGCGGCTCCCAATACTCTTGTGCAAGCAGAGGCTCTTCTACCACTGGAAGTTGTCGCTGTAAGGCCCACAGAGCGCTCCGAAACTCCTCGCGATCCTCCTTTTTCTTCGCATCATAACGAGAGAAATGCACATCGAAGCCTCGACCAGCCAACTGCGGAGTGGCCGTGCGAAAACGTCGCATTTCGTAGGTCCCGACCAGCACGTGGCAGACACCAGTCCGATTTTCCAGGTCTTTGAGATGATCGAGTTGATCCTGCAATCCACGGCCACTCCCAGCCTTGGCAAGATGATGGGCCTCGTCTACAATGACTGCATACGGTTGATGTTGGACGAACGCTTCTTCCATGGCCTCTCGCAAGTCGCGTACCCGGACACCAGGTTTTTTGCTGTGCACAAATGGGTGGTTGACCTGTCGCAACACAGCGATGTAGTAGTCTACCCAATTGAAGCGACCAGAACCCGCCTCAGGAGCGCTCACGCTCACAAATGCTCGATGACCGGGATCGCGCAGCATGCGTTCCTTCGCTCGTGCGAGCAATCGTTTTTGCAACTCTGCAATGAGGGTCGTTTTGCCGACACGCGCCGGTCCGATGACGAGCACCATCGTGCCGAGTCGAGCGAGATCCTCCCCTTCTCCGGGTGAGCAGATCGTTCGCAGGATGGCCTCACACGCTTGCTCAAGCCGGGCATGCTCAATCAGACAGTGGTGTTCAAACCAAGCGAGACGTTTTGCTGGAGATTGCGTGAGGAGCAAGGGATCAAACCGTTCTGGCCCATCATCTTGGACAGGCTTTGGGTTTGTGATGGGAGGGTGCTTCCGTTTACCCATTAGCGAAGCCTCCTCAGCACACGCAGCGTATCGCCGTCCCCAAGCGGGTGGCGAGGAGATGATGATGATTGTCCCCTCTTGGGATTCCGATTTGGTGCGTGCTGCTCGGCCTCCTCTGCAAGAGAGCCATGAGGAGCAGGGACAACCGCGTGCTTTCCGCGCCCACCTTCCAGCACGGCTAAGGCGGCCCTGGTTTCTCGATCATTTCGTTGCTGGCGGAGAATGGCTTCCTTGGCTGTGTTCACGCGTCGGAAGTCAGCAAGTTGTTTCTGCGTGATCTCTACCTGCTCTTTTCCATACGTGATGCGATAGTGCTCGCGCAACTCTGAGGTTAAGAGTTGGAGTTCACGCTCCGAGCAGCCGACAAGTTCATCGGCGACGCAGACACATTTCCTCCATCGCCCACGAATCCGAGCGTAGCCGACGGTTGCATCAAACGGATCGTAACGCACGGGGACAACCGTGCGTTCGACGTCGCGGTCGCGCATCTCATCACACCAGTAGTCCAGGTAATTCATACGCACACCACTACCAGGTTGCACCAACGCTGTTCCTTTTCGCGTGGTAGGAAAGGTGGTTTTCACGAAAACATCATCGTACGGAATGCGCTTGTGATCGCGCTCCCCATCGCGTTTCAGACTTTGATCATACGCTTCACGTGGACGCTGACGGAGCGCTGGATGTCGCATCGTATCATACTCTTCATCGGCCCATTGCTGTATGCGGTCAGCAAGCGACGCAAGAGTCCATACGGCATGTCGGCTGGGGTCGGTTGCTTTGGTCATGGTGCGAGGCTGCTTGGTTGCCTGGGTGTTACCAAGTAGATGGTAGATGAACGTTGTGTCCATCGTACCAAACAGTCTCTCCAAAGGAGAGCCAAAACGTGGCTCCGCAGATGGACGCTGATGTTTGCGCACTCGATACAAGGCCAGCAGTTGCTCAAAGTAGACGCTCCTGAATTCGGGACCCCCATCCACGGTAATGGCCGTCGGGAGCCGGCCGTAACGCTTGACACATAGGCGCATCACCATCATGCAAGAACGGTAGGAAGGTGGGTCAAAGGTCAAGTAGAAAGCTACAATCCGTCGAGGATGGGAAAGAATCATGAGGGTGAGCCAGCATTTGCCAATGGGCTGACCTGTTTCTGAGTCACAAAGCTCTAGATCGACCTCCAGGTGATCGATGTGGGCCATGGCCCAGGCGTAGTTCCCATGTCGATTGATGGTCTTTTCGCTGGGACGGTGGTAGTCCTTGAATGGGTAAGCTGCACGTGCCCCTTCACGGACGAGCACTTGCTCATACACTGGCTTGTGACGTTTGGCCAGCGTGTAGAAGGTACGCTGGCTCACGGCTTCGAGCTGCTTGTGTTCAGACTGCTTCAAGTACTCCCCGTACGCACCACGTTTAGGTTTGCGTGTCACCGTGTCATAGTGCGTTGTGAGTACTTCCTCGACGAGGTTACTAACTTCTGGTGTAATCTTCCTTGTGCCACCACTGTTGGTAAAGTGAGGAATCAATCCAATGTAGCCACCTCCATAGCGAGTTTCGGCATCTTGATACAAATGTCGCCAGTAACGCTTGGTGCGTGCAGGGATGGTCGCTGCGCGCACCGCGATCTGCACCTGCTCGTCATCGTCATACTGGTCGGGATTGATGACCCGATTGCGGAACTCCGCTGTTGCCAGATCCACCTCGCGCGCGCTATCCAGCCGAGCCTCTCCTTCAGGAGTGATACTTGAGCGAGTGTCTGTCCGGGCTCCGACGATTTTGCCATCGTGAACGAGAGCATCAAAGGTAGATCGAGCCAGAGGAAAAGGAGCACCTCCCTCTTCACAGACTAAGGTGAGTTCTGTCTGTCCAACGGCAATACGCCAGGGTTTGCCATCCCACAAGACTCGACTTCCTTGCTCGATCACCACTGGATGAGCGTCGATGCCAAGATTAACAGCTCCCTCACCATGATGGCGATGGACCCGTGCCATCTCGCGAGAACGCCAGACTGGCGTGCGCGATGGTTCTGTCAGCCGATGAACACCTAAATCCACGTAGAGTGCATAGCTGGCGATGGCAATATTGATCCGATCAGCACTGATGGGAGACGCGGCAGTGCGAAGCTCAGATAAAGGAATGCCGGGATAGTCATCAACCAGTTGAAAAAGCGTTTCCAACTCTGCTTCTGGCACAACGAGCTTTTCGAGGCTTTGATAGTAATCTTCGAGGTACAGCCAGTTGTCCTGAACTGCCCAATTAATCTGGTCTGATGCACGCACCCGGTAGGTAAGTCCATACGTTGCGGCAAACGCCTCACCTGGTGGACACCGCCACTGTCCCTTTTCGTCGAGCACATAGCGCTTTGAGCCCTGTTGCGCGAATTGCAGCAATTTTTCAACAGGCTTGCACTCTTCCCACCCCGCCGAATCGGAGCGAAATACAAAGTAGTCAGCCGTATGGAGTGGCCGCTGGAGGTGATTGCGCTTGTCGTGGTATTCCAGTGGAATGGGCGGCGGTTGGTCCCAGAATTCTAGCACCTCGTCCGAATGTTCGGCCTCAAGCAAAAACGCAAATTCGACCTTGGCACTCTCTGCCTTGATGATACAGTGCATTTTCTTGCTGGGATACCAGACAGGCATATTACCTGCTCGGCTTCCAGGCGTACGAGTTGGCGGTGAGGAACGAACTTGCCGTAGCAACTCCTGAGCTTCTGGTTGGAGGCCCAAGCGGCGAAAGTAGGTCTGAAGGGAAATGCCATCCAGGGGTCTAGTCATGGTCAACGCCTCCATCACATCATACATCCCTATGAGAGACTCTTGGAGAGTAGCATATTCACCAAAGCGTGGCAACGTTTTGCTTCCTAATTAGGAATTACGGCAAGTTTTTCCTGCAGGTTTGAAGGTCTACAGGCTGATTTCTGTCGTAACATGTCGTTAAAAGCGGCAAAACTTCCTTCCGATTACGGCAATGTTTGTCTTCCATTTGCACCATGCTCTTTGCCAAAATGATTTGCCGTTGTGTGCCAAAAAGGTTTGCCACCTCTTTTACCGTTCTAACCCAAGTTCACGGCGGACTGCATGCCAGGTAGCACTCGCTTCTGGCATACGCATAAGATTGGGATCAGAAAGCAAAGCTCTCACTTTGTGGTGTGAGGGAAATATTCCCTGGACATGAAGCGTGAGCACGGCTTGCCGCACCTCTTCACAGATTCGTGCTTCACGCTCTTTCCTTCTCTGCTTCTCGTACTCCTGATTGCGTTGGGCTACCAATGCACATTCTTGAGGAAAGTAATGCCAAAGGAGACTCTCGTGATGTCCCAGACGCCGAGCGAGCTGCTTCACGCCGGTCAGTTCCTCACGACCATCTAAGATGGCTTGAAGAAGTTCGTGAGCATGTTCGCGATCTACGCGGCTGCGCGTAAATCGCTGAGGGCGACGCTGTCGTGGGAGCGCTTCATTCCGAATGGCTTGGAGAAGTGCATCAGAAGTGAGCATGATCTGAAGCGGCGTCACTCCACAGGCATAGCAGAACTCAAGAATGGTTTCTAACGAAGGAGTATGTGAGTAACGTGTATGCTTACGTCCCAGCCAGAGGTAGAACACATCTCTGGAGAATCCGGTAAGATGAGCAAGTTTTGAGCAGATGCCTCGCTCCTTCATGCAGAGCGCAAGACTTTCAAAAAAACGTTTCCAGGAAAACGTGCTAGCCGCCGTGCGCAACTCATCTAGCGCGAGGATCACCCACTCCTGCCAATCAATCATCTCCAGATCCACGGGCTTGGGTGCAGCCCCATCGAGCGTTGCGCCCAACCAGGCATTGCATTGGGTACAGTGACCTGGATGGGTCTTGCGTGCAATCACTGACTGTGTTTTTTGACAGTGCGGACATCGATTTTCAAGCCCTCTTTTGTGTCGAGGACAAATGGTAATGACCTGAAACATCCAAAGCAGCGGTTGATAGAGTGGCAAGGCTTGTTCTGCCCATTGCGTGTAACAGGTCGGGCACCAGGCAGGAACCTTACGCAGATGACCGCGAGATGATAAATCTCCCAGCCACCAATCCAGAACAAGCAAATGCAAGTCGGATCGCATGGTGAGTCGCTCCAAAACGGTCGCCCACTCTTGGGCAACGGCTCCCATTCCATTGATCTGTATGCCTGTTCCCCGGCTAAAGGCTGCAAGCTCAAGCTTCAGGTAATCGTCGCTGAGGTGCGAAACAATCTCCTCTGCTACCAGCGCACGTGGCGAGACACAATGTCTCCATCCAAGCCGATTGAGGTAGCTGGTCAGGCTTTCCTGCCACAGCATTCCAAGGGCTTGTGGTTCAAGAGCGTACAGTCTGCTACGTGGAGAGCTATCACGTTGCTGAATGATGTCAGGCTCGCCTCCCCAGGACGTGAGAACACGCACAGGAAAGGACGCTTGTTTCATCATGCTCACCCTGCCGCCGCTTCCTCACCTGCAAAGGGCTTTGACGCTTCTTCATCAGACTCTTGCTCAATCAAGTCACGACCAGGTGCTCGCTTTCCGGGTTGGCCTTGTTTCTTGAGAGATGGCGATGTTTCCTCCTTCTTTCTTTGGAGAGGCTCGACAGATCGAGATCCTCGCAATCCTAAGAGGGTCAAGAGCCGCTCGTCAGCCCCATCGTCCTCGGTAAGTTCTGCTTCACTCTCCAACGCATTGCGCAAAGCCAGTTCCACCCGTGCTTCCGGCATAGCTGTTTTTCGCAAGTGGGTCAATGTGACCGTCTTCGCCCCTTCTGTGAGTGCCAGATGAAGCGCTCGATTGAGATGCATTTTGAGCAAACCGATACATCCGATACTGCGCGCATACAGAAATTCCCACCGGTCAACCAGATGTGGCTCTTCGAGAACGGGTAATTGTCGCTGCAAGGCCCATACGACACTCTGAAATACTTGGGCGTCTTCTTCCCTGGCTGCATCATATCTGGGAAAATGCACATCCACGCTACGGCAGGCCAATTGGGCATTCACTCGCCTAAAGGGCCTCATCTCATAGGTGCCCACGAGAACGTGACTGACCCCAGTGAGATTTTCAAAGTGCTTCAAATGATCAAGCTGGTCTTGGAGTCTCCTCCCGCTCGCAGCCTTAGCAAGGTGATGGGCTTCATCCACAATGATGGCGAGGGGTTTACGCTCGATCAGGGCCGTTTCCATCGCTTCCCGGAGTTCTCTGGCTCGTATCCGTGCAATTTTGCCATCGACGAATGGGTCCTGCAAACTCCGTAGCACTGCCCGGTAATACTCTCGCCAATCGAAGTGACCTGCTTCCGGCCCTGCCGCCAGAACGCTGGCAAAAGGCATGAAACTGGGATCACGCGCCATCTGTTCTCTGCTCATAACCCTCAACCGCTCTTCCAGTAAACGGATGAGTGTGGTTTTTCCAACACGACTCGTACCAATGAGCAGAGTCATTGTCCCTGGTCGCCTCATGCTTGCACCTGCTCCTGGGGGGCAGATCGCCTGGATGGTGGCATCCAAAGCGTCGAGTAAACGGGCATGCTCAATGAGACACCGTTGCTCAAAGTACTCCTGCCGCGCACCTAGCGGTTGTGTGAGTAACGCTACTGGAAAACCGTCTGGCCCATCTGACGCGCCCATCTACTGTACCCTTTCCTGTTTCATAACTCTATCCGCTTGAGCACGAGCAACTTCTCGTAGGGATTGTTCTTCTTCGGCTGTCCTGATGACTCTGATGGAGGCTTTCCGCTCGTCACCTCAGTTTCGGGAGACTCCATGAGAGGCACTGTTTGTGACTTTCTCCCTCCTTCCAGAACGATCAGCGCGGCTCTGGTCTCCCGATCATTGCGTTGCTGACGAAGGATGGTTTCCATGTCAGCGTTTTCGCGCCGGAACGTCGCGAGTTGTTTTTGTGTCACTTCGATACGCTCTCTGCCATAGTGGAGACGGTTGCGTTTGCGGAGTTCTTCTGTGAGCTGTTGTAGTTCGCGTTCGGAACATCCAGCAAATTCGGTGTAGGGACAATCACATTGGCGCCAGCGACCAGTAATATATGCATACCCAACGCTCACATCGAACGGGTCGTAACGGACCTTGACCTGGATCCCCTCGACCGTCGCGTCGCGCATGGCTTCGCACCAATACTCCAGGTAATTGATTCGCACCCCGATACCTGGCTCAACCTTTGCGGTTCCTTTCCTGGTGGTCGGGAAGGTGGCCTTGAGGAATGTGTCGTCATACTCGATCTGTTTGTGAAGACGCTCTCCATCACGCTTCAGGCTCAATTCGTACGCTTCCCTCGGGGTCATCCCCAGCGCGGGATGCCGTATGGTCTCATATTCCTCGTCGGCCCATTGTCGCACTCGCTCTGCAAGAGCAGGAAGGGTCCAGACAGCCTGGTGCCGGGGATCAGTGGCTTTGGTCATCATCCTTGGCTCTCGTGTGGCCTGGGTGTTGCCCAGCAGATGATAGAGAAACTCGCTCTCCATCGTACCGAACAATCTCTCCTGTGGCGAACCGAATCGTGGCTCCGCCGCTGGGCGCTGGTGTTTGCGCACGCGGTAGAGCGCCAGCAATTGCTCAAAGTACACACTCTGGAATTCGGGCCCACCATCAACGGTGATGGCTGTAGGAAGTCGCCCGTAGCGCTTCACACACAGACGAAGGACCATGAGACACGAGCGGTAACTGGGGGGATCAAAAGTGAGCGCATAGGCCGCGATACGTCGGGGATGGGCAAGAATCAATAACGTGAGCCAGCACTTGCCCAGGACTTGACCAGTCCTGGAGTCGCAGAGAATCAGATTCAACTCGGTATGATCCAGGTGCCCCATTGCCCAGGCGTAGGTACCATGACGGCTCACTGTCTTCTCTTGTTCTCGAACGTAGTCTTTGAATGGGTAGGCGGCACGCGTTCCTTCTCGTACCACTGTCTGGTCATACGCCGTTTTGTGACGCTCCACCTCCCGATAGAACGTTCGAGGTGAAAGCGGAGCAAGCTGCTGTTCTTCAGCGCGCTTGAGATACTCGCCGTAGGCACCACGCTTGGGTTTGCGTGTCACCGTATCGTACTGGGTCTCAAGCACCTCGTGGATAAGCTTTCTCGGAGCAAAATCCGCCTCCCATTTTCTTCCACTGCGGGTGAACTGCGGTAACAGGCCGATCAAACCGCTTCCATACTGGCTCTCTGCTTCTCGATATGACTGTTTCCAGGAGCGTTTGGTCCGTGCCGGAATGGTGGCAGCGTGCTCAGCGATCTGTGTCTGTTCGTCATCATCATACTGCTCAGGGTTAATGATCCGATTACGTAACACAGCGGTCGCGAGATCTACGTCGCGCGCCTGGTCGAGCAGGGCTACGCCTTCTGGAGTAAAACTGGAGTGGGTTTCTTGACGTTGGATGACGAGCTTCCCATCGGCAACCAGTGCCTCGAAAGCGGATCGGGCAAGAGGAAATGGATCTGATCCATCGCATGTAAGTGTGATGTCTGCTTGAGTTGCCTCTGAGATGCGCCATTGTTGTCCCGCCCAGGAAACGAGGATACCTGGGCGAGCCTCGTCAACAGGAGAAACACTCCCCCCAACTCCGAGATGACCAGGCCGGTAAGCAGAAATACGTGCAGCCTGCCGATTGGGGAAAACGGGTGTGCGCCAAGGCTCTGAAAGTCGATGGGTTGCCAGATCGACATAGAGAGCATGCCTTGCGATGGCAATGTTCACAGCGTCTGCGTCCATCGTTCCTGCTTCCAGGCGGAGATCAGACAGGAGGATACCAGGCTTTTCGCTCACAATCTGTGAGAGTGTATCCAAACTCGCCTGAGCGATGTGTAAACGGTCCAGATCTTGATAGTAATCTTCTAGAAAAAGCCAATTATCTTGAGCGGCCCAGTTGACCTGATCTGAGGCATACACGCGATAGAACAATCCATACTTCGCAGCAAATGCCTCACCTGGAGAACATCTCCATTGCCCGTGTTCGTCAAGTTGGTAGCGGTAAGGACGGATCTGAACCTGGCGAATGAGTTCTTGAGTCGTCTTGCACTCTACCCAGCCAGCTTGTCCAGACCGAAACAAAAAGTAGTCTGCGGTGTGATGTGGCCGTTGTGTACGCCCACGCCGATCCTGATACTCAAGTGGAATGGGCGGCGGCTGGTCCCACACCTCTAACACGTCGTCATCATGCTCAACCTGGAGCAAAAAAGCAAATTCTACTTTATGGCTCTCCGCTTTGACGATATGCTGCATTTTCTTGCTCGGATACCAGACAGGCATATTGCCGCGCTGTGCTCCTGGAGTACGGCTTGGAGGTGAAGAGCGAATATGCGCGAGCAGTTCCTGCGTTTCTCGTGAGAAACCTACTCGACGAAAGTACGCCAGAAGCGCAATGCCATCTAATGGTTTTGCCATTCTCTACTCCTCTCTCAAGCGGTGGGCTGTCTTGGTAAGGCGAATCCCTTTCTATCCTCAAGCATATCACAGTTACTCTATCGCGGCAAACCTTTCTGGCACACAACGGCAAATCATTTTGGCAAAGAGCAACTTGTGGCGCAAGACTCGTCTTCCGAAAGCGCAAGACTCGTCTTCAATCCGCAGAACGCGGCCAGGTTATGCCGTTTTTGGCGGCCATTTAATGCCTTGAGTGACAAAGTCGGCCATGTCTCGCGCGATTGGACTGTGGTATTCATGCCCCGGGCAGTTTCGGCAGTTGATGATCAACGGCATACAACAGGATCACTCGTGGGCCAGCGCTGGGCAACACTCCCTCAACATCTACGAGTACATCCGTCACAAGTGAGAGCCGGTCCAGACCGGCGCGAGGAGCGTAACCATGACCGACCTTGCGGAATGCGTTGACGGGCTTCCCAACATCTGCGGCTCAGAGGAGCGCATCAGGCAGGCGATCCGGGCCAGCCGGACCGATCCGGTGTTCCTGCCGCAGGGGGCAAAAGGGTTCGGTGAGATCAACAGCGCCTTCGCTATTGCGTTGCACATGCACCAGCCACTCATCCCGGCAGGGGGTCCTGAGCTGCGGACGGCACGGCTGATCAGCAACTTGCAGTGGATGCTGGACAATCCGAACAGCGGTGACAACCACAACGCTCGAGTGTTCTTGTGGTGTTACAGACGGATGGGCGAGCTCGTCCCTCAACTCCTCGACGGGGGGTTCCAGCCGCGGGTCATGCTCGACTACTCTGGCACGCTGCTCTACGGATTGCGCCAGATGGGCGCTAACGACGTGCTCGACGCTCTGGCGCGGATCACAGGCGACGAGCGCTACCGCTGGGCGGTGGAGTGGCTGGGCTGCCCGTGGGGCCACGCCGTGGCTCCCTCCACCCCGGTCCAGGACTACCGCCTTCACGTCGAGGCCTGGCAGCACCACTTTGCCACCATCTTTGGCCTCGACGCCCTGCGCCGGGTGCGCGGCTTCTCGCCCGCAGAAATGGCGCTTCCCAACCAGCCCGACGTGGCCTACGAGTTCGTCAAGACCCTCATCGACTGCGGCTACCAGTGGGTCCTCGTCGGTGAGCACACCATCGAGCAGCCGGACGGGCAGGCTCCGCAGCACCGCCATCTCCCGCACCGTCTCGTCTGCACGAACTCGCGGGGCGACACCGCTACCATCACGGCCGTGATCAAGACACAGGGCAGTGACACGAAGCTGATCGGCCAGATGCAGCCGTACGATGAGGCCAAGGGTCTGTCCCGGTTGGATCTCGCCGGCAAACAGATCCCCCCACTGGTCACCCAGATTGCCGACGGGGAGAACGGCGGGGTGATGATGAACGAATTCCCGGCCAAGTACTTCGAGGTGATCCGCGCGTGCTCCGGCTCTCTCACGCCGATCATGAACGTCACCGAATACCTGGAGCGGCTCCAGTCTGTGGGGATCCATGAAAACGACCTCCCGGTGATCCAGCCTCTGGTCCAAGCACGGATCTGGGAGCGCATGGTCCCAGGCGACGGACCGGACCGGCTGGCTGAGGTGATCAAGCAGCTGCGGGCCGAGGACGGGCGCTTCCACGTGGAAGGGGGTAGCTGGACCAACAACCTCTCCTGGGTCCGGGGCTACGACAGGGTGCTCGTGCCCATGGAGAGGGCCAGTTCCCTGTTTCACGAGCGGATCACAGCCTCGGGCATCCAAAGCTCCGACCCCCGGTACCGCAACGCGCTGTGCCACCTGCTGACCGCGGAGACCAGCTGCTACCGCTACTGGAGCGCGGGAATCTGGACTGACCGCGGCACCGAGCTCTGCCGGCGCGTCAGTGATATCGTGATCCACGACCTGTAGCCACCAGAGGAGCCCCACCGATGGCCAACATATCCTTCGATCTGGGCGAAGCAGCGGTGCGCCAGCGGCTCTCGCGAGCAAGAAAGCTCTTCCGTGCGCTGTATCTGCTGGAGAGCGGGGAGACCATCACCGACGCTTCTTCGCTCACGTTGTAAATTAGAAGATCCTCTGAGCGGAATCTGTCTACGTATGCGGGTGGGCACGGACGTACTCTTTTGCTAAAGGAAAGGGTTGCATTGGCTTGGTGAGCGCTGAGAGACGCATTGGAAGAGCAGATGCAGATCAGCGAAAAGCACCCACAGCATGGTACAGATTCCGCTCGTGGAATGAACAAATGTACACGTATGCTGGTAGTGACTTCGTCTCTCAAATGGTGACCATCCATACCGCTTTGGTACTCCACGAGCGCTGAGCTGCATCTGTGTTCTCCGTTGTGGGCTCGCCGCCGTGTGGAAGCATGATGAAGCAGGTAGTTCTGTTGTCTGGAAAGCTTTGGAATTCGAGGCGCCCACCGAGTTGTTCCACCATGTTACGCGAGACGTGATATCCCAGCCCCAACTCTGCACCCGAACCTACATCACTGACCGTGATGATCGCTGTATTGCCTGCTTGGTGCAGCGTTACGGTGATTGAAGAGCCCTTCGTGGCGTGCTCACGCGCGTTGGAGAGCAGAGTGCTGAGCAGATTGCTGAGCCGATCCGCATCCACCTCGGCTTCCAGAGGCGCATCAAGACAGTCACCAGCAAGCGCAGCACCACTTCCTACGGTGTACTCCTCAAGGGCGGACTGACACAATGCAACCAGGTCTCGGCGTTGCCGGTGGAGGATGAACAGTGGTGTCTCGATACGTGCGGTGTCCAGCAACGCTTGCACCAGCACTTCTGTCCGGCGAAGCGCGTCCTCGATGCCAGCGAGAGCTTGACGCACAATTGCCGCTACGTCTGCACCCTCGAGCTTCTGACGGAGCACCTGTGTCATTTCCTTGAGGTGAGCAAGGGGGATGTTCAGTTCCTGCGAGACCACACTGATGATCTTGTCTTTCGTCGCATTGGCCTCAACAAGCTCGTGTGTTCGCTGCTGCACCAGGTGCTCGAGCGACTTGGTATGAAGCTCTAAGGCAAGCCACTGCTCAACGACCTGACGACGCAGTCGGCGGGTGTGCAAAGCACGCTCCAACGCGGCAACAAAGTAGTCACGATCAATCGGCTTCAGGAGGTAGTCATACGCTCCACCCCGCAGGGCCTGAATGGCGCGAGCATGATCGCCGTGGCCGGTGATCAGCAGCGTGAGTGTCTCTGGCCGCAGTTCGTGAATCTTCGCCAGCAACTCCAGTCCGTCCATGCCAGGCATCTTGATATCACTCACGATGGTATCGTAATCATGCGCTCGAATTAGCTCGAGCGCTCTTTGAGCCGAGCTGGAGGTATCCACCTTCGCTTCGGGTAAACGGAGAGAGACGGTGTGGGGGAGGGCTTGAAGCAACGCCGGATCGTCATCAACAATGAGGATGTGCGGGGGGTGCATCGGTGATGGATGCAAGAGAGGAGGAAGAGCATTGCGTGACGACTCACACCGTCGTGCGTGTAGTCCGCTCTGGAGACGAATGCTCACTTGATCGAGCGTGAACAGATACCATCCCGCTGTATCCAAAGCAAGCTGTCCGGGGATCCAATAGCTAAAGACAGAGACTTCCATGCGCTCACCGCAATGCAGTTCATAGCCGTCTAGTGCTAAAGCGTTCCATGCGCTGTTATACGTCAACGTCCCTGCTCCTTCATGCCTGTCGTTTTCATCGAGCATAGCAACACCTCCTTTCTTTCGTTACCACGAGTATAACCAGCGAGGGCGTTACACAGGGGGGACTAGTGGGCTATCCATGCTCATGCGCGGGGTAATAGGGAACGGCACCGCTTGCGGATGCCCGGCCCCGAGGAATCACATGCAGCTTGAAAGTCCACTCGTTACTGTTCTTATCCCGTACGTCGCAAGTGACTGCTTACGTGTGCGCCGTGTCGCGCTTGATGGTATCCCCCGGTCCAACCGGGAAGAACTCAGAAGGAGGTTCTTGGAGCACCCAGCCAACCTGAAGCTGAAAGGCAGAGGGGAAAAGAGCCTGTTGTGGAAAGCGGTGATGAGCAGAAGATGTGTATGTTCTTGCACCGCAAGCTCCGCGCGCTATGGTCAGAGCTGAATTGCCCGAAGCCCAATTTCCAGGGGAGTATCTGTCCTCCCATCGACACCACATCCGAAGTCGATGCTCTTTTTGCATCTGGATTACTACGTAAGATCTGGATGACTTCTGCAAGAGAGACGATGACCAACGAGGCCATTGAAGGGAATGAATGGGCGGCCTACGGTGCGCTCGATACGTACCATCTTGACGAAACGCGGGATCACCTACGGGCGCGAGCCTATGGTGACAGAGCGCTGATAGTACTCGTGAGAGTAACGACTCACCAGGGAAGACGAGAAAGTCGTCTACAGGGGGAAGCAGCGCAGGTGAAGGCATTCTCAAGGGAAAGAGCACGAGATGTGCGAAATCTGAACCGTCGGAATGCTTCCACTGGAGAGCCGGATGACACGGAAAACGGTCCTGTCCGGTTCGGGAAGGGGCCGATGGAGAAGGGCTAGCAATGGTACCTCGCCAGCGGCCTACTTCATGGTACGCTTATTGGGGTCCCGACATTTTTTCCCCCCGCACAATCCCCGCCGAGGTCCCGAAGCCCTGACCGTGGCCAGCATCCTCTCCGCTACGTGTTGATCGTGTAGCCTTCCTTTCCCATCTGCCTCGGTTGCTCTTGCGTGGAGAGCTCGCTTGGTCTATACTTCCGGGGAAGCCACATGGTCAGAGGGACCGATCCGACCTCGCCGCCCATGCCAACTCTCTGCGCATCCCAGTTCATGCTGCACAGCCCTCCCAGGCAAGCATGTCTTGAAGAGGTGGGTAGACCAGAGCGCTTCCCTCGCTCGTTGCTCTCCGTCTGGGGAGTGACCAGCAGACTCGTCTCATCAGGAGCAGATGACCATGCCCAGAGCAGCACTGACCCGACCTCGCGTGGTGATGGGTCTCATGTTCTTCCCGCGTGGTGGCTCTGCGCAGGTGGCACGCGGGTTGGCCCATGTGCTGGCTGGGCAGCGGTGGGAGGTGACCATTGTCTCTGGTTCCCTACGGTTGCCCGGTCGCCCGGGTGATGCACACCTGTTCTTCAGCGGGCTTGACGTCTCCCCCGTCGACTACACCGCTGCGCTCTCGGCCGCCGACCCGTTGCGCGCTGACTCCCCACTGCACCCGTCCTACGAGGACCGCCCCGGCGCACCCGACCGGGTCTTCGCCACCGTCGACGACCCGACCTACGAGCATCTGGTCGCCTCCTGGGCGCGGGCCCTGCGCCAGGCGGGTGCCGCCACCGCCGACATCCTGCACCTGCATCACCTCACTCCGCTCAACGAAGCGGCGGCACGTGTCGCCCCCCATGTGCCGGTGGTCGGGCATCTCCACGGCACCGAACTCCTGCTGCTCGAGGCGATCGCGTCTGGGCCTCCGCTGCACTGGGTCCACGCCGAGGCCTGGGCCCAACGCATGCGTCGCTGGGCAGCCGCCTGCCAGCGGCTGGTGGTGCCCTCGGCGACGCAATTCACGCGGGCGCAGGAGCTGCTGCAGCTCGACCCTGACCGCTATGTCCACCTGCCCACTGGCGTCGATGCGGGGCGCTTCGATCGGCGTGCGATCGATCGCCTCCCCGTGTGGCGGCAGTTGCTCGTCGAGCGCCCCTGCGGGTGGGGTCCCGGCGGCGAGCCGGGGTCGGTGGCCTACGCGCCCCACCTGCTGCGCTCCTTCGCCCAGGGGGCCGTGCTG
>WNFD01003178.1_pt1 | contig 17017 bp, 40 predicted proteins | sample 5400491 | NCBI WGS metagenome assembly WNFD01 (sample SAMN13153343, study PRJNA577476) | soil metagenome | isolation source: 120 cm saprolite under Douglas fir tree site 2 hole 2 replicate 2 | place: USA:California | collected 2015-04-18 | reverse complement strand
AATCTATATGCGCAATATCCTGGGATATTCGCAGATCCAGGACCGGCAGCACGTCCCTGATAGTGTGATTGTCCAGGCAGAAACATTCTGGACAACTGCCCTGGGTGTCCTGATCGGGAGCAATGATCACCTGGACCAGCTTGTGATCTCACCCCAGGCATATATCAACTGGTCAAGCGATTTCCGGCAGTTCAGCCTGGAACAGGTAACCAGGGCGCATAATATTCTAAAAGCAATTGGTTATCCCACTTCAGACAGAAACAGTACTTACCCGCTGAAAGTGTTTGCCTCTATTCCATATATCTATCCGATTCCAACTTACTGTCTTCAAAACTGTAACCCGGTTACAATGTTTACGGGTGTACATCCCATTACCAAAGTTTCACTGGTTAGTGGCTATCCTGCAGGAACAAAGGGTACAGGATTAACAACTGGTACTGGAACACCCCCGGTGCAGGCAGGAATGGGTACAGTGGGTACAGTAATTCTGATAGGTATAGCAGGTGGTTTCTTGTTTTCTGCATTTGGAAAGAAAAAACATAAATCTTAACCCTATGGCTAAACGTGGCGGTAATAACATTTTTACTGAAGCAAAGAAGCTGAGAAAAAAAGACGGGGACCGTAAGACCTGGCAGCAATATGTAAAGCAGGCCAGTGCTATGTATTCCAGCAAACATCATGGTCATTCCCCTGTTGGTCACAAACACAAAAAGAAGCCACGTAAGAGAAAGACCAGGTTACACGGCCTTACTACAAAAAGTAAATCTCACACCGACCAGAACAGGTTTAAGAATGTCGATATACAGATAGGGGGTATTGGTATGGCAAAAAGACATACAAGGACAGCAAAGCAGGCCCTGAACCATGCCCTGGATAGGCTGGTCGTTAAAAAATACCATGCAAGGACTAAGACCCAAAAAAGGAAAATTCAAAAAGAAATATCCACTATAAAGAGCGGTATTACTGCAGCCAACAAAATTTTAAAATAAAAAAATCCTCTATATGGCAAGAAAGAAAAGAAAGGTGCATCATCATAAACGCAGGAAGATGCACGGTCCTGTAACCCCTGCGCAAAAAAATGTCTTAATGATGTTTGCCGGTGCTGTTACCGGCGCTGTAGGCAAACGGTTTATTGATACAGCGATTTCAAAACAAACGGCAATAACCCTGAGTGATACTATGAAGAAAGGTATTAACCTGGGTGAATTTGTCGGTGGTGGTGTTCTTGCCTATGCAATGAAAAATCCTTTCCTGCAGGGATTAGGAATTGGGCTGGCTGTAGAGGGCGGCACTGGTTTACTTGCCCAGATGAACGTGATAAGCGGGGTAGGTGAAGCACGTATACCAATGGTCAATTTTGACAAACGTTTGGGAAGGCCAAACCCAAATTTCAGCGGTGCCACTAAAACACCTGCAGTTGCAGGAGCCAATGTTTACAATTTTCCAACACCTCCTAATGTAGGTAGAGCCAGGAGGCGCGACGGTATGTAAATGGAAGGATTGATTTCTTTCACTTTCAAAAAAATATCCTTACACACTTCAAAATATTTATTATGGGCTTAATTCTTAACGGGATAAATGCAAGGGAGGATTTTAATAATGCCGTTGCAATATTCGAAGCAACATTTCCTAACCGCAACGTAGTGGATGAATTTCACCTGACACAAAGCGAAATCAGGTTAGAACTTCCTTTGACGGCTAACAATACCCTGTACCAGTTCAATTTGCTGGATAATCAGCCAGGTGCAGGAGGACAGATATTCAACACTGAATTGCGGCTAAGAATGCAGGATACTTTTGTACCTACCCATTTTGGTGTACAGCTAGCCCTGCCAACCAGTTCAACTGATGCCACGTACAGGTTAAATTCCTATCCCAACCAGTTTGTTTTCGCCAATGCAATACAGATGCGGGCGCTGTATAATGGTCAGTTGAAAATAATGACGAACAACTACCAGTATTTGTACAGTTGGGGACTGCAAAGACATTGGTGCAGTAACCAGACGCAGCAGACTGCAGCATTTGGAGCAGGTAGTCCTGAAGATCAGAACAATTTCAGTGTGGATACCATGTTCCCGATGCAGCCTTACGTAATGTTTGGGGGATCACAGAACACGCAGATCAGTATAACCCTGTCAGCAGCACCAACAGCAGTAGATGCGAACAGCAGGTATGTATTGCGTTTCTACGGGGTCCTGGCTCAGAACAGTACACCGACATCGTAATTCTTTTACAAGTAAAAACACTTTTGCTATGTTATTCAAAGCAAAACGCAGCCAATTGGTGGAGCTTGTAATTGGAACGAATGTTACAGGAAACAACCAACAGGTGTATTTTCAGAACCAGCCACAATTGCAGACAATAAGCAATGACAAGACTATTTATATAAAGGGCATCCGTACATACAGTACGGATGACCTTATTTCCAGTCCCCTGTCCACAAATACAGTTGCTACACCTGCAGATATTACCAACGCGGTCCTTGTGCTGTCAGTGAATGGGGAAAATGCCATAAACATGATACCCCTGGTTGATATGCACATAGTACAAACCAACGGGGGTGTGACACCCTGGAACAGGATGCCTTTCCATTTATTCAATGTTAGTCTTGTTGACTGGACTAAAAGTTATGTGCAGGTAACCACTCCACCACTTGCAACGCCTTTCTCTTATCTCTTTAATGTTTTCTACGATTATAAACCTGACATTGAGCTGGGCCTCAGTCCAGCCGGTGAGCTTGTTTATACTTTTTAAAATATAACGGTATGGCAACACCTGCAAAAACTGTTCAATTCAGGGATATACCAGCTATCCTGTACAGGTATGAAAAAATCGGGGAACCTGCTTGCGCTATATTTCATAATGATAGCCTGCAGATACCAATACTGGCTGAAGATCTGGAGAGCGGCAAAGAAGAGTTGTCAGACGTTTTAAAGGGCTATTCCAAAAGCTCAGGTATTTATACACTGGTAATTTTCAAAGGGGAACCTGCTGAGGAAATTAGTAGTAAGACCCCTTATCATGCCCGCTTCAATTTCCAGTTATTCAATTACAGGGATAACCCGGACTATAACCAGGGCAACCAGGACAGGCCTGAAGGTGATCGTTTCACTTTGGGAAGGCAATACCAGGAATCTTTTCAGCAGGTGGTAAATGAGGTCCGGGAATTAAAAACCCAGGTGAAGACCCTGCAGGATGAACTGGAAGAAGTTTTTGAAGAAAATGAACCGGGGGCGGTTGGTGCCGTGGTTGTACCTCCAACATGGCAGGATAAGCTACTGGAGCAGCTAGGGCCGGTTATTCCTAAGATAGCGGACAGAATAGCAGATAGCATGTTCCCGGCAAAGGGACCCGTTTCTCATTCAATTAACGGGGCCTCTTATGCAGGATTCAACCAGGACGAAAAATGTAAGGCAGCATGTGAGCGCCTTAAAAAAGTAGTTCCAACGATCGGTGACGTTTTACTGAAGCTGGCAGATCTAGGGGAAACCAACCCGCAAAAGCTTTTGATGTATGTTTCAATGATGTGACCAGGTTAGTACCAGGTGATTAGATGCCGGAGATTATTGCCGGTAAATTAAGGACCCGAGAATAAGGAAAAACTGATAAATGAATTTAGGAGCACAACTTGGCATTCTGTTATTCATTGCATGGTGGTGCAGGGATAGACGTATCAACCAGCCGAATATCTACTATGTAAAAGATGTTGGCAATGGTTTTAATGCCAGGACTGTACCTCCTTTTGGAATTTTTATAAATGAAAGCCAGAAGGGAAATGTGGCTTTACTGGAACATGAGTTAGTACACTGGAACCAGTACCAGGAACTGGGATTACTGGGATTTTATGACCAGTATCTGAATGAAGCAAACCAGTATGGATATGACAACATGCCAATGGAAGTACAGGCAAGGTTTTTAGAATGCGAATACTGCAGGTATAATTATACTGAGTGTGTTCGTAATGGTTGGGCGATTACAGTGCATAACCCAAATTTCAGGATGTTATGAGAAAACAAGCTAAGAAAACTGTAAAAAATGTCGACAGTCACTGTGTCGCTACAAACACAAGCAATACAAAAACACTTTCTTTCAATTGTACCATGAAAGACAACAGGAACAAGGAATACAGGATAAGCCTTATGGTTACAGGTCCAAAAAATGTTAGCATGGTAAACGGAATGAAAGTATTTAATATAGCGGGAAAGGAGTTGCAGGAATGGCTGAGTAAATTAGGTTACGATATATAGAAAGGATTTCTTTCACCTTCAATTTATGCTAGTAAAGGGTATCATACTGGACGCAACGAATAACCGGCCACTGGTCGGGGCAAGTATTGTAATTGTTGATCATACAGGTTTCAACCTGGGTGTTGGCATTGCTGCAGACAGCAATGGCCAGTTTACCCTGGATAGTCCTTTGCTGGACCAGGGGAACCAGCTTTTGATCACCAATGTATCATACCAGACTGCTATTGTGGACCCGGACGTGGTTAGTAAGCCTGGATATACAGCAATTGCTTTAACACCTGATGCGACAATGTTAAATACAGTTGTTGTAACACCTTCTAAGGGAAACTGGGGACTGGCTTTTTTGATCGTTGGAATATTCGACGCAATTATTTTTTCATTACCTGTTAAAAAAACGGGAAATGTATAGAATATCAGGACCAACAGACTTGTACAGCGCGGGTGATGTTTTGGATAAAACATTATATGCCCTGACAACGGTCCCCGTTTATGACGGGGTACCTGATGGGACCTATAAACCTAAACAGATTGCACACGTCAATAGTGGGCAACCTGTCGGAGTTGTTTATTCCTGGATTGATGCGGACCCGACAAAAAACAGAAATAATATATGGTGGATGTTCTACGCTGATCAGGGATTGGGCATCTCAGATACAAACAAATATTATTATGCTGAAAATGTGAAAGGTTATTATGATGCAAACGCATTGCAGGCACAAGGGGTTTTAACAGTAGAACAGCAAATACAGCAGCAGCAGGAACAGGATAAGCCCTGGTACCTGCAGTTGACAGATAAACTGGTACCAACAATTGCGGCGGTGGTGATTGGAGCAGTAGCAATAACGGCAGTGGTTCATGGTGTTTTTTCAAAACGTTCTAACAATGCTTAATCTGGATCAGGTTTTAGAAAGTTATGGTCTCAATCCCAATGACACGTTTTCTGTCCTTAAATTATTGGCAGCCTTTAATCTGGAACCGGGTTATTTCTCGCTGCTCCCAGGTCTGTACAGTGAAAGTCAGTATGTGGCAAGGGACCGTAGGTGTTTTGGATTTATCGCTATAAATAAAAAAACTGCAGATGCACAGGTAAATAATATTCTCCTGTTCGGTTCAATTGTTCCTGGTACCAGTGGGGAATCATTTGCAATTGTAGATCCTTTGGGAAGATATTATAATGAAGATTTTCAGATAACATTTACCAGTGCAGGCACACAAATGGTACAGCTAGTTCAGATTTTGAAAATTAAAACAGTATAGCAATGTTTGGCGGTGGTTTCAACTTTTCAAATGTTACTCTTAAAGGTTTGCCTCCTGGAACTACAGGATTAGCGAATAATGGATTATCAATTGATCCTGTTACCGGAAATTATGTATTGGGTAATGATGTTGGTTCTGCTTTAGCTACATTATTAAGTAACAGAGCAATTGATCTGAATAGTTTTAATGTATTCTTTTTTGGAAGAGATAACGGTTCAGGTCAACTTAATTTGGTTGCTATCCAGGATGGAGACATACAGATAAATAATGATAGCTCAGTGTTTGGAGCTTCCAAACTCACCTTGTTTGATAATGCAGACAGTACTCTTGCTTCTCTTGCTTATGGCAATGATGAGCTGAGATGCCAGGCTCTTTCTTTTAGATTCGTAACCTTTGATACATTCTTTTTAGACCAAAATATAGATGCACCCTTACCAATAACCTTTAATGCGGGAAACATTTTTGCAGGTGGCAGCGGTGTTGGTGTACTTATTAATACAATTTGGAATAATGCAGGGACCCCGACACTTTTTAAATTAACGGTTACTGATATTGTTAGCAATGCCGCAAGCTTATTACAGGACTTCCAGGTGAACGGGGTAAGCAAATTCAGGATTGACAAAAGCGGAAATATATTCATTGTCTCTGTTACTGCCAGCCTGAATTTTCCAAATACCCTGACTCTTACCAGCAGCGATTTAACAATAGCGTACCCAGGTGCAGCGGTGGGGGACATAGTTCTTTTGGGTACACCTGTTGCGGCTGTCAATGCAAATAGCTGTTATACGGCTTTTGTGTCTGCAGCAAATGTGATTACGGTAAGGTTCAATAATTATTCAGCATTGCCAATTGACCCTGCAGCCGGAAATTTTACAGTTTCAATATTTAAACAAGCATAAATCACTAAAAAAAAAATATATGTCACTCATAGTCGGTATACAAAGCATATTTCGCAAAACAGCGAACCAGACCGTTACAGCTTCTACGACCCTGGTAAGTTTGGGGCTATTAATTCCAATAGCTGTAAACCAAAAAATGCACGTTAGGGCCGTGGTTCCATTTACAATTGGTGCTACCGGGGGTTTCAAATTCCAGTTTGTTGTTCCTGCAGTTCCCACCAGCTTTAATAATGTATGTACGGTTATTGATACTGTTACCACTGGGGTCCTGGGTACGGTTCAGAATAGTAGTGCAGCTTTCGCCAATGCCCTTGCGGTTGCTGGTACTCATATATTGTACATGGATTTGGATTTCGTGAATGGTGCAACTGCAGGAAATATAGATTTCCAGTTTGCCTGTAACAGTGCAGCCAATGCCATTACAGTCCTCTTAGGGGCAACTGTTGAGGCCTGGATTCAATAGGAAATATTCTACACATGGTTAAGCGAAGGCCGTATACAGCTTAATTAGATGTGTTTTCGAGAGAACTTATAAAAAGCAGTACGGACGGGCATTTCGTTGAAAAACCGGGAGCTGCCGGCGGCCATCGGATCCCCGGATATCATGGCCGACCTGGCAGACCGGGAACCGTTAGTAAAAAATGAAAAGAAATCCGATATCGGATTTCTTTCACCTTCAAAATATTGAGTATGAAACTGCAGAATATATTTTTAGTGGCTGCTTTAGGCGGGACTGGTTACCTGGTTTGGAATAATTATGAGAAAGAACAGCACAGAGCAGCTCTGAGTAAGTGGATTGATAGTTCAGACACAGATACACAGGGAATGAAGGACCAGTTCAAATCCGTACTCAATCAAATGAGCGGTTCAGAGCTGAATGCGACTTATGACATGGTATTTAATTACCTGCAGAAAAATATCCTTATACCCCCTGGATCAGCTCTGCAGGCACAACTATTAGCTATCAGTGAGAAATACCACATATTCACATGATGTATGGATGTCAACAATGCAAGGGCGATTGCAGTGCAATTTTTAGAGCAACCAGACGTGGAGGGGTTTTCACCAACTGCTTATTGGGACGTGAATGGTTGGGCAATTGCTTATGGAAACCATTATTACCTGGACGGTACAGCGGTACAAAAAGGTGATACCATTACCAGGGAAGATGCCGGGCCCCTGATCAGCCAGGTAGTGGCAGACAAAGACACAGCCATCAGGCCCTATGTAACAGCGGATTTAACGGATTACAATTACGCAGCCTTGCTGAGTTTGACATACAACTGGGGTGAGGGTAACGTTAGAAAATCGGTATTACTTCAGATGATCAATAATAACTCACCTGAAGCAGACATACAGGACCAGTGGTTGAAGACAGCCATTACTGCTGCTGGTGTTCGAAATGATGACCTGGTAACAAGGAGAGGATTGGAGTATGATCTTTATTCAACTTCTGATAATGTGAATGTGTCAACCGGGGGCATGGGAGTATTCGGAATAGTCGTACTGGGATTGAGTGTGTGGGCAATTTCAAAAGCAATAAAGTAAAGTTTTTTACGTTTGAGAATCTATATCTTGGCTAACACGGATGGGGGTAGTACGGGGGTACTGCCCCTTTTTTTATAATACTGTAATCCTTATTCTGTCAAAATTTGTGTTATCTTTAATTGTGCATTTTCCTAACAATGCACGTAACTGAATGTAATGCCTTTGCAGGGCATAAACTACCTGGGTTTTTACCTGGGTTTTTTTATTCAAAAAAAAAGGGTATCTTGTATCTACATTCAACGTTCAGTTACTATGCAACACACGCAACTCTCCAATAAATATTTATCCTCAACGGATAAGGACTCACCAAACAAAACGGGACAGGTAAACTTATCAATGGCTGAAATCAAAAAAGCAATTGATAAGTTTAATTTATGTCAGCCAGAAATCACTGACAGGGAAACAGCCAGGAAAGGTCAATACCATATTGAAAGCATTAATAAGCTGGTTTCATCCTATGAACAATCTGACCCGCAACTGATACCTGAAACCGTCAAAATGATCAAGGGCCTCTTACACTTTCACATTAGTAGCTGTATTTCTATTTTTCAACCGTTAATTGACAAAAGCAATGGCGAAGGCCTTTTATAAGTATAAAATAAAGCTGAAGATGCAGGAAGGTGAAAATAACAGCATTTCCATGATAGTGCCTTGTATAAATATGAAAGATGTCAGGGTGAAAATAATAATGATCAAAAAAATATTTGAGAAATGGCCCTACGATTTTGAGCTACTGGACCACAACAATGTTTTTATCTGTAAACTTTCAAATTAAGATATGAGAAAATTCAGTGGACACCACGGGTATGGAGTATTAAAAAAACTGATTGAAGAAAAAAGAATTGAAACCCTTACAGACATATTTGGATGCGTACCAAGTAGTATTCTGGCAAAGGATTTAGGAATCAACTATAATAGATTTCACAGAATCATTAATGACTTTCCCATTGATATTTGTTTTAGGGAGATTGTAAGAATTGCAGAATTAATAGGAGTTGAGCCTAGAATAATTTTTGAACTGGCTTATAATCATTATGTCGATATAGAAAGAGAAAAAAAAGGAGAGCCTAAAAAATCAAAGTGTTATTTTCCTGTTGTGACAAGATACACTCACATGAGAAAATATTAAGAAGTTCATTCTAACGTAAAACTTTTATATTATGACATTTACTTTCAATTCAAGTCAAAAGGATGTAGCACAAAAATTTAAAGAGGGTTTAATAAACTTGAAAATGCCTTTCTTTTCAGATGAACGAGGTGGTGGATGTATAATTGAAATCCTTGCAACAGAGAGTTTAACACCAAAGGATTATTTCCTTGTAGCTCAATACACAACTAAATTATTGTACAATTTGGATCCTAACACTTTTTTAGCAGGGGAACCACATTTTTGAATATGTATATAGGCTCAGTATATACCGACCAGGACGAATTGCTAATTGCCATTAGTAAACTTTACTTAGAGGGTAAAGCCTTTGACCTGGATCCTACATTTAATAAAGGAGGCTTTTACCGGAAACTGGGAAGGCCCCGTATCATTGGTGATCTCAAACCCAAACACAAGTGGGTAAAGGAAATGGATGTTACCCAACTCCCCTGGGAACTATGGAACCTGGAAAGCATAATATTTGACCCTCCCTACAATGTTGGTGACGGTAAGATGGTGCAACGCTATGGTGGATATTCTAGTGTACAGGAAATGTTTGTATTCTTTGACACGGCAATGGATAACTTTCATAGGGTGCTCAGACCAGGGGGAACCCTGGTTATAAAGGTTCAGGATACTTCAGTAGGAGGTCAGAACTTTTGGAACCACATTCATTTTATTAACTACGGTGTTACTGCATGCTTTGAATTGATCGACCTTTTTATATTGGTCAACCAGCAGAAAATGGATAATGGCAAACCTTCCAGGATGGCAAGGAAAGAACATTGTTATTTTTTGGTGTTCAAGAGAATTGAAAGAGCTATCAGGATAAAAAAATTTTAATTGATGGATATAGAGGAGTACAATAAATTTTTAAAAGAATTTGCGGAATTAATAAATAAGTATGGCTTTACGCATACTTATTTGCTAGTGAATGATGCAGAGGCGGGACAAGTAAGGCAATGGGTAACACATGATGGAACAGACCCGCCTGTTCCTTTTGTTGTTATAGGTAAAATTGGTGTAGAAGTTCTAAAAGAGTTCAAAGGTTTTTATCAGGATGAAAATATTGAGCTTATCAGAAAAAAAAGGTAATAATGAACAATCAAGGTTTTGTTTTCATGGCAGATACGGAAGCGGTAGAGGTAATGCAGAAACTTATTGATGAAGGTTTAAAGAGGGGCCTTTTTGAAAATTCAAATTCTTTTGTACAAGCTGATAGCGCATTGCAGAATATAAAGCTGTCTTTACAGGAAGTGCAAAAGTTTAGGAGAAAATTCGGCCATTATCGTGACTGACAGTTTTAGGACCAGTGAATAACTGCGGCAGAATAGTGGCCATGGATTAATGCCGGGAGAATATGATCACGAGGTTAGCACCTGGAGGATAACAAAACTTTACTTTATATGAGGACTTTCGAAGAAATGATAGAATCCGTTGAATTGAAGCTGGCAAAAATTAATGCAATGACTGCGGCAATCAAGATGAACTTAATGGTCAATTCCAGTGATGCAATGTCCTGGTATCAGGTAGGCTGTTTTGTACATGAATTAGAATTGGAAAGTGAACGTCTGAACATGATAATACTGGATTATACAATAGAACGGTTTAATCCTTTACCTGGAAAGAAACCAGTACCTAATTCTGAAACTTAAAATATTTACCGGGTTCATCATTATTAATTGTACTTGTATGTTTCTTAACAACCCGGTAAACTCTTTTGGTGGCTAGATCACACCATGAGGCAGCCAGGGACCGGGGTAATACCCGGTTACCCTGGTTTTAAAAAAAAGCGATATGAAAATTGTAATTGAAACTAAGGACAACCCTACAAGGTGCGGTAATCAGGACCCGGTTACCTATCATTCCAGGAGTACTTTTGAAACGTGGCGGTTCAGGTTGAATAAAATAAGATCTGTTCCTGTTTTGTGTATCGGTGTACGTAAGCCTGGGGGCAAGGGACCCCTGCCGTTAATAAATGTATTTACAGAACTGGAACAGGATGAAATTATTTACTTCCTGGAAACAGCTTTGAAAGCTGTCAAGGGTGAACGTTATCCATAAAACTTTTATATGAGTAAAGACATTTTCACTAAAAATTGGGGTACTGAAAAAATCAGTTTAATAAATCCATTATTGATAAACCATCTATTGCAAGGACAACCGAAAGAATTGCATTTAAAAGAAGATGGTGACGTGAATAATGGACCTTCTTTTTGTATAGTAATTACAAGTAGAGTTAACGGTTCAGGCATGTTTGGCCAAGTATCTTTTAAAATGCTAAAGGAGGCCTTTAATGAATTGGGTTATGATCTCATAAAGAAAAGTACTGGCCAGTAACAAGGGCTTTAAATCGTCTGTAATGAGCTTTAAAACGATATATCAAGTAAGGGTTATACAGGCGGCATTTTCCTGTAGTGGTAAGGTGGTTCCTTACCGGCCCTTGCTCTCTACCTTCTTACCGTCCTTTTGCACACCGATAATTGCTATGACGAGCAAGGAAAGGGCTAATACCAACCCTGGTTGGGAGCCGGTGACCCCCTTAGCTCGTCATAGCAATTATCGGTGTGCAAAAGGACGGTAATGGGGTAGAGAGCAAGAGGTTAGGTAAAAAACAATTATATGAGCAGGAGTAAAAGTCAAGCCCGTTTTCAAGTAGATGTATATACCAGGAATAAGAAAGGCTATAATGTAAGAGCATTTGGCGCCGATGATGAGAAGACAGCAAAGGTTATTGCCTTTGATTGCTTTGCAATGCTGGATGTATACAAGGTAAAAGTATGGGATTTAGATAAGGGTGACCGGGAACCGAACATAGTAAATGCACCTGGATTGATTTTGGAACTTGTTTAATAATCACTATTAAACCAATAATATAATGAACAATTTAGCTATCTGCATTCTAGTAATTCCAGATAAGAAACTAACAGCCAGTGAAAGCTACAATTCATTGTTGTCTCCTTTCTTACAATGGTTGACTTCTAAAGAAGCATATCTATTTTCTTGGAAACTGGAAGTACCTGCAAAGGGAGTGATGCACTACCATATTTCATTGCCGCATAAAGTTGACCCTAAAGAGATCCGGGAGAAATGGACTGAGCTTTTGACAAAAAAAGGTTTTAATTCTATGGGCGATATAATGGACTACAAAATAAAAAAACCTAGACAATGCCAGTAGAATACCATTGCATAATAATGAACGTGCGGGAATATTATGCTACCACGTTCCTAAATAGTGATGTTCAGGTAAAAAGAGGAGCACCTCCCCTTTTTCCTCTAATGAAAATACCTGCCGGTACTTTACGTGAAGGGAATAAATTCAATAAGGTCAAATTTTGGTGGTCGAACAATGCCAGTGGTGCTCACAGATTTGTAGATAGACAGGAAGCTGGAAACCTTATTCTGGATTTAGAACCGGCAATGATGAGGGGCGAAATCTGCATTATTCATGAAACCTTTTTTATTATATAAATGATGGCAAGAAAACAAAAACCTACTTCTCAGTTGACTAATGAGAAATTGAAAATTGCTAAGAAAATAATAGAAGCAGTAAAGGGTTTTCCAAAGGAAACGCAGATAAAGATTTTAAAGGCAGCAGCAATATTGAATGATATTGAATGGCCCGCGGATGTATGAGCTATACTGCATTTGACTTTTGTTACAAGTACTTCCAAACGATCATGGATTTGACCTTTGAAGATTTGAACTGGGATAAAAAAAGGCGGGTGTATTTAATACAGGGCTTGTGTCAGGAATATCGGGAAGCCTTTCACCTGGATAAGTATTATTATTCCAATGTGAAAGTGTGGAAGATCATAAAGGCAAAACATACCAAGTATTTCGACGAATTGTTAGATAGGGTTTTAAAGGACTAAAGAGCGGCATAACGGATGGGTTTTTAAGTACAGGTGTGACCATTAGAATCTGTACTTGAGGCCAATGTTGCAAATAAGAGATAGATCAGCTATTGCATATCTTAAAGCTGATGCCTGCGGTTTTGTATCACAAAAACGCAGAGATAACATGCTCACCGTAAGACGGAACAGATATACAGGCGAAATCACTGCAGGTTCAAGGAAACGGCTTTCAAAGTGTCTTACATTAATGGCCCAGGGCAACCCTGCCAAAATGAAATATAACCCGGTTAACAACCGCATGATGTGGCACCATTTAACATTCTGCACATTGACCATTCCAGGTAAAAATATATCAGCCAGAAGGGCTTATGATACCCTGTTATCTCACTTCCTGGACTGGTTGACCAGGACAAAGGAAGTGAAGGCCTACATTTGGAAAGCTGAACTACAGCAACGCGGCCAGATTCACTACCACATTGTATTTCCCAACGTCATACATTATAAAGAGATCAGGGACAAATGGAACAGTTTACTCAAAAAAGAAGGCCTGCTTAATGAGTATGCAAAAGAGAAAGGCCATTTTAATGCCCCCTCAACTGATATACGCAAAGTGAAGCATGTGAAAAATATTGTTAGTTACCTGATGAAAGAGCTTGGTAAATCTGTGAGTGCTATAAAAGTTAGAATTACTGCAGAAGTTGATCAGGAAATTAAGGAAGGTAAAATGACGGATTTATTTAGAAACGAAGAAATAAGGGATAGGATGAGAAATGAAATGATCATAGGTGGTAAGGTTTGGGATGCTTCAGAAAATTTGTGCAGGGGTGCTTATTTCACTATTCCCTTTACACAGCGACATTTGGATATACTGGATAAACTTGCACTGGATAAGAGCATAAAAATTAAGGATGAGGATTTTTGGAGCTTGATAGTTTTCAATAATAAGGGACCTTCTGACTTATTGTTAGATCTAACCGAAAAGGTAAGTTTGAAAGATCACCTTAAAACAATTTTCCAATGAGAAAAGTAAAAACTCAGGAATTATTGGATAATGATTTTTATTTTATCAGGTCAATTGAATACCCTGAATTGTTCCTGAAAATAAAAAATGAGCTGTACAGTGTTGAGGAAAATACTGTAGGGGCTGCAGTCTATGAGACATTGGAAATTGCTGTAAAGGTTTGCAAACAATTCAATGAAATGCCTTTCCTGACAGGTATAGGAAATTCCCTAGTTATTGTACAACTGCAGCCTGTACCAACAAAGGAAGTGGTAAGAGCAAATGAAAAAAGACTCGGATTGCTTGTTAAAATATCAGAGAAATTAAAAAACCTGAAATGAGAAAAGATTTTACTTTTTGGCTAATTATAATATGCCTGCTTTGTATTGCTTTGTCTGCAGGTTATTTTCTTGCACATATTTTTAAAGATATCGAACCTGTAGAGATACGCTTAGATATTGTCATAGGATTGCTGGTTATAATAGCTTTTGAGGCACTAATGAGATTAATACCTAAAAAATGATAACAGTCATGGACGCATTACAAAAATTGCAGGAATCCGGTAAGCTGAAATGTTGCATGTGTAAAACAACTTTCAGACCCGACGAAAATTATTATACTGCTCAACTTCCGGTTAAAGCAAATTGGAGCTATCCTTGTTGGGGTAATTTTATAACAAAAATTCAAGGGATGGCAATTGCATATCTGTGTGAGAAATGTGGTGAAGATGATAGTAGGAGAAACTATGATATAGTGTTGGCCGTTGAGATCGAAGGTCAGGAAGTAAGATACCATGATCTTGCCTGGAAAGGACCTATGTGCGTCATACAAAATTGATTTCTTTCACCTTCAAAATAAACTGAATTATCATGGATGACTTTGATTTTATGTATGCTGAAGATACCGACTGTATTGGCGTGTTAAATACAATACACAGAATGATCCACGAAAAATATGAAGGGTTTGAGTATGGGAAAGACTATGTAATAAAAGATTTTTCATTATTGCAGTCGATCAGGATGACTGCTCTGAAACAGGGTATTGGGGTATGGTCTTTTACTGTGTTGATTGAAAGAAAAAAGGGAGCTATAAAAACGACTGGGACCCTCAAGCTGTCTTAAGCGAAGGTCCCACGTCGGAAATCTTTCGATTTCTTTCACGCTAAAGGTAAACAAAAATTAATTATATGTTCATCTACTACTGGATTCTTGCTCTTTCCTTCGCATTCAATGTATGGTTGGTTATTGTGATCTACAGGCTAGGAAAAAAAGTAAAACGTTGGAAACATGCAGCCGTAGATACAGCCTGGACACAGGCTAACCGGATAAAGTGTAACCATTTTTATAAATGGCAACCACAGGCGAAAGTGAAAAAGTGTAACAACTGTGATCAGGTGGTGGTCGTTTATCCTGAAGGCTCAGAAATACCTGCATAATGGGAAAGAATGATACACCCAGGGAAGATTTATGTAGAATTGACATCTTCGCCTATCAAAACGGATTTATTGTAGGCACTACCCCTAGATGTGATGTACAAGATGGCGTTATATTTTTTTCCAACAAAGAATATGCTTTAGGTTATGATCGCTACGGAAATGTATTACAGTACAGTGTCAAAATTTATAAGTGGAGACGCATTAAGAATGATGCCTGGCATATAAAAGCCGTTATCAATTACCTGAAAGACCACAGAGATAAATATCCGGGTGTGCATCATATTAACCTGTACGGCGGTGTAAGTCGTAAATTCAAAAGACAGGTCCCTATTCCTAACTGGAACATTTAAATTATTATGCAAAACGAACAATTAAAGCCTATTCATCTGGCAGGAAATTTAAAAGCTAAATGTTTGGATATTGCAATGCTAAACAGAGTTGAAAGATTAAGGTTGCTGTCAACATGGTATGAAGCGGCTAAAAAGGGTGAGCTTGAAAATTATGAATTAGTTGTATTTAAAATTCCTTATGATAGTTTTTTCCCTATAGTCAATCAGCAAGCCATTATGGAAATTGAACAACTTTTACAAGAAAAATACCCATTATGACACATGAACGATGGAATGATTTTTTACTTGACTTAGTAGAGTTGAAAACTAAGCATGGAATTGATTCTTTATTTATTTACGCACATGATTTGAAGAATAAGAAAATACACTATGCACCAGCCTTTTCTGAAAAAAAAGCACACCCTTTAATGATAAGCCTATCTGATTATGCCGGTAGGTGGATGTTACTAAAAAAGGGTTCATTACCTGATGTAACAATGGAAGAATTTTTAACCAGAAAAAAACCTGAACCATGAACCATATTTGGAACAATCCGGTATTTTGGCTAGCCCTGACCAATGGAATTTGTTTAGGACTGTGGACCAGTTCAAAACGGGAGGTAAGAAAGTTGGAACGGCGTTTTTGTGATATCGTTGAAAGCCTTGTTAAGCAACAAAAGATTAATGATATAGTGAAAGGCCAGATTCAGGAACTTAAATCAATGAACGCACTTGAAACAACTGATAAGTGACCGTGAAAATTGGTTATGCCTTTCTGTTATAATATTAGCAATAATAGTAGGAGTCCAGGGAAAGCAAATTAAATTGTTGCATAAGGCATTAGGTGATCAGTACAAGATAATAGAGTGGTTGTGTAGAGCTGTAGGATATGTTCCACTTAATAAAAAGCCAGATGATAAGCATTGAACTATTTGAAGCAGACCCCAAAAAATATTTGGAGGAACAGGAATATCTGAAAGTTACCCATGTTCCAAATGTTGGTTGGTGTGGAATATGGTACATGCTCTATACGGTCGGTCTAATGTATGGTTTAGATGCAAGCGGTATGAAAGGCCGGTATTGCTTCAGAACGTTTAAGGAAGCCGCAGAGGCCCTGGAACATTGGAACGGTGAAGGGGACCCGCCTGGTAACTGGATAGTAAGAAAGGACCATAAAGTGGGTGAATATCCTAATCCAAACAGGGAACCTGAATAAAATTTTTGATTATTATAATTTGCTACCCCCTTTAGGGGGTATTTTTTTGCATATTATCCGGCAAAAAAGATTTCTTTCACATT
>WNFD01002988.1_pt1 | contig 17018 bp, 15 predicted proteins | sample 5400491 | NCBI WGS metagenome assembly WNFD01 (sample SAMN13153343, study PRJNA577476) | soil metagenome | isolation source: 120 cm saprolite under Douglas fir tree site 2 hole 2 replicate 2 | place: USA:California | collected 2015-04-18 | reverse complement strand
GGTCGTGAAACAGGAGAACTGAAATGGCGATGTTCACCGAGAAAGGGCAGGGCCCGCTGGACTCGGAAGCCGGACTGTCCATCATCGGAACCGGGATGCGGGTGGTGGGCGATATCACCGCGGACGGTGTCGTGAAGATCGAAGGCACGGTGGTGGGTACCGTGCGTGCCGGTCGGCAGGTGCTGGTGGGGAAGGGCGGCGAGGTGGAAGGCGACGTGATCTCGCGCGAAGCCATTATCGGCGGGGAAGTGCGCGGTAGCATTCGCGCCGACGAACGCATCGAGATCCAGTCCACCAGCGTGGTGCATGGTGACGTCGTGGCAAAACGGCTGCTGGTGCAGGAGGGAGGCGAGATCAACGGCGTCGTGCGCATGGGCGAAGCCGCGCTCGAAGCGGAGACCGAGAAGGCGGGGGTAGGGGCAGGGGCGCAGCGGTCCTACTAGGTGCGCTAGATATCCACACGATCACTCTCCCGCGTGTGGATTGTCTATCTCTATATATCGCAATACTTTGTGCGACAATGTATGTGGGAATCTCGCGTCACTGTCGATAATCTGGTGAGATAATGTCTCCATACTGCCAGACGTGAGAGGCGCGAATGGACCTCACCGCGCTGGTCTCGTATCTGGATGGCTACCTCCGAGTCGCCGAAGTGCCGGACGCGCCCCATGCGGTGAACGGGCTTCAGGTCGCGAACGCGGGGACCGTAAGCCGTGTGGCAGCGGCGGTCGATCTGTGCGAGGCGACCGTGCGCTTGGCGGCAGAGCAGGGGGCCGACTTGCTGCTGGTCCACCACGGCCTCTTCTGGGGTGGGCTTCAGCCGCTCACTGGGCGCGCGCATCGGCGCGTGGCGGGACTCATGACGCGCGACATCGCGCTCTACAGCGCCCATCTTCCACTCGATCTGCATCCCGAGGTCGGCAACAATGCGGTGCTCGCCCGGCAGCTCGGCGTCTCGCTGCGCGGTGAATTCGGCGAAGAGTACGGCGTGCCGATCGGCCGGTGGGGAGACGTGGACATGTCTCGGGACGCATTCGAGCGCCGGCTGGCGGGACTCACGGGCAGCGCACCGCGGCGGATGGCATTCGGCCCCGAGCGGGTGCGCCGCGTGGGGGTCGTCACAGGGGCGGCCGGATCGATGATCGCGCAGGCCGCCGCCGCTGACCTCGACACCTTCGTCACGGGCGAGGGTCCCCACCACACGTTTTTCGACGCCGAAGAGCTGAGGCTGAACGTGTTCTACGCGGGGCACTACGCCACCGAGACCGTGGGTGTCAAGGCGCTGGCCGAGCACCTCCACGCCCGGTTCGACCTTCCTTGGGCGTTTCTGGACCACCCGACCGGTCTGTGAATGCACGCCGCGTGCTGGCCGTGCTCGCGGCATCGCAGCTCGCCGCCATGGCGCCATGGTTTTCCGCGTCCGCCGTCACGCCGGCGCTCTCCAAGGTGTGGAGACTCGATACCGCAGGCGCGGCGTGGCTCACGATCTCCGTGCAGCTCGGTTTCGTCGCGGGGGCTATTGTGTCGGCGCTGCTCACCCTCTCCGACCGCTGGTCGGCCCGCCGGCTGGTCGCGGCATGTGCCTGCCTCGCCGGTCTCGCGACCATCGGCGTCGCGTTCGCGCCAAACCCCGAAGTAGGCATCGCGCTACGAATGCTCACCGGTGCGGCTTTGGCAGGCGTATATCCGCCCGGCATGAAGATCGTCGCCGGGTGGTATCGCGAAGGCCGAGGACTCGCGATCGGTGTTTTGGTCGGCGCGCTGACCCTGGGCTCGGCGCTCCCCCATCTCGTTCGCTGGGCGGTTCCGGTCGCGTCGTGGCGGCCCGTGCTCGTCATCGCGGCGGCGGCCGCGTTCGTTGGAGCGCTTCTGGTCCTGCTCGTGCCTCACGACGGCCCGTTCGCGGCACCGGCGCCCCCGTTCAGCTGGCGGGCGGCGCCACGCATCCTCGGCAACCGCGCCGTCTCGCTCGCGAATCTTGGCTACCTGGGCCACATGTGGGAGCTGTACGCCATGTGGACGTGGTTGGCCGCGTTCGTCGCGGCGAGCGAACAGGCCCGCACCCATGGCGATCCGACCGGGAGCGGCGCGCCTGCGCTCGTCACGTTCGCGGTGGTCGGCAGCGGTGCCTTGGGGTGCTGGCTCGGTGGGAAGTACGCCGATCGTTGGGGCCGTACGCTGATCACGAGTATCGCGATGACGCTGTCGGGCGCGTGCGCGCTGGCCGTGGGCCTGGTGTTCGGGCGCCCCCTCGCGGCACTGGTCCCGCTGCTCCTCGTCTGGGGCATCACCGTGGTCGCGGATTCGGCGCAGTTCTCAGCCGCGGTGAGCGAGCTGGCACCGCGTGAGCTGGTCGGGACCGCGCTCACGCTCCAGACGAGCTTGGGGTTCCTCCTCACCTGCCTGACGATCTATCTGTTGCCCTGGCTGGCAGCCCGGGTGGGGTGGCGCTGGAGCATGAGCCTCTTGGCGATCGGACCGGCGTGCGGCGTGTGGGCAATGCTGGTACTGCGCCGGCGGCCTGAGTCCGCGGCGCTCGCCGGCGGGCGAGGTTAAGGGACTGCGACGATCCCCACTTCGCCACCGAACTCATCCTCGGCGTGTGCCGTCCCCGCCGGGGCGGTCCACCTCCCGCCGTCGATCCGCACGTTAACTCGGTGTACGCCCCTGGGAATGCGGGTCAGGTCCCCGTGAACTGGATCAACTTCTCCGGGTCCAACGAAATGCCGCTGTACGCCTCCGTGGACTATCCGGTGAATGTCGTCAGCGATGGCGCGGAGATCGTCATCGACTTCGACGTCGGCCGCAGCTTCCTCTGGGCCCTGTACGGGACGCGGGAGTTCACGTTGTTCCCCTGGCTTCGGGCGGTCAGTACTGCTGCGACCGGCGCGATCGAGGGAACCGTGACCAGCGACTACAACGGACCGGTTGCGCCGGTCCCGAACGCGAGCGTCAGCGTGTGCGCCGCTAATCCCTGTGATTCACAAAGCTCGGCGAACGTGGTGGCGAGCGGCCGAAGCGACAACGCGGGACATTACAAAGTGGCGTTCGTGCGCGCGGGCACCTACACGGTGCGGATTGAGCGGGCCGATCATCCGTGGCTCGATCCTGTGGTCACGCCGGCCGTCACGGTGAGCAGCGGCGGCACGACCACCCTCTCGGTCGCGCTGCCTCGCGCGGGTTCGGGGGGCGCGTACATCCGGATCTCGGGGCCCACGTCGGTCGGCATCGGCGGAGCGATCCTGCTGCAGGCCGCCGTGGGGGACGCGACCGGTGCTCCGGTCTCGAACCCGTCGGTCACCTGGACGAGCGACAACCCCGCGATCGCATCCGTGTCGTCGTCGGGGACCGACACAGCGGCCGTCACCGGCAATCAACAGGGCTTCGCGACCATCAGGGCGACGAGTGGTGCGCTCAGTGACGCGACTACGATCCAGGTGCTCGGGTCGCCCGGCGCCCCGGTGGCGAGCGTGACCGTGCAGCCCGCGACCGCCAGCCTGACGGTCGGCGACAGCGTGTACTTCACGGCGGAGCTCCGCGACTCGGCAGGAACGGTGCTCAGCGGTCGGCCGGTGTCCTGGTTCAGCACCGACAGCTCGGTGTTCGTGATTCAGTTCCAGGGCGGTACGAACCCCATCGCGATCGTTCGCCCCCGCGGCGTGGGCAGCGCGTTCTTGCAGGCGACGAGCGAAGGCAAGACGGGCCAGGCAACCATTACCGTGCACTGATCCCCGAGACTGGGAGGGGCGGGGGACTCCCCCCGCGCGCCGCGGGCTCGTACTTTGCGGTTCCCCGATCCCGTCCGGAGGTCGTTTGCGTTTCGTTCCGCTCCTCGCCCTGACTCTGGTGGTCGCCTGCGCGCATCCGCCCCGCGCGGCAGCGCCTCCCCAGCCCGGGCTGTTCGGTCCTTCCTCTCAACCCGTGCTCTTGCCCCCACGGCGCTTCGAGCCGGACGTGCCCCGCACGGACGCCGAATGGCGTGCCGTCGGAAGGGAAGCCGCGGCGCTGCTGTCCCAATACGTCGCGATCAACACCACCAATCCGCCGGGCAACGAACTCCAGACGGCCACCTGGCTGAAGGCGGTGCTCGCGCGTGAAGGGATCGACGCCCAGGTGTTCGAGCCCCGACCGGGGAAGGCAAACCTGTATGCCCGTGTCAAGGGAGACGGTAGCGCGCGGCCGCTGATTCTGCTCAACCACATGGACGTAGTGCTCGCGAGCCCGGAGTACTGGAAGGTCGACCCCTTCAGCGGGGCCGTGCAGGACGGCTATGTCTGGGGACGCGGCGCGCTCGACATGAAGGGCGAGGCGATCGCGCAGCTCATGGCGATGCTCACGCTGAAGCGCGCCGGGGTGCCGCTCAAGCGCGACGTGATTTTCTTGGCGACGGCCGATGAAGAGATCGGCGGTGGCGTGGGGGCGGGTTGGTTCGTCGAGCATCACCCGGACCTCGTGCACGATGCCGAGTTTCTCCTCAACGAGGGTGGCACGATCCGCACCGATGCGAGCGGACGGGTCGAGTACTACGGGGTGGGGACGACTGAGAAGTCACCCTTCTGGCTCAACCTGGTTGCGCACGGCACCCCGGGCCACGGATCGCGCCCCACGCCCGACAACCCCGTGCATCGGTTAGTGCGAGCCCTGTCCCGCATCGCTGCCTATCAGACGCCGCTGGTCGTGACGCCCGCGGTCGAGCGCTACCTTCGCGATCTGTCCACGATCGAGACGGACCCAGCGCGCCGCGCGGCGTTGGCGGACGTGCGCGCGGCGCTGCGCGACTCGGCCGCCGTGCGCTTCCTCACCGGCGATCTCACCTACAACGCGCTGCTGCGCAATACCATCTCGATTACGGGCCTGCAGGGGAGCGACAAGACGAACGTCATCCCGCCGCTGGCGCGGGCGGCGCTGGACGTCCGGCTGCTCCCGGGCCAGGATCCGCAAGCCTTCCTCGCCGACCTGGTGCACGTCGTGGGCGACTCGGGCGTGGAAATCACTCCGCAAGGTCCGAACTGGCCAGCCACCGAGAGCGCGACCGAGACGGAGCTGTTTCGCGCCATCGTGGCGGTGGCCCACGAGCGCACGCCGGACGCGCTCGTCACCACGCCGCCTCTCACCGGCTTCACCGACAGCCATTACTTCCGGCGTCTGGGCATCGTGAGCTACGGCCTGTCGCCGTTCCCGCTCAGTCAGGCCGAGTCGCGCGGCGTGCACGGCAACGACGAGCGGGTGAGCCTGGACGACCTCGGGTTCGGGGTCCACTTCATGTACGACGTCGTGGCGCGCATCGCGGCGAAGTGATCGGGCTGTTCCTCCATCCTCGCCGTTACCCGCCCGCGCGGGAGCGGCGCCCGCCGCTATTCGAGCGCGTGACCAAGGTACCGCTGGGGTGGGTGGCGGAGCGGCTGGCCCGTCCGCTCATCCGCTGGGAGCGCGCCCGGCTCGAGACTCCGGACATCGCAGTCCCCGTTGAAGGCCTCGCTCCCGAGCTCGTGGGCTACCGTCTGGCGCTGGTCACCGATCTCCACCATGGCCCCGCCGTGCCCACGTGGTGGCTGCAGCTCATGGCCGATCGCGTGCAGGAGCTCGACACCGATCTCGTGGTGCTGGGCGGCGATTTCGTCAGCCACGCCCGCAGCGACATCGATGGTCTCGAGCGGGTCCTGGCGCGCTTCCACGGGCGTGACGGCGTGGTCGCCGTGCTCGGGAACCACGACCATTGGGTGGACCCCGACCAGGTCGGGGCCGCGGTTGAGCGCAGTGGCGCGATGCTGCTCCACAACCGGCACCGGCTCATTCGTCGCGGCGCGGCGGCGCTGGCGGTGGGCGGCGTGGACGACTTCACCCATGGCGCCGTCCGGCCCGACGAGGCGTTCTCCGGCGTGGCGCCGGACGTCCCGCGCGTGCTCATCTCTCACAACCCCGATCTCATCGAATACCTGCCCACGGGTCTCCGGGTGGACGTGATGCTCGCGGGACACACGCACAACGGTCAGGCGCACCTGCCGCTCGTCGGGCCGATCACCGCGCCGTCGCAGTTCGGCAAGAAATACCTGCATGGGTTGAAGCGCGTGGGGCAGTGCTGGTTGTATGTCTCGGCGGGCGTGGGCAGCGCGTGGATCCCGCGCTGGGGCAACCCGCCCGAGCTCCCGGTGATTCGGCTGACGAGCGCTACTTGAGGGAGACGATGAACCGAACCAGCACGGTCTCGGCCGTTTGGGGCGCGACCGTGCAGAAGCACTCGGCGCCGATCAGACGCTTGACGCCCAGTACCTCCGCTTCCGCGATCCCCGGCACGTCGCGATAGGTAATCTCGAGCGTCGTCCCGTCGATGATCCGATAGGCCACGGGGCGTCCGAGCAAACGATGATGGGGGTCGATCCGGCCGAGCCCCTCGCTCAGCCGGTGCTGAATGGCGGCGGCCTGCGCGCGCTGCGGGGTGGGAACCTCGATCATGGGTGCGCCCGGCGGCGGTTCGCGAGCACTGCGGCGGCGTTGCGCCGCATCCCGGCCACACCGGGGCGCTCGAACGGCGTGTCGCCGAAGCGGCGCTGGAACGAATCCGGCTTCGCGTCGAGCAGCGCCGCGAGCTCCGGCTCGGCGACCTCGGGGCGCACGTTCAGCTCGACGTCGCGCGTGGGGAGCGCGAACTTCACGTTCCACGGACAAACGTCCTGGCACACGTCGCATCCGAACAGCCAGTCACCCACGAGTGGCTGCTGGACTTGGCTGAACTCTCCGCGGTGCTCGATGGTCAAGTACGAGATGCAGCGCCGCGCGTCGAGCACGCCGGGTGCGACGAATGCGCTCGTCGGGCACGCGTCCAGGCAGGCGCGGCAGCTACCGCAGCGGTCTGCTTCGAACGGCGGGTCGGGGGCGAGCTCCGCGTCGGTCAGCACGACGCCGATGAACGTGAACGAGCCCCTGTCGGGGTCGATCAGCATCATGTTTTTGCCGATCCAGCCCAGCCCTGCGCGCTGCGCCAGCTCCCGCTCGGGGACGGGCCCTGCGTCTACGTAGCAGCGAGTCTTCGCGCCCGGCACGACCTCCCGAACGGCGGTGGCAAGCCGCTCGAGACGGCGACCGAGGACGTCGTGGTAGTCGGCCGACCAGGCATACTGGGCGACTCTTCCCGAAGCCCGACTGACCGTCGCGAGACCGGGGTTCACGGATGCCAGCGGATTGCTCTGGCTCCCGTTCTCCCCGGGCTTGCGCCCGGGGTCAGCGTCGCCGTGGAAGTAATTCGTCAGCGTTACAACGGCGACTCGCGCGTTGGGCATGATGCGGCCCGGGTTCTTCCGTTTCTCGGCCTGACGATGCAGGTACCTCATGGTGCCTGCGTACCCGGCGTCGAGCCACTGGTCGAGCTCGGCAGCGTGAGCGCTCGGCTCGAGGGTCGCGACTCCCACGGCATCGAAGCCCAGCTCGAGGGCTCGACGTTTCACCGCGACGGTCTGCTCGACGTCTCTTTTCATAGGTGCATCGTCTCTCTTCGCCACCTCGCGAAGCGTACTACGTCTTCGAGCGGCGGCACCGCGTTTTCATCGCCGTAGGCGGTGAACATGCGCCAGCGAACATAATCGCGCGGCGGCAGCGGCAGGAACGGCGGGCGTCGGTACCAGTCTCGCGCCCGAACGCTCCAGGTCAGGCGGACGAGATCGAGAGCGAGCCGCGGGTTCACGAGGGCCCGCAGCACGAGACGCGCGGTGAGCGTCGACCAGCCGGCAGAGGCTCTCATTGCGGGTGAATTTACTCGCGAGGCGTGCCCAGCGCGCTTTTCCTCTTGTATATTGACCGCCTATGCCACTCGCCAGCGGTCTGGACGCCGGCGCGTCCACCGGGGCTCATGCGCTCGCCCGCTATCGCAGCGAGTTCCCGATCTTTCGGGACGCGGTGTACCTCAACACCTGCTCGCTCGGCGCGCTCGGCGAGCGCACGCGCCGCCGCACGGCGGAGTTCCTCGATCTGTGGCAGGCGCGCGGGGCCTCCGCCTGGTACGACGTGTGGTGGGCGGCACTGGGCGAGCTGCGGGCGCGCTACGCGCGGATCGTGGGCGCCAGTCCCGAGGAAATCGCGCTCGCGCCCAGCGTTTCGGTGGCCCTGTCGGCGGTGGCCGAGGCGCTCGACTACCGGCGCCGGCCCAGGGTCGTGATCACGTCGCTCGATTTTCCCACGGTCGCCTACCAGTGGCTCGCGAAGCACGACCGTGGCGTCGAGCTGGTGGTGGTCGAGAGCCCGGACCAGGTCTCGGTGCCGGTCGAAGCCATCGCCCGTGCGGTGAATGACCGCACCGCCCTCGTCGCCACGTCGCATGTCTATTTCACGAGCGGGGCCATCCAGGACATCGAGCGCGTGGCGGATGCGGCGCACCAGAGCGGCGCTTTGTGTCTGGTCGATGCCTACCAGTCGGTGGGGCAGGTGCCCGTGGACGTGAAGGCCGCAGGCGTGGACTTCCTCATCGCCGGCGGGCTCAAGTGGCTGCTCGGCGGGCCGGGGATCGTGCTGCTGTACGTTCGCGACGAGCTCGCGCGGCGGCTCGCTCCGGGGATCGCCGGGTGGTTCGGCCACAAGAACCAGTTCGCCTTTGATTCCCGTGCGCTCGAGCTGCACGACGATGCGCGACGCTTCGAGCTCGGTACGCCGGCGCTCGCGGCGGTGTATGCGCAGCTGGGAGGCCTCGAGTACATCGACGAAATCGGCGTCCCGGCCATCCGCCGAGTGACCTCGGCGCTCACCGAGGATCTGGTCGCGCGCGCTCGAGAGCACGGCTTTCGGCCTCACGTCGCTCCGCGCGCCGAGGATCGGTCGGCGATCGTCATGCTCCCCGCGGCCGACCCGGCCGCGGGCGTGCGACATCTCGCCGCCGGCGGGATCATCGTAGACGCCCGGCCGGGACACGTCCGCTTCTCTCCCTTCTTCTATAACGTGCAGGACGACCATGTCTCAGCGCTCGAGCGGCTCGCCACGTACACCGGTCACTGAGGACGAACGCCTCCTCGCCCAGGTTCCTCGCGAGCGGCGGGCGTTCGTCAAAACGGACTCGTGGCGGGTCCTCCGGATCATGGGAGAGTTCGTCGAAGGGTTCGACACCCTCTCCGACGTGTACAACGCCGTCACGGTGTTCGGATCGGCCCGCACCACGCCGGACGACCCCTACTATGAGAAAGCCGTGGAAACCGCGCGCATGCTCGCGCAGGAGGGGTTCCCGATCATCACGGGGGGCGGTCCCGGAATCATGGAGGCCGCGAACCGCGGGGCCCAGGAGGGAAACGGCCTGTCCATCGGCTGTAACATCGAGCTGCCGTTCGAGCAGGGTCTCAATCCCTACGTCGAGCGTTCGATCAACTTCCGTTACTTTTTCGTCCGCAAGACGATGTTCGTCAAGTACTCGACCGCATTCATCGTCTTCCCGGGCGGGTACGGGACGATGGACGAGCTGTTCGAGGCGCTCACCCTGATTCAGACCGGGAAAGTGAGCAATTTCCCCGTGATCCTGTTCGGGGTTCAGTACTGGGCGGGTCTCGTGGAGTGGCTGAAGGAGCGGGTCGCGGGGGAGGGCAAGATCGCCAGCACCGATCTCCGGCTCTTCACCGTCACCGACAGCCCGCGCGAGGCCGTCGCGGCCGTACGGCAGGCGCGGGAGCGCCGCAGCCAGGCCTTTACGCTCGAGACGCAACCTGACGCGGAGGTCCCATGACCACACGCAAAGACTTCCTGCGCGGCCAGCGTATCGACCCGAAGCCCATCACCGGCCGGGAGACGATCCCCGAGCTGGTGGACAACGCGTTTCTCGCCTACAACTCGGGGCGTCTCGCCGAGGGGTGCCGCCTGTTCACGGAGCTGATGCTCGAGGACGACGTCACCGTTGGCATGAGCCTCACCGGCGCGATGACGCCCGCGGGGCTCGGGATGTCGACGATCATCCCGCTCGTCGAGGCCGGGTTCATCGACTGGATCGTCTCGACCGGAGCCAATCTGTATCACGACGCGCATTTCGGGTTGGGTCTAACGATGCACCGCGGGACGCCGTTCGCGGACGACGTGGAGCTGCGGGAGGAAGGGGTCGTGCGCATCTACGACATCTTCTTCGACTACGAGGTGCTGCTCTCGACCGACGCGTACATTCGGGAAGTGTCAGCGGGCCCGGAGTTCCAGCGGCCCATGAGCACGGCGGAGTACCACTACCTGCTGGGCGGCTACATCCTCGAGCGCGAGAAGGCGCTGGGGATCTCGCGGAAGTCGGTGCTCGGCGTGGCGCACCAGTGTGCCGTGCCGATCTATACGTCGTCCCCGGGGGACTCGTCCATCGGGATGAACGTGGCCGAGCAGGCGCTGACGGGATCGCTGCTGCGCTTCGATCCCAGCGCGGACGTGAACGAGACGTCGGCGATCGTGTTCGACGCCAAGACCCATGGCGGCAAGAGCGGCATCCTGATCATCGGCGGCGGCAGCCCCAAGAACTTCGTGCTGCAGACGGAGCCGCAGATCCAAGAAGTACTGGGTATCAGCGAGAAAGGGCATGACTACTACCTCCAGATGACCGACGCCCGTGTCGACACGGGCGGCCTGTCCGGAGCCACGCCGGCCGAAGCCGTCAGCTGGGGGAAGGTGGACCCCGACAAGCTACCGGGTACGGTGGTGTGCTACCTCGACAACACCATCGGCTTCCCCATCCTCGCCGCGTACTCGCTCGCCAAACGGAAGAAGCGGCGGCTGCGCCGGCTGTACGATCGGCGCGAGGAGATGATGCGGCAACTCACCGAGGCATACCAGGAGGCGAAAGCGGACCGCGACGCGCGCGCGGAGGCGACGACTGTCGGGCGCAGACCCTGAGCTCGCCGGCCCCGCGGGCACGTCCCGGGCGTACGCGGCGTACGCCCTGGGACTGTTGACGCTCATCAATCTCCTCAACTACGTCGACCGCAACGTCGTCTTCGCGCTGTTCGAGCCGATCAAGCGGGAGCTCGTCCTGTCGGACCAGCAGCTCGGCTGGCTCGGCTCGGCCTACGTGATCGTCCTCTCGCTCGCGGCCTTGCCGCTCGGTGTCGTCGGGGACCTGAAGTCCCGGCGCGCCGTGATCGCGTTCGGCGTCGGGCTGTGGAGCGCCTTCACGGCGCTGGGGGCGACGGTGAGCCGGTTCTGGCAGCTCCTGGCGTGCCGCTCGCTGGTGGGCGTGGGGGAGGCGGGCTACGGACCGGCTGCCCAGGCGTTGCTTGCCGAGTTCTTCCAGGGCAAGCGACGCGCCTTTGCCCTCGGGATCTACTCGGTTGGGATGGCCTTTGGCGGCGTGCTCGGGATCTGGCTCGGCGGCGTGCTCGCCGAGCGCTACGGCTGGCGCGCCGCGTTCGTCGCCCTCGGCGTCCCCGGCTTTCTGCTCGCGCTGCTCGCGTCCCGGCTGCGCGAGCCGCGCCGGCGCCCGCCGCCGACGATCCGCGCCACCGTGAAGAGCTGGTACGCGCGCGGGCGCGTGGGGGCCCGCGAGGCGTTACGGCTCGGCGCGCCGCTCATGTGGCTCACGCTCGTGGGCGCTGCGCTCTCCGGCCTGCTCGATCTGTTCGACGGGCTGCCGCGCGGCCTCGATACGGCGGTGTTCTCCGCCTGCGTGAGCATCGGCATCGTGTGGACCGTGTTTCGGCTGGTACCGGTGGCCGTGCGTGGCACGAGCGAAGCGAGCGAAGTCGCCGCCACGGCATTCGGCGATTTCCTACAGGCCGCCGGGACGGTGCTCCGAACCCCGACGCTGATCTGGATGTTCGTGGGCGGCGCGCTCGTGACCTTCGCCGTGAACGGCCTGATCGCCTGGGCGCCGAGCTTCCTGGAACGCACGCACGGCCTGCCGGTGGCCGCCGTGGGACGGCAGTTCGGTGTGTGGGGACTCGCCGGCGGCGCTCTGGGCGCCCTGTTCGGCGGGCGGACAGGGGATTGGCTGCTGTCGCGCTGGAGCGGCGGGCGGGTCGTCGTGTCGGGCGCGGGGTTCGTGTTGGGCGGGCCCGTGTGCGCCGCGCTCCTCCTGATCGATGAGCTCCGGCTGTTCGTGCCGCTCCTGTTCGGGACGTTCTTCCTCTATTCGTGGTACAACGGGCCGCTGTCGGCCGTGATCCTCGACGTGGTGCCGGGGGCTGTCCGCGCTTCGGTGCTGGGCGCCTACGTGCTATTCTCGCACCTCGCCGGCGATGCGATCGCGCCGCCCCTCATCGGGTATCTGTCCGATCGGTTCGGCCTGCGGCCCGCCATGCTATTGCTGCCGACGGCCGGCGCGGTGGGAGGCTTGGTCATCCTGATTTCCCTCAGCACGGTGGGGCGGGACATGGCGCGGGTGAAAGCATGAAGATCGCCGTCGTGTTCGACACGCTCCACCCCGACTGGGAGGACGCCGAGTACAAGAAGGAAATCGAAGCGAAGGTGGAGGAAGCGGAGTACGACGTCGGCCGGGCTCTGCTGGCCCAGGGACACGACGTCCTGATGGTCGGCGTCGCCGATCAGCTGGCACCGGTGCTCGAGCGGTTGGCCGCGTTCCAGCCGAAGCTTGTGTTCAACGGGTGCGAGTCGTTCCGAGGACACGCCCGGCACGAATACGCGCTCGCCACGGTGCTGGAGATGCACGGCTACCGCTACACGGGGTCGTCCCCGACCGGACTGCTCGTCGCGCGCAACAAGTCGCTCACCAAGAAAATCCTCGCGCACCACGAGATCCGGGTGCCGGCGTTCGCCGAGTTTCCCCCGGGACAGAAGCCCGTACGCCCGTCGGAGTTGCGGTTCCCGCTCATCGTGAAGCCGCTGTTGGAGGATGCCTCCGTGGGTATCGCGCAGGCTTCCGTGGTGAAGGACGATGAGGAGCTCGAGGTGCGGGTGAAGTTCATCCATGAGAAGTTCCATCAGGCGGCCATCGTCGAAGAGCTGATCGAAGGCCGGGAGCTGTACGCGGGACTGATCGGGAACGGCACGCTCCAGGTGCTGCCCATCGTCGAGCTGACGTTTGGCGAGGCCGATGGAGAGCATCGCATTGCAACGTACAAAGCCAAGTGGGACGAAGAATACCGCAAGCGGAAGAAGATCAAGAACGTGTTCGCGAAGGGACTGTCGGACGAAGTCGCAGCCAAGATCGCGGACACCTGCACCACCGCATTTCATGCCCTGTGGCTCCACGACTACGGACGCGTCGACCTGCGGCTGACGCACGACGACGCCGTCTATGTCCTGGAGGTCAACCCCAATCCGTTTCTCGCGCAGGAGAACGAGATGGCGGACGCGGCCGAGAAGGCGGGGATGAGCTATAACGCGTTCATCCAGCGGATCGTGGACGAGGCACTGGCACGTGGCCGGGCGTAAGCGCGAGATCCCGACGCCCGAGCTGCGCTGTCCTACGTGCGCGGCCGAAGTGCAGCGCTTCTGGGCGAACTGCTCGAACTGCGGCCGCCGGCTTGAGTGGCGCGACGTTACCAAGGAGACGGGCGCGGAGTGCTACTACTGCGGCTGGGTGGTGTCGGACAGCTTCTCGTTGTGCCCCTGGTGCGGTCGCGACATCGCCGACCGGGACTCGAGTCCGGACCCGCTCAAGGCCCCCAAGGGATTCAAGTACCACCGGCGCTGCCAGTGGGGCTGCGGCGGCGGCGTGATGTACCCGATGCGGTCGTGCCCGTGGTGCGGGCGCCCGCAGAAATGGCGCTACCAGGAGTTCCAAAACATCTGCCCGCATTGCAACAAGGGCGTGAACGACTGGATGGACGTCTGCCCGTGGTGCGGCAAAGACGCCACCGGACGCGACTTGATCCGCCAGGCCCTGCGGCGGGTACGGCAGCTCCTGGTCGTCGGCCGTCTCAAGGATTGGAACTACCGGGTGCTCTTGCGGCCGGGCGTTTCCGGCGTGACCCATCGGACACCGAAGATCATCGAGATCGAGCGTCGCTACGTGACCAGCAAGCGGCGGCGCCGCGACGAGATCTCGTGGAACATGCTGAGCGGGCTGATTCTGCACGAGCTGGGGCACTCCTTCCTCTATCACAACTGGTCGTTCACCCGGACTGGGCGGTTCCGGCGGGCGTTCGGGGAGGTGCGCAAGGCGTATCGGGTCTCCGACTCGAAATGGGTGGACTTCGAGCGCCGGGGCGTCACCACGACCCTCCCGAACTACGTCACGGCGTACGCCGCCACGCATCCGCAGGAGGACTTCGCCGAGACGTTCCGGTTCTACGTGTCGCGGCGTGGGCGACTGCGCGAGCTGTTCGCCGAGTTCGGCCGCAAGCGTAAGGGCGTCCCGGTGTTCGAGAAGTTCCTCGTGCTGCACGACTACATCCGGAGCCTCAGGGGATGGAGTTGAGCATCCGAAGGAACGTCGAGAACTGGGTTAAATTGAAGGACAGCAATCCAGCGAAAGAGGAGCCATGGCGTTGATGCGTACGTCGAATCCGGCCCTGAATGCCAAGACCTTCGCCGATGTACGGCGTGACCCTACGGCGCCGGCGATGACGGTCGAGGGCACGGTGAACCGGACGGCCTTCCTGTTGTTCGTGGTTGTCGTCCCTGCAGCGTGGGTGTGGGCCCAGGTCCGCACGGCGCTCAATCCGTCGGTTGCAGGCCCGTGGATCATGGTCGGCGCGATCGGTGGTTTGGTGGTCGCCATCGTCACGATCTTCAAGAAGGACTGGTCGCCAGTGACCGCTCCCATCTATGCGGCGCTTGAGGGATTGGCGCTGGGCGGTTTGTCGGCCCTGCTCGAGACCAAGTATCCGGGGATCGCGATGCAGTCGGTGGGCCTCACGTTCGCGACGCTGGCGGCTATGCTCCTCGCCTATCGCTCGGGGCTCATCAAGCCAACCGAGAAGTTCAAGCTCGGCGTCGTCGCGGCGACGGGGGCGATCGCCCTGTTCTACCTCGTGGGATTCGTGCTTTCCTTCTTCGGGATCGCCCTGCCGTTCCTGCAGGGGAATAGCACGGCCAGCATCGTGGTCAGCGGGATCATCGTGGTCGTCGCGGCGCTGAACTTGATCCTCGACTTCGATTTCATCGAGTCTGGCGCGGCCGCCGGAGCGCCCAAGTATATGGAGTGGTACGGCGCCTTCGGCCTGATGGTGACGCTGATTTGGCTGTACCTGGAGATCCTGCGGTTGCTCGCCAAGTCCCGCAGCCGGCGTTAGCCGGCGCTCAGGGTTCCCCGGCGGTCGCCGCTTCCTTGGCGAAGGCGTGGGATCGCTCCACCAGCTCCTCGTACCCGGTCACCTCCTCCGCACGGCGGGTTGCGTCCCAGCCGAGTGGCTCCGCTAGCCATTCCGCAACCGGGCTCGCCGCCGGCACCCCTTGGTCCCTGGTCGCATAGAACAGATGGAGCCGCCGCACCAGCACGTCCGACAGGCGAACCGCCATCTCGCGCTCCACCGCGTGCGCCACCTCGGCCCACAGCGTCGGCCGCCCGGCGACGATGGGCCGCCCCAGCGCCCGGTCGCGGTCCACCAGGTTCAGCACCGCCGCTGACTCGCTGCCGTAGCGGGCGACCAGATGGCGGGCCGTCCGGTCCGATGCCCCCCGCTCCACGGCTGCTTTGATGAGTCCTTCCAGGTCGGCCGTCTCGCCGCCCGGGAGCGGTAACCGATCCGTCGGCGCACGGGGGGCTCGGGGGCGGCCGTCCAGTTCGCGCAGGCGGGCGGCGACCCGATCCACCACGTCGCGAGCCATGACACGGTAGGTGGTGAGTTTGCCGCCGGCGATCGTCAACAGGCCGCTCGGGCTTTCGACCACGCGATGCTCGCGCGAGGCCGCGGATGCCGTGACGACCCGCGGCGGCCGCAGCAGGGGTCGCAACCCCGCCCAGCTGGCGACGACGTCCGCCGGCGAGAGCCGCGCGTGCGGGAAGAATGCGTTGGCCGACCGCAGCAGGTAGACGACGTCGTCCGCGGTCGCGCGCACCTCATCGGGTGACACGTCGTCGTCACTGTCCGTCGTCCCGATGTAGCTCAGATCGTCCCACGGCAGCACGAACATCACCCGCCCGTCGATCGGGGACGTGAGCGTGACCGCGTGCGTGTGCCCGATGCGTTTGCGGGGCACCGCCACGTGCACGCCTTTGGTGGGTCGGAGCAGGGGATCCGCGCCGGCGTCGTCGAGGCTCCGTACGCGGTCCACCCACGGTCCGGCCGCGTTCACGACCACGAGCGCCCGTATCGTCGAAGCCTGGCCCGTCAGGCCGTCCCGCACGGTCACGCCGCCTACCCTGCCGTCCGGTTTGAGGAGCGCCGTGGCTTCCGCGTAGCTCGCGACCAGCGCGCCCGCCTGCGCGGCGCTGCGCATGGTCGCAATCACGAGGCGGGCGTCATCGGTCTGCGCGTCGTAGTACAGGGCCGCGCCCTGCAACTCTTTATCCCGCAGCCCGGGCTCCAGACGCTGGGTCGCCTTGCGTCCCAGCCAGCGGTGCCATTTCACATTGTGGAACGCCGCGAGCAGATCATACAGCCACATTCCCGCGCGGAGCTTCCAGGCGGGGACCCGCGCGCCGCGGTACACCGGGAACAGGAAGGGCAGGGGGTGCACCAGATGCGGCGCGATGCCGAGCAGCACGCGACGCTCGCGGCTCGCCTCGAATACCAGGCGAAACTCGCCCTGCTCGAGATACCGGATCCCGCCGTGGATCAGCCGTGATGAAAGCGACGACGTCCCACCCCCGAGATCGCCCTTGTCTACCACCGCCGTACGAAAGCCTCTAAGCGCCGCGTCGCGGGCGATCCCGGCGCCCGTGATCCCACCCCCGATGACCAGGACGTCCACCGGCTCGGCGGCCATCGATGCGAGCGCGGTGGCGCGCGTGCGATGCGAAAAGGGTGTCTCGCTCGTCGACGTTCTCCAGCTTGGCCCAGCGGCGGGCCCGGGGTAGGTTTCGAGACTTCCGGGAGGAGAATGTAATGCCGGTTGCCAACGGACGGCGCGTGGCGGTGATTGCCGGTTGCCGCACGCCGTTCTGCAAGTCGGGGACGGTGCTGAAGGACGCCCGGGCGGTGGACATGGCGCGGTTCGTGGCGCGCGAGCTCCTCGAG
>WNFD01006255.1_pt1 | contig 17028 bp, 16 predicted proteins | sample 5400491 | NCBI WGS metagenome assembly WNFD01 (sample SAMN13153343, study PRJNA577476) | soil metagenome | isolation source: 120 cm saprolite under Douglas fir tree site 2 hole 2 replicate 2 | place: USA:California | collected 2015-04-18 | reverse complement strand
TTCTGAGCAAACTCATCACCGCCGAGGACGAGCAGGGCGCCTTGAGCGAGGTCGAGCTCCTGCACCAGTGTATCTTCCTCTTGAACGCGGGGCACGAGACGACGACCAATCTCATCGGCAACGGCGTGCATGCGCTGCTCGAGCATCCCGGCGAGCTGCGCCGCTTGCAGCACGACCCCTCGTTGATCGAAACGGCCATCGAGGAGTTTCTCCGCTACGAAAGCTCGAATCAGCTGGGCAATCGCCGCGCGCTTGTCGATGTCGAGATCGGAGGCGTCGCGCTGCCCGCGGGCACGCTGATCACGCTCGGCATCGGCGCCGCCAACCGGGACCCGGCCCAGTTCCCGGATCCGGACCGGCTCGACATTGCCCGCGCGCCCAACCGGCACCTTGCCTTCGCCACCGGCATCCACGCCTGCGCGGGGATGTGGCTGGCGCGGATGGAGGGACAGGTGGCCATAGGCAGGCTCGTGCGGAGATTCCCGAAGGTCCGGCAGGCTGGGCCCGTGGTGCGCGGCGGGCGCGCCCGATTTCGCGGGCTGGCGCAGTTCCCGGTGAGTGTGTAGGCTTTCAGCAGGGAGGAGACAATCGTGGAGAAATTCGAATACTTCAGCGGCATTCCCGAAGTCGGCATTGTGCCGCGCGCGCCGCACGCGGGGCCGCTCATGCGCCACGTCTACGAGCAGGAGCACGGGCGCGGGGGCTTTGCCGGCAAGGTCAGCCACACCTACCACCTCTATCCGCCCACGAACTGGCTGCCCGAGGAGAGCCGGCTGCTCAACGGCGCGGTCTTCGCGCCGCACTGGGAGTCGCCGCTCCGCCCGCTCGGCGGGGTTCACCACGCGTTGGACGTTCTCAAGCCGGGGGCCCCCGCCGATGTCTACCGCGGCATGGGGCGGCTGATCGCGAATGCGACGGCGGCGATGAATGTGACAGCGCCGTCGGCGCCGATGGACTACTTCTTCGAGCACCACTCGGCCACTCTCGTGGTCTTTGTCCACGAGGGCTCGGGCATCCTCGAGACGACGTTCGGCCCCATTGCCTACCGCAAGGGCGACTTCCTCATCGTGCCCAAGGGCGTCACGCACCGCTTCGAGCTCGACGCGGGTCCGCAGTACTACTGGGTCTACGAGAGCTTCGCGGGCGATCCGGAGAAGGCCGAGGCGGTGACGACGGGGCAGTTCCTGACGCACAGCCGGAGCGACTACAAGTTCCCGCGCTCGCTCGATACGCGCAACGAGGCGGGGCGCTTCGAGATCATCTCCAAGACCGACGGCACCTACGCGCGCCGCGTGCACCCCACGCACCCGTTCGACGCGGTCGGCTGGCGCGGCACCTATCTGCCGTACAAGTTCGCCGTCGAGGACGTGCGGCCGCTGGTCGCCGACCGCTCGCACGTGCCGCCCTCGGGCCACACGGTCTTCATCCTGCCCGGCTGCTACATCTGCGTCTTCACGGTTCGCTCCGCGGAGAAGGAAGGGCTCTGGGTGCCCTTTTTCCACAACAACCTCGACTACTGCGAGACCCTCGGCTATCACGTCGGCCGCTTTTTCAGCCGCGGCGGCGTGTTCTCCGAAGGCATGGTCTCGGTCCACCCCGTTGGCCTGCCTCACGGGCCGCATCCCAAGGCCATGGCGGCGCTGCTGGACGACAAGCGCCCCGAGCGCTTCGAGGAGGTTGGCATCATGGCCGACTTCGCGAACCCGGCGAAGATCTCGGACTTCGCGCTCGGGCTCTCGCAGCCTGGCTACATGGCAACCTGGTCGGGCTACACGATGGACCCGCGCTTCGTGCACGACCCGGGCCGGCTGGCCAAGGTGCGGAGCGAGGCCGAGCGCCTCGCCGAGACGCGCGACAAGATGAGGCCGGGTGCATCGGAGGACGACGCGGACCGCCGCTAGATGCCCTGCGGTGCCCAGCGCGACGTCGAGGCCAATGGCCTCCGTCTTCGCCTGCACGAGTGGGGCCCGCCCGGCAGGCCGCCGGCGCTCCTGCTCCATTCGCTGGCGGCCCACAGTCACTGGTGGGACTGGAGCGCGCCGCTCCTCGGCGAGCGCTTCTCCGTCGCGGCGCTCGACCTGCGCGGGCACGGCGGCAGCGCCTGGTCCGATCCGCCGGCCTACCGGGCCGCGGACTACGCGGCCGACATCGTTGCCGTGCTCGACGCGCTCGGCTGGCGCAGGCCACTCGTCGTCGGCCACTCGCTGGGCGGCTACGTCGGCGCGTATCTCGCCGCGCGGTATCCCGAGCGAGTGGGCGCGCTGGTCATCGCCGACACCATGACCCACTGGTCGGACGACGAAGCCGCGTGGGCGCTCAAGCAGGTCGAGCGCCCGGGTCCGGAATTCGCGAATCCGTCCGAGGCGGGCTCGCGTTATCGACTGTCGCCGCCCGAGACCAGGGCGCCCGGGGACTGGATCCGTCACCTCGGCGAGGCGGCCGTTGTCGAGCGAGAGCCCGGCGTCTGGCAGTACGCCGTCGACCGCCGTGTCTTTGCCCACGCGCGTCCCGACGCCTGGCCACTCCTCGCGGGCATCGTGTGTCCCACCCTCGTGGTGCGGGGCGCGGGCAGCCAGATCATGGATCGCGATGCCTGGCTGCGCGTCGCAACAAGCGTGCAGCACGGCCAGTTCGCCGAGATCAAGGATGCCGGGCACCACTTGGTGCTCGACGACCCGGCAAGCTTCGTCTCGACCGTGACGACATGGCTCGATCGGGTCGCGCCGCCGCGCCCGGTAGGCCGCGAGTGACATCCTTGACGGTCGTGAAGGGCGCCCGTATGCTGGGCACCTTTCGACGTTAGCCGGGTGACAATCGAGGGGTTGAAGAGGAGGTCACCGTGAATCCTGCCGTGATGACGACACACGATCCGAACCTGCCCGCCGAGTACTCCGCGGGGCTGGACCGGCTCTCCCTGGCGCCGCTGTGGACGGCTTTGCACGCGCTGCTGCCTCATGAGCGCGTCTCACAGGCCATGCCCCACCGCTGGCGCTGGGCCGAGATGCGCGGGCCGCTGCTGGAGGCGGCGCGCCTCGTGCCCATGGAACAGGCCGAGCGGCGGGTGCTCGTGCTGCGCAACCCGGGCCTCGGCGGCGCGTACGCGGCGACGGCCACGCTTTTCGCGGGGATGCAGATCATCCTGCCCGGCGAGACGGCGCCGAGCCACCACCACACGCCTGCCGCATTGAGAATGATCGTCGAGGGACGAGGCGCGTTCACGACGGTGGACGGCGTCAGGTGCGCGATGGAACCGGGCGACCTCATCATCACGCCGCCGATGCGCTGGCACGACCACGGGCACGAGGGGACGGAGCCCGTGATATGGCTCGACGGGCTCGATATTCCTCTCGTGCGGAGCTTCGAGGCGGCCTGGGCATCGAAGATGCGCCCGGCGGCCGCCCCCTCGACGTCTACCGATTCCTCCCAGGACGAGCTCACGGCGGCCGGCATGGTGCCGCGCGCCTCGCGCTACGAGGAGACGGGCTACCCGCAGGTGCGCTGGCCGTGGAGCACGGCGCGGAGAGCGCTCGAGGCGATGGCGGCGGAGGCGCCGCCCGGCCGGCCCGTCGTCCTCCGCTACATCAATCCCCGGACCGGCGACTTCCCACTTCGCACGATCGGCTGCGAGGCTCAGTGGCTCCGGCCGGGCGAGAGCACGCCCGCCGAGCGCCGGACGGCCAGCGGAGTCTTCCACGTGATCGAAGGCCGCGGCGAGAGCAGGATCGGCGACGAAACCTTCACCTGGGAGAAGGGGGACTGCGTGGCCGTGCCACCATGGTACTGGGTCCAGCACGGGAACCCGTCGTCATCGGCTCCGGCCTGTCTCTTCCACTTCAACGACGAGCCGGCCATACGCGCCCTCGGCCTCTGGCACGAGGAAACTCGCTGAAGTCTTACGCCTCCCCCCGCTTCCCGTGAGCCGCTTCCAACGGACCCAGGGCGCCGAGAAGGGTCCAGTTGCGAGGCGACGCCCGAAGGCCGCACGCGAGGCGTACTCCCTGTACGTTGAGCGTGCGGCCGAGGGCGTCAACGAAGCAAATGGGCCCTTGTCGGCGCCCTGGAGCTAGTCTTTGGTGAGGCCGAGAGTCCCCGTACCCAGAAAGCACTGAGCGAGGGTTGCTGCCAGCAAGACCAGCGGGTACTCGAAGCCCGCTACCTCTGCCTTGCCCCGCGCGGCGTCGACGATCACCCCGTGCAGGAAGAAGCCCTCCTGGAAATGGAACAACAGCACGGTCCCGACCATGACCGGCAGATTCGCCATGGCCGCCCACCGCGTGAAGACTCCCAGGATCATCATGGCGCCGCCGACGACGTGGACGAAGAGCACATAGGTGGTGGCGAAGTCGCCGACGGGTATGCCGAGCCGCTTGTTGATCATAGCGGCGAGCGCATCGACGGTGAGCACGTCGTACACGTAGTAGGCATGGGCGATGTACACCACGCCCAGCGTGAACCGGAGGACGGTGGCGCCGAGTGGACTGATAGCGACCCCCAGTCTCGGATTCTACCCCGCCGCCCGCGCGGGCCCTTCAGGAATTCGGGTCGAAGAGGTCGCGGGCCGCCGGGAGTCCCGGCAGGGATGTGGCGCAGAGCACGGCGCGCGCGATGGCTGCGGCGACGGCCTCGGCTGCTGCCTCGCCGAGGGAGGCGAGATCGGTCCGGGCGTCCCCCACGGACAGGCAGAAGAGCGCGTCGCCGTCCATCGGCAGGTGTGGTGGAGAGAGCGCACGCTCGAAGCCCTCGAGACCCAGCCGCGCCACGCGCGCGGCCTCTGCCTTGCCCAAGACGGCAGTGGTGGCGACGACGCCGATGGTCGTGTTGACGGGGCGGAATCGCGACGGCACGCCGGCCTCGAGGGCGGCAGCGGAGTTCACCAATTGCCTGCCATCGGCCGCGTCGCGTGCTCCGGCCATGAGACGGCCCGTGACGGGGTCGCGCACGTCGCCGATGGCGTTGACGACCATGAGCGCGGCCGTCACGATGCCGTCCCGCTCCACCCGCGACACGCCGAGGCCGCCGCGCATGGCGCGCTCGATACCGAAGAGCTTGCCCACGGTCGCGCCCGTTCCCGCGCCCACGTTGCCTTCCTCTACCGGCCCCGTCCGGGCCGCGACGCACGCTGCGTAGCCCATGGCGCGATCGGGCCGGACGCGGTGGTCGCCCACGTTCAGATCGAAGATGATGGCCCCCGCCACGTGCGGCACCACGCTGCGGGCGACGGAGAGTCCGCGGCCCTGCTCCTCGAGATACTGCATGGCGCCCCAGACGGCCTCGAGGCCGAAGGCGCTCCCTCCCGCGAGCACGACGCCGTCGAGCGTCGGTGCCACGTGGCGCGGGTCGAGGAATTCGATGCCGTGAACGCCCACCGCCCAGCCGGCGATCTCGAGCGCGCCCACCGCCGGCCTTTCCGGCAGGATGACCGTGCAGCCGGTAAGCGACTGGAGATCGGTGACATGGCCGACACGCACGCCGGGAATCACGGCCGCACTCTAGCAAATTCTGGCCGCGCCCGACCCCGTGGTGCTAGTCTCGAAGCGACATGGGCAGGGATCGCTCCCCAGAGGCGGAGCAGGATGCCGGCGCGCTTTTGGACGAGCGCCGGCGGCGGCGCCCCTGGGCCCTCATCGCCGCCTGCCTCGTCCTGGTGGTGCTGACGGCGGTGCTCTGGGTCAAATGGTCCACCGCGCGCCGCGATGCCGCCAGGCTCCAGAAGGAGCTGACGCGCGTCTACAAGGAAGCCGAGGACCTGCGGCTGCAGGCCGCCCTCGCCCAGGAGCGCATCGGCAAGCTCGAGCGGGAGATTCGCGCGCTCAACGCCGAGCGGGACAGACAGGCCAGGTCGGCCGACGACAAGCCGCCGGCGCGCGGTGCCAGGCCGCCGGCGCGTCGATAATGCCGCGCGTAGTGTGGAAGGAGACCGCATGGAATTGATCGGTCGTATCCTCGACGGCTCCATCCCGGGAGACCTCAAGGAAGCGTTACGTCGGGCAGAGCCCTCGGGAAATCGCGTCAGCCACGACGAGAAGATGCGTCACCTCGAAGAGGTCCCGCTGCTCGCCGACTGCACCCAGAAGCAGTTGCGCTCGCTCTCCGACATTTCACGCGTGGTCGAGGTGCCCACGGGCACGTCGCTCACGCGGGCGGGGCAACCCGGCGACGAGTTCTTCGTCATCCTCGACGGCTCGGCGGTGGTGGAGAAGCCGGGCAAGAAGCGGGTCTTCCTCAGGCCCGGCGATTTCTTCGGCGAGATGAGCCTCCTCGACGGGGGCCCGCGATCCGTGACGGTGCGGGCGGCGACGGAGCTCCGCGTGCTGGTGATAGACAGGAAGAACTTCCAGGAGCTGCTGCGCGAGGTGCCCGAGCTGACCCAGCGGCTCCTCGTCACGCTCTCCCGTCGCATCCGCGCGCTCGAGTCCACCGATCGCGGCTGAGCAGCCCGCTAGCGCGCGGAAGTCGTTCGGTCCCAGACCTCGAGCAGGCGATTGTTGTGCTCGCGGGTGCCGACGGAGATCCGGAGATGGCCGGGGAAGCCGACCGCCGCGCCCTCCCGCACCAGGATCCCCGCTTTGAACAGTGCCGCTCTGAGCGCGTCCGCTTGCTCCCCGACGCGCGGGAGGATGAAGTTCGCCTGCGAAGGGGGCGCGGGCGCGCCGCGCCGCGCGACCTCCTCGAGGAGCTGCGGGCGCTCGGTCAGGATGAGCGCGCGCGTCCGCTCGAGATGCTCGGGATCCTCGAGCGCCGCCACCCCCGCGACCTGGGCGAAGCGGTTGACGTTGAAGGGCGCGCGCACGCGGCCCAACCAGTCGATGACCTCCGGCTGCGCCAGCGCGTAGCCCAGCCGCAGCCCGGCCAGCCCCGCGATCTTCGAGAACGTGCGGAGCGCGATCAGTCGCGGGTGCCGCCTCGCGAGGATAGCGCCGTCGGCGGTCTCCGGGTCGTCGCAGAAATCCCGATATGCCTCGTCGAGGACGACGAGCGGCGGGTCATCACCCAGCGCTTCGAGGAAGCGCTCGAGAGGTCCGCGCCTGATGATGGTCGTCGCCGGGTTGTGGGGCGTGCAGAGGAAGACGGCCTTGGTGCGGGCGGTCACGCGCGTCAGCATGTCGCCGAGATCCGTATCGTAGCCCTGGAGCGGGCTGCGCACCGGCGTGGCGCCGGAGATCCTGGTCTCGATGTCGTAGGGCTCGAAGGCCGGGTGCGGCATCAGGATCTCGTCGCCTGGCTCGAAGGCCGCGCGCGCGATGAGCCCGAGGATCTCGTCGCCGCCGTTGCCGGCCATGATCCAGTCGGGAGAAATACCCAGCCGCCGCCCGAGGGCCTCGCGGAGCGCCGTCGAGCCGCCGTCGGGGTAAAGATGGGCGCGCGGCGCTTCTCGTCGCAGCGCTTCGATGACCTTTGGTGACGGACCCAGCGGGCTCTCGTTCGACGAGAGCCTCAGAATGGCGGGCAGCCCCAGCTCCTTCTCGAGCGCTTCCAGCGGCTTGCCTGCCTCGTAGGGAATCACCCCGGACAGCGCCTCGCGCCATATTTTTCTCATGGGAGAGCATTCTATCCCGCCGTCCAAGTCCGCGCCATGTTTGACATACCGGACCCTGCCATGTAGGGTCTTGACATGTCTGCGGACTTGTTCCGCCAACTCCGGCGCGTGGAGGCGCAGGCGGAGCGAGGCTTCGAAGGCACGGCCGCCGAAGGTGCGGAGCGCCGGCGCCGGCTGAGGCTCGAGCTCCTCCGCCAGCACCTCGCCCAGAACGTCGACTTTCTCAAGGCCGCCCACTTGGGCGGCGCCTCAGGCCAGCAGTCGGTGCAAGCCTACGCAGCCTTCATGGATGGATTCCTCTCGACCCTCTTCCGGCTCGCCGTGGACGACGCGAAAAAGGAAGGCGTTTCCCCCGGGCCGATCGTGCTGGTGGCCCTGGGCGGCTACGGCCGCGGCGAGCTCGGGCCGCTCTCCGACCTGGATCTCATGGTTATCTACGACGGCGAGGTGGGGCCTTTCGTCCAGCGTGTCACGCAGGGGCTCCTCTATACGCTGTGGGACCTGGGGTTGACCATCGGTCATTCGGTACGGAGCCTGCCTGACTGCGTCGCCATGGCCCGCACGGATTTCGCCTCGCGCACGTCCATGCAGGAAGCGCGCTACGTGATCGGCGACCGGCGGCTCTTCCAGCGTTTCCGCCGCGTGCTCGCCGAGAACGTCTACCGCAAGGACTTCGGCCAGTTCCTGGAGACGGCGCTGGCCGAGCGGGACCAGCGCTACCGGAAGTTCGGCGGCTCGCCCTACATGGGCGAGCCCAACGTCAAGGAGTCGGCGGGTGGCCTGCGCGACCTCCACACCGCGATGTGGCTAGCCTCAACCAAGTTCGGCGCGCGCACCCTGCGCGATCTCCTCGAGAAGAGCCTGATCACGCAGCGCGAGGAACGCCAGACGGACGCGGCCCTGACCTTTCTCTGGCGGGTGCGCAACGAGCTCCATTTCCTCTCTGGCCACAAGAACGACGTGCTCTCGCGCGATATCCAGCCGCAGATCGCCAAGCACTTCGGCTACGAGAGCGACGACGTTTCACTAGACGTCGAGAAGTTCATGCGCGACTACTACCTCCACGCTCGCGTGATCCATCGGGTGTCGAGCCGCCTGATCGCGCGCTGCCAGGAAACGCTCTCGCGCCGAGGGACCGTGCAGCGGCGCCTCCGTCAGGAAGCGCTGGCCGACGGGCTCTTCGTCATGGACGAGCGCATTCACCTCGTCCATCCCGACGGCCGGGATTTCCGCGCCGAGCCCGCGCGGCTGATGAAAGCCTTCTGGCACTCGCACCGGCTGGGACTGGAGCTGGGGGTGGACGTGGAGCGGGCGGTCGAGGACGCGCTCGACCTCGTTGACGACGGCTTCCGCCGCTCCGCGGAAGTCCGAGACCTCTTTCTCGACATCTGCCGCAATTGGGGGCGCGTGGCCCAGACACTCCGCCAGATGCACGAGGTGGGCTTTCTCGGACGCTACCTGCCCGAGTGGGACGCGCTGACCTGCCTCGTCCAGTACGACGTCTATCACAAGTTCACGGCGGACCAGCACTCGCTCATCGCCGTGGAGAATCTCGAGGCGCTCGCGCCGGGCGCCTCCGCCTCCTCCGAGGGGATTGCCCAGGTGCTCAACGAGGTCCAGCGGCCCGACCTTCTGATGCTGGGCATGCTCCTGCACGACATCGGCAAGGGCAAGGGGCACAGCCACGTCGCCAAGGGCATCCCGCTCGCCGAGGAGCTGACGGCGCGCATCGGGCTCGAGGGAGAAGCCGCGGGCGCCGTGGTCTTCCTGGTGGCCCAGCACGTCGCGCTCTCGCACATCGCCCAGCGGCGCGACGTCAACGATCCCAAGACCGTCGAGGCGCTGGCCGCGCTCTGCGGCACGGCTGAACGCCTCCGCAAACTCTACCTCCTGACCTTCGCCGACATGCGGGCCGTCGGCCCCGGCGTCATGACGGGGTGGCAGGCGCACATCCTCTGGGAGCTCTATTGCGGCGCGCTCCAGCGCTTGACGGGCGGACGGCCCGAGCGGCTCACCCGCGAGGACGTGGCAGACCGCGTTCGGACCGAGCTCCGGGACGGCGGCCTCAAGCGCGCGGTACCGGGGCATCTCGGCATGATCTCCGAGCGGTACCTCTCGACGACCCCGGCGGCGAGGATCGCGGAGCACATGAGGCTGATCGAGCGCCTCGAAGAAGAGCCGGTGGCGACGGAGCTGTTCCACCACCGGGACCTGGGCTCCTCGGACCTCGTCATCGTCACGCGAGACGTGCCGGGGCTCTTCTCCCTCATCGCGGGCAGCCTGGCCGCCCACGGCATCAACATCCTCTCCGCCCAGATCCACACTCGCGCCGATGGCATCGCCATCGACACCTTCCAGGTCAACGACCCCTTCGGCGAGGCGGTGACCGAAGAGGCGCGCTGGCGCCGGACGCTCCAGGCGCTGCGCCGCGTGCTGCTGGGTGAGCAGAAGGTGGACGAACTCCTGGCCGCGCGGCGCGGCGGCCGCTCCGGCGATGACGCGGTCCCGGGCCCCGCCAAAGTGTCCGTGGACAACCACCTCTCGGACACGCACACGGTGGTGGAGGTCAAGTGCCCCGACCGCGTGGGCCTTCTCTATCTCATCACGAGGACGCTGGCGGGGTTCGACCTGTCGATCGCGAGCGCGCGCATCGCCACGGACATCGACCACGCCTTCGATACCTTCTACGTCGCGGACCGTCACGGCCACCGCATCGAGGATCCCGACGAGATGGCCCGCGTGCGCGCCGCGCTGGAAGACGCGCTCATGAAGCCGCTCTAGATGCTCGGGCTCTACAAGGCTCCGCTGCACCGCTTCTTCGACCCGGTGGCGCGCCTTCTCTTTCGCGCGCGGGTCCGCCCGAATCATCTCACCGTCCTCGGCTTGGGCGTCAGCATCGCCGCCGCCTACGTCTTTTCCGTGGGGCGCCTGCGCTGGGGGGCGGCCCTGCTCGCGGTGGCGGGGCTCTTCGATTTCTTCGACGGCGCGGTGGCGCGCCTCGCGGGATCGGACAGCGACTACGGCGCGTTCCTCGACTCCGTGGTGGACCGCTACTCAGACCTCGCCGTGCTGCTCGGGATCCTCGTCTACTACGAGCAGAGGAGCGACACGCTGGGGGCGGTCCTGACCATGGCCACCCTCGCCGGCACGGTCATGGTCAGCTACACGAAAGCGCGCGCCCAATCGATCGCCGTGAGCTGCGAGATCGGCGTGATGGAGCGTCCCGAGCGGCTCATCGCTCTCATCGCGGGCGCCACGTTCAACCTGCTCACGCCCGTCATGGCGCTGCTCGCAGTGCTGACCAACGTCACCGCGCTCCAGCGCATCCTCTACACGCGGAAGATCGCCCGGGACACCGCCCTGCGGTAGACTTACAGCATGCGGTCCGCTTTCGCGGCCGTCGGGTGCATGCTGCTCCTGCTGTCCAGCGTATCGGCGCGGGCGGCCGGTCCCGCGCCCCCGCGCCTGCCGCCCGAGGTGCGCGATCGCTTTGCCGCCGCGCTCAGCGCGTACCGCGCTCAAGACTGGGCGCAGGCCGCGCGCGAGCTCGCCGAGATCAGCCGCACCGCAGCCCCCATCGCGGAGTACGCGCTGCTCTACCAGGCCGAGTCCCTCGCGCGTCTTGGCGACGTCGCCGGGGCGCGCGCCGCGGCGCAGCAGGCAGTCGATACCGCGCCCGATAGCCGCGCGGCGCCGCCTGCGCTGCTCCTTGCCGCGGAACAGGCGTCGCGGGCCGGCGACGACGCGGGCGCGGCCGGACTCTGGCGTCGCTTCCTCGACCGGTTCCCCGATCACCTCCAGGCGCCGCGGGCGCGGCTCCGCATGGGCCAGTCTCTCGCGGCGTCCGGGCGCGCCGGCGAGGCGGCGGCGACCTTCCGTGATCTCTGGCTCACCACCCCCGGCACGCCGCAGGCCGATGCGGCGGCACGCGAGATCCGCGCCCTCGAGGCGCGTGGCATCCCGATCGCCCCCCTCACGCAGACCCTGCGCATCGAGCGCGCGGAGCGGCTGGCGGCCGCCGGGGTCGCCGACCAGGCGCGCGCCGAGGCGGAGGCGGTCCTTGCCGAGGGACCGCCCGCGGACCTGGCACTGAAGGCGCTCCGCGTGGTGTCGGATGGCGCGCGCCGCTCGGGGCGCGACGACCTGGCGCTCGCGGCCGTCAGCCGCGCGCTCGTGCTAGCGTCCGGCGACAAGCGCGCGCCGTGGCTCCTCGAGTCCGCAAGGATCCAGCAGAAGAAGAATCGCGACGGGGCGATCGCCGCGGTGGACCGGCTCGTCGCCGACTATCCCAAGGCGCCGGACGCCAAGCTGGCCCAGAACTACCCGGACACCGACGAGGGGCTGCGCGGGGCGTGGAAGATCGGCTGGTTCTCCTGGCTGCGCGCGGACTACGTAGAGGCGGCCGAGAGGTGGAGTCGCATTCTCACCCTTCGCACGGCCAGCCAGAACTACCGTGACGCCGCCTTGTACTGGACCGCTCGTGCACAGAGCGCCGCGGGCCAGGCCGACAGCGCCGCCAAGTACTTTGGCCAGCTCATCTCCGAGTCGCCGCGGAGCTATTACGGCGTCCTCGCATCACGCCGCGCCCCGCGACTGCTGCCGGCCCCGGGCCGCAACCCGGCGGCGGCGCAGCTGGCGGCTTCGCTGCCGGGCGATCCCCGCGAGCTGCTCCAGGCCGACCCTCCGTATGCCCGCGTCGAGGCGCTCCATGCCGTCGGCCTCGACGACTTCGCCATCGAGGAGATGGACGAGCTCGTGCGCCGCTCCCTCGGGGATGCGCGCCGTCTCTACGCGCTCTCCACTGCCTATGCGCAGGACGAGCGCTACTTCCTCGCGCTGCGAATTCTGAAGCGACATTTCCTGAGCCTGGCGCGCAGCGCCCCGCCCACCGTGCCGCGGGCCTTCTGGGACGTCTTCTACCCGCTCGGCTGGCGAGCGGAGCTGACCGACGCCGCCTCGCGCGCGTCGGTGGACCCGTTCCTCGTCGCCGCGGTCGTGCGCGAGGAGTCTTCGTTCGATCCGCATGCGCGCTCGCGCGTCGGCGCGCGCGGCCTCATGCAGCTCATGCCCGACACGGCGCGCCAGCTCGTCAGGGGGCGCGGCCTGCCGTCGGGCGATGACATCCTGGTCGACCCCGCCGCCAACCTGGCCCTCGGCAGCGCGTACCTGGCGACGCTCATGAAGGAATTCGGCGAGCCCCGTCTCGCGGTTGCCGCCTACAACGCGGGACCCGCGCGCGTGCGCGAGTGGTGGAAGGGGCGAGCCAGCGACGATGTCGAGGCTTGGGTGGAGCTCATCCCCTTCGATGAGACGCGCTTCTTCGTCCGGCGCGTGATGCTGTCCTGGGAAGAGTACCGCCGCCTCTACGGCACCCCGACCGCGGGCGCCCGGCCGTGACGGAGCGGCTCACCGCCGGCCTCTGGAGCCGGCTGCTCGCCCACGGTCTCGACTGCCTCGTCGGTCTGGCCGCCTGGCTGTTCTGCTCGATGTGGCTTCTGATCGGCCTCTGGGCGCTCGAGAACTCCCCGCGCGATCTCCTCGACCTTGCCGTGCTTCTTCTGGCCATGCTGGCGCTCGGCATGGCTCTTCATATTGCCTATCACGTGGTACTCGTCGGGGGCTGCGGCCAGACGCTCGGCAAGATGGCGCTCGGCATCGCGGTGGTCAGGCGCGACGGCGGCACGGCGGGCTATGGCCGCGCGATGCTCCGGTGTCTCGGCGGCCTCCTGTGCATCGCGAGCTTCGGGCTGGGCTACGCAGCCGTTCTGTTCACGGCGGAGCGGCGGAGCCTGGCGGATTGGCTCGCCGGTACCAGAGTCGTGAGGGTCTCATGGGCGCCGGCAGCGATCGCAGTGCCGGGCCAGGGAGACATGAGCCCGCTCGGCGCCTGAGGCGACAGGCTCAGGGCTCGAGGCCTGGCGTTAGCGCTTGGCGGCGTCAGCCATCGGCACGGGCTCGACAGGCTCGAGCGCGCCCAAACGGTCCTGGAGCGTCGGGCGGGTATCGAGCGCGCCGCCGTCGCCATCCTGGCTCCTGACCGGCGCCGCGTCCACGGCGCGGAGCGCATCAGCCAGGCTTCGGCGCGGTGTCGGATTGCCCATGGCCCGCAAGATCTCCACGGCCCTCTGGTCGGCCTCGAGCTCCTGCTTGCGGGAGAAGGCGCGTATCACCAGCGGATTGACCACGAAGTCGAGCAGCCCCACACCAGGGACGATGAGGCCGGCGGCGCCGAACGTCCCCACCATGGCCGCGGACATGCGCCGCCGGGTGCCGACATGGTCGAGCACCTCGTGAGCGACCTCGTGGGCGATCGCGGCCTCGAGCACCGGCGTCGACATCTGCGCAAGCCCGTCAGAGATGTAAAACGTCGCGTCCTCGTCCGTGAAGGCCACCGGGTGGCGGGTTTTGATGAGGGCGAAGCTGTAGCGTGCGGGGTCGTCGCCGGCTGCCACTGCCGCCCGGTAGAGCACGTTGGCCACGCGAAGGGTGTTCGGGGCCCCCGGCGCGGGGAAGTAGGCTCCCTCCGGCACTCCGGCACAACCTGAGGCGAGGGCGGCCAGTCCGAGAAGCGACGCCAAGGCCCAGCGTGTCATGGGGCTAGCATCCTAGACCTGGGGTTGCCGGAAGTCCAAGGAAAAGGGATCTTTAGGAGCCTGCACGGGGAGGGGACGCGGGAAGTTCACAGGGGTGTGACACGGCATCCCGTGAACCTGCTAGCATCGAGAGTGCGTCTCATCCACAGGAGGCCATTGGGCATGCTCGTCAAGCGCGACAGCGAGAGGAAGCTCCGGGGAGAAGACATTCCTCACCGGGAGATCACCGACCATGGGGTGTACCTCAACCGCCGGGCCTTCATGACCGGGGCCGCGGCGCTCACCATGGCGCCGTGGGGCCGAGAGGCGTCCGCGCAAGGCAATCTTCAGCCGCTCCAGGCAGCCAAGAATCCTGCCTACCAGGTGCAGGACGCGCTCACGCCGTACAAGAGCGTGACGACCTATAACAACTTCTACGAGTTCGGCACGGACAAGGGCGATCCCGCCGCCCACGGCGCGTCGTTGAAGACCCGCCCATGGACGGTGCAGGTGGACGGGCTCTGCGCCAAGCCCAAGACCTTCGACATCGAGGAGCTGCTCAAGTTCCCGCTCGAAGACCGCGTCTACCGGCTTCGCTGCGTCGAGGCCTGGTCGATGATCATTCCGTGGATCGGCTTCCCGCTTTCCGCCCTGCTCAAGCGGGTCGAGCCCACGGGGCAGGCCAAGTACGTCGAGTTCACCACGCTCGTCAACCCGGAGATGTTTCCCGGGCAGAAGCGCGGGCTCTTCGGATTTTCCCTCGACTGGCCGTACACGGAAGGGCTGCGGCTCGACGAGGCGATGCACCCGCTCACCCTCGTGACGGTTGGGCTGTACGGCCAGGTGCTGCCCAATCCGAACGGCGCGCCGATCCGCGTGATCGTGCCGTGGAAGTACGGCTTCAAGAGCGCGAAGTCTCTGGTGCACATGCGCCTCACCGCCGAGGAGCCCAAGACCTCCTGGAACAAGGCCGCGGCCAACGAATACGGATTCTACTCGAACGTGAACCCTCAGGTGAGCCACCCGCGCTGGAGCCAGTCGACCGAGCGGCGCATCGGCGAGCTACGCCGCCGCGATACGCTCATGTTCAACGGCTACGCCGATCAGGTCGCGTCGCTGTACACAGGAATGGACCTGAAGAAATTCTACTAGCAGGCTGCCGTGAGCTACCGGGTGCGGATCGCGCTCAAAGCCGCCGTCTGGATCGGGAGCCTCTGGCCTCTCGGCGTGCTCGTGCGCGGCTTCATGTCGGACGACCTTGGCGCCAACCCGATCGAGTACGTCACCCGCACGCTCGGCTTGACGGCCCTCGTGCTGATCCTGACGAGCCTCGGCATGACGCCACTCCGGGCGCTCTTCGGCTGGTCCTGGCCCATCCAGCTGCGCCGGCTCCTGGGACTCCTCGCGTTCTTCTACGTGTGCCTCCACTTCGCGGTGTGGATCGGCATCGACCATTTCTTCGCCTGGCGGCGCATGTGGGAGGACGTGCTCAAGCGCCCGTTCATCACCGTCGGCATGCTGGGGCTCCTGCTCCTGATTCCGCTGGCGGCGACCTCGACCTCGGGGATGATCAAGAGGCTCGGCGGAGCCAACTGGCGCCTGCTGCACAAGCTCGTGTACGTCATCGGCACTCTGGGCGTGCTGCACTTCCTGTGGCTCGCCAAGAAGGGGCGCACGACGCCCTTCTACTTCGCGATCGCGCTCGCGGTGCTGCTGGGCGTGCGGGCCTGGGACTGGGGCAGGAAGAAACTCGCGCGGCGCGCCGGCCCCAAAACCGAACCCTCTCCCCCACTGGGGGAGAGGGCAGGGTGAGGGGGTCGGCCGGTAGCGCCGAGGCTACTACTTGTCGGGTGTGTAGTAAGGGTTGGTGCCCGACGCGTGGTCGGTGGAGTCCAGCACTTCCTCGATCTCCGGCAGCTCTTCCTTGATGAGGCGCTCGATGCCGGCCTTCAGCGTCACGTCCGCCGCGCCGCAGCCCTGGCACCCGCCGCCCATTTGCAGGTACACCTTGTTGTCCTTGACCTCGACGAGCTGGACAAAGCCGCCGTGCCCCGCCACCGCGGGGTTGATGGTCGAGTCGATCAGCTCTTGCACCTTGGTCGCCAGATCCTCGCTCATGGGCCCACCTCCCTGGGGCCCCTAGTCTACACCCGATCGGCACCCGCGCGCCTTGACAGCGGCAGGCCCCGCCCCTAGCATCGCCCGAGAACCCAAGCCGGAGGATTCAGCCATGGACTACGCGGACTACCAGCACCTGACCTTCGACCGCCGCCCGAGCGGCGTCGTGCTCATCACCATCAACCGCCCCGAGGTGATGAACGCGACCAACGCGAGGCTCCACTGGGAGCTGACCCAGGTCTGGCTGACCATCGACGCCGACCCGGCCGCCCGCGTCGCTCTCGTCACCGGCGCCGGGCGCGCTTTCTCGGCGGGCGGCGACCTGTCGCTGGTGGAGGAGATGGCGGGCAATGCCGCCGCCGCCACCCGCACCATGCGCGAGGCCTCCGACCTCGTCTACAACATCATCAACCTCGACAAGCCGGTGGTCTCGGCCATCAACGGCACGGCGGTGGGCGCCGGGCTCGTCGTCGCGCTGCTCGCCGACGTGAGCATCATCGCCGAGACCGCGCGCATCACCGACGGCCACACGCGGCTGGGCGTCGCGGCCGGCGACCACGCCGCCATCATCTGGCCGCTCCTCTGCGGCATGGCCAAGGCCAAGTACTACCTCCTCACGAGCGAGTTTCTCGACGGGCGCGAAGCCGAGCGCATCGGGCTCGTGAGTCGCGCGGTGCCGGCCGAGAAGGTCATGGACGTCGCGTGGACCGTGGCCGAGTCGCTGGCGCGCGGCAGCCAGCCCTCGATCCGCTTCACCAAGCGCGCGCTCAACAACTGGCTGAGACAAGCGGGGCCGATCTT
>WNFD01020924.1_pt1 | contig 17037 bp, 16 predicted proteins | sample 5400491 | NCBI WGS metagenome assembly WNFD01 (sample SAMN13153343, study PRJNA577476) | soil metagenome | isolation source: 120 cm saprolite under Douglas fir tree site 2 hole 2 replicate 2 | place: USA:California | collected 2015-04-18 | reverse complement strand
GACTGCCCGAGCGCGACCGCCGGCCATGGGGTGAGGCCCGCCCGCGCTACTGCTGCTGCTGCACGCCGCCGAAAGGCACGATCGTGCCTCCCGGCGGTGTGGTCGTCCCGGGGAGAGCGGGCGACAGGGGCGGCCCGGGCTGGGTCGGGATGGGCGCGAAGGAGGACGGCGAGGAGGCTGCCCCGAGCGGGCCGCCGCTGGAGGAGGCTTCGGTGCCCGCGGCGAATTCGGCCGTGCGCGCGTCGGGCCGCACAATATTCCGCATCAGCCTCGGGGTGATGAGTAGCACGATCTCGGTCTTGCTGATGGTGTCGCTCGTAGACGAGAACAGGCGCCCCAGCACGGGGAACTCGCCGAGGCCCGGAACGCGGGTGGCGTTGCGCCGGTCCTCGTCGCTGATGAGGCCGGCGAGGATCTGGGTCTCGCCGTCTAACAGGCGCAGCACCGTGCTGGTTTTGCGCGTGCCGACCTGGTAGGTGATGCCCCCATTCTGAGAGGGTATCTCTTTCGTGATGCTGCTCACCTCCAGCCCGATCTTGATGCCGACATCGTCCTCGAGATAAATCAGGGGCTCGACCTCCAGCTGCAAACCCACGTCGAGGTAGCTCACCGATTGGGAAACGAAGCCCCCTGCCACCGCGGCAGTCGTGGTGATCACCGGGACGCGCTCGCCGATATGGATTTTCGCCTTTTCCCTGTTCTTCACGCGGATCCGGGGGTTGGCGAGCAGGTTGGTGCGGCCGTCGGTCTGCCTGAGCGAGAACAGGAACAGCGGATCGGTGAAGGTGAGTCGCACGAGGTTCTGGTCGCGCGAGCGCAGCTCGGGCAGGGTGAGAACGCCGGGCGTTCCGCTCGCTCCGGCCGCGGTGGCGCCGCCGACGAGACTGACCGCGGCCGAGCCCGGGAAGCGGATACCCAGCTCCGTCAGCCGGTTGTAGCCGATTTCGAGCACCTCGACTTCGAGCATCACCTCCGGCTCGGCGATGTCCTGCGCCGCGATCAGCTTTTCCGCGAGGCGGATGGCGTTCGGCGTGTCCTTCATCACCAGGAGGTTCAGTTTTTCGTCGATGAAGATGTCGCGCGTCTTGAGGATGGTGCGGATCAGGTTGGCCGTCTGTCTCACGTCCGCGTTGGCGATGTAGAAGCTCTTGACGACGAGATCCTGGTATTCGCGCAGCTTCTGCGGCGTGTTCGGGTAGATGAGCGCCGTGGTCTCGTTGAGGACCTTCTGCTCGAGCTGGTTGGTCGCGAGGATCAGCTTGATGACGTCCTCGACCTGCGCGTCACGCACGACGATCGTCGTCCTCTGGTCGGCGCGCACGTCCTTGTCGAACAGGAAGTTGAGATTCGCCGCGCGCGCGATCACGTCGAATACGGTGCGCAGGGGCACATCTTTCAGCTCGAGGGATATGGGCTTGGTGACCGAGCTTCTCAGCTGAAGGAGGGCGACAGCGGGCTTGGTCGTCTTCTCCTCGATCAGCCGCTGCAGTTGGCGTGCCTCGCGCTGAGCCGGGTTCTCCGCGAGCACCGGAGCGAGAGCGTCCCTGGCGTCGCGGTATCTTTCGGCTTTCACGAGCTTGTCCACCTCGCCGAGGAGGGCACGGTGGCGCACGTCCATCTCCATTTGCGCGAGACCCTGCGTCGCCCGCGCGTTGGCCGCATCGTACTTGAGCACCCGGCGGTAAAGCTCGTTGGCCGCTTCGAACTGCGCAGCAGTCCGCAGGGACTCCGCCCGCACGAGCCACTGTGCGGTGGCGAACTCGCGCAAGCGGAAATACTCCGAGCGGTAGGCGTGGTTTTGGGGATTTTCCCGCGTCGCCTTTTCGAGCGACGCGAGCGCCTCGTCCGTGCGGCCTTCGTTCAGCAGCGCTCGCGTGTCCTTGATGAGCGGGTCGGCGCAGGCTGTGACGAGCGCCAAGGCGAGCGCCGCGTAAAAGATCTTCGGGAGGGTTTTCATGGGGTTTCGCCTTCGTTGGCGGGACGGAAATAGACGGTCAAACGTAACTGAGCTTCGAGTTGCGAATCGCCCGCTTTTTTGCGCTCGAAGCGCAGCGCGTCGAGCGAGGCAATCGGCATACTCTTGAGGGTGGCGGCGACGAATTGCCGGATCTGCGGATAAGTGCCGCGGATGGGCAGGGTGATTCGGTAGAACGCAACGCCGAAAGGAGGTTTCTCGAGGCGGTATTCGCCCTGCAGCAATTCGAGCTTGGCAGCGCGCGCGAGGGCGTACACGCGCTCGAGCTCGTCCGGAAGTCTTTCCAGCGGAGGAAACAGGCCGTAGAAGCGGCGGAGTTCCTCCGCGCGGCCTTCGCTCGAAACGGGCTGAAAGGGAGTGCGCGAGCGCAGCCGCTCGGCGACCGAGCGCTGTGCCTGCAGCTCGCGCTCTGCCGGACTGACCGCCGAAAAATAAAACGGGACGCAGAAAATGAGGACCCCGATGCCGAGTACTCCGGTCGGTCCCAGCGCGTGCAGCCATTCCTGGGCGCGCTTCATCGGTTGCTCCGGAAGGCCGCCTGCACGCCGAACTGGATCGGACGCGAGGGATTTTCGGTCTGGACGTGATGACTGACCAGATGCACTCCTGAAAGCACCCGGGTCTGGCCGAGCCGGCGCACGTACCTGAGCATGGCCTCACGGTTTTTCGCCTCCGCAGTCAGGCGCAGGCTACGCTGCTGTGTTTCCGGCTGCAGCTGCAGCACGGTCACGTCGCCGGTCGAGGCCGCCTCGACCGCCTCGATCATCTGCGCCCACGGAATGCTGAGCTGGCGCACCACCGCGTCGATGGTCTTCGCTTCCTCGTCGAGTCGTTCCTTGGGCACGGCGCGCTGCGGCCGCCGGTCGGCGTTGAGCATGCCCTGCGCCGCGTCGACCGCTGCGAGTTCGTGCAGGGCGTTGCGATAGCGCAGAACCATTTCGCCGGAGACCACGAGCGCGAGGATCAGCACGGACGCGCCCATCCACTGCGGACGGCGCGGGGCTGCGACGTAATCGAGCTCGATTCGATGCGGGCTCATAGGGCGCAAAGCGCCATGGCAAACGGTTCCGACTCCGCGGGAGCCAGGCCCTCCGTCGGGGCGAGCGCAAGGCTCCTGAAAGTCCACGCCTCTCCTTCGACCGAAAGAGCTTTCCCGCTCCGGGGTGCGTGGACGTAGACGTCCTCGGACGCCCCGTCTCCGCCGACCCGATGGCGCTCGCGATCGAGCAGCCCCGCCCATTGGCCTGGCTCGTCGAAGTTTCCCCGGGTATTGCGCACGGCGGACCACCGCCCGCCTTCGATGCGGGCGAGGCAGGCGCGTTGCGGCTCGACGAGCAGAAACCACGCGCGCTCGCCCTTGACGTCCTTGCGCCACCGGTTGAAGGCCGACATCAGGTAGGGTTGGAGCGATACGAGCTTCGCCCTGGCGGCTGCGGGAAACGCGGCGCGCACGGCCTGCACGAGCGACGAATCGACCGCGCTCGCGATGCGCGCCGAGCCGGCCGGGGTCGGGCTCAGCCGCAGGTCCCAATCCTTGCTTCGCTCGCCGTGGACCTTGGCAAAGCAGTAACGGACGAACGCGGTCTGTTCCTCGGCGTTTCCCAGGCCCTCGCTCCAGGGGACGAGGATAAAGCGCGCGAAGTGATTGGAGAGCACGACGGTCACCCCCGCATTCGCGTCTCTCGATTCCTCGGCGAGCTTTCCCAGAGCCGCCGCGGCGCCCTGCCAGGGCTGCGCGCCGAAAGCCGGGTCGCACGCGACCGTGCGCTTCTCGATCACTCGGGGCCGAACCCCGCCCGAAACCCGCAGGAGCGCGAGGGAATCCGGGGCGAGCGCGATCAGGACACGGCCGCTAGATAAACGTAACACGGTTGATCTCTTCCAACGTGGATTCGCCGTTCTTCACGGCCTCGAGCGCGGCATCGCGCAGGAAGCGGGTGCCGCTTGTCCGGGCGGCCTCCTTGAGCTGGCGCACCGGAGCGCGGGCCGTGATCAGCTCGCGCAGCTCGTCGTTGAGGATCATGAGTTCGGCGATCGCCTTGCGTCCCTTGTAGCCGGAGCCGCGGCATTCGCGGCAGCCGCGCCCGGTGCGAAAGCGGAACGCGGCTGCTTGCGCCTCGGTGAGGCCGGACTCTTTGAGGAGGGTCGCGTCGGGCCGGAAGTCCTCGCCGCAGTGCGGGCAGACGAGCCGCACCAGGCGCTGCGCCAGGATCGCGTTCAGTGCGGAGACGAAGCTGAAAAGATCGACGTTCATGTGCATGAAGCGGCCAATCACGTCGAATACGTTGTTCGCGTGGACGGTGGTGAAAACGAGATGCCCCGTGAGCGCGGACTGCACGGCGATGTTGGCCGTCTCCGGGTCGCGTATCTCGCCCACCATGATCTTGTCGGGATCGTGCCGCAGAATGGAGCGCAGCCCACGCGCGAAAGTGAGCCCCTTCTTTTCGTTGACCGGGATCTGCAGCACGCCGGCGAGCTGGTATTCCACCGGGTCCTCGATGGTGACGATCTTGTCCTGGCCGTTGTTGATCTCCGTGATGGCGGCGTAGAGCGTGGTGGTTTTGCCGCTGCCGGTGGGCCCGGTGACGAGCAGCATCCCGTAGGGCTCGTGCGACAGGCGCCGCAGCGCCCGGATGTCGTCGGTCTCGAACCCGAGGCTGTCCAGGGAGAGCTGCTGCTGCGTGCTCTCGTAGAGAGCCTGCTTGTCGAGCACGCGCAGCACCGCATCCTCGCCGTAGATATTGGGCATGATCGAGACGCGGAAATCGACCGCCCGCCCCCGGTCGAGCGCCTTGAAGCGTCCGTCCTGGGGGACGCGCCGCTCGGTGATGTCGAGCTCGGCGAGAACCTTCACCCTGGAAATGGCCTGCTCGGCCTGCTTGGTGTCCTGGATGAACTTGATCTGCGAGAGGATGCCGTCGATGCGGAACTTGATCACCAGCCCCGCCGCGATCGTTTCCAAGTGAATGTCGCTCGCGCCTATCATCAGCGCGTCGCGCAGGGTCGAGCGCACCAGCCGCACGACTTCGCTCGACTCCTCGCTGATGGGGAGAAGGGGTCGTCGGTCACCAGCCACAGCTCGCCGTGCTCGCCGCGCACGAGGGCGCAGGCGCGCTGGGAGCCCTCGCTGAAGGGCAGCACGTCGAAGGCCGGCGCTGCGCAGCGCAGCTCATCCATGCGCATGACTTGGATCCTGAGCGTCGCTCCGAGCCGGGCGACGAATACGTCCGGATCCAGGCCGAGCTTCGCCTCGAGGACTTCGACGAGCCGCCGCCGCGCGGCGGCCGCCGCGGAGCGGGCCTCCTCGATTTCGCGCGAGCTGATCGACGCCGTATCGGCGAGACTCATTTCAGACTCCCGGCAAGCTCGAAGATCGGCATGTACATGAGGACGACGATCGCGCCGATCACCAGGCCGATCGCCGCCATCAGGAGGGGCTCGAACAGGCGCGTGAACCAGTCGACCCAACGCGAGATTTCCTCGTCGTGAAACTCCGCGATTCTCTCCATCATTTCCCCCATGTTGCCGCTTTTCTCGCCGACGGCGAGCATTCGCTGGGCGATGATCGTGGTGAGGCCGTTGGCGTCCATCGCTTCGGAGACAGGACGGCCTTCGTTGACCGCCCGGCTCGCCATCGCCAAGCGCGCGCGCAACAGCGGGTGCAGCAGCTCCCCGCCCATCTGGAGAGCGGTCGGGAGCGGCGTGCCACCGCGCAGAAGCATGCCGATGGTGCGGTAGAAACGCGCAAGCTGGTACAGCTTCAAGCGCTCGCCGATCGCGGGCAGTTTCCAGAGCACCTTGTCGATCCGGGCCTTGACTTGAGCGTTCCGGAACGCGTACACCGCCGCGATCACGAGACCGGCAAGGGCGCCCATCACGAGTGCTCCGTGACCCTCGACCAGCTGGCCCCATGAGAGCAGGATCTTCGAGAAGACCGGGAGATCGACGCTACGCTCCTCGTAGATCCGGCTGAAGCGAGGCACCACGTAGAGCAGCAGGAACAGGCTCACCAGACCCCCCACGCCGATGAGAAGCGCCGGATAGATAGCCGCGTTGACGAGGCGCTTGCGGATCGCCTCGAGCTGGTTTTGGTAGGCGACATAGCGGGCGAGCGCCGGAGCGAGGTCGCTCGTCCTTTCGCTCGCCTGCACCGTGGAGACGTAAAGAGCCGGAAAGGCCAGGGGAAACTGCTGGAGCGCCGAAGACAGGGAATTCCCCTGGCGCAGGATCGAGGCCACGCTCGCAAGCAAGGCGCGGAACTCACTGCGGCGCTCGCGCTCGCCGAGCGTTTCGATGGATTCGACCAGGGGAAGCCCCGCCCTGAGCAGGACGAGCAACTCCTGGCTGAACAGCACCAGCGGAAAGCGTGCATGCGCCCCGCGCCAAGGCGCGCCGAAACCCGCGCGCGCGCGCACGCCGAGCACGGTATAGCCGCGGCTCTCGGCCTGCTGGACCGCGCTCGCCTGATCGAGTCCGTGCAGGTCGAGCGACTCGACCCGTCCATCCGGGCTGACCGCCTTGAGCTCGAAGCGCATCGTCCGGTGCTACCCTAGTGGTTGGTGATGTCGGCGTTTTCGCCCGTTCCCCCCGGCTGGCCGTCCTTGCCGAAGGAGAGGATGTCGTAATCGCTCCGTTCCCCGGGTTGCTTGTACAAATAGGCCTTGCCCCAGGGATCGAGCGGCACGTCTTTGCGCAGATACGGGCCGTTCCACTTCGGCTCGTTGGGCGGGCGGTTGACCAGCGCGGCGAGTCCCAGCTCCGTCGCCGGATAGCGGCCCGTGTCGAGGCGGTACTGGTCGAGCGCTTTCTCGAGGGCGTCGATCTGGGCCTTGGCCGTGGTGACTTCGGATTTTCCGACTTGGCCGAAATACCGTGGCGCGACGTATCCGACTAGGAGCCCGATGATGACGACGACCACCAGCAGCTCCAGAAGAGTGAAGCCATGAGAGCGCGAGCAAGAAGCCGAATTCATCGCTTGGACCACGCGGGCAGTATACGCTGCGCCCGGCCACCGCCTGAAAGCAAGCTTACGGCTGCGCGGCCGCGACGACGTTGAGCTTCGGCTGGGCGGCCGAAATCTTGACCGGATTGACGGGTTTGCGTGCCTTGGCGGGCGCACGATAGATGATGAGCCTCTGGCCGGTGGTGAGCACGCCGACGTGGTTCCAACGGAGCAGGCTGTCGGTGCTGACGCGGTAGCGCCTCGAAATTCCGTAGAGCGTTTCGCCTTTCTTCACGATGTGCACCATCGCGCCTCTGCGCGTCGCGCTCTGGACCGGAGGACGGAACACGGCGGGCAAGGGCTGCGCGCCGACGCCCGATCCTTTGAGCGGCAGCAGCAGCTGAAAGCCCGGGCCGACCTTCGTGCGCGAGGTGATGCCGTTCGCGAGCTTGAGCTTGGAGAGCGCGATGCCGTGTTTCGCGGCGAGCCGGTCGAGGCTGTCGCCCCCTTTCATGGTGTACGGCTGCCAGGAGGTAAGCGGCTGGTCGTAGGCGTCGAGATTTCTCTGGAACGCGTCCACGCGGTCCGCGGGCAGCACCAGCGTCTGCGTGTGCGGGCCCGAGATCATGGGGCGATTGAGCGCGGGGTTGAGCGCGATCAGTTCGTCCACCGACATCTCCGCGAACGTCGCCGCAAGCCGAATATCGATGGCGCTCGGCGTGGGGACCGTCACGAAGTAGGGCTCGTTCGGGATCGGCTCGAAGCTCGCGCCGAAAGCCTCCGGATTCGAGATGATGTTTTTCAGCGCCTGCAGCTTGGGTACGTAGCCGCGCGTCTCCGGGGGCATCTTAAGGCTCAGGTAATCGGTCGGCAGGCCCTTCGCCCGGTTTCGTTCGATCGCGCGCGCCACGCCGTTTTCACCGTAGTTGTAGGAGGCGAGCGCCAGGTACCAGTCGCCGTGCAGCTCGTACAGCGCCTGCAGATAGTCGAGCGCGGCGCTGGTGGAGGCGACCACGTCGCGGCGCGAGTCGGCCCACCAATTCTGGCTCAACTTGAAAGTCTTGCCGGTCGAGGGAATGAATTGCCATAAGCCCGAGGCGTGCGAGCGCGAGTACGCCATGGGATTGAACGCGCTCTCGACCATGGGCAGCAGCGCGATCTCGGTGGGCATGCCGCGCTTTTCCACCTCCTCGACGATGTAGTAGAGATAGAGCTTGCTGCGCTCGACCATGCGCTTCAGGTATTCGGGCTGGCTCGCGTACCAGCGCTCGCGGACGGCGACGAGCGGGCTCTCGAGATCGGCCATCGCGAAGCCGCTGCGGATGCGCTCCCAGAGATCGTCCGCAGGACGGGCCAGATCAATCGTGTGCGCAGGCTCAAGGTCCTTCGTTGCCTGCGGCTTGGCGACCGGCGGTACGGGGACGACGGCGGGTGTCGGACGGGCCTCGGGCGGCAGGGAGGCGGCTGCGGTTTGGGCGGGCGCCGCGACAGCGGCGGGGGCGCGAGCGACCCCCACGGTCGACGCGGGCTGCACAACCGGGGCGGAAACGGCCGGCGCCACAGCCGGGAATGACTCTTCATCGCTGGGCGATTTCGGGTCGGAATCCCTAGGGATTTGCGAGCATGCGGCAGCCAGCACGCACATTGCCGTTGCTGCGAGCAGTCTGCTTGGCTTCTCAGTCAATGGCTTGGCTTTTCCGTCGGCAAGAGCCGCGATGGTACCCATGCTTTGCGTGGGGGTCAAGGAAGTGGACGATTCAGAAGGACTTTTTTCGCTTGCCATCGATCGGGAACCGCGAGTGGGAATAACGCGCGACGGTGCGAATGGTGTCAGCTTGCAACGATTTTTTTGTGACCCGACGCGATCAGAATTGATTCTTCCATTGACGCAGCGCGGCGAATACTCCAGCAGGATCGCTGACGCGTTTGCCCAGATACTTGTTCGCGGACTCGATGACCGCGGGCCGCATCACGCGCAGAAATGGGTTGGTCGCCTTTTCGCGTCCTATCGTCGAGGGCAGGGTAGGCAGGTTGTCGCGCCTTGCCTGAGCGTCGCTCATCTCGCGCTCGAGCAGCGCGGAATTATCCGGTTCGACGGCCTTGGCGAAGCCGATGTTCGCCAGGGTGTACTCGTGGCCGCAGTAGACCAGCGTGTCCTCGGGCAGCGCCGCGAGCTTCTGGAGCGACGCGTGGAGCTGCTGGGGCGTGCCTTCGAATACGCGCCCGCACCCGCAGGCGAACAGCGTATCGCCACAGAACAGCATGTTTGAACCATAATAGGCGATGTGCGCGCGCGTGTGCCCGGGGATGTCGAGCACCTCGAACGACACGCCCAGTTGCTCGACGGCGATCCTGTCTCCGCCGCCGACCGGATGGGTGAGCGTGGCGATCGGCTCGCCGCGCGGCCCGTACACCGGAACCGCGTAAGTTTCCAGAATCTCCGCGATGCCTCCGACATGATCCTGGTGATGATGGGTGGCGAGGATCGCGACCAGCTGCAGCTTTTCGGCCGCGAGATAGTCCAGCACCGGCTGGGCTTCGCCCGGGTCGACTACGGCCGCGCAGCGCGCGTTGCGCAGCGTCCAGACGTAGTTGTCCTTGAAAGCCCGCAAGGGGATGACTTGGAATCCGTTATCCGGCATATTCGTGCATTCGTCCGGCGGCCCGCGCCCGCGTCCCCTCGTCAGCCAGGGTAATCGTGCAGCAAGCTGCGCAAAACTCAATGCTAGCCGATTGGTTCGAGACTCCCAAGGGCGGCTACGTCCTCGCCTGGGAGCGCGGGCAGTTCGATGCGGCGGTCGAGGACGTGTTCGGCTACAACGCGGTGCAGCTCGGACTTCCGGGCCTGGACTTCCTGCGCGAGTCGCGTATCCCGCTCAAGGTCCGCGCCGGGCTCGAGCCGGGCTGCGGTCTGCGCTCAGAGCCGGTGCAATTGCCGCTCGCGTCGCAGAGCATCGACCTGCTGGCCTTGCCGCACGTGCTGGAATTCAGCGCTCAACCTCACGCGCTCCTGCGCGAGGCCGAGCGCGTCCTGCGGGCCGAGGGCAGCATCGTCATTTCCGGATTCAATCCCCTGTCGCTGTGGGGTGCGGCGCGCGCGCTCGGCTGGGAGCGGCGGCAGGTTCCCTGGTGCGGGAGGTTCATCGGCCTGCTGCGGCTCAAGGATTGGCTCGCGCTGCTCGGCTTCGAGCTGACGGGCGGTCGCTTCGGCTGCTACGCCCCGCCGTTCTCCCAGCGGCGGTGGCTCGAGCGCTCCAGCTTCATGGAGAAGGCGGGCGACCGCTGGTGGCCGATCTGCGGCGCCGTCTACGTCGTTCGAGCGATCAAGCGCAATGTGGGCGTGCGCCTGGTCATGCCGGAATGGCGCGACAAACGCGCCGCCAAAAAAGCGCTGGCTCCGGTGACGCAGAGGCAAAACGGACTGCATGCGGAAAAGCGCGAGCAGCGCTGAAATCGTGCGCATTTACACGGACGGTGCCTGCAAGGGCAACCCGGGGCCGGGAGGCTGGGGCGCCATTCTGCAAATGGACGGTGAGGAAAAGGAGCTGTTCGGCGGCGAACGGCAGACGACCAACAATCGCATGGAACTTACGGCGGTCATTCGTGCGCTGGAAGCGATGAAGCGCCCGTGCCGGATCGAGGTGTACACAGATTCGCAGTACGTGCAGAAGGGCATCAGCGAGTGGCTGCCCGACTGGAAGCGGCGCGGCTGGCGCACCGCCGACAAGAAGCCTGTGAAGAACGTGGATCTGTGGCAGGAGCTCGATCGCCTCGCCGGGGCGCACCGCATCGCCTGGCACTGGGTCAGGGGCCACGCCGGACATCCGGAAAACGAGCGCGCGGACGAGCTCGCGAATCGCGGCGTGGAAGAATTGTCGTCCTGAGTCCTACTTTAAACTCAGCTGTTCCGCCGACCATCCTCCGCCGAGCGCTTTCATCAAATCCACGGTCGCCGAGAGCAAGGACTGCCGGTTGCGCAGCGCGGCGAGTTCGCTGACGTTAGCCGTGCGTTGCGCGTCGAGCACTTCCAGAAACGGAGAATAGCCGGCTTCATAGCGCATGCGCGACAGACGCAAGGCCCTGCGCGACGCGGCTAGGCTGTCCCGATAGTCCTCTTCCGACGAGGCGGTCAGGCGCACGGTGGCGAGCGCGTCGGCGACCTCGCGAAATCCGGTTTCGACCGCCTTCTGGTAGCTTGCCACGGCCTGGTGCTGGCGCGCGATCGCGGCGTCGGTGAGCGCCCGGTAGGCGTTGCGCTTTCTCCGCCGGCGAATCCGGTGAGGGAGATCGTGGGAAACATCGCCGCCTTGGCGACGCCGATCTGCGCGTTGGCCGAAACGAGCTGCTGTTCGGCCTGCTGGATGTCCGGGCGGCGCACGAGCAGCCCAGAGGGCAGGCCCGACGGAGGAAGAGGAGGGATCGGCAGCGTTCGCAGATCCCCGATCGCCACCGAGAGGTCGAGCCGGCCGGTGAAGGCGGCGAGCTGGTGCTCGACGAGTGCGCGCTGCCGCTCGAGATCCTTCAACTGGGTCGCGATGTCTGCCCGCGCGCCCTCGGCCTGGGCGACTTCCAGCTCCGAGGCAACGCCGCCGCGCGCGCGCGAGCGCACATAGGCAAGCGCATCCTCGCGAGTGGCCATGGTTTCGCGGGTGACGATGATCTGCGCATCGAGTGAACGCAGCCCGAAATAAGCCTGCGCGGTCAGGCCCTGGAGCGTGAGCGCGACCACGTCCCCGGCGTAGCGCGTGGCGAGCATCTGCGCGCGCACCGATTCGACGGCGCGGCGCAGGCGTCCCCAGAAATCCAGCTCGAACGAGCTCGAGAGCGCGATGCGCACGTCGTTGCGCACGACGGGAACTCCGGGCGGAGGAGGCAGGACCATCGTAGTGCTGGAACGGGTGCGGTTCGCGTTGGCTCCCACATCGATCTCGGGCAGGAAGGCCGCGTTGGCCACGCGCAAATTGGCGTCGGCCTCCTCGATGCGAGCCACCGCGAGGCGGATATCCGCATTCCGCTCGAGCGCCGCGGCGACGAGCTCGTCGAGCTTTGGGTCGTTGTAGAGTTTCCACCAGTCGGACCGCAGTGCGGCGGCTCCGACATCCCGTTCGGGGTAAGCCGCCGGTAGCTCCATCGCGGGCCGCTCGTAGTCCGGGCCGACCGCGCAGCTAGCGAGCAGGAAGGCACATGCGAGGGGGAGCTTGCGTGCGCTCATGCGCCGGTCTCCGGCGCCGCCAGCTCCGCTCTGCGCGCCTTGCGGCCGGAGAGGAGTATGAAGAAAAGGGGCACGAACAACGTCGCGACGAAGGTCGCGGCGAGCATGCCGCCTTCGACTCCCGTGCCCATCGAGCGGCGCGCGGCTGCGCCGGCGCCCGAGGCGATCGCCAGGGGCAGCACGCCCAGCACGAAGGCAAGCGAAGTCATCACGATCGGCCGGAAGCGCTGGCGCGCAGCGGCGACCGCGGCGTCGAACGCGGACATCCCCTGCGCGGTGTTCTGCGCTGCGAACTCGACGATGAGAATCGCGTTTTTCGCGGCGAGGCCGATCAGCGTCACGAGACCTATTTGGAAATAGATATCGTTGCTCATGCCGCGGACCAGCACCGCGAGGAGGGCACCGAGTATGGCGAACGGCACCGAGAGCAGCACCGCCACGGGCAGCGACCAGCGCTCGTAATTCGCCGACAGGATCAGGAACACCATGACCAGCGCAAAGCAGAACGCGATGATCGCGGCCTTGCCGGCGCGTTTTTCCTGGAAGGCCTGGCCCACCCATTCCGTGAAATAGCCGCCGGGCAGGGCGTCGCGCGCGACCTGCTCGACGGCCGCGATGCCCTGTCCGGAGCTGACGCCGGGAACGGTCGCCGCCAGCACTTTCGCCGCGACGAAGCCGTTGAAGCGGTCGATCTGGTCGGGTCCGACGACGGGCTCGATCCTGAGAAGGCTCTTCAGCGGCAGCATCTCCCCCGTGGTGCCGGAACGCACGTACACGTTGCCGAGGTCCTCCGGGTGCACGCGGAACTGCGGCTCGGCCTGCATCTGGACGCGGTAGGTTCGGCCGAACTTGTTGAAGTCGTTGACGTAGAGCGCGCCCATCGTGCTCTGCAGCGCGTCGAAGATGTCGCCGATCGGCACGCCGAGCGAGAGCGCCTTCTCGCGGTCCACCTCGACGAAGAGTTGCGGCACGCTGGCGCGGAAAAAGCTGTTGGTGGCCGTCAGGTCGGGCCGCTTCCTCAGCTCCCCGAGGAACTCCTGCACCACTGCGGCGAGCTTTTTCGGGTCGGCGTTGGCGCGGCTCTGCAGGAACATCTCCATGCCTCCGGCGGTCCCCAGGCCGCGGATCGGCACCGGGTTGAAGGCGAAGACGAGCCCTTCGCTCACGCCCGAGCCGCGGGCCCCGACGAACTTGACGATGTCCTCGGCGCTGGCGCTGCGCTCGTCCCAGGGTTTCAGGGTGATGAAGAGCGTTGCCGAGCTGGTCTTGTTGCCGCCGCCGATCAGGTCGAAGCCGTTGATCATGAAGACGTGCTCGACCGCCGGGTGCTCCGTGAGAACCTTCTGCATCGCCGCGCCGACCTTGCCGGTGCGCGAGAGCGTCGCCCCGTCGGGCAGGACGACGGCCCCGAACAGGTAGCCCTGGTCCTCCGGCGGCACGAGGCTGCCGGGGATGACCCTGAGCAGCCAGCCGGCGCAGGCGATGACGAGTGCAAAGGCCGCAAAGGCAATCGCCGCGTGGTTCGCGACCCAGCGCACGCCGTTCGTATACTGGGACACGAGCCAGGCGAAACCCTGGTTGAACGGCCTGAAGATTCGCGATTCCCCATGAGAGGGTTTCAGCAGGAGCGCGCACAGGGCGGGCGTGAGCGTCAGCGCCACCACGCCGGAGATGACGACCGCGGTGGTGACGGTGACGGCGAACTGCTGGTAGAGCCGGCCGGCGAGGCCGCCGAGAAAGGCCACCGGGACGAATACCGAGCACAGCACCAGCTCGATCGCGATAATGGCGCCCGTGACTTCGCGCATGGACTCGATCGCGGCCTCCTTGGGCGAGAGGCCTTTCTCGGCCATGAGCCGCTCGATGTTCTCCATCACGACGATGGCGTCGTCAACGACGATGCCCGTGGCAAGCACGATCGCGAACAGCGTCAGCGTGTTGATCGAGAAGCCGAACGCGTACAGGCCGGCGAACGATCCCACGAGCGAGATCGGCACGGCGACGAAGGGAATGAGCGTGGCGCGCCAGCTCTGCAGGAAAATGAACACCACTGCGAGCACCAGGAGCGCCGCGATGAAAAGAGTGTGGATCACCTCCTTGATGGAGGCCTGCACGAAGCGGGTGGTGTCGAAGGGGATCAGATAGCTCACGCCCGCCGGAAAGCCCCTGGCGATCTCGTCCATGGTCTTGCGCACGGAGTTGGCGACGTTGAGCGCGTTGGCACCCGACTGCAGGAAGACGGCGGTACCGATGGTCGGCCTGCCGTCCACCGTGGTGTAGGCGTCGTAGCTGACCGCGCCCAGCTCGATGCGCGCGATGTCCTTCACGCGCAGTACGCCGCCCTGACCGCTCGAGCGGAGCACGATGTTGCCGAACTCCTCCGGCTGGATCAGCCGTCCCTGCGCGGTGACGGTGTAGACGAGAGCCTGGCCGTCCGGCGCGGGATCCTGCCCGATCTTGCCGGCCGCGTACTGGTTGCTCTGTGCTCGGATGGCGCCGGCGACATCGGTCGCGGTGATGCCGAGCTGCGCCATCTTGTCCGGGCGCAGCCAGATCCGCATCGAGTAGTCGCGCGCGCCGAAGATGGTGGCATCCGCCACGCCCGGAACGCGCTTCAGGACGTCGAGCGCGTTGAGCGTCATGAAGTTCGAGAGGTACAGCGTGTCGAAGCGCGGATCGGTCGAAGTCACGGCGACGAAGAGCAAGATGTCGACCGAGCGCTTCTGCACCACCACGCCGGTTCGCTTGACGTCGTCGGGGAGCCGCGGCAGAGCGATCTGGACGCGGTTGTTTACCTGGATGGTAGCGTTGTTGACGTCGGTCCCCACCTCGAAAGTGCAGGTGATGGTCAGCGTGCCGTTCGAGGAGGAGGTGGACTGGTAATAGAGCAGGCCCTCGACCCCGGAGAGCTGTTCCTCAATCGGCGCGGCGACGGTGCGCGAGAGCGTCTCGGCGCTCGCGCCGGGGAGCGTGGCGGTGATCGTCACCGTGGGCGGCGCGATTTCCGGGTATTGCGCGATGGGCAACACTTGCCAGGCGACCAGACCGGCGAGCGTGATGATGATCGCGATGACCGAGGCGAAGATCGGCCGCTCGATGAAGAACCGCGACATTGGCGTTTACTTGGCGGCCGGCGCAGCCGCCTTGGTTTCGGCGGGAGATTGCGGACTCACCGCGGCCCCCGGCCGAATCTTGAGCAGGTTGTCGAGAATCACCCGGTCGCCGGGGTTGAGGCCGCCGAGGATCATCCAATCGCTGCCAAGCCATTCGCCCACCTGGACCGGACGGGACTCGGCCTTGCTTTCCTTGTCGAGCGTGAACACCAGGAACGTTTTCTCGGTCTGGATGATCGCGGTCTGGGGCACGAGGAACACGTTGTCGCGCTCGCCCGCCACCACCTGGACCCGCACGAATTGTCCGGGAAGCAGCCGCACGCCCGGATTGCTGAATTCCGCGCGCAGCTCCTGGGTGGCGAGCCTGGGGTCGATCTGGGTCGCGGCAAAATTGAGCCGGCCGGCCAGCGGATAGCGCGAGCCGTCGGGAAGCGCGAGGCGCACCTCCGCGGACTTGATGCGATCGAGCCTCTTGTCGGGGAGCTTCGCGAGATCCGATTCCGAAAGGCTGAAGCGGATCCAGATCGGATCCACCTGATTCATCGTCGTGAGCAGACTGCTTTCCTGTCCCGCCGTCACCAGGCTACCCTCGGACCTGGCGATGCGCCCGGCGACTCCCGAGACCGGCGCGGTCACTCTCGTATAGGACAGGTTGAGCTCGGCCTGGCGCAGATTCGCCTCGGCGGACTGGAGCGTCGCGTCCGACAGCTTTTGCGCCGAGATCGCATCGTCGAATTCCTTCTGGCTGATCGCCTTCTCGTCGGCGAGCGTCTTGAGCCGCGCGGCTTCGCGCCGCGTCTGCTCCTGGCGAGCGCGCTCCTGCGCTATCTGCGCGTTGGCTTGAGCGAGGGCAATCTGGTAGGGGACGGGGTCGATCTGGAAGAGGGGGCTGCCTTCGCGCACGAAATCCCCCTCGTTGTAGAGGCGCTTGAGCAGGATTCCCGAAACACGTGCGCGCACTTCGACTTCCTTGGAGCCTTGCACCTGGCCGACGGCCTCGAGAACGATAGGCACGCGCTGCGGCGCCACCTGGAGCACCCTGGCCGGGATGCCGGCCGCGGCCGGATTGGATGCGGGAGTGTTCGCCCCGCCTTGCTCGCATCCCGCGAGCAGGGCCGCAGCCAGCAATCCGGCAAGAGCCGGTAGCGAAGAGTACAGCAGGCCGTAGTGGCCGCCGAAGTCCGGCCGAGCGTGAACGGAGGCCATGCGGGGATCGTCTCTTTCTCGTCTGAGAATTTGATTCGAGCAGGCGAGTATAATATACAATCACGAATGTATGCCAACGATGCTGCGTCTCCAACTTGCGTAGAACAAAACAGGATTCTGAGCGCACCCGGCAAGGGATCCTGGGCGCAGCCCGCAAGGTTTTCGCCCGTCAGGGAGTGACCCGCACGACGTTCGAGGAGATCGCCGCCGCGGCCGGCGTCACGCGCGGGGCGATCTACTGGCATTTCGCCGACAAGACCGAGCTGTTCTTCGCGATGCGCGAGCAGGTGGCTGTGCCCATGATCGACCAGATCGATCTTGCGTTGCTGCGCGTCGACGGGTCCGATCCTCTTGCGGGGGTCGAGCGCTTCTTGCGCGGCATTCTGGAAGCGCTCGAGGGCGACGCGGCGGCGCGCCAGACGTTCCAGATCATGGGCTTCAAATGCGAATACGTAGGCGAGCTCGAGCGCGAGCTGGGGCTGCAGCGCTCGCGTTGTTCCGAGCTCGTCTCCAAGCTCACGCAGACCTACGGGCGCGCGCGTCGCTCCGGGCGGCTGCGGGTCGGGCTGCGCCCGCCGACGGCTGCGCT
>WNFD01005848.1_pt1 | contig 17037 bp, 15 predicted proteins | sample 5400491 | NCBI WGS metagenome assembly WNFD01 (sample SAMN13153343, study PRJNA577476) | soil metagenome | isolation source: 120 cm saprolite under Douglas fir tree site 2 hole 2 replicate 2 | place: USA:California | collected 2015-04-18 | reverse complement strand
CACAGGGCGCTGAAGCTGCCGCCAACTCGGCGCAACAGTCGGCTGCCGCCGCGCAGGCTGCCGCTACGCGCACCGAGCAGGCCGCGGCTGATGCGAAGGCCGCTGCGGATCGTGCTGAGGCGATCGCGATGAAGACCGAGGGCGGTGGTCATCACATGATGCATCATCACGTGATGCACCATGTTCATCATCACGTGATGCACACGACCGAAGCTCCGCCAGCAGCTCCTCCCGCCGAGGCCGCGCCTGCGCCGGCTCCGGCACCTGCGGCACCACCGCCGTCGACTCCGTAGTTTTTCAACCCGCGCATAGTAAGAGGGCGGTTTCACGACCGCCCTCTTACTTGTGTGTGGTCTCGCTTGTGTGTGGTCTCGCTCCAGCGCGCGTCGCGGCGCGGTCGCCCGTCGAGTAGCTATTCGTATACTCGTTCGATCGCAGGTGTTTGCCGGCGACCGCGCACTGAGGTTCGCCTTGCTCGCCGGACGTAGCTGTGTTGGCGGCTTTTCCGACTATTCCTGGAACGTGACGATCACTTTGAGTGACTCGGGCTTCTGTGCCATCGCGTAGGCCTCGGTCACGCGCTCGAGCGGGTAGCGATGGGTCACCAGGTCGGTGGCGCGCAACACTGAGCGTTCCACCAGCGCCATCGCTTCGCGTGTATCGTCGGGTCCGCAGGAATAGCTCGGCACCAGCCGCGTCTCGTTGAAATAGAGATCGTGCGGCTTAAGCGTCATCTCGTCCTCGGGCGGGGTCGCGGTGAACTGCACCACCGTCGCGCCCTTGCCGGCCGCCGCGATGCCTTGCGCGATCGCCTTGCCGCTTCCGGGGCCGACGATCACCACGTCGGCCATCGAACCTCCGGTCGCCTCGCGCACCTGCTCGACCAGGTTGTCGCCCGAAACCACCAGGCCCGCGTCCGCGCCCAGCGCGACGGCGCGGCGCGCGCGCGTCTCGAACAGGTCGGCGCCGATTATGCGCCCGGCTCCGAGATGGCGCGCGAGCATTACGTGCATCATGCCCATGATCCCGAGCCCGATGACCAGGATACTCTCGTCACGCTTTAGGCCTGAGCGGCGGAGCGACTTGACCACGCACGCCGCGGGTTCGATCAGCACGCCGTCGGCGTCGCCGATTTCCTCGGGCAGGCGCAGCGTGTCGCGTTGGTTGTGCGCGCCCACCACGAAGTATTCGGCCATCCCGCCCGGCACGATTTTGGTCGCGCGCCAGGTAGCGCATTGCACGTACTCGCCGCGCCGGCACGACGCGCACTCGAAGCACGGCGCGTGATGGTGTACGAAGACGCGCTCGCCGCGGCGAAACTCACGCACCGCCGAGCCGACCTCCTCGACCACGCCGACCGGCTCGTGGCCCAGCACCAGCGGCGCCTTGCGCCGGATGTACCAGGGCATGATGTCGCCGGAGCAGATGCCGCAGGCGCGGGCGCGCACCAGGATTTCGTCGGGGCCGGGCGCGGGGCGGGGATCCTGCTCGACGCGGATATCGCCGAAATCGTAAAGCCGTGCGACTTGCATCTCAGTCCAGAACTTTGTGGTCCGGGCGAGCCATTGTCAAATGCCGCTATCCTTCTCCCGCGGCGCGTGCCGATCGATGCGTCGCGTGGCATGGAGTGTTAATCTTAAAGCATGCCCAGGCCAGTATGTCCTCCAATCGCGGCCGACGTGATCGCCGAAATCGGCACCAATATCGTACTGATCGAGCGACGCAACTTTCCCTTCGGATGGGCGATTCCCGGCGGCTTCGTCGACGTCGGCGAGAAGGTCGAGGATGCGGCCGTGCGTGAGTTGCGCGAGGAAACCTCACTCGAGGTTGAGCTGCGCGCGCTGCTCGGCGTCTACTCGCGTCCCGACCGCGACCCGCGCGGCCACACAGTTAGCGTGGTTTACGTCGGACGGGCGCATGGCGAGCCGCGCGCCGACGACGATGCCAAGGGGATCGGCTTGTTCGCGCCCGAAGCGCCGCCCGCGCCACTTGCGTTTGATCACGCCGAGATTATCGCCGATTACCTGCGCTTCATCCGCACCGGCGAGTTGCCCGCGCCCTGGCGCCGTTAGCGAGCCGCCGTTCTTCTCTCCAGCCGCATGATCTCTTAGCGCATGATCTCGTGCGCCAGGCGCTCGATTCGATCGAAAGCCTGGTTGAGCTTCTCGCGCGAGGTCGCGTAGGAGAGCCGCACGTGATTGGGCGCGCCAAAGTCGTTGCCGCCGACGATCGCGACCTGCGCGTCGTCGAGGATGATCGAGGCCAGCCGGTCGCCGTCGCCGATCGGCGCTCCCTTGTACTCGCGCTGGAGCATCGCCGACACGTTGGGAAACGCGTAGAACGCGCCCTCGGGCACGTTGGGCAGGCTGAAGCCGGGCACCCGGCGCACCCGCTCGACCACGAGATCGCGGCGCGCGCGGAACTCGGCCGCCATCGTGGCGATTTCGTCCTGCGGTCCGGTCAGCGCCTCGACCGCAGCGGCCTGCGCGATCGAATTGGGATTGCCGCTGTTCTGGCTCTGGAGGCGCGTCGCCGCGCCGATCGCCTCGCGCGGTCCGGCCGCGAACCCGATGCGCCACCCGGTCATCGCGTAGGCCTTCGACAGCGTGTTGAACACAACCCCGTGCTGTTTCAGGCGCGGCTCGATCTCGAAGATGTGCCGGATGCGCCCGACGTAGCCGATGTGCTCGTAGGCGTCGTCCGACATCACCCATACTTCGGGGAACTCCGCCAGCACGCGCGCGATCGCACCGAGTTGCTCCGCGCTGAAAACCGCGCCGGTCGGATTGGAGGGCGAATTGAGCATGATGCCGCGTGTGCGCGGTCCGATCGCCTTGCGCAGCCGCTCCGGATCGAGCAGAAACCCATTGCTCTCCGGGCAAGCGACCAGTTTCGGCTCGGCGCCGCTTAGCTGGATCATCGCGACGAAGCTGACCCACGCCGGCGTCGGCACGATCACTTCGTCGCCCTCGTCGAAGAGGCTCGCGATGATGTTGTACTCGGCCGGCTTGCTTCCAGCCGAGGCCATTATTTCGGCCGGCTCGTAGTCGAGGTGGTTGTCGCGCTTGAGCTTGAGGCGGATCGCGTCCTTAAGCTCGCGCGTCCCGGCGACCGGCGTGTACTTGGTCTTCCCCGCACTGAGCGCGCGGCGCGCGGCTTCCTTGATGCGCTCGGGGGTGTCGAAGTCGGGCTCGCCGGCGGCCAGCGGGATGACGTCGACGCCGGCGGCCCTGAATTCGGTCGCGCGCGCGTCGGCCGCCAACGTGGCCGACGACTTGATCGCGGCTACTCTGCGGTTGAGCTTCAGCATCACCTATTCCTGGCGGACAAAATGGCGCGCCGGTTAAGTGGGGCGCGAGACCGCCAAGCCTAGCAGACGCGGCGGGCTCAGTCGATTTTGAGCTTGGCGCGCAGCCGGTTCATCACCAGCTCGGGCACCAGCTCCGGAAGCCGCTTGCCGTAACTCGCGACCTCCTTGATCAGCCGCGAGGCCGAAAAGAACAGCTTGGGGTTGGCGAACAGAAACACGGTCTCGACCTGCGGCCACATCTGGTTGTTCATGTGCGCCATCTGCAGCTCGTAGTCGAAGTCGGTCACCGCGCGCAGGCTGCGGATGATGATGTGCGCGCCGATACGCTGGGCGTAGTCGACCGAGAGGCCGCTGAATTTGTCGACCCGCGCTCGCGGCTCGAGGTCGCGGATGGTCTCGCGGATCATCTCGACCCGCTCGTCGGGCGAGAACAGCGCGGGGTCCTTGTGCGGATTGTAGGCCACCGCGACGATCACTTCGTCGAAGATCGCGACGCTGCGGCGGATGACGTCGATGTGCCCGTTGTGAATCGGGTCAAACGTCCCCGGGTAGATCGCGCACCTGGGTACCGAATCCTTGCCTTTGTTCACCATGCCACGCCGCTACTTGAGCTAGCGCGCCGCCGGCGCGCGGTAAAGGGCGATCCGATGATCGCCCAGGGTTGCACAATTGATCGCCTCGAGTCCCGCCGGCGAGATCTCCGGCGCGCGGCCTGCCTGCCGCACGACCACGTAGGCGTCCACGCCAAGCAATCCTCCGTTCGTAAGCGCCCGCAGCACCGCGGCGCTCGTATCGTCGCGATATGGCGCGTCCACGAACACCAGCTCGAAGCGCTCGCCGCGCGCGCCCAGGGCCGCGATCGCACGCTCAACACCGGCTACTATCACCTCCGCGCGCTCTTCAAGGCCGAGCACGCGCAGGTTGTCGCGAATCGCGGTCGCCGCCGCGCGAGAGGAGTCGACGAAAACCGCCCGCGCCGCGCCGCGCGAGAGCGCCTCCAGCCCCAGCGAGCCGCTGCCCGCGAAGAGATCGAGCACGCGCGCCCCGTTAAGATCCGTGCGCGCGGCCAGCCGCGAGAAAATCGACGCGCGCACGCGCGCGGTGGCTGGCCGCGTCGTCAATCCACGCGGCGCGCGGAGCCGCCGTCCATGAGCCTCGCCCGCGATAACTCTCATCGCGCGCGCGCTCCGTCGCCGCCGGCGCCCGCTCGGGCGCGCGCGGCACTCAACCGTGTGACGATTTGGTGTCGCAACAATTAAATTTCGGCGTCCCCGGGCCGACGGGCGGACCATAGCCCAGTCTCCCGATTGCCGCAAGTTTTGCGTCCGCCGCCCCGGTCCGCGCCGGCGCTCTGGCGCGGGCAGGCGATTTGAGTTACCTATTTTAAGATTTCTCGATTGGCCATTAGCTCTCTGAACACGGAAAATTCTCCGTTTGAAGGTTATAGTGCAGCCGGCCGCGACCAGCTCTAAAGTGCGCTTTTGTACCGCCGCGCTCGACGAAGACCGAGCGCTGCCCGGCCTTCACCGCCCGACCTATCGACTAGCTTGTCGACGAGCTTGCCGGCCGTGCTGATTGACCTTCTAATCGCAGCGATCAAGGCGACCATCGTGGTGGTGATGGTCCTCAATCTGGCGGGCATCCTGCTGTGGGTCGAGCGCAAGGGCAGCGCGCTTATCCAGGACCGTATCGGTGCCAATCGCGCCTCGATAACCGGGCTCGGCAAGCGGATGGGACTGCCCAACCTGGGCTTGGTCAACACGCTGCTCGCCGATCCGCTGAAGCTTTTTACCAAGGAAGACTTCGTGCCCGACGGCGCGGACAAGTTTCTCCACGCCCTCGCGCCATTCCTCGCCCTGTTTCCGGTGATAATCACCTTCGCGGTGGTGCCGTTCGGCGACGTGGTGCAAATCGGCTCACGCACGATCACGCTGCAGGCGGCCAATATCAACGCCGCCGCGCTCTACATCCTGGCGACGATCGGAATCGGCGTTTACGGCGTCGCGCTCGGCGGATGGGCCTCGAATAACCGCTGGGCGCTGCTCGGCGGTATCCGCGCGTCCGCGCAGATGATTTCCTATGAGATCGGCCTGGGCCTGGCGATCATCTCGGTGGTGATGACATACGGGACGCTCGATTTGCAGGCGATGTGTCATGCGCAGGGCGGAGTGTGGTTCGGATTTTTGCCGCGCTGGGGAATCTGCCTGCAGCCGGTGGCGTTCCTCATGCTGCTCACGGCCGGGATGGCGGAGTCCAAGCGCGTCCCGTTCGATTTGCCCGAGGGAGAGTCCGAGTTGGTCGCGGGATACTTCACCGAGTACTCAGGCGGCAAGCAGGCAGTCTTCATGATGACCGACTTCGCCGAAATTGTGCTGGTGGCAGTGCTCATCACGGTGTTCTTTTTCGGCGGATGGCAGGTGCCGTGGCTCTATCGCGACGGCTTTCACTTCCCCGGCGGCGCCCATCTCTGGCTGCCGCAACTGCTGGTCGCGATTCTCGGCGTGGTCTCCTTCATGATCAAGACGATCGTGTTCTGCTGGCTGCAGATTCTGATCCGCTGGACGCTCCCGCGCTTGCGCTACGACCAGTTGATGCGCCTGGGATGGAAGGGGCTGGTGCCGCTCGGCCTCGCGAATGTCGTCGTCACCGCGATCGTCGTGGTGCTTGTCTCGGGGGCGCATTGAATTGAGATGACGATTGGAGTGTTCATCTTTCTCGCCGCACTGTCGGTTATCTCCGCGATCGGCACGGTGGCGCAGCGCAACCCCGTGCACTGCCTGCTCGCACTGGTGGTGACGCTGCTGACGATCGCGGTGCTCTTCATCGGCTTGGACGCGGTCGCGGTCGGCTTTTTGCAAATGATCGTGTACGCCGGCGCGATCATGGTGCTGTTCCTGTTCGTGATCTGGCTGCTCAACCTGCAAGCCGAGGTGCGCACCGCGCCGGGACATCTCGCGCTCAAGGCGTTCTCGGGGCTGCTGTTCGCGGCACTGGTGGCCGAGCTGTTCGTGCTCCTGTGGCACGCGCCCAGCGCGGCCGGCGCCCGGGCGCTCGCACCGGCCGGCTATGGATCGATCGATAACCTCGCGACGACGCTCTTTTCCGACTACCTGATCTCCTTCGAGATAACCTCGGTTCTGCTGTTGGCCGCGATCGTCGGCGCGATAGCACTCGCGCGCCGCGAATCGTCGCCGCAAGCCGCCGCGGCGCGAACGGCCGGAGCGCAAATCGGCGGGATGCCTGCCGAAGCGCAGGCCGCCGCTGCACGAGCGCAAGCCGTTGCTACCGAGGCCGGCGCATCGGCCCACTCGGAGGGCGCCTGACGATGGTTCCGATGAGCTATTTGGTCGGGCTGAGCGCCGTGCTGTTCACGATCGGCGTGGCGGGCGTGCTTCTGCGCCGCAACACTATCGTGATTTTCATGTCGATCGAGATCATGCTGAACGCGGTCAACCTGGCTTTCGTCGCGCTGGGGCGCCGGCTGGGCTCGATGGACGGGCAGGTGATCGTGTTTTTCGTGATGACGGTGGCGGCGGCCGAGGCCGCGGTCGGCCTTGCGATCATCATCTCGGTCTTCCGCAATCGTGCAACCGTCAATGCGGACGAGCTCAACCTGATGCGCTGGTAAATAGTGAACAGCGCGGCGGCAAACCAAAATCTGACGGCTCAAACCTGACGGCTATATCATGACGGCTCAATTTCCCGCGCTCGCGCTGATCCTGCTGTTCCCGGCGCTGGGCTTTCTGTTCAACGTCTTTTACGGCAATCGCGCCGGGCGGGACGCGGTCAATCTCGTCGGCCCGGGAGTGATTTTCCTCGCCTTTGCGATCGCGCTATGGGGTTTTGCGCGGCTGCTGGCGATGCCGGCGGGCGCGGCGCTCGAAGTGACGCTGTGGCCATGGATAATCGCGGGCCAATTCCATACCGCGATCGCGCTCCGCTTCGACGCACTCTCCGCCGTGATGACGCTTATCGTCAGCGGCGTCGGCGCGATAATCCATCTCTACTCCGTCGGCTACATGGCCCATGACAAGGACTACGCGCGCTACTTCGCCTACATGAACCTGTTCGCGCTCTCGATGCTGATACTGGTGTTGGCCGACAACCTGCTGCTGATGTTCGTCGGCTGGGAAGGCGTGGGCCTGTGCTCCTACCTTCTGATCGCGTTCTGGTATGACAACGCGCAGTTCGCCTACAACGGGCGGAAGGCTTTTGTGGTCAACCGCGTCGGCGACGCGGGCTTCATCCTGGGCATCCTGACGATCCTCTCCGCGCTCGCCGCGCAAGGAGTGTGGACGCTCAATTTCGCCGAATTGGAGGCCCATCGCGCGATGCTTGCGCCGGTGGCGACGATGGCTGGGCTGTTGCTGCTGTTCGGCGCGACCGGCAAGTCCGCGCAGATTCCGCTCTACGTGTGGCTGCCCGACGCGATGGTCGGCCCGACCCCGGTAAGCGCGCTTATCCATGCCGCGACGATGGTGACCGCGGGCGTTTACATGATCGCGCGGATGCATTTTCTCTACACGCTCACGCCCGACGCGATGTACGTGGTCGCGGTCATCGGCACTGTGACCGCGTTCTTTGCTGCCACGGTCGCGATGGTCCAGACCGACATCAAGCGCGTGCTCGCCTACTCGACTATCAGCCAGCTCGGCTACATGTTCATGGGCGTGGGCGCCGGCGCGTTCGCGGCGGGGATCTTTCACGTGATGACGCACGCGTTCTTCAAGGGCCTGCTATTCCTGTGCGCCGGATCGATCATCCATTCGCTCGACGGCGAGCAGGACATGACGCGGATGGGTGCGCTCTGGCGGCGGATGCCGATAACCTACGCCACGATGCTCGCGGGGACGCTCGCGATAAGCGCGGTGCCCGGCTTCTCGGGCTACTTCTCCAAGGATCTCATCCTGGAGCGCACGCTTGCCGCGGGTTACGCGGGACTGTGGCTCATCGGTATCGTCACCGCCGGGCTTACCGCGTTCTATATGTTCCGCCTGCTGTTCCTGACCTTCCATGGAAGCTCGCGGGTCGCGCCCGACAAGCACGTGCATGAGTCGCCGCCGGTGATGACCGTGCCGCTCATAATACTGGGCGCGCTCTCGGTGATCGGCGGATGGGTGCAGTTACCCAACGGATGGCTCTGGGGCGGCGCGTTCACGCGCTTCCTAAAGCCCGTGTTCGGTCCGTTTCATACCGAGGCCGCGCAGGGCATCGCCACCAGTGCGATCGGGCTGGCCGCGCTGATGGCCACGCTGGTCGGCTTCCTGTTGGCCTATCTTTTTTACATCCGCCAACCCGAGTTGCCCGATCGGATCGCCTCGGGCGCGAGCGCGCTCTACCGATTGCTGGTGCGCAAATACTATGTCGACGAACTTTACAACCTGGTGTTCGGGCGGTTTCTGTTCTGGAGTTCGGAAAATGTGCTGAGCCGCGGCGTCGACAACGGCCTGATCGACGGAATCATCGACGGCACCGGGCTCGGGGTCGAGGAGGCCGGCGAGGTCACGCGGCGCTCGGAAACCGGCAACGTCCAGGTTTACGCGTTTGTGTACCTGCTGGGCGCGGTGGGGATCGTCGCCTACTACGTTTACCTGGTGATGGTGCGCTGATGGGCGGCTCGTGGCTGACTGCTGTTATCTTCACGCCGCTGTTGGGCGCGCTGTTCGTGCTGGCGCAGCCCGAGGCGCGCGCGACCTGGCGCGCCGGGTTCATCTTCTCGCTCATCCCGCTCGCCATCTCGATCTATCTCTTCGCTGCGTTCGACCCGGCACGGGCCAGCTACCAGTTTGTCGAGCAATACTCCTGGATTCCGCAGTTCGGCATCTCGTATCACCTCGGGATCGACGGGATCAGCCTCTTCCTGGTGCTACTGACCACGGTACTGTTCTCGCTCTCGATGCTCTATTCGGGCGGCGGCGATATCGAGACGCGGCCGCGCGAGTTCTGCTTCTTCATGTTGGTGCTGGAGATGGGGCTGCTGGGGACGCTGCTCGCGGTCGATCTGTTTCTGTTCTACGTGTTCTGGGAACTGATGCTGATTCCGATGTACTTCCTGATCGGAATTTGGGGGCACGGGCGCAAATACTACGCCGCCTTCAAGTTCATCCTGTACACGATGCTCGGCTCGATCCTGATGCTGGTCGCGATTCTTTACCTGGTGAGCGCCGCGCGCGCTCATCTCGGCCATCTGACTTACGATCTGCCGGCGCTCTATGGCGTGCCGCTGAGCCATCGCGAGGCCACTTGGCTGTTCGCGGCGTTCGCGCTCGCCTTTGCGATCAAGGTTCCGATGTGGCCGCTGCATACGTGGCTGCCGGACGCGCATACCGAGGCGCCCACCGCGGGTTCGGTCATCCTGGCCGGCGTGATGCTGAAGATGGGGACCTACGGCTTCCTGCGTTTTGCGATTCCGCTCTTTCCGGAGATCGCCATCGAGGCGGCGCCGCTGTTCCTGGCGCTCGCGGTCGTCGGAATCATCTACGGCGCGCTGGTCGCGATGGTGCAGCCGGATATAAAGCGCCTCGTTGCCTACTCCTCGGTCAGCCATCTGGGTTTCGTGATGCTCGGCATCTTCGCGCTCAACCCGCAGGGGATGGAGGGCGCGATTTACCAGATGCTGAACCACGGAATTTCAACCGGCGGGCTGTTTTTGTTGATCGGGATGATCTATCTGCGCCGTCACACGCGCGAAATCGCCGAGTTCGGCGGGCTCTGGAAGAGCGTCCCGATCTTCGCCGCCGTCTTCATGGTGGTGATGCTCTCGTCGATCGGATTGCCCGGGCTCAACGGCTTCGTCGGCGAGTTCCTGATCCTGGTCGGAACCTATCTAACCAAATCGCTGGCCGCTGAAATCGCCGTCGTGGGCCTCATCCTCGGTGCGCTCTACATGCTCTATGCGTACGAGCGCGTCTGGTTCGGTCCGATCACCAAGGCCGTCAACGAAACGATGGCTGACTTGAGCGGGCGCGAAATTGCGGTGATGGCGCCGCTGATGGTGCTGATGCTTTTTATGGGGCTCTATCCGCGGCTGCTGCTGAGCCGCATTGAGCCGTCGGTGGGCGCGCTGCTCGGCCGCGTCCACGCCGCGCAGGCGCGTATCGACCGCCGCCAGCATGACGCGCGCGCTCTCGCCGCGCTGCTCGATCCCAAATCCGTGGCCGCCAAATGACGCAGTTCAACTGGAGCGTTATCAACTTCGCCTGGGTGCCGATCCTGCCGCTCATCGTGGTGGCGGCGGGCGCGATGGGCGTGCTGCTGGCCGGCGTGCAGATCGACGACGAGGATAGCGGCAGCCTGGGCATCCTCTCGATCGCGCTGTTCGTCTTCGCCGCCATCCTGGCGTTGCTGCTCTTTGGCGGGCGTCCGTCGCTGACCTTCTCGGGCGCCCTCTCTGTGAGCAACTACACCGCCTATTTCGAATTACTGGTCCTGTTCGCCGCCGCGATGACGGCGTTGATGTCGGTCGAGTACGCCGCCGACCAGGGACTGGCGGGCGCCGAGTACTACGCCCTGATAATGTTCGCGGCGCTCGGCATGATGCTGATGGCGGCGGGCGACGACCTGATAGTGATCTTTTTAGGCCTCGAGACGATGTCTATCGCGGTCTATGCGCTCGCCGGTTTCCTGCGCCGCGACCCGCGCTCCAATGAGGCCGCGCTCAAGTATTTCCTGCTCGGCGCGTTTTCCACTGGCTTCCTGCTCTACGGTATCGCGCTCATCTACGGCGCCACCGGCTCGATCAAGCTCGAGCCGATCGAAGCTGCGCTCTCGCGCCCGGCGACCGACAACGCGCTGCTGCTGGCCGGCGTCGGCCTGATGCTGATCGGGTTCGGCTTCAAGGTCGCCGCGGTGCCCTTCCACATGTGGACGCCCGACGCTTACGAGGGCGCGCCGACGCCGGTGACTGCTTTCATGGCGGTGGGAGTGAAGGCCGCGGCATTCGCCGGCTTCATGCGCGTCTTCATGGTCCACCTGGGGCCGCTCGGCCCGCAGTGGACGCTGGTGCTGTGGGTGATCGCGGTGCTGACGATGACGGCGGGCAATCTGGCCGCGCTGGTGCAGACCAATATCAAGCGGATGCTTGCCTACTCGGCGATCGCGCACGCCGGTTACATCCTGGTCGGGATGACAGCGGTGGCCTCGCCGCGCGCCGGCGGCGCGATCCTCTACTACCTGCTCGGCTACGCCTTCACCAACCTGGGCGCTTTCGCCGTGGTGGTTGCGCTCGAGCGCCGCGGCGCGGCGCATGACGATATCGCCGACTACCGCGGCCTCGCGACGCGCCATCCATGGCTCTCCGCCGCGATGGCGCTGTTCATGCTGTCGCTGACCGGAGTGCCGCCGCTCGCCGGTTTCTTCGGCAAGTTCTACATCTTCTCCGCCGCGATCGACGCTCATCTGACCTGGCTGACGATCATCGCCGTAATCAACAGCGTCATGTCGGCCTACTACTATCTGTCGGTGCTGATCGCGATCTACGCGCGCGAGGGCGGCGTGGAGCCGGTGGCGCTGCGCACACGGCCTGCTCTTGTCGCGGCGCTGGTGATCGCCGCGGCCGGCACCGTCGCGATCGGACTATTCCCGCAACCTTACATCAGCAGCGCCGCCGACGCGTTCGCCTCGGCGCTAAGCAACGCGCCGCATCGTCACATCGTACTGAGCCGCTAACTCGCGATGGTCGCCTATCTCGCCAGCAGCGCCTTCGGCCGTCTCTACCGCAAGGTCGATTGCACCGCGGCCGATATCGGGGCGCTCCGCAAAGCGATTTACAGCCGCACGGTTTCGATTCCGCTTGGGCTGCACAATCTCGAAGAGATTGTGCTGGCGCGCCAGGCCTCGCCGCAAGCGATGGCCGCGCAGCTCCGTCTGCTGCTTTCGATCAGCAACTGGCGCGTGTTGCTGAAGCCCTGCGGCCAGTTGCTCGGCGATGACCTCCGCGCATTTGCCGCGGGCGCGGATCCCGCGCGTCCGTTTTTGCACGGCGCGATGCAGAACGCGGTGACCACGGGAATTTCCGAGCTGCTCGAGAGCGATGGCGAGGAACTGAACGAGGACTTCGCGCAGGCGCTGGACGAGGCGCGACGCGAGCGCGAAGCATTCGTCGCGGGGCTCGGCGAGTTTCTCGCCGAGTGCGGCACGCGCTTCACGCCGCTGCCCGCCGCGGACGCCTTCGACCAGTATTTCGAGAGCAACGCGCCGGAGGTGGCGGCGGCGCTCGCCGACCGCGCCGGCGTCGGTGCGGAATTCAGGCGCCGAGGCACCGAAGCGATACTCGCGCTGAAGAGCGTCAGGATGTGGGTGGGCGCGGCGTTGTCGCTCGCTTGCGCGCTCAGCCTGGAAGGACGGCCCGCGCGCGCCGAGGAAGCTAACGAGGTGATGCACGCGGTAAGTGGCGCCGCGGCTGCGGACACGTTCGTCACCGCCGATGCGCGCGCGCTACCGTGGCTTAGCCGCGTCGCGATCGACGGGCTGCGAACGACGGACCTCAATGGGTTCCTGATGAAGACGGCCGAATCGCTTCGAGCGCGATCTGAGTAGCTGCCGGCCGATATCCTCTAAGGTTCAATACACATCTTGGCCCACGCAGAGGCCGTTTGGAAAAGTGAGGGCTGGGTCCATCCCATCATTACAGGCCGCGGTCAAGAGCGGCGCCAGCCGGCGAGCGTCAGCGAGCGAACTCTTGACGGCGGGGTCAGCGCGCGGGCTATCTGACGCATTACTCAAAATCGGACACCGAGCGACCTTTACCTACTCTGGGATCAAGTACCAAGTTCTACACATAACTGTATTTCAAGCTCTCATGATTTATGTAGCTACCAAATGTTTGAATAGAGCGAGCGTCGCATCGCGACGCGCTAATCTCCACTTCCATTTATAAAAGTACCGTGGCTATACTAATTCTATAGCGTCGCCAAGGGACGGCATATGGACGTGCCGATAACACTTTCGCATCGAGAATCCTTACCTTGGCCAAACCGGGAACCATCCCTTGAGGCACGTGTCCGATCTTTTGCCCGCGACTGTTGTACAGTCCGTAACAAACCTTTCCCTTAAAACTCTCTCGCGTCACATCTATGCGGTCACCTGCCTTCAGTGCTGACTTCATGGTGTAGAAACGCCCGCCAGCAACCCAGAAAACCAGCTTACGGACGAGCACGTCCTGGTCATCTCGCGTGGCGCCGAGCGTCGATAGGAATCCGAATACGAGTGCCGCTGATTTCAGAAAATCGCGCCTGAACATCGGTTAACTCTTTGCCGCTAGCATCCGACCACACTCAACGTAGTCACATCCCTGAAGCCGCTCAAACATCTCTTCGTCGACCTTGCCAAAGGGTGCGTGGGCCCACAACCTGATGACTTCAGGAACATCAGTAGCCACTTGGATCTCCTGCAGCGTTTTTGTCAGATCGCCTCGTTCCGGCGTGTCAGACAGCCTGATATCTTGCGACAAATATAGAAGCCAGACGCTGCGCCACACCTCGCCCGCCGATGGATATATTCTGAGTAACTTTATCACGTCTCGCACAACATCCGAATTTCGGCTCAGCTCTTCAATGAAATCGTCGTACGGTGATTTAGAATAGTTTCTCTCCTCGGCGATCGAGGCATTGATCCGCAGCTTCTTAAGTGCCGCCAGCTGCAGTCTGCCTAGTCCTTCGTTGAGATACTCAGCCGGGTTCTGCACGCTTCTGTGAATCAGGGTAACCATCTCTCCTGGAGGAATTATGTCGGCGAAAATCGTGGCGCTGATGTATAGGCTGCCATCTGACGTAGTCTTGGAGAGTCCGGTTGGTACCGCATATCGAAGTGTGGAAACCGCCTCCAGGTATTCTTGTCCTGTACCGAGTCTAATCTTATCGGCGTTGATCTGGTATCCGAGCTTCGACAACTCTTGCCCCAGGTCGTTCAGCAAGTTCGACAAATCATCTCGCGAGCTACCGAATACTCGGTAATCGTCGACGAATCGAATAAAGTTTGATGTGTGACGTTCCAGCACGGCGTCAATTTCACTCAGGTAGGCGTTCCCAAGGAAGAATAGCGAATCATTGATAAGGGGCAATCCCTTTAACTCGGGTGAAAAACCGAAAACTAACTTGGAGAGCAAGTCCACGACTAGCGGTTCGCGAGCACGGCGCCGGAGGAATTCCACAAACCGCGGCCGCGATATGCTAGCAAACGCGTCGGCTATATCGAACTGAAGCAGACAACGATCTGAGTCGCATCGGCGGTGAGTCTCATTCTGGAACTCGTTCCAGCTCCTAATAGGATCTTCTATGAGTGCCAGCCGGTTTGGATCGGTGTTGTATCTGTAGCTGAATACCCTCGCCTTATTCACCGACTGCGAATACACCTCTTCAGCAATTGAAGACACACAGGTTTGGAGAATGATCTGATCGTTAGATGTAGGTACCGTCCACGCCTTCCATCGATTCGGCTTCTTTGGGACGAGAACAGCGAATGCAGATTTTGGTTGCAGACCTTGAAGATACTCTATGATTCTACCACGGATCGCTTGAACCCGCCGGAGATGGTCGATTTCCACGATCTCAAACCAATTGGGCAACGGATTTGTATACGAAACACTGTCAAGCGCTAGCCTGATCCCAAGCGAAATCGGCAACCCATCGACGAACGCTTGCCACTTCTGAATCTGTGTCATCATCTGAAAATATTTTTCGGATCCCACGTTACGAAATACCTGAAACCAATTGCTAGGATCGCGAATGTAAGAAGTTCGACGAACCAAGCGACTCCCGGGCCTTGGCCTTGAGCCAGGAAATCAATTGCACTTGTGGCCCCTAAGGCAGCAGCGCAAAAAGACAGGCTGATAATACAAAAGTTCTTAAAGGTCGCGCGTACCGAGAACGACGTGATGAACAGACAGAGCGACAGGAAAAGGAAAATCTCCCTGAATTCTCGGCGATAAGCGCCTGGAAATTGGTATTCTTTTTCGAAGGAGCTACGCCACCTCGCGTTGAGAGCGGATATCGCTGTCTCGAGGTAAAAAGATGGCCATTCGGTATAGAATGACAGATAGACGTCACGCGGCACTGTGCCAGTTGGGACGCTGTTGAAGAAGGCGGAAAAGAAATCATCAAAACTGGTTTCGTTCTTGTTCTGCCAATTACTTCCTAGACACGGAAGAATTATAGTTGAGACGCGTCTCTCGTTAGCGAAACTGAAGACTTGCGGTAGAACGATAGACAGCTCTTTCTTAGACTCATCGGGACTACTCCAACGAAGAGGAACCAATAGTAAATATCTAAGCGGAAGTGTCCGCCGGTTGCGCCCTTCAATGTGCAAAACGATTGGTACAAGCAGATGAAGATGGATAGCATTGGTCGCGCTCAACGCATCCGTCACATCTTGAAAGTCCTGCGGAGATATCGCCTGCAGTTTGCTCAGAATGGCTCTGAGGAGACTTGCCTCCACAATCGTTCGATCCTCGTCGATATAGACTGAGACTACGAGAGCGTTATTGTCCGTCTTCAGTTGAGAGGTATTTCGGATAAGAGATGGAATCCATGGAGACGTGTATCTCGTGGCCTCGAAAACTGCCAAGCGCTACGTCGTCGTGCTTGAGCAAAGCAACGACCCCGACGTCTCGGACATTTCGATGGCTTTCAAAAAAAACTGGATGCAGTAAAAAGTCGACGAGAAGAACAGTACATGGAGCCAACACAAAGGCAGCTCGACGCCAGCGTGTAGAGAGAATGTGTCGCCTCATTTAAGTAGCCATTGTCACCGTGATCTGTTCGCTTCGCCAGGTTACACTGTATATGTGGAAGTTGATGGCTCGATCGTATTTAGCGGGAATTTCCTTTTTGACTTTCCAATTCCAAGTCGATCGATAGCTCGAACGGTTTTCCTGTGCAAGGCTTTAGCCGATTTTGTTCCGCAGTAGTTGCGGAAGTGGCCAGTTTCGCGTCTAGGGGGTTCCCGACGGCCGAAGATGCGGTTTTCCCTATCGATTTCGGCGACACTTCTCCCTGCGTCCCCGGCGCCATCATCGAAATTTGCTCCGCTTTGCACTCACTTTATCCCGCCGGCGACGGCAGCATCGTGATCTTTCGCAGCATGCCGGCAAACAGCTGGCGCGTCAGGTGACTCTCCGCCAGCAGCAACCAATAGTAGCGTGCATGTTGGATGAGCCGTCCGCCGGTCTTCACTAACCGCTGCTGCAAGCTGGTGAGCGACCACTTCCCGATCGGCGCGGGCAGCGCCAGCCGTCGCCACAAGTTCCCAAGGTTATAGGCAATCAGGCTCAGCCACAGCCGCACCTCGTTGGCGCGAAAGCGATGGCAGCTAAGCCGCGTCATCGCGACCGCCTGTTTGCCTTCCTTTATCCACTGCTCGGCCGTGCCGCGCTTGTTGTAGAAGCGCACCACCGCCCGGCTTGAAGTCCCAAGATTGGTCACGATGAAGCCCACGCGGGGGAACAACTCCCCGCAATGGAACTCGACCTTCGCCACCACCCGCCGCGCCTGCTTCCAACTGGCGGCCTGATAGAGAAAGCTTTTGTACCGCACCACCGGCTTGTAGCTCGGCCGTCCCACCGGCCGGGTCAACAACTCCGTAATGTTCCGCAGCAGGTTGTCGTTCGCAGGAAGGCGGATCGCGTACTTCACCGTCCGTTCTTCCAGCGCCTCGTAGAGCTCCGGCTTGGCGAAGGCCGCATCGGCCCGGAAGACTACCTCCTTGTCCAGCCGCTGTTGGCGTTCAATTTC
>WNFD01003212.1_pt1 | contig 17041 bp, 14 predicted proteins | sample 5400491 | NCBI WGS metagenome assembly WNFD01 (sample SAMN13153343, study PRJNA577476) | soil metagenome | isolation source: 120 cm saprolite under Douglas fir tree site 2 hole 2 replicate 2 | place: USA:California | collected 2015-04-18 | reverse complement strand
CCCGCACGGCGCCGATCAGTGCGGTCCGCTCGTCCTGCGTCAGCGTGCCGGCTTCACCCGTCGTCCCGGCCACCAGCACCGCCCGCATCCCCCGCCGGACCAGATCCGCGGCGAGCGCGGCCGTTGCGGCCGGATCCACAGCGCCGTCCGGCTGGAAGATCGTGACGAGCGCGACACCGACGCCGGTGAACACCTTCGGCATTGTCTCCTTTGCGGCACTGGGCGCAACGTCCGACGCCGCCGTCGCTTGGGTTGTTGTCGCTTTGTCGACTTCCAGTTCGCCGACCCCGTCCACGCCGACCCCGTCCACGCCGACCCCGTCCACGCCGACACTGTTCACACGCACCTCCGCTGCGGGCTGCGCTGCCGCGCTCTGGTCAAGGCGGCAGACGTACTGCCATACTACTTTCAGTCGACAATCGACAATTTTGGGCCCTTACTGGAGGATACGAGAGTGGCTGGTGACCGGTTCGGTGACCGCGTAGCGATTGTTACGGGCGGATCGAACGGGATCGGCCGCGCGGTCACGTCCGCCCTGACAGCCGAGGGGGCGTCAGTGCTCGTATGCGATCTCGTGGACTCTGGGTTCTTCGCCGGAGATGACATGGTCGCGACCGTCGTCGGCGACGTTGCGGATGCGGGATTCGCCGAAGCGGCCGTGACGACCGCCGCTGAAGGGTTCGGGCGCGTCGACATTCTGGTCAACGATGCGGCCTCCTACCCGGACGGCACCCTGCTCGCGATGACACCGCAGCAGTGGGACCGGGTCTTCCGCGTGAACGTCACCGGTTCGTTCATGATGAGCCAGGCTTTCGCGCGGCACTGCGTGGCGAGCGGCACCGGCGGGGCGATCGTCAGCATATCCAGCGGTTCGGCGCGCAGCCCCCGGCCGGGCGGTGCCGCCTACAGCGCGTCCAAGGCGGCGCTGGAGACCATGAGCAAGGCGTTCGCGATGGAACTTGGCGTTCACGGCATGCGGGTCAACGTCGTCGCCCCCGGCTACATCGACGTGCGCGGCTGGAGCGATGCTTTTCCCGACCGCGCCCCTGACGATCTGCGCGCGGCCCTGGTGGATGCGATTCCCCTCGGAGTAGCCGGCGATCCGCGCGATATCGCAAGCGCGGTGTTGTTCCTCGCGTCCCAGGACGCCGCGCATATCACGGGCGCCGTCCTCGACGTCGACGGCGGCTCCGGCGCGGGCCGGTTCGAGCTGCGCTCCCACGTGAACGCGGAGCCCGCAGATGTCCGAGGTTGAGGTCACTTCGACCGTCAGTACAGGCGTCGGCGATCAAGTCGCAGCCGCGGAGGTCCCGATCATCGAGACCCGCAAGGTCACCAGGTACTTCAATGTCGGCCACGGCTCGCTTCGCCGCGGCCGGACCGTGCTTAAGGCCGTCGACGGCGTGTCGCTGGCCATTAGCCGCAGCGAGACCCTGGCCCTGGTCGGCGAGACCGGCTCGGGCAAGACGACCTTCGGTCGCCTGCTGCTCGGCCTGTACAAGCCGACCGGCGGCGATATCTTGTACCGCGGATCGAGCATGCTCGACCCGCGAGGCGAGACTGTGCATACGGTGCGGCGACAGATCCAAGGCGTATTCCAGGATCCCTACTCTTCACTGAACCCGACGATGACGGTAGGCCAGTCGCTGGCCGAGGTGCTCAAGGTGCACAAGATCGCCAGCCGCGCCGAGCGGCCGGCCGCCGTCAGCGAGCTGATGCGGACCGTCGGCCTGTCCCCCGCCCAGGCCGCGCGTCGGCCGCAGGCCTTCAGCGGCGGCGAACGCCAGCGGGTCGGGATTGCGCGGGCGTTGGCAGCTAAGCCCGAGGTGATCATCGCCGACGAGCCGCTATCTGCCCTGGACGTCTCAATCCAGGCTCAGGTCCTGAACCTGCTGATCGAACTGCAGGAGCAGCAAGGCCTGACCTACCTGTTCGTGACCCACGACCTCGACGTGGCCAAGCACATCAGCCAGCGCACCGCGGTCATGTACCTGGGCCGGGTGGTCGAGTACTCCCCGACCGCCGAGATCTTCGCCGAGCCACTGCACCCCTACACCCAGGCGCTGGTCAAGGCCGCTCCCCGGGTGACCACTCAGCGCAAGACAATCAAGCCCGCCCTGGCCGGGGACATCCCCAACGCCATCGAACGGCCGAGTGGCTGCCATTTCCACCCGCGGTGCCCATTCGCAATGCCAGTCTGTTCCGAGGTCGAGCCGCGGCTGATCGAGGTGTCCAGCGCCCGGTCCGTCGCCTGCCACCTGCACGATCCCCAGATGAAGTCGGGTACGGCCGCCTGAGAAGCGGCAGGCCGGCGGTTCGAACCTGGCTTTCAACGGCGCGCTGAGCCCGCCTGATATGGGACTCGATCTGTACGTCGCGCCAGCCACTGGCAGGTCGGTTGTCGGTGCAACAGAATAGGTCGATCGTGCGATCGTCAACGGGTGGGCCGCAGGGCCGCTATGTAGATGGCCGCGGGGTTGCCCGGCTCCCACCCAGGGAGCGGATCGATCGTGTCGACCTGGATGAAGCCTCTGTGCTCCCAGAACGCCCGCGTGGCCTCGTACGGCCGGTACCCGGCTGAGCGGTCCAGCGTCTTGGCTTCGACCACGCTGACGCCGTCGGCGGCAAGCTCGCCCAGCACCCGCTCCAGGAGCACCGTGCCCAGCCCATGGCCACGCCGGGCCGGATCAACCGCCATCCACAAGATCTCCGCCCCGCCCGGTGACCTGCGGGCCGCCACAGCGAATCCGGCCACCTCACCGGAGTCGGTGACCACCCAGCCGTCATGGTCCACGGCATCCCGCTCAACCTGGCCGGGGACATCGCTCGTGAAGTAGTCCGGCAGGCCGCCGACGATGAGCGTGACCGCGGGAAGATCTGCGGCGGCCAGGCGGCGGACGGCGAGCACGACATCATTGTCCGGGGCTTCTGAACCCCGCCGCCAGGCCAATTCCGCTGGACTCCCGGCGGTGAGACTGCGACGGCCCGCATGCCACCCTTTGCATCTCATCGCCTGCGCACCTGATCACGCTCTGCCGCAACCGCACTGTCGCCGTTCGGCGCGGCCACTTGAATGGCGGCGATCAGGTATCGGTCCGTACATATCGGGGAGTTCGGTGGTCTGTGGTCAGATCGCCGCCATACTGATTATTGGCTGGCAGCAATCCGTAAAGCCGGGAGTAGGAAATGGCCGGTTCCCTGCACAGCATGACCGAGGTCAGGCGTTACTTCGACGCGTGGAATGCGCGCGACCCGACCGGCGTGCTGGGGGATTTCGCGCGCGGCGGCACCTACACTGACCCGTCCGTGACACGCCCGGCGCTGTCGGGCTCAGCCTTGGAGGAGCATGCGCGAGCCCTTTTCGTCGCGTTTCCGGATTTGAGTTTCGAGGTGGCAACCGCCTGGGCCATGGATGGCGGCCTCAACGGCCCCGATGTTGTCGTGCGGTGGCTGATGCGGGGCACGCACACCGGGCCGCTGGAGGGCTACATCTCCTCGTCCAGCTACTCGGTTTTGCCGCCGTCGGGCGGCTCGCTGGCTCTGCCGGGCCTGGACCTATTTACTGTCGAAGCCGGCAAGATCGCGGCGGTAGAGCGTTACTTCGATCGGCAGACCATGGCGGAGCAACTCGGCTTGCAGGTGATAGTCCAGCCAGATAGTGATGGGATGTGGCAGAACGGCTTTGCCGCTAGGGCCACTCGCGGCAGCACAGCGGTCCCTGGCGCGATAAGCCTGACCTGGGCCGATGTACGGTCGGCGGAGGAGTCAGAGCTGATCGATGAGATTGGGGGGCAGTTCGGTACCGAGCTGACCGAAGCGCCGGGCTTCATCAGCGTCGTGACGGGCGGGATCGGAAGTCGATTGTTCACGATCGCCGCCTGGGAAGACGAACAGGCCATCCGGATAGCGCTTCGCAACAAAGTGCACACAGCTGGTGTCAAACGGTTTTACTCTGAGGACTTCTTGGGTTCCTTCGGCTCGGGGGTATTTACCGCACACCGAGTCGGCCCGGTTCTGGTGCGCTGCACCTCGTGCGCCCGGGTGATGGAGTGGGAAAAGACCGATGGCAACTGCAACTGCGGCCAGCCCCTCCCCGGACCGCTGCAGCGATGGTGACTAGCCTTCCCTTGAGTGCTTTCGCTGAATATGCGGTCGCTTTTTACTGCCCATCGGACTTGCGTCGGCGTGAGAAATGCTGGACCTGACCTGCGACTGGCTATTCAGGTCAGGGCCCGCTGTGGAATCCGGTTGCGATGTGGCTGCCAGCTCAGCGCTGCCGTTCCCCCGCCGGGCCCCGTGACTGGACTTCATCGAGGACTTCACCCGCGAGGAGGTGCTGCCTCGGTATGCCAACACTCACACCGAGAGCTCCGGCACCGGCCTGCAGACGACCCGGCTGCGCGAGGACGCCCGCCAGATCATTCATCGTGCGGTCGGCGGCACCGACGATGACCTGGTCATCTTCTGCGGGCCCGGCGCGACCGCCGCGGTGAACAAGCTCATCGGCATCCTCGAGTTGCGCATCCCGGCCGGCCTGGACGACCGGTACCAGCTCACCCGGCAGATCCCGGCAGGCCAGCGGCCGGTGGTGTTCGTCGGCCCGTACGAGCACCACTCCAACGAGCTCCCCTGGCGCGAGTCGATCGCCGAGGTGGTGGTCATCGGCGAGGACGCCGACGGCCACATCGACCTGGCCGACCTGGAGCGGCAGGTGACCCGGTTCGCCGGCCGGCCGCTGCTGATCGGCAGTTTCTCGGCCGCGTCCAACGTGACCGGCATTCTCACCGACACCGGCAGGGTCGCGGCGCTGCTGCACGCCCATGGTGCCCTGTCGTTCTGGGATTACGCCGCCGCAGGGCCCTACGTGCCGATCCGGGTTGCCGTGTCCCGTCCCGGCGCTGGCGACCACAAGGACGCGGTGTTCCTGTCTCCGCACAAGTTCCCCGGCGGGCCGCAGACCCCTGGCGTCCTGGTCGTGCGCCGCGACCTGGTGCGCAACCCGGTGCCCACCGTCCCTGGCGGCGGCACCGTGGCCTTCGTCGACGCCATCGGCCACCGCTACCTCGACGACCCAGTCGCCCGGGAGGAAGGCGGCACCCCCGCGATCGTCGAGTCCATCCGCGCCGGGCTGGTCTTCGGCCTCAAGAAGGCGGTCGGCACAGATCTGATTGCCGCCCGCGAGGAGCACCTGCGGCAGCATATGCTGCGCCGCTGGGCGGGCATCCCCGGGATCAAGGTCCTGGGCAACCACCGGTCCCGGCGGATGCTCGTGCGCCGGGCCCTATGGGCACCGGCTGCTGGTCATCGGTGCCGCCCGATCGCACGCGCTGCGCGAGGAGGTCGGCCACGGCTGCGACGGCGTCAAACCCGGCTGGGCCCGGGTCAACCTCAACTACTTCATTTCCCCCGCCGCCGCAGGCTACATCGCCGCAGCGGTGGAACTGATCGCCGCCGACGGGTAGGGCTGCTGCCCGACTACCGGTTCGACTCGCACACCGGGCTCTGGCACCACCGCAACGGACCAGCTCGCCCCCAGATCATGCTGCACCACGTGACCTACGGCCACGACGGCAACCTGAACTACCCCCGCCACCACGGCCGCGCCGGCGAGGAAGCCTTCCGGTCTACCTGCGCCAGGCGCGGGCGGTGCTCGAGGCTCTCCCCGGCCACATCGATGACGGCCCCACCGGACTGTCCCCCGAATTCGAGGCCCTGCGCTGGTTCCCGCTACCGCCTGCCTGCCTGCCCGCCCAGCCGGGCGGCACAGCCAGCGAGCCCTGACTCCAGGCCGCTAGAGCCGTCAGGCCATCCGGGTCAGACCAGTCGGGACCAATGGCCCTGGGCCTGTTATACCCGGAGGGGTATGTTAAAAGCTCCAGCCAGTGGTGAAGCGAGCAGGAGGTGGCATGATGAGCCGCAAGAAGGTACTGGTGCTGGGCGGCAATTTCGCGGGGCTCACCGCGGCCCTGGCCGTGCGGCACGAGCTGCACGGCGACGTCGACGTTCGCGTCGTCTCGGCCTCCGACAAGTTCCTGTTCAACCCGTCGCTGATCTGGCTGCCGTTCGGCAAGCGAAGCCCGGCGGACATCACCTTCCCGCTGGCCCCGACAATCGAGTCCCACGGGGTTGACTTCGTGCACGCCGAAGCAACCGCGCTGGACCTGGATGGCCGCAAGGTGACCACAACCGGCGGGGTCTATGACTACGACTACCTCGTCATCGCGACCGGTTACCGTAACAACTTCGACGTGGTGCCCGGCCTGGGGCCTGGCGGCAACGCCTACACGATCACCACCCTGGACGACGCGGTCAGGGCCGGCGAGGGATGGCGTCGGTTCCTCGAGAATCCCGGCGACATCATCGTCGGGGCAACACAGGGCGCCGGATGCTTCGGCGCCGCCTACGAATACCTGTTCAACCTGTCCTACCAGCTGCGCAAGGCCGGCCTGAAGCGGCAAGTCAAGCTCACCTGGGTGTCATCGGAGCCGTTCCTCGGGCACTTTGGCATCGGCGGGCTCCCGCACGGCGAGGCGCTGCTCTCGATGTTCCTCAAGAAAGAACACATCACCCCGATGATGAGCGCCGCGATGGATCATGTCGATGAGGGCCGCCTGGTGCTCGCCGACGGCACCAAGCTGGACTTCAAGTACGCCATGATCGTGCCGCCTTTCGTCGGCCAGCAGGTCATCACCCACACCACCGAGATCGCCGACCTTAAGGGCTACGTCAAGGTCCGCGACACCTACCAGACCCTCACCCGGGACGAGGTCTACGCGGTGGGTATCGCGGTGGCCGTGGACGTGCCCTGGCAGACCCCCACCCCCGTCGGCGTCCCCAAGACCGGGTTCCCCGCCGAGCGCATGGCGCACGTGGCCGCCCGCAACATCGCCGCCCAGATCAGCGGCGAGCAGCCCACCTCGCGGAAAGCGTTCGGCGACATCCCGGCGGTGTGCGTCATGGACGCCGGGAACAACGGCGTGATCATCCTGGCCGACAAGATGCTCCCGCCGCGCAAGCACGGGGTGCTCATCCCCGGGCCGCAGGCGCACGCGATGAAACTCGGGTTCGAGAAATATTTCCTCTGGAAAGCCCGGCACGGCTACGTCACGCTCCCCTGACCCAGACATCGCGGACTTGGACCAGACCCGCAGCGGACCAGCGGAGGAGGACTTCGATGTGTGCAGAAGTTTGCGACACGCCATCAGCCGGTGAGCAACTCCTCGCCCGGACCTCGAGCGGGACAGGCGTACACGTCCGGCTCTTCCCCGACGACACGGACCGGCGCGGCCGGCCTATCAGGCTCGATATCGGCCACTCAGCTGATGGTGAGGACGGGGCCGTGACGCCGCTGACGCCAGCCGAAGCCCGGTGGCTCGCCGGAGCGCTGCTCCAGCACGCCGCTGCCGCCGAAGGCGGAACCGCTGATGCCGCGCCCGGCCAGGTGGAGGTGAGCTACCTTGGCGGCGAGTCGTATGCGGTAGCCGCCCGCGGCCACACGCTGCTGACCGACCAGCCAGCCACCGCAGGCGGCGCGGACACCGCGATGACCCCGACAGAACTACTCGTCGCCTCGCTCACATCATGCGTCGCCTTCTACGCGGGCCGCTACCTGGCCCGCCACGGCCTGAACCGCGACGGGCTGCACGTCACCGCCAGGTTTACCACCGCCACCGACCGGCCAGCCCGGGTCGACAGGGTCAGGCTCACGATCCAGATCCCCGGCGGCATCCCGGCAAGCCGCCAGGCCGCCCTCCTCGCAGTGGCATCACACTGCACCGTGCACAACACACTTCGCCAAGCCCCCAACATAGCCATCGAAGCGACCTAACCCCAAGGCCAGTGAGCACCGATATCCTGTCTCGGCGCCAAGGCGCACCACCATGCCGCAGACGACACAGATCGATCATTCGGGTGCTCCACGGACACCCGGCCAGCCGACCGGATACGGCGGGCTGAACGAGCCGCCTGCATGCGATCAAGTCGGGGTCGCCGGTCACCGAGCGTCGCCGATCGGCCGTTGGACGTGATCTGGGTTCCGTTAGCCTTGCGTATGCTGAGCGCGCCGCTGGCGACCTCCGGCGCCGTCGCGGCGACGGCCCGCCAAGTAGCGCTCCACTGTCTGCGAGCGCGCCACGCAGCCAGCTACGCCGCCTACTCTCATGAGTAGCGGCGCGGCGGCACCTCGCGGCCGGGCGGCCCGGCCTTTGCTTTGGGTCTGTCAGGTGAGAGCTGCTGTGAGTGCTGGACGGAATCGTCCCAGGGATGCCTGGGTCTCCAGCAGGGGGTGCCGCGACGAACGACCGGGCGATCATGACTGCGCACAGCGTGCGTGCCGCGATTGCGAGCGCGGCGAACGACGAGCCGCTGCCAGGCCCGGCTGCTGCGGCGATGGTGCAGGCGGCCTGCGGATCTTGGGTTTCGGCAAAGAGGACCAGCCTGTGCTGCGCCAGATCGCGGCACGAGCCGTGGTCGGTAAGTGCGCCGTGGAGCTTCACGCACCCGGTGATCGACCGGAGGGCGGGCTCGAGATCTTCCGGAGTGCCGCCGCGCAGCCAGACAGCGGCAGATCGGAATACTCGCCCGTGGACACCTGGAGGGGCACTGCACCCGCATCCGTAGAGTTTCCGGGCCAGCTGGCCGTCGGCCGGGGGCGGAGGAAGGCCCGCCAGGAGCTGTCGAGAGTGCCGGGAGCCCGGCGGTGACGGCGGCGCAGGATCGGCCGCACGGTCGCCTCGCTGCTGCGGTGGCCCCGACGAGCCAGTTCGCCGTGCACCCCGCGGTACCCCGGGCCGGGTTCTCCCGCGCGAGCCGCAGCACCAGATCCCGGATATCCCGGCTGGCCGCCGGGCGTCCCGGCCGGCCGGGACAGGTCCATGAACGCGCGTCCCGCAGCACCAGGATCTCCGCGTCCTTGGACCCCTGCCCGCGGCCCCGCAGCGCTAGCCAGCCGAATACGCCGATCACCATCCTGCAGAGCAGGCCAAGCGTCATGAACCGGGATCCTGGCGCATGCGCCTACCCGGCCAAGCCGCAGGTCACAGCCCATGCGCCGAATTCTGGAGCAGTACAGGTCCTCGGTTGAGCGTTCGTACGGTGGGCATAAGCCTGCTCAAGGAGGTGGCCGGTGAACGACGGCATACCCCTGACGGCCCACCCCACCGGTGCGGCGCTCGATGGACTCGAGGTCCGCCTGCGAGGTCCGGCCTACGACACGCTCACGGCGCTGCGGGCTGCCCGGGCGAATCGTGGTGTGGTGACGGCGGACGACGAAGTACGAATCGCCGCTCGCATGGGCCTGCCGAAGGCGGCCGTGCACGGCACGGCGAGTTACTACGCCGACCTGCGGGACTGGCAGGGTGCCCGGCTCGTGCGGGTGTGCGGTGGCACGGCCTGCTTCGTGGCGAGCGGTGGTGGCCGGCACGTCGATGAGGTGGCGCGGACGCTTGGTGTTCCGGTGGGTGGGTGCGCACCGGACGGCAGTGTCTCGCTGCAACGCGTGCACTGCCTGGGCTACTGCTACACCGGTCCGACGGCGCTGGATGGTGACCAGCCGCGAGCGGGCGTGGACCTGGCCGACCAACTCTCCGGGCGAGCCGAGCCGAAGGCTCCGGATGCGCCAGTGAAATCGGCGACCGAACCCACGATCGTGCGCGGGATCCTCGGCGAAGAGCCGGACTGGCAGGTGTGGCACCGCGTACTTGCGGAGAGTGGTGCCGAGGCCGGCGCGGCGCGGGTGCGTGCCGCAGCCGCGCGGGCCGGGCTGCGCGGCCGAGGCGGCGCGGGATTTCCCGCGGCGCGCAAGTGGAAGGCAGTCGCCGAGGCAAGGCCAGAACTCCCGGCTGGCCCTCCTCGGTACGTCGTGGCCAACGGCGATGAAGGCGATCCCGGGTCATACATTGACCGGATCCTGATGGAGCGCGACCCGGCCAGGCTGTTGGTTGGCCTCGCGCTGGCAGCCCTGGCGTGTGGAGCGACGAGAGGCTACGTCTATGTGCGGTCGGAGTATCCGGTGGCGTACGCGTGCGTGGGCCGCGCGATCGCCGAGGCGTATGAGCACGGTCACCTCGGCCGCGATGTGCACGGTTCCGGCGTCTACCTGGACATCGAGGTGGCCATGGGCGCGGGTTCGTATGTCGCAGGCGAGGAGACCTCGTTGCTGCGGTCGCTCAGCGGTCTGCGGGGAACGGTCCGGCCGCGACCACCCTTTCCCGTCGACTACGGCCTGCTCGGCCGTCCCACGGCGGTCAACAACGTCGAGACCCTGGCTGCCTTGCCAGCGATCGTCGCCGATGGCGGGGCCGGTTACGCCGAACGCGGCTGGCCACCGGAGACCGGCACGATCGTGGTCTGCCTCAACGAGCGGTTCCGCCGGCCGGGTGCGTACGAGGTCGAACTCGGCACCCCGCTGCGCGACATCGTCGTCGGTCTCGGCGGCGGCCTGGAGGAGGGGCGAAGGCTCCGGGCGTTGCAGGTGGGTGGTCCGCTGGGCGGCTTCCTCGGCGCCAACCAGCTCGATATTCCGCTGCTGGAGTCCGCGTTGTCCGCGGCTGGCGCGACCCTCGGTCACGCCAGCATGATCGCCATCGACGACCAGGTGCCGCCGCGGGCACTGCTGCGCCACGTATGGGAGTTCGGTGCGAGCGAAAGCTGCGGCATGTGTACGCCGTGCCGTGAGGGCACCCGCCACGGCGCTTCAGACCCTGAAACGGCTGCCCGCGACAACGGGCTGCTCGATGTCATGGCGACGGCGAGCCTGTGCCCGTTCGGCCGCCGACTGCCACGCGTGATCCGCAGCCTTCTGCGCGTCTACGAAGCCGAGTTCGCAGGCGGAGCCGGGCTGCCATGAAGACGAGTCGATCCAGCGTAGGGCTGCCATGAACGAGGCCGGGATGCCATGAGAGTGCGAGTCGACGAGAGAGTCGTCGACGTGCCAGACGGTGCGACTGTCCTCGATGCCGTCCGCGCGGCCGGCGCCCGCGTGCCTACCCTGTGCCACGACGAGCGGATCGCCCCGTCCGGCGCCTGCCGGGCGTGTCTGGTCCGCGCGGGTTCGGAGGTTGTCGCGGCGTGTACGGCGCCGGCGAGCCAGACCGTGCCGGTCCGTACCGACGACCCTCAGGTCGCGGCCACGGTCCGGCAGGTCGTTGCGCTCATGGTCGAACGCCTTCCCGTCCGAGCCCGTGAGCTGCCCACGGAACTGGCGGTGGTCTGTGACCACCTGGGCATCACGGCAGATGCCTTCAACCGTGAGGGACGCGGACTCGGCGTGGACGAATCTCATCCGTACGTCCACCTGGATCGCGACCTGTGCATCGCCTGCGGCCGGTGTGTGCGGATGTGCGACGAACTGCAGGGCACCTTCGCGCTGACCCTGACCGGCCGCGCCGCCGACACCATCGTCGAACCCGGTACAGGCGGGCCCTGGATCGAATCGGCCTGCGTGGCCTGCGGCGGCTGCGTCGACTCCTGCCCGAGTGGCGCGATCACCGGGCCGACGATCGCGACCTCGTTCGCCCTCGAAGCCGGGCTCACGCGGGATCGCGTGATCAGGACGACGTGCGGCTACTGCGGGGTGGGCTGCGCGCTCGACGTGCACGCCCGCGCCGGCGACGTGGTCGCGATCACGCCGGCCCGCGACGGCCCGGTCAATCGCGGTCACGCTTGTGTGAAAGGGAGGTTCGCGCACGGCTTCGTGCGTTCGCCGGAACGGCTTACCGGGCCGCTGATCCGCCGGAACGGCCGGCTGGAGGAGGCGAGCTGGGACGAGGCGCTCGCGCTCCTCGCCCGCGAGTTGGGCCAGATCCGCGATACGCATGGCCCGGACGCGATCGCTGCGATCTCCTCGGCCCGGTCGACCAACGAGGAGAACTACCTGCTTCAGAAGTTCATGCGCACCGTCATCGGCACCAACAACGTCGACAACTGCTCGCGGATCTGCCACGCGCCTTCGGCAGCGGGCTTGATGCGCAGCTTCGGGCTGGCAGGCGGTACGAATGCCGCGGAGGACTTCGACGCCGCCGACTGCTTCCTGCTCGCCGGCTCCAACCCGACCGAGGCGCACCCAGTCATCGGCTCGCAGATCAAGCGGCAGGTACTCGCCGGCGCCCGGCTCATCGTGGTCGATCCGCGGCGTATCGACCTGGCCAGGCTTGCCGACGTGCACCTGCGCGGCCGACCCGGCTCCAACGTGGTGGTCTTCAACGGGCTCGCGCGGTTGCTGCTCGAGGGTGGCTGGGTCGATGAGCAGTTCCTCGCCGATCGCGCCGAGGGTCTGGATGAGCTGCGTGCCGTACTCGCCGACTATTCGGCTGAACGCGTCGAGGAGATGAGCGGCGTTCCGGCAGCGGACCTTCGCGCCGCCGCCCAGGCGTACGGCACCTCCCGAAGGCCCGCGATCGTCTACGGCCTGGGTATCACCGAGCACGCGCACGGCACCGACGGCGTACGCACGCTCGCCAACCTCGCGATCCTGCGTGGCGCGGTCGGAACGAGCCACGGCGGCGGGGTCACCGCGATGCGCGGACAGAACAACGTCCAGGGCGCGTCCGACATGGGTGCCCTACCGGACTACCTGCCGGGGTATCAGCCGGTCGCCGATGCTGACGTGCGGGCGCGGTTCACCGCGGGCTGGGGCGCACAGATGCCCGAACGGCCCGGTCTGCGGATCCCGGAGATGTTCGACGCCGCGCTTGCCGGCCGGGTGCGCGCGCTGTACGTCTTTGGCGAGGACATCCTGGCGACCGACCCCGACTCCGGACACGTGCGCGCCGCGGTCGACGCGGCGGAGTTCGTGGTAAGCCAGGAAATCTTCCTCTCCGCAACCGCCCGACACGCCGATGTCGTGCTGCCCGGCGCGTCATTTCTGGAGAAGGACGGCAGTTTCGTCAACTTCGACCGCCGATTCCAGCGCGTGCGTCCGGCGCTTCGCCCACCCGGCCAGGCGCGGACCGACTTCCAGGTGATCCACGCGGTAGCTGGAGCGTTCGGCGCCGACCTGGGTTGTCGTACCCCGGCCGAGGCGATGGCCGAATGCGCTCGGCTCACGCCGGTCTTCGGAGGGATCTCCCATGAACGCCTGGACGCGGAAGCCGCGCTGCACTGGCCGTGTCGTACGCCTGATGATCCCGGCGAGGTCCGTCTTTATCTTGAAGGTTTCGCCACGCCGAACGGCCGCGCCCAGCTCGCCGCGCGACACTGGCTGCCACCGGGCGAGCAACCCGACGCCGAGTTTCCGTGCACGCTCATCACCGGGCGGCGGCTGGTGCACTACAACAGCGGCACCATGACCCGCCGAACCCCCAACCTCGCGCTCGTACCCGACGAACGACTCGACATCAACCCCAGCGACGCGGCCCGCCTCGGCATAGCCGACGGCGACCGGATCGAGATCACCAGCCGGCGCGGCAGCGTCACCGCGCCCGTCCGGCTGACCGACGACATGGCACCCGGCGAGGTGTTCCTCGCGTTCCACTTCCCCGACGTGGCCGCCAACCTGCTCACCTCGAGCGAGTCCGACGAGGTGACCGCCTGCCCCGAATACAAGGTGACCGCCGTCCAGCTACGAAGGGCATAACGGTCGGCTCGACTGAATCGGTGTGCTGCCGGGCAGGAATTCGGTATGAAGGCTGCCGTGCCGATAACCGCGGTAGCGATCGGCGTGGGCGTGACCGGTGCGATCATTGTCCGGAGGCGGCGCCGGAGAAACCCGCAGCCCTCACAGGTGGGGTGAGGGGTCCTCACCGCGGCCGGGCGGGTGTGACCGAGCAACCTTCGCTGGTCGACGAACAGGCGAGCATCCACGAGCCGCTCGCCTTGCTGCTGGCCCAGTTGCGCAGCAGTGCGACGGGGCTATCGCAGCGGAAGCCAACGCCGGCTGGTGATCTTCGGGCCGGACGAGCTGCGTCGACGCGGCAGGCGACGGCTGCTGCGGGAGTTGTTGAGGCAGTTCACACACCCGCTCCCGCTGTGGTTGGCGGCAGCGCTCGCTTATATTGCCGGCACGCTTGTGCACGCGGAGGCGATCATCGCGGTCATCGTGCTCAACGCGGTGCTCGCGTTCGTGCATAAGCAGCAGGCCGAACGCGCGGTCGAGGCGCTGGGCACCTACCTGCCCCCGCACGGAACGATCGTCCGCGACGGCCACCACCGGCAGGTGCCGGCTTCCGCGGTGGTGCCCGGTGATGTGGTCGTGGTCGAGGAAGGTGACCGGATCTCCGCCGACGCTCGCCTGCTCAATGGCGACGTCGAGGGGGACATGTCGGCACTGACCGGGGAATCGACGCCGGCGTCGCGCGTCGCGGGACCCACCGACGCCCGGGCACCACTGCTCGAGGCACAGGATGTGGTGTTCAGCGGTACGACGTGCACCGGTGGGACTGCCCGGGCGGTAGTGTTCGCTACCGGCGCGCATACCGAGCTCGGTCGGATCGCGGCGCTGTCCGAACGCATCACCGCCGAGCCGAGTCCATAGGAGCGTCAGGTTCGGCGGGTCGCCTGGCTGATCGCCGCCGCGGCGATTGGCGCGCACTCGCTGGCCGAGCTAGAGCCGGACCGGGCCGTCAACGTGGCCAGGGCCGCCGAGCTGCCCGAGGCGGTCGGCGGCCACATCGAGCCCGGACTCACCTGAGCTGCGCCGCGGCCGCTCTGGTCAGCACATCATCGAGCGGCCTGCGTGGCGTGCCCGGCGGCTCCTTGCCGTATCCGAACCTGATCACGATCTGCGGATTCTCCGGCCACGGCCATGGCGGTGCGGAATCGCCGCGCATGTCGCGGAGCTCGATCGACTGATACAAGAACGACGCGGACAGGCCGCGCGCGGTGGCGGTGAGCAGGACCCGCTGCAGCGCCTGGCCGGCACGGAGCCAGGCGGCCGGCTCGTCGCGTGCGGTGGTGAGCACGGCAAGCTGCGGGAACTCCTCATAGTCAGCCGACGGCCGGGTGACGGCCGGCGAGGCCGCTGCCAGGTCGCCGCGCACCGGCGCTGGCTCCCGGCTGGGTCGGGACGCCAGCGCGTCCGCCGGAATGCCGTCGTCCCTGGAATTCGTTGCGATCCATCTCTGCAGCTCGACCCGGTGGTCCACGTCGCCCGCCAGCTGAAAGCTGGCCTTGGCGGCCAGGTCGAGCACGGTGGCGGCGTCAGTGCTGCTCAGCATCCGCAGGGTCGCGAACTCGAACATGGCCGCCTGCTCCAAAGCCTCGCGCACGGACTCAGAGATTGGCTCGGCAGAGAACGGGTCGCGGTTCGTGTGCCGCTGCCAGATCGCCTCGTACATCTCGCGTTCGCCGAATGTCGGCGGCCGACCCGGTTCTGCCTGGACGGCCGCGATCACGGTCGGCGGGAACTCCGGCTGCGGAAGCGGGCACACCCGCGGATTGAAACCAGTCATCCGGATCGCAGTACTGATGTCGAACAGGGACGCACCGCAGCTCAGGTATAGTGCCCTGGCACGCGGATCGCTCACCCAGAGCGCACGGTCCAGGTCGGCCCGCACCTCGAGCAGATCGTCCGAGACAACCGTGAACTGCCATGGCTGCGTGTTGTGAATGGACGGGGCGGCCGCCGCGGACTCGACGATCCGCCGCAGTATCCCGTCGTTCGCCAGAAGCTTCAGCATCGACTCTGCCTCCCTTCGCTGCCGCAGGCTGAGCGCACTCAAGCGCAAGCGAAGCGATTGCGCCACCTGCGCATCGCTGGCCAGCTCACCAGTCCGTCCATCTGACTCTCGTCCGGTCGGCCGCAGGGCGGCAGGGTCATTCGCAGCGGGCGGAAGGGCCCTAGGTCCCAGACGGGCGACGGACGGATGTCCTTGGTGGTCAAGTAGTTCGACGCTGAATGACCGTGAATGTCCGTTTCACGCCGCGCGGCCACGCCGGACCCGCAGAAGATCACCAGGTCATCTTCGGTGCCACCGACGTACCGCGGCAGCACGGCGTCGCGGATGAAGTCCTCGATGAAATCCAGCGACCAGCCCGAGGGAGTGGAGTCGGCGGAGGTGACGCCCGGGGGCGCGAAGGGGCCATCCGCCTCGCCCTCGCCGCTGATCCCTCGACGGACCCGCTCCAGTAGCGGTGATGTCGGCAGGTCCCCACCGACTTGGCGAGCCCGTCCCGTCGAGTCCGCGGCAAGGTAAGCAGCCATCGGTCGTTCATCATTCCCACCACCGGTGCTGAGGCCATCCTGGCCCGGCGCTGCGGGCCGCGCAACGGCGCCTAGCCCGCTCAGTGGCGCGTCGCGTCACTGGTGAACGGTGTTCAGTCAGGGGCTGGTTCCGGTCCGGGGTCCCACCACGACGAGGCGGCCGCCTCTCCGGCTGCCTCGCGGGTACCCTCCAAGGCGCCCGCCACGCGGGCCAGAAACGTCTTGATGGTCGCTGCGGCTACCTTATGCAACAGTAGCCGGTCCAGCCCCGCGCCCGCCGCCCCCAGCGGAGGCCGGTATGAGGCAGTCAGCACGGCCCGGCTGCTCTGGCCGCCCTCGCCACTGAGCCTGATGTTCGCATCAAGCACGGGGAACAATCCGCCCGTCACACCGACTGCTTCCCAGCGCACACCCACGGTCATGGCGCCATCCCGGTACACCGGATCCACGAACTGGACCCGCACCAGCCGCGACGCGCCCGGCAAATCGCCAAACGGCCCGGCCCGCATCAGGTGATCAATGCCGCCTTGATAGGCGGCCTGCGAAGCTCCGCTCAGCCAGTCACCCCGGGCAAGGTTCGCTAGCCGCAACTCCGCAACACCCATGCTGACGTTAAGGACCCTCTCATCTGAGACGAACACCGAGGCGGCCATGGCCCTAGTGAACTGGCCAGCCGCTCGTCACCAGAAGTGACCAAAGTCGGCGCTGAACAGCTGTAGGTCCTCACCAACGCGGCCGCGCAGAGCAGTCTGCTCCGCCGGCACATCGCTGGTCTCATGGCTCGATCAGCTCGTCCGGCGGCCGGCGGGCGGTGGCGTGACTGGTGTCGGCGAGGCCCAGCTGCAGCAGCATCTGCGGGGCACCTGGCAGCGCCAGGCGGTCCCGGATCAGGTCGCGGATCGC
>WNFD01007398.1_pt1 | contig 17048 bp, 22 predicted proteins | sample 5400491 | NCBI WGS metagenome assembly WNFD01 (sample SAMN13153343, study PRJNA577476) | soil metagenome | isolation source: 120 cm saprolite under Douglas fir tree site 2 hole 2 replicate 2 | place: USA:California | collected 2015-04-18 | reverse complement strand
GACACCTACGTCGCCACGGCCGCGACGGTAGGCCCGTGGTCCCTCGATGCACAGCACGGCGGGCCTCCCTCCGCGCTGGCTGCAAGGGCGCTGGAGCGGCATGAGGCCGACGAGAGGCAGCGACTGGCTCGTGTTGCTGTCGACATCTTGCGTCCGATTCCGGTCGGCAAGCTCTCGGTCAGGACCAGGCTGGTTCGCCCGGGGCGGAGGATCACGCTGGCCGAGGCGGTCATGGAGGCCGATGGCCACGAGGTAATGCACGCGCGCGGTTGGCGGATCGAGCGGCCGGCCGGAGACGTTCCCGAGATCGTCGATGGCGCCAGCGCGGCCCCGCTGCCCGCGGCCGGAGACGGGGAGGTGCCGTCCATCTTTACCCGCGAGCCTGAGGGTTACCTGGCGTCGATCGAGTGGCGGTTCATGCCGCAAGATCCCACAGCCACGGATGCCAGGTACGCGCAGGTCAGGGCGGCTTGGACCCGGCCGCGGATCCCGTTGCTGCCGGACGAGGAGCCGTCCGCGATGTCACGCGCTCTGCTGGTCGCAGACTCGGGGAGTGGAGTAGGCGCCGCGCTTCCGGCCACTGAGTTCATCTTCATCAACGTCGACGTCACCGTCGTCCTGCCGCGTGATCCGGCCGGGGACTGGCTGCTGCTCGAGGCGGCGACAACCGTCGGATCGGACGGTACCGGGCTCGCGATGACCCGCCTGTCGGACCAGACCCGCCCGTGCGGGCGTGCCTGGCAGACACTGCTCGTCGCACCCCGCTAGCCGGGGGCACAACCGCGCTAACCAGCGGCACGGCCGCATCCCAGGGCCGCGGAACTATCAAATGTGATCTCCCTCACGTAACCCGGCGCAGTCCGAACCAGACCCTGGCCTCGTCCGTACTGATATCTGGATCATTGACCGGCGCCAGGCCACGGGCTCGGACCGCACCTTAAGGAGGGGATCCTGTATGTCAAGCAAGCTCAGCAGATCGCTGATCGGCAGTCTCGCGCTGATTGCCGCTCTGTTGGCCGGCTGCTCGTCTCACTCGACGACCCACCAGACGACGACGACCCACCAGTCAACACCGTCCGCCGGTGGTGGCGGCGGCAATGCCGGCGGCGGCAATGTCGGCGGCGGCGGTGGCATCCCGCAGAACAACGGCGGCGACCACGACGGCGACAACAACGGTGGTCCCAGCGACGGCGATGGCAACGTCTAAGGCGGGCTTGCCCGGGATCTTCGTTACCGCCGCGCTGACGACGGTAGCGGTGGCGGTCGCCACGGCGGGATGCCAGTCTTCCCCCGCGGCCGCCGCCCGCACAGGCCACCCCGGCGAGCACTCGCCCGGCACCAAAGTGCGGCTGGTCCATACGCTGTCCGCGCAGCGAGCGCCAGCCAGCTGGCACCTTCTCACCTTGCCGGACCTGGGCGCGGTGCTCGCCCTTCCGCCGTCCATGCACCGCGTCCCGGGCGACCGCGGGACCGTGTCCGCGGCCGAGTTCGGCCACTCAGGGTCGTATCTGCTGTATCTCAACGCCACGCCGAAGCAGGGCAACGAGACCTTGCGTGGCTGGCCGGAATTCCGGATCGATCATGTGGCCGAGGAGGAGCACACGACGCCGCGCCAGATCGCGGCGAGCCATGGCGTGCGATTCTTGGGCGGGACCGGATCGTGCGTGATCGACACGTACGTGACCAAGGTCAAGGCGAATCACTTCACCGAGATCGCCTGCTACGTGCGGGGGAAATCGAGTTCGAGCGTCATCATCGGAGCCGCGCCGACGGCTGACTGGGCGAAAGCGTCCGGCCCGCTGATGCGAGCCGTCGCCGCGTTCCAGGTGAGATGACGCGACCGCCGCCTGAGAGGGCGTGAATCGGAACCATGGCACAGAAGACATCCGTTCCAAAGGCCAGAACCGGCCGACCAGCCGGACTGTCCAACGTGATGCTGCTTGCGTCCGTCCGCAAACCAGAGCTCAGGGATCGACGCAACCTGTTCATCACCGCCCTGGTACTGCGGCTTGCCGGCGCAGGGTTGCTGGCTTGGATTGGTTATATCCACTGGGTTCTCTGGCAGAGCGAGGGCTATAAGTTCATCCCGACCGACGGCCCGTTCTTCCTGGTCGACGCGATAGCCGGAGTTGCGCTCGCCGCCGCGCTCCTCGTCTGGCCGCGGCCGCTGGCCGGGCTGGTTTCGGCCGGGTTCGTCGCGGGGACAATCTTGGCGCTGGTGATCAGCCTGACGGTCGGGCTGCTTGGCTTCAACGAGTCGATTTCGGCCTACTACGTTGTCCTCGCGCTGGTTGTTGAATCCATAACGCTGGTCATCCTGCTGGCTTGGACCGTGCTGGTCGCCTGGCTGGTTCCCGGCCGCTCTTGAGTATGCGCTCCTGAGCATCCGGCTGGGCAACCCGTCATTCGCCTGTCTGGCAGTCCGCGCTCGCGGGCTGATCCCCTGCGGCGGATACCCTGGCTGGATGCTTGCAGGGAAAGGTGCCGAGCAGTCGGCAGGAGGAGTGCGCACATGACCGCCGTGGATCTCCAGGGCGCCTACAACGTCCGTGATCTGGGCGGGCTGCGGACAAAGGACAGGCGGCGAACCAGGTACGGCCTCGTCTACCGCGGTGACTCGCTGGACAGCGTCACCCCGGCTGACGCCAAGATCCTTTTCGACAAGCTCGGCATCGGCACGATCATCGACCTGCGGACGAAGGCCGAGACAGACCTCAGCGATACCCAATTTCCTGTACCGGTGCACCGGTTCTCGGTGCTGGCCGAAGGCAGGCTCGGACGCGAGCCGTTTCCCTCCGACGATCCCGCCGAGCTGGCGAAGGTATACCTGAATAACCTTGAGGGCGGCCGGTCCGCGGTCAAGGGCACCTTCGATGTGATCGCCGCCAACCTGCAGGCGGGCGTGGCCACGCTGTTCCACTGCGCGGCGGGACGAGACCGCACCGGGATCATCGCTGCCCTCCTGCTTGGCCTAGCGGAGGTGACGTACGGCGAGATCGCCAGGGACTATGTGCAGAGCAACAGGAACGCCCGCCGCGTCACCAAGAGGCTCGCCGACAACCCGCTCTACGCGAACCATGAGGCGCATCAGAATGAGGTGATCCTGCTGCATGAGCGGACGATCATGGAGTTCATGCGGCTGCTGCGGGAGCAAGCGGGCGGGCCGCGGCAGTTCTGCCTCGACAGCGGGGTTAGCGAGGAGACCATCGCGGTGATCGAGGAGAAGTTTCTCACCGCCCCCGGCGAAGCCGACGGGACGTGACCGGCGATCGAGCCAGCGCCGGGGCTGCGCGCCGAACTCCGGGCCGTGCCGGGAATGACCGTTCTGACCGGCGGCCAGACCGGCGTGGACACAGCGGCGGCACGGGCTGCGCTTGTGGCGGGCCTGCTCGTGCACGTCGTCTTCCCGTGCGGGTACCGCCAGGAGGACGGCCCCATCACGCCGGCCGGGCGCCGGGCCCTGCGCGGCGCCGTGCTGCACGAGCTGGCCAGCCCTGAGTTCGGGGACCGCACGTGGACCTGTGTCGCCCTGGCAGACGCGGTGATCCTGATCGACCCGGCTGGCGGCGATGGCTGCCAGGAGACCATCCGCGCGGCCGGGCAGCTGGGGCGGCCGCTGCTCAACTTGCCCGCCAGGCTCGGTCCCGCAGGGCGGGCAAGCGCGGGGCGGGCGAGTCGGCGGGCCGCGAGGACGGAGGTCGCGCCCGCGGTCGGAGATTTCCTGTGCCGCAACAGAACGCAGGTGCTGATGATCGCAGGATGCCGAGGCACCTTGCTCGCCGGTCAGCACAAGACCGCGGAGGTAGAGACTCGGGTCAGGGCGATCGTGGCCGTGCTCCGCGAGTGCCAGGACCGGCTCTCCTAGTCTTCTGGCGGCTCGCCCCAGTCGACGTTGACGTTCTCGGCCACGTCGGGATGGCGCTCGAGCCAGCTGCGGGCGAAAGGGCAGAGCGGCACGACGGTCAGGCCCTCACCGGACGCCCGCTCGACGGCCGCCTTGACGAGCAGCCCGCCGATGCCATGGCCGCCGACCGCCTCGGGGACCTCGGTGTGCAGCAGGACCATACGGTCAGCGCGCCTGCGGTATCTGAGCTCGGCCACGGCGCCATCGACGGTCAGCTCGAAGCGCGATTCGGCGCGGTTGTCGATTACCCTCTCGTCCTCGTTCATGCCACTATCGTCGCATCGTGCGGGCGCGCATGAGGAGCCGCACGGCTCGCTTCGAGTGTGAGCTGAGGCCGGCCGTCGGGCCAGCAGGATTTCCGCTCCTACGGGCACGAACCCGGCCGCTACGAATGCCCGCACGCTCGCGGCGTTAGCTGGGGCAACCTGCGCCCAGAGCCGTTCGCCGTCAGGTATCAGGTGCCTGGCTGCCCGGGCAAGCGTGCGGCCCAGGCCGCGTTCGCGCCGGTTCTCGTCGACCTCGATCGCCGTCTCCCAGCGGCCAGCCACGCCCCTGCCGAGCAACACGACCCCGCCGTCGGCCTGCCACGCCCTCACATCGTCGCGGTAGTTCAGCGCCCTGGCCACGCGTGGATGCTCAGGGTCGGAGTCAGGCGTGAGGTCCAGCGGCGGTGGTCCGGGGAGCGGGTCGGCGACGCAGAGTATGTCGATGCTGCCGGGCCGGCGGTTCGTGGCCGCGGACAGTGCCTGCAGGAACGGCGGGCTGAGCGGTGCGCCGAGGTCTCCCGGCGCCAGCTGGCTGCTGACCCAGTCTGGTTCCACATCGGCGAAGACGACAGCGTGCGCGGTGAAGCCGAGCACTCCCGCGTCTCGCGCTGAGGGCTGCGGCAGGACCGCGACCCCGCCGTCGGCCGCCGGAAACCGCCCCTCGGCCGCGTCGCGGAGCAGCCGGGCGAGCCGAGCCCTCGCAAATTGGGCATCGTCGGTCAAAATCCCTCCTGAGGAGTCGATGTGCGGCACGGCGCGAGCCGTCCATTCAACAGCGATGGCCCAGCACTGTTCAAACAACACGGTTGATGGGCCATCGCTGTTGTACGCAGCGGGCCAGATGAGCGTTCGGGCGCGGGTCGGGCAGGCCTTAGCGGTAGGCCGAGATGCCGGTCAGGGCCTGGCCGATCGCGAGCGTGTGGATTTCCTCGGTGCCCTCATAGGTCAGCACCGACTCCAGGTTGTTGGCGTGCCTGATGACCGGGTACTCGAGCGTCACGCCATTAGCGCCCAGCACGGTCCTGGCCGTCCGCGCTATGTCGATCGCCGTCCTGACGTTGCTCATCTTGCCCAGGCTGATCTGCTCGGGGGTAACTCTCTCAGCTTCCTTGAGCCTGCCTATGTGCAGGGCGAGCAGTTGGGCGCGCTGCAGGTCGGCGAGCATCCAGGCCAGCTTGGACTGGGTCAGCTGGAAGCCGCCGATCTTCTTCCCGAACTGCTCGCGCGTGGTTGCGTACTCGGTCGCTGCCTCCAGGCACGAGCGCGCAGCGCCCGTGACGCCCCAGATGATGCCGAACCTGGCCTCGGTCAGGCAAGACAGGGGCCCTTTCAGGCCGGTCACGCCCGGCAGGACGGCGTCCCCGGGCAGCCGCACGTCGTCAAGGTGCAGTTCAGAAGTCACAGATGCCCGAAGGGATAGTTTCTTATGAATATTGCGCGCAGTGAAACCACGCACGCCGCGGGGGACGAGGAAGCCGCGGATCCCTTGCTCGGTCGAAGCCCACACGACGGCGATATCGGCGATCGACCCGTTGGTGATCCACATCTTGGAGCCGGACAGGATCCAGCCGGACCCGTCGCGGGTGGCGCGGGTCTTCATGCTGGCCGGGTCGCTGCCGTGGTCGGGCTCGGTGAGGCCAAAGCAGCCGATCGCCAAGCCTGCCGCCATCCGGGGGAGCCACTCGTTCTTCTGGTCTTCTGAGCCGTACTTCCAGATCGGGAACATCGCCAGCGATCCCTGGACCGACACGAGGCTACGCAGGCCTGAGTCGGCGGCCTCCATCTCGCGGCAGGTGACGCCGTAGGCGATCGGCCCCATCCCGGCGCAGCCGTAACCCGTCAGGTGCATCCCGAGCAGCCCGAGCTGGCCGAGTTCGGGGACGAGCTCGCGGGGGAGCGTTCCGGCCTCGAACCAGTCGGCGACGTTGGGCATGATCCGGTCCGCGGCGAACTTGCGCACGGTGTCGCGAACGAGGCGCTCGTCGTCGGTTAGCTCGTCGTCAATCCTGAGCAGGTCAGTGCCGGCTGGTTCTGTGGTGCGCGGCATGGTCGGTCCTCTCTGCGTCTTCCTGCGGCCAGCGTATGCGCGCGACCGGCGCGCGCACAGCTGGGACAGCGCAGCGGGATGGCGCCGCCGTGCGCGTCCAACCGTTAGGTCTAGCGGGAGTGCGGGATAATGCAGCTATGAGTTACATGAACGGCAGTGGCAGCGGCAAGGTGCTGGTGCGGCGTCGCGACAACCGGATCATCGCCGGGGTATGCGCCGGGCTGGCACACTACGCCGGCATCGACGTCAACTTGCTCCGGGTGATCGTCGCCGCGCTGACGCTATTCACCGCGGGTACCGGTGTGCTCGCCTACGTGATCGCGTGGCTTGTCATCCCGGAGGAAGGCCAGAAGACCTCGATCGCCGAGGAGTTCGTCAACAAGAACCGGCAGAGTTAGGCTGGCCGAGCAGGCTCAGCCCGCTCTGGTGACTTGGCGCCCGGGGCTGAGGCCGGTGCCAGGCCACGCTAAGCCGTGCCGATGGCGGCATCTGCTTTGCCGCCAGTGCCGCCCGTCCCCTATGCTTAATCGGTCCCCGACGGCGGGCGCCACGGGCAAGCCGGCTGTGGCCGTCGAGCCCCCATCGTCTAGCGGCCAAGGACACCGCCCTTTCAAGGCGGCGGCGCGGGTTCGAATCCCGTTGGGGGTACGGCTGACGTATGTCAGCAGCAAGCGCGCGCAGCGCATAGTATGCGGTGCGCGGTTTGTTCAGTTTGTAGCGGCACAGCATGGTCCTGTAGAGCAGCTAGGAGTGCTCGCCACCCTGTCAAGGTGGAGGTCGCGGGTTCAAATCCCGTCAGGACCGCTCCGGTCAGCGGGGCGACGCGGCGACGCGCTGCTGGTCCTCGCTCACGCCGGTCGAGGTCAGGTAGCTCAGTTGGTACGAGCGTCCGCCTGAAAAGCGGAAGGTCGGCGGTTCGACCCCGCCCCTGACCACCACTCTCACCAGCGGAAACGCTGTGCTGATTCAAGCTGAGCGTCCGGACTTGCTAACGGATTTGCTAACCGAAGCCCTGATGGCCTGGGCGAAAACGTCGCCGATGCCCAGATCATGCTCGCGGAGCACATGAGAATAGACCCGCAGCGTCACGGCCGGATCAGCGTGGCCGAGCCTCGCGGCCACTACGTGCACAGGGACCCCGGCCAGGAGCAAGGTGGTCGCATGCAAGTGGCGCAGATCATGCAGGCGTGCGTGCGGTAGCGCCTGAGTGGCCGGGACCGTCTTGTTGTACTGGGTGATCATCTTGGTCATGAGAGCGGTCACGGTGTCGGGGTATAGGGCATCACCCCACCGGCTGACGAAGATGAGATCGCCACTGTCTGTCCAGGCCGATCCGGCGGTCAGCTGGTCGTGGGCCTGATGGTCCCGGTGGTCTCGCAGGATGTCCACTGTCTCGCGGTCGATGCTGACTACTCGGGACCGGCCGCCCTTGGTGGTCCCCTCAACCCGCTGCCCGCGGACAACGGCAGTTGATCCGCCGAAGGTGACTTCAGCGGCGTCGAGGTCTACAGCGTGCCAGCGCAGGTAGAGCAGCTCGCCACGACGGGCGCCGGTATACGCCGCCAGACGGTAAAAGGCGAATAGCCGATGAGGTTGCGCCGCGATGAGGAAGGCGTCGAGCTGGTCGGCGCTCCAGACTCGTCCCGGTTCGATATCGCGATTGCGAGGGCGTTTCGTGCGGTCGGCTGGATTGGCTGCAAGCAGCTGGTCAACATGGACTGCATCTGCGAGTGCCTTGGGCAAGGTGCGGTGTACGTGCGAAACGGTCCATGCCGACAATGGCCGTCCTTCGTGGCCGCCGTGGTCGGCCAGGTCGCGATAGAGCTTTGAAATCACTGCCGGGCGGAGGGCTTGCAGTCGCATCCGTCCGATGCGAGGCACTATGTAGTGGTCGATGTCGTGGCGGTATCCAGCGAGGGTCTTGGGCTTCACTGTTGAGGCGTGCGCCTCGACCCACTCGGCCAGGTAATCAGCGACGGTCGAGACGGATCGATTGACGTACTCGCCACGCCGGGCACGCACGCGGGCCTCGTCTCTGGCAGACTTCGCTGCTTCCTCTGTCTCGAAGCCGCCGACCCACTTTGGCTTGCTTACGCCGGTGGCATGGTCGGGTACGCGGATCACGTAGGACCATGACCCACCCCGCTTGATGACGCCGTCACGAAGCCGCGGCATCGACAGGTACCTCGGTCTGGAGTAGGCCAGCGACGTAGATTTCGAGTGCCGCGACTGGGACACGACGTGAACCGTCGATGCGGACCGAGCGAACGGCACCAGCTGCGAGCAACTCGTACAGCTTGCTGCGAGATATAGCCAGCGCTGCGGCTGCTTCAGGGACGGTCAAGAGTAACTGGGTCATTGAGAGGCTCTCCTTTCTCTCCTCAGGTGGTGCATGCCAGTTCTTCGCGAGCCACGCGCCGATGCTCACGGGCTCGTGCTGCGGCCGAGAGCGCCAGCAGTGCATCGCCTCCGGTTCGCCAGCCTCGTCCAGCCCATTCGAGGTCGGTCAGGGTGAGTACAGGCTTGTCACGACGGATGCTGGCGAGTGGTTTCTGGCGGCGTTGCCACTCGCGGCGGGCAGCGCGGAGTGCTCGCATGGTTGTGGAGTAGCGGCGGCTTTTCGTAGCGAAGTGGCCGCGGTAGCCCAGCATGTGCGCCCAGCGGCGGAGAGCCTGATAGTCCTCGTGCGGGTGGCCACCGATCTTGAGGCAAGCGGTGACGAGTCGACCTTGGTGGGTGCGCTTGTCCGCGTAGGCCTTGGCGTTATGGGCGGTGATCCGGCCGGGCAGCATGCCAGCAGGCTCCGTGGATTTTGTGGCGTACTTGGCGAGGTAGGAGGCGACTGCAATATCGGTGACTTCGCCATCGTCTGTGAGCCGGACAACGCGAGGGTCGACCTGCGCACCCCATCTGATGTCCCATCCTTTGGGCTTGGCCGGGTGGGGAACCGTGGCGAACCAAGCTGTTGCAGCAACCTGACGGATCAGGTCTGCGAGTCCATCGGCTGTGATGGCCGGGTGCGGCTGAACCGTCCGCTCAGGATGAACGGGGTCAAGGCCATCGAGCCGGAAGATCGCGTGGAAGTGGATCAGCCCGCGGCGTTGGTATTCGGCGACCTTGGCGTAGGAGAGCCGGATGCGAACGCCATGTACTTTGGCGCGCTGGTCGAGGCGCCGCCGGAGGGTGATTACGGTGCGGCGCCATAGCTCGGAGGAGTGGGCGTTCCAAACCACGGCAGCGTTGTAGTCGTAGCAATCCGGGCACAGCGGCCTGCCGAGGCTGGAGTCGTCCTCCTTATGTCGCTGGCCGCAGGAGATCCGCTGTCCGTGCGTGCAGTAGCTGGTTTTGCGCCGCGGACGGCACCTCGCGACAGCCCCGCCAGAAGTGGTGACGCGAGTATGGACCGGGCCGAAGGACGGCGCGGTGAACGTGGCAAACACACACGGGTGGACGGCGACCGATTCGGGCATGCCTTTGCCGCCTGCTAGTCCGGCGCGGATGAGCTGGTAGGTGTCAGCGCGGTAGGTCTCTGCGCACGGCGGGCACACAGAGGCACGCCGGTCTCCGCAGGGCAGATAGATCACCCCGTCGGGCGTGTCCTCGGTGTTCAGCCGATGCAGCAGCTCGCCGGTGGCCGCGTCGATGTCTCGGATGGTGCTGCGGAGCCTGATTGGCCGGATGCAGCCACCGGCAGCGGAGGCGGCACTGAGCCAGTGCTGGTAATCCTCGCGGGTGGCGCGGTCAAGTAGTTCGTCGTCGAGTGTCCGGAAGTTCGCCCAGCTCCCCGTTCCGGGATCGGTCAGCACGGGGATCAGGGCCAGCGCCGGGACAGTCATGCTGCGTGGGCCTTCAGAACCGCGGTTTTTGGGGGACTCGCGCCCGCATGAGTGAGGACGGGCCACATGACCTGGCAGTCCTGGCACTGGTAGCCGTACTCTTCGCTGCCGCCGACGATGATCGCGTAGGGGGTGACGTCGTGGCTGCGGCACGCGGGGCAGCGGTCACCTGTGTAGCGGGGTGTCATGCGGCATCCTCGCCACGGTGCAGGGGGACGACGTTTCGGTCAGCTGGTGGCTGGTCGTCGGCCGCCCGGTGCGTGGATCGGGCCTGTGCAGCCCAGGCCGACAAGTCGATGATCTGCTTATCAGTGAGGTAGGCGGCTTTAACGCGCCGGGGAATACCGTCTTCAGCGCGGAGCCAGGAGACGCCGCGGGCCTGCGGGTCGATCTCGGTGGCGGTGTAGCCCATGTTGGCCCAGCCGTGTCCGAGGATGGTGTCGGAGCTGGCTTCGGTGGAGCAGCGAAAGGCCCACCGGTAGCCGAATAGGTCTCGCAGGCTAGTGGGGATGATGTCGGCGGATGGCCGCTGGGTGGCTTCGACAGGGATGATGCCAGGGGCGCGCCCGCGGGCAACGACGTCACGATTGCAGGCGTTGAACTCCTTCTGCTGAGTGGGCGTGCCCACGGTGGCGGAGTAGTAAGCGACTTCATCGATGACCACAATCTGGACGGGCCAGCCGAGCATCTTGTGGTCGAGCAGCCATTCAGTGCGCTCGTCGATCTGGCCCTGAAGCCAGTGCATGGTGTCGATGGCGTCGTCGATGGATGGGCCAATGAACCGGTCGGCGCAGTCGCGCCACAGGCCGAGTTCAACTCGCTTGCCGTCGATGAGGATCAGGCGGCAGTCGGGTGACAGCGCACCGTGAGCAACGATGAGCTGGAGTGCGACGGACTTGCCGCCTCCGGGCTCCCCGCCTACCAGCATGTTGCGTTCGGCGAGGGTAACTTCGACCCGCTGACCAAGTTCGTCGCTGCCGAGGTGGATGGGCTTCCAGATGGATAGCGGCGCGACGGGGATGCTGTCAGGTGACATTGCTGTTCGCCTCCCGGCCGGAGACGAGGCTGATGTACTCAGCGACCGGGACGAGCAGCAAGAGGCGCTGGCCGCAGTCCGGGCAGACGGGACCGCCGCACTCAGCGCAGGTGTTCAGGGCGTCTGGGCACGCGCTAAGTTTCTGCGGACGCGGGCAGGTGCAGGGCGGTTCGCGCAGGCATTCGTCGCAGAGTCCGCTGTCAGGCGGAGTGCTGATGAATGCCCCGCCGCATCCCTGGCAGGTCCATGAGGTGCTGATGATGTTGGTCATGGCCTGATCTCCTTTCGTGATTGGTGGGTGGTGAGCCGCCCCTGGGTATGGGGTTCTGCCAGGGGCGGCCTGACGTTTCGCTAGACGGCGGCGATCTCGCGGATCAGCGAGAGTGCCCGGTGCTTGAGCGGCTCGGGCCGGATCAGGGTCCGGTTAAGCCGGGTCTCCCAGCTGCGGGCAGTGCGGACATGGTCGAGATACTCACCAGATGCCTGCACCAGGCCGTAGGCAGTGTGCGCGATGTCCTGGGTCGTCTTCGACTCGAAGATCAGCCTCAGCGCGCTGCGTGATTCCTCGACGTTGCGGGCTACCCGGTCGGTGACCAGGCCCGCGGGCGGCATCGGAATGAACTCGGTCACGAAGAGTTCCCTCTGCCGGGAGTTGACGGGGATGAGCAGCAATTCGGCTGCCAGCTCCTTATAGCGTCTGACTTCGGCGCGGGCGCCGGTCACGGCCTGGCGGGCCTCTTCGATGCGGTTCCGCCAGCTGGATTTGTGAATGAAGGAGAATGTTGCTCCGGTGCGCTCGCCTTCGAGTTCGGCGGCGCGGAAGGTGTTGGCGCAGACGATGCGGACAGCAGTCGCCCTCAGGGCGCAGGCCGCGGTTCCGTCGTGCCGGTTGGTGATTGCCAGGTACGGCAAGGTGACAGAGATGTCGCCGGGCAACTCGACTGGTTCGTCGAGCAGCGCGAGGCACCAGACGGACCGTCCGCCGTCCAGGACTCCTGCGGTTTCCCACCGGACGTTGGGCTGGGCGAGGACGGCTTCGACAATCTCGCCCATCTCGCCGTGGTCGATTACGGTGTAGATGTCTTTGTTGATCGACAGGACGGCGTCGGTGTCCGATCGGGTGATCGCCTTCCATCCGGTGACCGGTTCGTAGGCGGCAGTGCCGTCGGCGTTCATGCCACTGACCGCGTAGACGTCGCTGGTAACGGGGTTCCAGTCGAGGCCGGCAAGCTTGCGGGCCTCGTCCCAGTCGCCTGGGTAGTCCTCGAGGATTGTTCCTTCGCGGTGCCATGGCATCTGGCGGACCGAGAACATGGATTCGACGTTTGCTGGCATGCCAGCACTTCCTTTCAAGACATAGCTGATTTCGTAGACGGCGAGCGGCTGGCCTGAGTCAGGCGGCCGGTGACTGCCGTTCTGTAGTGCGGCCAAGGTGCAGGCCGGAGGAGATGACATGATGCGCGGCAAGGGTGTCGCGGCCCACGATGTCGAGGGTCACCAGTTGCGCCCACCGCTTGGACCGCTCGACGCGGGCCTGACGGGCGTAACACGCGGAAGCGATTTCGCCGGTATGGGCTTCGAAGTCCTCGGCGCAGATCCCGGCGCGGCACCAGATCAAGGCCCGTTCGCCGACTTCAGTTGGGGAGATCCGCAGGACTAGCGGGAGTCGTCCCGACCGAGTGTGCATCCGAGTCTCGTAGCAGACCCGCTGGATGCGATGGCGGGAGTGGATACACCACACTCGGCGGACGATGAGGCGACGCGTCCAAGGCATCACGGTCGCAGCGACTGCCACGACTGCCACGATCAGGACCGCCCACATAAGAGTCACGGCCAACAGAAGCTGCCAGACGGAGACTGACGCTGCAGTGAGCGTCAATGCCTCGGTCCGGAACCTCCAGATGGCGCCAGCGGTGCTGTGATGCACCGTGATCATGACCCGGTCGATGGCGTAGGGATTGTTGCGATGGTTGCGAGCCGAGTTCCGTGGCATGGCCAGTCACCCCGCCAACTGTGCAGGCTGGCATTCGGGGCATGGCCGGACAGCGACGGCGCCGTTGCCGAAGACTCGGACGACGCGACCCTTGTCACCGCAGGCAAGACAGGTCTGCTCGCTGATCGGTACAAACGCAGGACTGCGGACGGCTGACGTACCTTTGCTGAGCTGCCGGCGCTTCGAAATCACGCATTGGGCCAGGCGGACGACGAGCCAGGCGATCGCGGCCAGCACGACGGCTGATGCCAGGCTGACCGCCGCGATGCGAATCACGTCGAGGATGACGCGACCGATCTCGACGATTGCCGGGGCGACCTTGACGGCCAAGAAGACAGCGACAATCAGTACGACGATGGCTGCTAAGCCCGCGCCGCCGGCGTCGCTGTTGTTGCAGCAGGACGGCTTACACATGACTGGCCGCCTGTCCGCTGGTAGCGTTGTTCACGCCACTCACCTCTTTCTCAAAGGCTTGGGATGGGTTTGATGTGGCTGGCCGGGCCGGGGAAATGCGCTTTCTCCAGGCCCGGCATCGCGTTACTGAGTGGTTGAGAACCCGGTCTCCCCGATGCCGTGCGGCGCGGGGCGGTCCTCGATGACGCAGCCGAGCATGAGCAAGTAGTGCTCAGCGGTTTCCATGCACGTGAGCACTTCGGCGATGCGGTCTTGCAATGCCGGGTCCGGGAGGCTGGCCTCCTTGTCGTAGATGGCGGCGAGGACTTCGGAGCCCACTTGGTAGGCGTGGCTGAGCGCATCTGTGCCGATGCCGATGAGCGCCTGCGCTTCGCGTTGCCGAAGCTTTCGCACACCGTGTTCGGGAATCTTGCGCTCTGTTCTGGTTGCTCCGGGGAGCTGGGAAACGCTGCTGGTCATGGCAGCAATTGATCCTTTCCGTGCGTGATGCGATCCGGTCACTGGACAGCGGCTGGCCTGCCACAGAGGCGACAGACCACTCGCCGCCGATAAGACCGGGCTGTCAGGCGGCCTTGACCTGGCTGGAACCATGGATCGCGGCAGCGCGGTAAGCGACGCCGTCGCGGCCGTTGTTGACCCATGGAATCGCCTCCAGCTCCGAGAACTGGACAGGGTGACCCTGGCTCACCTTGGGCTGATCACCAGTCACCGTGACCCGGATCACCTCCCCGCGCTCGGAATCGAGGGCGAGCACCTCCACAACCCACACAGGTCGCTTCGTCTGCTTGTCCACTTTCTGCTGGGTACCGCCGAACTCGGTCTTCGGCTCGGGGTCCTTCGTCACTGTGAAGGCCACCTTCGACGTGTCGAGCACCAGACGCATGATCACCACTTCCTTTCTGCGGCGGTCCCGTTGACGGGACCATTGCCTGCGAGGCCGGGATTGGCCACCTCTCCAATCTGCCGACAACACGCGGGACGCCGTAACTCCCAGAAGGACCAGCCAGGACAAGTTAGGATGGTCTTAAGTCGTCCCTAGACGTCCTTGGAGTAAATGGCGGTGCTAAACGACCGGTTACGCGATGCGTTAATGGTGACCAGGGTCACCCAGGAGGACCTAGCCGCTGACCTGGGAGTTAGTCCCAAAACGGTCGAGCGCTGGATCACTCAAGCGCGCACGCCGTACCCGCAGTTCCGCCATCGGATCTCAGTCCTGGTGCAGAAGGATGAACAGTGGCTCTGGCCTGAGGGCTACTCGGGTCGGCGCCGCGAGCAGATCACGGAGTCGGAGATCGTCCGGATCTACCCTTACCGCGCGGATGTGCCGGACGAGTTGTGGGCCAGGCTGTTCGAGAACGCGGTCGACAACGTCGGCATCCTGGTCTACTCGGGGTTCTTCCTCGCAGAGCAGCACGTACGGCAGATCGAGCTACTGAAGCGAAAGGCCGACGACGGAGCGTCGGTCCGGATTCTGCTAGGTGATCCGGACTCGCAACCGGTTGCCCTTAGAGGCCGGGAAGAGGACATCGGCGACGCGATTGCCGCGAAAATCCGGAACGTTCTCCTCGCGTACTACCGGCCTTACGCTACCCACCCTGGCATCAAGATCAAATTGCACTCGACAACCCTGTATAACTCGATCTACTGGTTTGACGACGACATGCTCGTCAACACCCACGCCTACGGTGTGCCAGCGCATTTCGCGCCAGTCCTGCACCTGCGACACCTCAGTTCAGGGACGCTCTTCCAGACCTACGCGCGGAGCTTCGATCGGGTGTGGGACCAGACTGGCAAGGAGTGGACGGGCCAGGAGGTGATGCAGGTTGGCCGAGAGAATTGACTACCTCAACGACCCCGCAGCACCGAAGGCCAACAGTCTTGTCCCGTCGGCGAACGTGATCGTAGTCAACGACAGAGGCGAGGTCCTCATGATTCGCCGGACCGACAACGGCAACTGGGCTGTACCCGGCGGGGCAATGGATCTTGGAGAGTCGATCGCTGAGGCTGCGATCCGCGAGACCGAGGAGGAGACGGGGATCGTCTGCGAGATCACCGGCCTTATCGGGATCTACACCGATCCGAAACACGTAATTCGGTACACCAGCAACGAGGAGGTGCGGCAGGAGTTCTCGGTGGTTTTTACTGCGAGACCGGTTGGCGGCGTGCTCACGCCGAGCAGCGAGTCTGCCGATCCGCAGTGGGTCGCTGTTGACGTGATATCCGGCCTAGCCATGCATCCTTCGATGCGTCAACGACTGCTGCATTTTCTGGATAAGCGCCCAAATCCCTACCTCGGGTGAACCGCTAGCAGCTCCTCCACGGACGCAGCCGTGGCTAGGATCTGTGGAGCCGCAAGCTCGACGAACCGCGTCACCACATCTTCCGGCCCGTAACGCCCGCGAATCTCAACCAGTCGATCGGCCGGCCGCACGTAATCACCATCGGGGCCTGTTGTCATGTCGCAATACAGCAAGGCAGCGGTCAGCTGGGGATCACCTGGCGCGAACTCCGCCGCCAGGATCGAACCGAATCCGCGGATGTCGGCCTCGATTGGGGCACAGGAGTGATACGCCACCAAGCCAATAACTGCTTCGTCAACCTTGGAAGCCCGTAGATACCTGGCTCCATCCAGGGGGTGAAAGCCCGTATCAACTAGTCGTGGTGCATACCCAACGTCATGAAGCCAGGCCGCAGTGACAAGGTCGTCAGACAACCTGAGCCGCTCAGCGACCCACCTCGCCCGCCGAGCAACTGCCGTGACGTGCTTCCAACGGCGAGGCAGCACATCTTCCAGCTCCGTCCTGGCCAGTTGGCGCGCGGTATCGACACTCACCATTGACTGACTGTACCGGCCCAGGACGCATGCGCGGATGGCCGCGAACGCCGCCGGACGACGTCTCCCCCACGCGAAGAGCTATCACGAAATTCCGTTCATCTTGACGAGGCCGGTCCACGCCCAAGAGGCACGAGCAGTCAGGGTCGGCCGAATGAGACGCACGTGCATCATCCAAGCGCCGTGAGCCGACCTCGGCGATGGCTGTGAACGACCCGGCTTGGGCTCATCCGCCGATGCCAAGGGCGAGGAGGGTATCGATCGCAGTTTCGAACGGACGGGGATCCCGAAGTACCTGGGCGAGTAGAAGTCCTCCTTGCAGCGTGGCGAGCAGAGTAGTGGCGAGGTCGTCCGGGTCGATGCCGGAGGGGAGCTTGCCGTCGGCATGAAGGGATCTGAGTCCATCGCCGATGGCGGCTGCCCACTGATCGAACCCTGCCGCGATGCGCGCTCGGGCCTCGGGGTCACTCTCGGCGAGCTGACCGACGAGCGAGCCAAGGGGGCAGCCCCCCTTTGCCTCGGTGCGCTTCGCTGCGGTGATCACCATGCTCCGCCAGTCCTCGACTCCGTTCGCGCTGCTGAGCGCGTGCCCCTGGTGACTGACGATGGTGTCGGCTTGGTAGTCGATGACCGCCTGCACGAGTTCGTTCTTGTCGGGGAAGTAGTGGTACATCTGAGAGCCGCTGACTTCCGCCGCCGCCTTGACGTCTTCCAAGGTG
>WNFD01002973.1_pt1 | contig 17051 bp, 14 predicted proteins | sample 5400491 | NCBI WGS metagenome assembly WNFD01 (sample SAMN13153343, study PRJNA577476) | soil metagenome | isolation source: 120 cm saprolite under Douglas fir tree site 2 hole 2 replicate 2 | place: USA:California | collected 2015-04-18 | reverse complement strand
ACGAAAGCGGCGATCTCGCCGCGATCTCCGTGCTCGGCATCGCCATGCTGGTGATCACCTTCGCCGTGGTGCTGGCGGTGAACCGTATCCCGATGTTCGGGGCCAGCGCCGACGCGCGCCTGCGCAATGGCTGAGGCACACCATCATCGCGCGACGCGATCGGTATCGATCTGATAGTCCTCGACCTGGGCCCTGAGCCGTTCCAACGACGCGGTGGGAGCGCTCCGATCAACTAAGTACGTCCCGTTCGCAAGCCATGACAGCACTTTCAGATCGATCGCCGGCGAATGATGGATGACGTCCGAATAATTGTCGAGATCGTGGGTCACGTCGCGCACCGCGCGAAAATCATGCAGCCGCACATTCGGAAATTCGGCGAGGCGCCGGTTGATATGGGTTGTCAGATCATAGACGATCTTCAATGTCGCGGGCGAGCCATCCCGCATCGCCACCCATTGCAGGATCGAATAGGGCGGAAAATAGATGTCGAAATCAACGTCGGGATTGCTCGCGATCAGGCCGACAGCGTCGCTCTCGAAATTCCTGACCATGGCATCGTAATTGTATCCTTCGGCAAGGCCGGCGCTACGCGCGGGATCAGTGATGTTTGTGAACGCCACGGTCGTCTTTGTCGCGTTGTAGGCCTTGCCGACGTCGATATCGGACGACAACACGAAAATGTCGTCGACATTGGGAACTGTGAAGCTGAACACGGCATCCGTGCTCAGCCGGGCCGCGAGGTTCGAAAGCGGCGGGATGGATCGCGCCAGGATCCAGGCCGACTCGCGCGCCATCGCGCCGTTGAACAGATAGCGCGCGATGCCTTTCGCGTTCCGCCGGTACAGATCGGCCGGCAGATAGGGGTTGGCGTCGATGTCAACCGCATCGCAGAAAATCCAATCGTCGAGTTCCCAGATCACGCGGTCCGGATGCCGCTGCAAGGCCGCGGCCAGCACGAAAACCTGCTCGTGTGAATTCGATCCGGTCATGGCGAGCTTCAGCGAGCGGACATCCAACGCCTTGTCGACGTCGCTCTGGCGGAAGTGGATCGCGAGCGAGGTCCCCATGAAGACGGTGTCGAAGTCCTGACTCTGGATCAGGCCGGCGTTTTGCAGGCGGGTATCGGTCGAATACATCGCGGCGAACAGGCGCGCCGGCCGGAATATTTGCAAGGGATCGACGATGAAAGTGAGCGCGGCGGCGCCCGCGAGGAGCGCCGCGCACGTGCCGAGCAGCCGCAGCAGGTTTTTGCCTGACACGCTCATTAGAACCGGAAATAGATGAATTCGCTGTGCTGCTGGATCCCGAGGATCCCGAAAGCCAGCGCCGCGGCACTTGCATAGAGGAACCATGGCCGCATCGGGACGGCACGAAGATGTTCGCCGACGGTACGGTTCCTGTGGTCGTAACCCATGATCTCCTGCGTGTTGAGAAGAAACCACGCGATCACCGCGTAGAGCGCGATCAATGCGGCCTTCGCGATCTCGGCGCCCCCGAAAACGATGCGGGTGGGGTCGGCCATCTTCGACAGGATCGACAGCGCTTGCGCCATGCTGTCGGCGCGAAAGAACACCCATGCGACGACGACGGCGAGGAACGTCAGGACGAAACCGGCGAGCCGGGCAAGAGGCGCCAGGCGCAGGCCGGGCTTCGGCGCGAAATAGCTCCATGCGTGATTGATGCAGAGATAGGCCCCATGCAGCGCGCCCCAGGCGACGAAGGTCCATGCCGCGCCGTGCCAGAGCCCGCCGAGCAGCATCGTGATCATCAGGTTGAGATAGCGCAGCACGCGGCCGCGCCGGTTGCCGCCGAGCGGGATATAGAGATAGTCACGCAGGAACTGCGACAGCGTCATGTGCCAGCGTCGCCAGAACTCGATGATGCTGGTGGCCTTGTAGGGCGAATTGAAATTGAGCGGCAGGAAAATGCCGAACATCAGCGACATCCCGATCGCCATGTCGGAATAGGCGGAGAAATCGAAATAGAGCTGGAACGTATAGGCCAGCGCGCCGATCCAGGCCTGATCGAAGGATGGCGTCGCCTGACCGAACGCGAGCGCGACCAGCGGCTGAAGCCGTCGGCAAGGCCGGTCTTCTTGAACAGGCCGATGCCGAAGATGATCAACCCGCACAGGATGAGATGCGGATCGGGACGCTTGGCGTCCGCGCGCTCGAATTGCGGGATGATGTCCTTGTGATGCAGGATCGGGCCCGCGATCAGATGCGGGAAATAGGTGACGAACAGCGCGTAATGCGGCAATGCGTAGCGGGCGACATTGCCGCGGTAGGCATCGACCAGGAACGCGATCTGGGTGAAGCTATAGAAAGAGATGCTGACCGGCAGCAGGATATGACTGCGCCGGCCAAGCGCGAAATAGCCGAACAGGACGACCGGCAGGAACAGGAAAATGAACGGATAGGAATTGAAGAGCATCAGGCCTTTCTCAACCGGGCCGGGAAGCCTAATCATACAAGGCCGATGTCGCCAACCCCCGCAAGATTCTGCCCAAGCAACCCATCTGGCAATTCGGCGATTCGAACCGATATAGTATCGCGAAAACTCTCACCCCTTGCTGTTATTTCCGGGCTTGACCCGGCAATCCATCGCCTTGCCATCGCCTTGAGAAAGCTTTCTCCTTGATGGAATGCGCGGGTTAGCCCGCGGATGACGAGATGAACAAGAGGCAGCTCCGACCCATGAGGATTTGAGTGACACAAACGAGCCAGCAAAAGCCCACGGGCCAGCCACTTTCGCAGCCGCAGCAGCCGGTTGCGCCGCGCCGGCCGCACGTTTTCACGACCCACGGTATCACGGTGACGGACGATTATGCTTGGCTGAAGGACGAGAACTGGCAGGAGGTGCTGCGCGATCCCTCGCTCCTCGACAAGGATATCAAGCACTATCTCGATGCGGAAAACACCTATACGGAAAGCCTGCTCGGCCACACCGCGCCGTTGCAGAAGGCGCTGGTCGCGGAGATGCGCGGCCGCATCAAGGAGGACGATTCCAGCGTGCCGTCGCCGGACGGCCCGTTCGCCTATTTCCGCAAATTCCGCGAGGGCGGGCAGCATGAAATGTTCGGCCGCATGCCGCGGGGCGGCGGCGAGCCGCAATTCGTGCTCGACGGCGACGAACTCGCAAAGGCTCACGCCTATTTCAGGTTCGGCGGCAGCCGGCATTCGCACGACCACAAGCTCCAGGCCTGGAGCGCGGACACCAAGGGCTCGGAATATTTCTCGATCCGCGTCCGCGACTGGAACGGCAACCGGGACCTTGACGATATCGTGGAGGAGACCGACGGCACGGCGGTGTGGAGCGCCGACTGCAGGAGCTTCTTCTATGTCAAGCTCGACGACAACCACCGCCCGATGCAGGTCTGGCGCCATCGGCTGGGAACGCCGCAGGCGGAGGACGTGCTGGTCTATGAGGAACAGGATGCCGGCTGGTTCACGCATCTGCATGAAAGCACCAGCGGGCGATATTGCGTCATCGCCGGCGGCGACCACGAGACCTCCGAGCAGCGGCTGATCGACCTCGCCGATCCCGACAAACCGCCGCGGCTGGTGGCCGCACGCGAAGAGGGCGTGCAATATTCGCTCGCCGACCGCGGCGACGAACTGTTCATCCTCACCAATGCCGAGGGCGCCATCGACTTCAAGATCGTCACCGCGCCGCTGGCGTCACCCGAGCGCGCGCACTGGCGCGACCTGATCCCGCATCGCGCGGGCGTCTATGTGCTCGACCACGATCTCTATTCCGGCCATCTGGTGCGGCTGGAGCGCGCCAACGCGCTGCCTGCGATCGTGATCCGCAACCTCGCGTCGGGCGAAGAGCACGCCATTGCCTTTGACGAGGCCGCCTACTCGCTCGACACCCTGGGCTCCTACGAATTCGACACGACGACACTGCGCTTTTCCTACTCGTCGATGACGACGCCCTCCGAGGTCTACGACTACGACATGACAAGCCGCGCCCGGACCTTGCGCAAGCGCCAGGAAATCCCCTCCGGCCACGATCCGGCCGACTATATCACCACCCGCATCATGGCGAGATCGCATGACGGCGCCGAGGTGCCTGTTTCGCTGCTGCACCGGCGCGATTTCAAGCGCGACGGCAACGCGCCGCTCCTGCTCTATGGTTACGGCTCCTATGGCGTGTCGATCCCGGCCTCCTTCAACGCCAACCGGCTGTCGCTGGTCGATCGCGGCTTCGTCTATGCCATCGCGCATGTCCGCGGCGGCACCGACAAGGGCTGGGGCTGGTATCTCGACGGCAAGCGCGAAAAGAAGACCAACAGCTTTGACGATTTCTCGGCCTGCGCCCGCGCGCTGTGTGCTGCGAACTACACCAGTACCAAACGCATCGTCGCACACGGCGCCAGCGCGGGCGGCATGCTGATGGGCGCGGTCGCCAACCAGGCCGGCGAGTTGTTCGCCGGCATCGTCGCCGAGGTGCCGTTCGTCGACGTGCTCAATACCATGCTCGACCACTCGCTGCCGCTGACGCCGCCGGAATGGCCGGAATGGGGCAACCCGACCGAGAGCGAAAAAGACTTCCGCACCATCCTGTCCTATTCGCCCTACGACAACGTCGCGGCGAAGGATTATCCGGCAATTCTGGCGATGGGCGGCCTCGCCGATCCGCGCGTCACCTATTGGGAGCCGGCGAAATGGATCGCGCGATTGCGCGCCACCATGACCGGCGGTGGCCCGGTGCTGCTGCGCACCAACATGGGCGCGGGCCATGGCGGCGCCTCCGGCCGCTTCGACCGCCTCGACGAAATCGCGATCGTCTACGCCTTCGCGCTGTGGGCGGTGGGGATCGCGGAGAAGAGCGAGGCGTGAGCTGCGTGCACCGGCCGAGCAATAAGGGTGCAGAACTTAGCTATTTCGTCGTCCCTGCGAAAGCAGGGACCCATAACCACGAACGGATGTTGTTGCTGAGATAGCAACCCCAGCAGTCTTCGCAAAACTCAGGCCTGTGACTACGGGTCCCGGACGCGGTGCAGCGTGCAACGCTGCTCCGCAGAGCCGGGACCCAGTCGGCATGGACCCCGGATCAGCAGCGCACCACGCCGCAAGCGCGGCGCGCTGCGCTGCATCCGGGGAACACTAACGCCCCATCTTCTTCCGCCACGCGGCGAAATCCTTCAGCGTCTGCTCGTCGGTCGCAGGATAGAGGCCGAAGATGCCGCGGCCCTTGCGCACCTCCTCGGTGACGAAATCCTCGAACGCAGTCATCTCGAAGGTTTCGTCGGCGATTTCATCGGCGAGATGCGCCGGGATGACGATGACGCCGTCGCCATCACCCAAGATGACGTCGCCGGGAAACACCGGCGCGTCGCCGCAGCCGATCGGAACATTGATCTCGATCGCCTGATGCAGCGTCAGATTGGTCGGTGCGCTCGGACGGTGGTGATAGGCGGGAAAGCCGAGCTTTGCGATCTCGGCGGAATCGCGAAAGCCGCCATCGGTCACGACGCCGGCGACGCCGCGCTGCATCAGCCGCGTCACCAGGATGGCGCCGGCGCTGGCCGCCCGTGCATCCTTGCGGCTGTCCATGACAAGCACCGCGCCGGGCGGACAATCCTCGATCGCCTTGCGCTGCGGATGGGTGCGGTCGCGAAACACATCCAGCTTGTTGAGGTCCTCGCGCGCCGGCATGTAGCGCAAGGTGAAGGCCTCGCCGACCAGGGTCGGCTGATCGGGATTGAGCGGATGCACATCCTGAATGCACTGGACGCGAAGCCCGCGCTTGAACAGCGCGGTCGCGACGGTGGCGGTGGAGATGGTCTTGAGCTTGTTGCGGGTGGTGTCGCTGAGTTTTGACATGTGGTCTTTCTCTGTTGTCATTCCGGGGCGATGCGCCAGCATCGAACCCGGAATCTCGAGGTTCCGGGTTCGCAGCGGAGCCTGTCATCGGGCGCGCATTCGCGCGACCCGTTGGCGCGGTCCGGAACGACGGAATCAATAAATCGACGGCTCGCCGACCGGCGCGCCGAAGCCGGTTTCGAGGAAATCGAAATCGCAGCCTTCGTTGGCCTGCTTGATGTGCTTAGAGAACATCCAGCCATATCCGCGTTCGAAGCGCCGCTCCGGCTGCTTCCATTCGGCGCGGCGTTTGGCAAGCTCGGCTTCCGAGACATCGAGATTGATGGTGCGCGCGCCGACATCAAGGGCGATGCGGTCGCCGGTTCGCACCAGAGCGAGCGGTCCGCCGATATAGGATTCCGGCGACACATGCAGGATGCAGGCGCCGTAGCTCGTGCCGCTCATGCGCGCGTCCGACAGCCGCACCATGTCGCGCACGCCCTGCTTCACGAGCTTGGTCGGGATCGGCAGCATGCCCCATTCCGGCATGCCCGGCCCGCCCTGCGGCCCGGCATTGCGCAGGATCAGCACATGATCGGCGGTGACGTCGAGATCGGGATCGTCGACCGCCTTCTTCATCGACGGATAGTCGTCGAACACCAGCGCCGTGCCGGTGTGCTTGAGGAAACGCGGCTCGCAGGCGCTGGGCTTGATCACGCAGCCGTCGGGCGCGAGATTTCCCTTGAGCACCGCGAGCGCACCTTCCTTGTAGATCGGATGATCGATCGTGCGGATGACGTCGTCATTATAGACTTCGGCGCGCGCGATGTTTTCGCCGAGCGTCATGCCGGTCACGGTCATGCAGTCGAGATGCAGATGATCGCGGATGCGGCTCATCAGGCCCGGCAGACCGCCGGCATAATAGAAATCCTCCATCAGGTAGGTGTCGCCGGAGGGGCGCACATTGGCGATGACAGGCACCTTGCGACTCGCCGTCTCGAAATCGTCGAGCCCGATATCCGCGCCCGCGCGGCGCGCCTGCGCGATCAGGTGAATGATCGCATTGGTCGAGCAGCCCATCGCCATCGCGACCGTGATGGCGTTCTCGAACGCCTTTCGAGTTTGAATTTGTTTCGGCGTCAGGTCTTCCCAGACCATGTCCACGATGCGCCGGCCGCATTCGGACGCCATGCGGATGTGGCCGGCGTCGGCGGCCGGAATCGAGGACGCGCCGGACAAGGTCATGCCGATCGATTCGGCGATCGCCGTCATGGTCGAGGCGGTGCCCATGGTCATGCAGGTGCCGTAGCTGCGGGCGATGCCGGCCTCGACATCGACCCAATCCTTGTCGGAGATCTTGCCCGCGCGCCGCTCATCCCAGTATTTCCAGGCGTCCGAGCCCGAGCCCAGCGTCCTGCCCTTCCAGTTGCCGCGCAGCATCGGGCCCGCCGGAAGATAGATCGCGGGAAGATTCATGCTGGTCGCGCCCAGCAGCAGCGCGGGCGTGGTCTTGTCGCAGCCGCCCATCAGCACCACGCCGTCGACGGGATGGCCGCGCAAGAGCTCCTCGGCGTCCATCGCCAAGAGATTGCGGTAGAGCATGGTGGTCGGCTTCAACAGCGATTCCGACAGCGACAGAGCCGGCAGCTCGACCGGAAAGCCGCCGGCCATCAGGATGCCGCGCTTGACGTCATCGACGCGGCTCTTGAAATGCATGTGGCAGGGCTGCGCGTCCGACCAGGTGTTGAGGATCGCGATGACCGGGCGGTCCTTCCACTCCTCCGGCGCATAGCCCATCTGCATCGCGCGCGAGCGGTGGCCGAAGGCGCGCAGATCGTCGGGCGCGAACCAGCGCGCGCTGCGCAGCGTTTCCGGCGTTTTCTTGATTTTTTGATCTGCCATTTGATCCGCCATGGGACACCTGTGAGAGAACCGCGCAGGTCATCTCACAGGCCGTCCCTGCCGGGCAAGCCCCGGACCGTCGTGCGATCACTGTCGTCATCCACCCCGGTTCGGTCCATCTTCGTCCGGCGCGCGCCGCGCGTTCCTGACGGCGCTCGGGGCCTCTGTCATTCGGATCCTCGTCCTTGCGGCGGTCCAGCGGGCCGGGCCAGAAACTTGACGAAGAAGGACCGCACTTCATTGGCAAGCTCGACGTAGTCAGCCTTCCCATTAATGGCTTAAGTGACAGTGAAATCCATGTTCTACACAACTAAGGCGAGTAGAGAAGCGGTCTCCTCATACAACTCCTGGCTGGTGCCTGCTTGGGAAGGCGGAGAAATTTGTCTACCCTTCATCGTGCATATAAGCGCCCGCCAACGTCTCCTTTTTGCCGGTAACGGCGGATGTCTTCGCCCCGAAGCGCTTGCGGCAGCACTCGAATTCGTCACAAGCTCGATAGTCTGCTGCGGAATGCTGATTCCGCGTCGGGCAGGGAGCTCGGCCGTGGCGAAGATCCTGGTCGTCGACGACGATCCTGTCATGCAAATGACCGTCAGGCTGTTGCTGGAACGAGCCGGACACAGCGTCGTCGTCGCCGACGATGGCCGCAAGGGTCTTGCGGAATTCAAGACGGGACATTTCGATCTGGTGTTGCTCGATATTTTCATGCCGACGATGGACGGACTGGAGACCATGAAGCTGGTCCGCGAACTGCGGCCTGCGACCCCGATCATCGCGATGTCCGGCAGGCCGGTGACGTTGGATTCGGGTCCGGACCCCGACTTTCTGGCGATGGCCACCAAGCTCGGCGCGGTGCGCGGCCTGCCCAAACCCTTCAGGCCGGCGGCTTTGCTGGCGACACTCGCGGAGTGCCTCGCCGCCGCAAGGGAACCGTCGGCCCAACCGACGCCAGATAACGATGTCGCTTCCCGCCGCTGAAACCAAGATGGCCTCGCGCGTGCTGCCGAAGAGCACGCGCGTGCGGAACGGCGGCTTGTTCGCCAGGATGACGCTCGCGACCAGGCTGGCCGTCGCGATGACCTTCCTGGTTGCGGTCGCGGTCATCGCCGTCGGCTGGCTCAATTATCGCAGCCTGGAACAGGCGCTGTTGCCGCGCGTGCTCGATCGCATCGAGGCGCATGCGCGGCTGATAGCGACCGAACTTGAATCTCACGCGGCCGGGGCTCGTCGCGACGTCGCGAGCTATCGCTACATTCCTGGATTTGCCGGATTGATCCGCGCGCGAATGTCCGGCGGCGCCGATCTCGCGGACGGCGTTCCCGCAAGCGTCTGGCGCCAGCGGATCGCCATGCACTTTTCGGCGGAATTGGAAGCCAAGCCCGCCTACGCCATGATCCGGCTGATCGGCGTCGACGACAATCAGCGCGAAATCGTCCGCGTCGACCGGTCGGGCCCCGACGGCGGGGTTCGCGTGGTCCCCGATGCGGAATTGCAGGAGCGTGGCGACCGATACTATTTCAAGGAAACGGTCGGACTGCCGCCGGGGCAGATCTATGTCTCGCCGGTCAAGCTGGATCACATCGACGGGGGCGACCCCCGCACGGCGACGCTGCGCATTGGAACTCCGATTTTCGCACCGGACGGCAAGCCATTCGGCATTCTCATTCTCAACGTCGATATGAGCCGGGTTTTCGCGCATATCCTGTCGACGATCCAGCCCGGCGCACAGCTTTATGTCGTCAATTCCCAGGGCGACTATCTCGTTCATCCCGATAAGTCGCGTGAATTCGGCAGCCAGTTCGGCAGGCCGGCGAACTGGCAGGCGGACTTTCCGTCGCTGGCCCCTGCTCTCGGCAGCATGCAAAGCTGCAACAACATCTTGCCGGACGAAGCCGGGCGGCCGGGCGGAGTGGCGTTCGCGCCGGTCCTGCTCGCGGGCAAGCAGTGGATCGCGGTGATCGAGACGCTGCCGAATGCCGCTTTCATGGCACCGGCGCTGGCGATCAGGAATACGACCCTGCAGGTCGGGCTGATCGCGATGCTGTGCGCGGCTGTGCTGGCGGTGATCGTGGCGCGGTCGCTGACGCGGCCGATCAAGCAACTGACCGTGGCCGTCGAGGGCATCGGCCGCAACGATCCCGTCACCATTCCGCTCGACGTCGGCGGCGAAACAGGCGTGCTTGCCAGCGCGTTCGCGCGGATGATCGGCGAGGCCAACGCCAAGACCGCCGAGCTCGAACGCGAGATCCGGGAACACCGCTTCACCGAAGCCGCGCGAGACCTCTATGCCGCGCGCGAGCGTCTCTACAGCGCCGCCGTGCAGTCGTCGAACGACGCGATCGTCACCCAGTCGCTCGACGGAACGATCACCGGATGGAATCCCGCCGCGGAACGCCTGTTCGGACATTCCGCCGATGAAGCCGTGGGCAAGAGCATCGATCTGATCGTGCCTTCCGAGCGGGCGACGGAGGTTCAGGAGATCCTGGGCCGGGTCGCGCGCGGCGAGAGAGTCGAAAATTACGAGACGCTGCGGCTGCGCAAGGACGGCAGTCCGGTTCAGGTCTCGCTCTCGATATCGCCGATCAGGTCGCCGTCCGGCGAGATCATCGGCGCTTCCAGGATCGCGCGCGACCTCACCGAGAGCCGCAAGACCGAGCAGGCGCTCCGCCAGCAGATCGAAGAGCGCCGCCGCATCTTCGAAACCTCGCAGGATCTGATCCTGATCATCGATTCGACGGGCGTCATGGTTCAAGTCAGCCCAAGCGCCGAAACCATTCTGGGATACCCGCCGGAAGAGATGATGGGCCGGAACGCGATCGAATTCCTCCATCCCGACGATGTGGAAAATGCCCGTAAGGAGATGCGCGCCGCGCGGAGCGAGCTGCACACGCGCGACGTCACCGGGCGCTTCATTCACAAGGATGGCCGGACGGTATGGCTCTCTTGGATGGGCGCCTGGTCGGAGCCGGTCAAGCGGCATTTCTTCGTCGGCCGCGACATGACCGAGAGCCGGCGGGCGCAGGAGACCTTGCGCGAGAGCGCGCAGCTGGCGCGCAACATCATCGAGACGGCGCTCGAGGCGTTCGTCCAGATGGACGAAAGCGGCGCGATCCTAAGCTGGAATTCGCAGGCCGAGCGGATTTTCGGATGGCCGCGCAAGGAGGTGCTCGGCAAGGACCTGATCGACCTGATCGTGGCCGGCACGGACCACGGCGAACTCAAGGCGGCGCTCGGACGCTTTCTCGGCTCCGGACAGGGCCTCATCCTCGGACGGCGCCGCGAACTCCTGGTCCGGCGCCGCGACGGCAAGGAGTTCAAGGCCGAGCTCAGCGTGACCGCGTTGAGAACCCGCAACGGTTTTCTGTTCAACGGATTCATCCGCGACCTCACCGAGAAGATCGCGGCGGAGGAGAGGATCAGGCAATCCGAAAAGATGGAAGCGATCGGCCAGCTCACCGGCGGCATCGCGCATGATTTCAACAATATCCTGACGGTCATCACCGGAACGATCGAAATCCTGGCCAGCGCCGTGGCGAAGGAGCCGCAGCTTGCAGCCATCACCAGGATGATCGACGAGGCCGCCGCGCGCGGCGCCGACCTGACCCAGCATCTACTCGCCTTCGCGCGCAGGCAGCCGCTGCAGCCGCGCGACGTCGACGTCAATACGCTCATCATCGACACCGCGAAGCTGCTGCGACCGACGCTTGGCGAACACATCGAAATCGAATCGGTGTTCAAGGACGAAACATGCTTCGCCACCGTCGACCCCAACCACCTCGCAACCGCGATCCTCAACCTGGCGCTCAATTCGCGCGACGCCATGCCAAATGGCGGCAAGCTCATCGTGGAAACCGGCGCCGCCTATCTCGACGAAAATTATGCGGACGTGCACGATGACGTGCAGCCCGGCCACTATGCCCTGATCGCCGTCAGCGACACCGGAAACGGCATTCCCTCCGTCATGCTGGACAAGGTGTTCAACCCGTTCTTCACGTCGAAGGGCGCGGGCAAGGGCACCGGCCTCGGCCTGAGCATGGTCTACGGATTCGTCAAGCAATCCGCCGGACACATCAAGATCTACAGCGAGGAAGGTTACGGCACCACGATCAAGATGTACCTGCCGCCCGGCACCGGAGTATCGCTCGTGCCCGAAGCCGTCTCGGTGGCGGACATCGAAGGCGGGCACGAGACAATCCTTGTCGTCGAAGACGACAGGCTGGTTCGCGAATATGTGCTGACTCAATTGCGTTCGCTGGGCTACGTCACGCTCGACGCCGGCAACGCCGCCGAAGCGCTCGCGATCGTCGACGCGGGACGGCAATTCGATCTGCTCTTCACCGACGTCATCATGCCGGGAACGATGAACGGCCGCCAGCTCGCCGACGCGATTCTGAAGCAGCGGCCGGACCTGAGGATTCTCTTCACCTCAGGCTACACCGAAAACGCCATCATTCATCATGGCCGGCTCGATTCCGGCGTGCTGTTGCTCGCCAAGCCGTACCGCAAGTCGGATCTCGCCAGAATGATCCGAAAGGCGATCGACGGCTGAGCGAAAACTGCCTTCCGCGCGATGAGACCCCACGCGGAAGGCAGGCGGTTACGTGCACCCATCGGCAAGCACCAGCTTACTCGTCGTCGTGTCGTGGCGCAGCTTGAACAGGTCTTGAATTTCAGGGTCACTTAGAAATGCTTCTGCGTTTTGGCGTCCTGGAAATTCGATGATGACCATGCGTTCGGGTTTCCAATCACCCTCAATTGTCGTTGGCTGAACCCCCTGAACTATGTATTTTCCTGAATGTTTTGCGATGAATGCAGGGATTTCAGCGATGTATTTTCTGAAACCACCGAAGTCATTCACCGACAAGTCGAGCACCAAATATGCCTTCATTCCTTACCTCGCGAACCAGCATCAGACCAATTCGCGGTCCGGACGGAGGGAGTAGAAATTGCGTTGAGGGATTGGTCATGCGCGCGGTACCGACGAACGCCCAGGATCGCTGTTCTCGTATGCAGCGTACAACTTGATCAGATTGTCGAAATTGATGTCCGCAGCATGAACGGAACCGCCGTGCGCCGCCGCGATCTGCCGAAGGCATATCAGGACTAATCAGCCACCCTCAAGAAGACGACGACTTCTTCAACAGCCTGCTAGGAGGCGCGCTGCGCGGTCATCACGATGCGGACGAGATCGGCAGCGTTCCTCGCACCGAGCTTCTTCATGATGTTGGCGCGGTGATCTTCGATCGTGCGCGGGCTGATCCCAAGCGTGCGTCCGGCTTCCTTGTTGGACGCGCCGGAGGTGAACTGTTCCAGCACCTCGCGTTCCCTGCGCGTCAACGGTTCCCGCCCCGGGAAATGCAGGGCAGCGATGCTGGAGGAGAGCGAACTCTGCGCCTGCCGGCGCGCGTAAGCCCCGATCGCCTCGTCCAGCCGCGCCACGATCTCGGTTCCGCGGAACGGCTTCTCGATGAAATCCAGCGCACCGTTCTTGATCGCGCTGACCGCCATGGCGATGTCGCCCTGGCCCGAGATCATGAAGATGGGAGCGGGATAATCCTCGCCATGCAATTCCCTCAGAATATCGAGGCCGGATTTTCCAGGGATATGGACATCCAGCAGAATGCATGAGGGCGTGCGGTTTCTCGCTACCGCCAGCAACGCGGCGCCATCCGCAAAACAGATCACTTCATAACCACCCGCGGACAACACCATCGAAAGGGTGTCGCGCACAGCGGGATCGTCATCGACAACAAATATTTCGCCACGGGAAGCAGGTTTTTCGACCATGTGCCATCGTCCCAAAAAAGTAGAAACATGACGCGCACTCGCCGCACGATATACCGCTTGGCGGAGAATCGACCCACCCGTATTTGTACGGGACATGGGCTTAACCCACAAGTAGCGGCGTCCAACCTACGTCGCGAGCGAAGGAGAATATCCAACGCAGAATGCTGCAGACAACGGCGTTTCGGCCCTACCCGAGCACCACGGCGACAGCTTCGGTTCGATCGTGTCCGAGCTAGCGGCTCTGCTCGATCATGTCCAGCGCAGCATCAAGGCGATTGAAATAGCCATCGCCCGCGACGCGTCGTCCAAGAGTTCGGAACATGTCGACGATGTTGTCGTGTTGGACGATGTCACACCCCGCTATGCGAAGGCAAGCGCGGCGCTGAACACCTGCAACGCAAGCCTCGACGCTACGCTGCAATTTCTTCTCGACGCCAAGACGTCAGCACTGCTGACCAAATCCGCGCCCAAGCTGGTCGTGCTGTCGGCCGCGGCCGGGCCTGATCCGCGGAAAAGCATGCCCCATACGGGCAGATGCCAGCTTTTTCATCATGCTCAAACAGCAAGGTGGCGTGCGACGCGCTCGTCATCCGCGCCCTTCGCAGGCGTCAAGACCGGTGGCGCGCTGTCACGCTGTCGGCCACGACGCCGCCCCATGTGTGGACGACCGGCAAGCCCATCGCGGTCTTGCCAAGGTTGGCGAGGCAAATCCGCAGGGCGGCGAGGTCGACGGGCTTCGGGAGACTTTGCAGGTCGATCCCCAGCGATCTCGCATATGACCGCGCGGCCGAGCGGTGCGCTGCATCCATGCCGCTGATCACGATCACGGAACCGGCGAACTTCGCATCGGCGATCGCCTGCAGCACTTGAATGCCGTCGCCGAGCATCAGATCCAGCGTCACGCAGTCGAACCGTCCGTTCCCGAGTTGCGTGAGAGCCTCCGCGCAGGACTGCGCCACCGTGACGACATGGCTGGCCTGCTTGGCGGCGACCGAAATCAGCCTTCGCTGCGCGGCATCGTCGTCGACGACCAAGAGCTGCAGCGCGCGCCGTTCCTTGTCGTGTGGCACATCGGTCGAAACGGGCGAACAGACTGGCATCGTTGGTCCTCAAGTGCGACGACGCCAGAAGGACGCATCATCGCGCTCTCCGTTGTGGTTCGAGCATGATCTCCGCGCAAACGCGTCGCGTTTGCCAGCTTGGAGAAAACGGCATCCACTCCGCGATGCGAATGCGAGGCAGGGCGTCTTCCGGACCATGCTCCAATGGATCGGTCGATGCCATACATACACCCGCGCGCCCTGCGGCCAGGTAAAGTCGACCCTCGAAATCCGGCGGGTCGCATTCAGGATTTATGCAGCAGGCTTCTGACGAAAATCGGATGGCATGCAGCCCTGTTTTTCAGTCCCGCCGACGCGGCAAGGCTGACTGCGGGCGCGGCGCGTTCAGGCGCTCTTCGCCACGTCGTGATTGGACGAAGCGGACGGTCTCTTCTTCTTGTTTTTGCCCTTGAGGAACTGGATATCCATTTCCGAGCCGTTGACCCGCACGAGCTCGCAGCGGCGATAAGCCAGACCGGTCGACGACAGCAGCAGGAAAAATTCTTTCAGGTTGAGCCCCTGGATCGAGCCCTCCAAGGTGAGGACGGCATCGTTGTCGGAAATGGCGTTGAGCTGGCAATCCCGCCGCCACGTCCCGTCGATCGCCATGATGCAGACGTCGTAGCCGCGGCTGAACGTGACGCGATCCGTGCCTTTGTGCTCCTCGGACATGTCTCAAAGCCCTGCGACTGCGGCCGATTTCATCGCACCCGCGCCCAGAGCGGACATCCTTCCGGGCGCCGCGCTGAAGGCGTTCGGCCGATAAAGACCGCGCCGTTCCGGAAATGGTTTGAAGACGTCGGTCAATCCGACCACGGTCTCGGCTGCGCCGAGCACCAGAAAGCCGTCCGGCTCGATCACCTTGGCCAGGCGATTGAAGATGTTCACCTTGGTCTCCTGGTCGAAATAGATCAGGACGTTGCGGCAGAAGATGATATCGAACTTTCCAAGGCAGGTGAAATCATGCAGCAGGTTGAGCTGCCTGTGCTGCACCATGCCGCGAATGTCGGAGTTGATCTGCCAGAGCTCGCCGGTCTGCTTGAAATACTTGACCAGCATCTGAATGGGCAGGCCACGCTGGACCTCGAACTGGCTGTAGATGCCAGCCTTCGATTTCTCGATCACCTCCTGCGACAGATCGGTCGCAAGAATTTCGACCCGGAAGCCGCTGAGCGAGGCACCCATCTCCTTCAGGCACATCGCCAGCGAATAGGGTTCCTGGCCGGTCGAACCGGCGGCGCACCAGATCCGGATGCTCTTGCGGCTCGCGCGCGCCCGCAGCATCTCGGGCATGATCGATTCGCGGAAATGATCGAACGGGAGCTTGTCGCGGAAGAAGAACGTCTCGTTGGTGGTCATGGCTTCGACCACCTGGTTGATGAAGAGCGAGGAACCGCTTCTCATCTTCTGCACGAGTTCGCTGATGCCGGGCAGGCCCGACTTCCGCGCCAGCGGAAGCAGGCGGCTCTCGATCAGATACTGCTTGTCGGCAGACAGATCGAGACCGGACTGGTCTTTGAGAAACTTCCGCAGGTACTCATAATCGGGCAGGGTCACGGACGGCCTCTTGCAGGCAAGCTGAGGATCAGACGGTTTCCGGCGACGTCACCTGGATCAGGCCCACTTCCGCGAATTTCGCGGAAATGATTTCCTTGTCGAACGGCTTCATGATGTATTCGTTGGCACCGGCCGCGAGCGCGCGCGAGATATGGTCGATGTCGTTTTCGGTGGTGCAGAACACCACCTTGGGCACATCGCCGCCGGGCATGCGGCGCAGATTGCCGAGGAACTCATAGCCGTCCATGTTCGGCATGTTCCAGTCGAGCAGGACTGCCTCCGGCATGGCGCTCTTGCAGGCCTCCAGCGCCTTTTCGCCGTCCTCGGCTTCGACGACCTGAAACTCCATTTCTTCCAGAATGCGGCGCGCGATCTTTCGGACGACGGTCGAATCGTCGACTACCAGACAAGTTCTCATTTCAAAAGTCTCCCTGGTGGGACATTGCGGTCATGACGTGAGTTAAGCGGCAAGAGCGGTTTTGGGCGCCATTTCGAGGACGCGATCGACATCGAGGACGACCATGAGCTGGCCGTCGAGGCGGTGAACGCCGCCGGCGAACTTGGCCATGCGGGGATCGAGGTTGACGGGGTTTTCCTCGCGGCCGTCATCGGGCAGCCGCAGGACTTCGCCGATCTGGTCGATCAGAAGGCCGTAGGATTCACCGCGCAGGTCGACGCCGACCGCCATCGGCGGCTTGCCGTCATCGGTCTTGGGCACACCGAGCCGGGCGCGCATGTCGACCACGGTGACGATGCGGCCGCGCAGGTTGAGCACGCCCGCGATTTCGGCCGACGACAGCGGCACCCGCGTCAGCCGCTCCGGCATGAACACGTCCTGCACCCGCGAGATCGGCAGGCCGAACAACTGGCCGCCGATCACGGCGGTGACGTATTC